>Ga0326728_10000447_pt1 | contig 161269 bp, 131 predicted proteins | sample MB3enrmetagenome_FD_207602 | JGI IMG/M metagenome (GOLD analysis project Ga0326728, IMG submission 207602) | Lab enriched peat soil microbial communities from McLean, Ithaca, NY, United States - MB31MN | ecosystem: Environmental > Terrestrial > Soil > Wetlands > Peat | place: USA: New York... | reverse complement strand
TTTACGCCGCCAATTGCTCCAATTGCCACCGAGCCGACATGCGGGGCACGCCGCCGGAGTTCCCTTCCCTGGTCGGACTGGGAAAGAAGTACAAGCAAGAGGAGATCGCCAAGGTCATTCGGGAGGGCCGCGGCCGTATGCCGAGCTTCGCCTACCTCAGGAAGAACGTGATTGAGGCGATGGCCCGGTTCCTCGCCACGGGCGAAGACATTGAGTTCGGAACACCCTTAACGGAGCAGCTACCGAGACCACTCAAGTATACGCACGATGGGTATAACAAATTCCTTGACTCGGAAGGTTACCCTGCCGTCGCACCCCCCTGGGGAACGCTCAACGCCATTGACCTCAACACAGGCGCCTACGTCTGGAAGAAGCCCTTTGGCGAGTTTCCTGAATTGCTCGCGAAGGGAATGCCCAACACGGGCAGCGAGAACTACGGCGGGCCGCTGGTGACCGCGGGCGGGCTTCTGTTTATCGCCGCCACCAATCATGACCGTAAGATCCACGCCTTTGATAAGGCCACCGGTGAGCTGCTTTGGGAAAACGTTCTGCCCGCCGCCGGCAACGCTACACCCGCAACTTATGAAGTAAACGGCAGGCAGTATGTGGTGATCGCGGCGGGAGGGGGTAAGTGGGGTTCGCCTTCCGGAGGGACGTACGTGGCGTTCGCGCTGCCGAACTAGCTTACCGTTGTCACTGGCCAATCGTCAGCATCCGCTGGCTCGCACGACGAAAGCAGTTTCACGGCCTCAAGTGCAAAAACTCGACGCCTGAGTAGCGTTCAAAATCGCTGTCAAAGGCGACGAGGCGGGAATTGCTCGCCCTTGCAAATGCCGCAAGATACGCGTCGGTCCATCTCCCGGCGCGCAAGTTAAGTTGGCTGGCCCATTGCCCAAGGAATTCGTCCAGACCAGCCGGTTCACCCAGCAACGTGACTCGCGGCACGTGAAGCCAAGTCTCGAGCGCCTGCCACGCCCCTTCTCCGTCCAAGGCCGCCTCGCCAAGGATAAGGGGATTAGTGAGGAGGCGGAGCAAGGCCAAGGCCGTTACGCGGCAAAACGCCAGTTCATCGGCGGCCTCATCATCCCAATATCGCCGCGCACGCGCGTAATGCACATGGTCAGGAGCACTCAACGGCAGCCAGACACTGGCGTCAAGCAGGTCGCGCATACTTTGCTTGGTCTTCTTCCTCGTCCATGCGAATCAACTGCTCCCGAGGTACGGTCGGAATCGGTACTCCTCGCGGGGGGATAATAACAGGGGGGGGAACAGGCCGCTCTCGCGTTCCAGTCGGCTTGTTTGGCGAATCCAGCCCTTGCTCAAGCAACGATCGAACCATTTGATGAAGTGTCACGCCCTTCTTCCCAGCGCGAACCTCGAGGGCCTGGTAAAGATCGTCAGGAAGCTCAATAGTGGTCTGCATAGCGTCATTCTAACGTGCTGAAGTGTTGCCGGTCAACGTATGAACCCGTTCGCAAGGGGCATTGGAAATCACGTGTTCATCACCTTCTCAAACGCCGCCTTGAACTTCTCCATATCTTCGCGCGAGCCTACTGTGACGCGGACACGCGTTGGCCAGACAGGCCAGACTCTCCCGATGTAGACGTTTTCCCTGGCCATGGCCGCCACGAATTCCTGCCCCGGACGCTTTACATCCACCATGAACTTGTTCGAGACCGACGGAATGAAAGAGTAGTTCTTCCTGGTCATCCAATCGAAGACGTTGTTGCGGATGTCAGCGATCATCTTGCGGCGCTCGGAGACCACGTTTTTGGCGCAGAGACTGGCGGTGGCTCCCACCATGGCGGTGACGGGCATGGTCGGCATGCCGTACTCTTTCAGTTTCACCAGCAGGTCGGGGCGGCCGAGCGCCACTCCGGCTCGAAGGCCCGCCATGCCGTAGATCTTGGAGAAAGTGCGCAGCATAATCACGTCTTTGTCCGCGGCAACCAGACCCACCGACGAAGGCTCTCCACTGATGTGGATGTAGGCTTCGTCGACCATCACCACCGAGCCGGCCGGCTTGTTGGCCACCAGCCATTCGATATCCGACTTGCTGGTGAGGGTTCCTGTGGGATTATTCGGGTTACAGACGTAAATGAGCCCGGCGTCCGGCGAGGCCGCCGCCATGGCCTTCACGTCGTGCGAATAATCCGGGCGCAGAGGGACGTGGATGACCGGCGCGCCGATGAAGCCCGCCGCTTTCTCGGGCGCTTCGTAGCTTGGATCGGCGATCACGAGCGGCCGCGTGGGAGAAGTATGGGCCAGCACGGCGCGATGCAACGGGTCGCTCGAGCCCGGGAACGCCATAGCGTAAGAAGGCTGCAACCCCTCCTGCTGCGCCAGGGTCTGGGCCATCTTGAACCCCTCATCCCACATATATCGCCCGCACTTTTGCACCACGTTGTGAATGGCCTCGGCAGCTTCCGGGCACGGGCCCATGGGGTTCTCATTGGCGTTCAGTTTTGTCGCATCTGGCGGTATGGGGCCGATGTCAGATAATTGCGCCAAAGCCGATTCGTTGTAAAACGGCAAGGCGGCTGCGGCCCCCAGCAACAACGACAGGCGTGTGAAGTCGCGGCGGGAGAAACCACGCCGCAAGAATTCGCGTTCCCTTCCTTTTGGCAGGTCAACAACCATCGTCGCACCTCCATCAAGCTGCCGCGTGCCGCTCGCGCGATAACTGCACGCGCGGACTCGCTGAGTCTGGCACAACCACCTTCGAAGCGCCCCTCTTAACCTTGCTGACTCACCAGATGATATCGCAGGCATGCCGCCGGTTCAAGGAGGTTACGGCTGAATCAGAGGTTACGCCTGTATCGGAGGGCAAAACTGCAATGGAGGGGCGGCCCCTTTGGCCGCCCCTCGAGCCACATGTTGCTCTATTGCACGTTCACCGGGATATTAAGCGAGTGGGTAACGGTGGCGCCACTGATGGTACTGGTGCCCGTTACGGTGACAGTGTAACTCCCTGTAGGAGTGCCGGGGCTGCTCTGAGAAGTCGTGCTGCCGCCCCCGCCGCAGGCGACGAAACCTGCGGCCAGCATCGCAAAGACGAGCAAGCCGAAGGCCAGCTTCACCCGGCGATGCTTTCCCGCCGCGAACAGGAGGAGCAACCAACCAAACAACAGAACCCCCGCACCCGGCAGAAACCAGCCCGGCCGGTTCGGCAGGCGCAACGCAGCGGATGGGGCCGTGGTGGCCACTGTCAACTGCGCACCAGTGCCGCCCGGGGTAACCGTGCTGGTGGACAGGGTGCAAGTGCTATAAGTCATCGTCGCTTGCAGCGTACAAGTGATGCTCACTGTGCCGGTGAAACTATTGATGCCGCTTGCCGAAACGGTTGTGCTCCCGGACTGGCCCGGCGACGTGATCGTAAAGCTGCTCGGCGAGGCGCCCAAGCTAAAGTCAGGCGTGGCCGTGATGGTTATCGGGACCGCCGCCGACATCGGGGATTGGGCGTAATTCCCATCCCCGCTGTATTGAGCGGTGATACTGGCGTTGGAGGTGAAAGATGTCGAGATGGTCGCGGTCAGCGAAGCAGGACCGGCGCTCGAGCCCGCCACAGAGGTATAAGTTGGCGTGCCACTGATCTGGCTAGTGCCGTTCAAGAACGCCACGGTGCCGGCGGGCGCAAGACCCAGGCTAATGGTGTTCACGGTTGCGGTCAAGGTCACGCTAGCGCCGGAGGCGACAGTTGATGAAGAAGGCGTAACGGTGGCGGCGGTAGTAGCTTTGGTGACCGTAACCCCGACGGGGTTGGACGGGCTCGTATTGTAGCTGTTGTTCGGCGGGATCGGGTGAGGTTCGTAGGTGGCGCCTAGGGAGTCTGTCCCGACCGGAAGTTGGATGAAAACATCTTCGGCAGTCCCTTGGCTGTTCAAGTTATACGTCCCAGGCGTGTTACCCGAGGGCGCGCCCACGTCGACTGTGGGCGGCATGGCGCTCCCGTTGAGCGTCACCGTCACCTGTCCGGTAGGACACTGATAGGTTGTATTTCCGGTGGTACTGCTAAAGCACAGATTACCGGTGCTGTTGGTCACGTCCATGCGCAACCAGTACTGACTGTAAAGGACGCCGGAACAGTTGATGGTGTTTCCGTACGCGAAAGATCCTGTGGTGACATACGTGACATTCCCACTGCAATTCTCAGTCGCTAGTTGCAGGACCGTCGTGCTGTTTTCCGGAGCCACGGTGACCTGGACTGGAGAAGAAGTGCTCGCCGCGTGAGTTCCGTCGCCCGCGTAGCGCGCCGTTACGCCGTAGGTTCCGCCAGGCAGCATCGTGGTGGACCCGGAGGCGGAGCCGTTGGACAAGGTCGCGAAATCAATGCCGAGATTGCAGGGAGTTGATGTGCAAGAGGCGTTGTAGCCGGCCGGCCCGCCGAGCAGTGAGACATCGCCGGTGGAGGCTGAAGGATTGACGCTGACCGCGATGTTCACCGGCTGGCCATGCGGAATGCTAGACAACGTGTAACCCGCCGGCGGGGTGATCGTAAGTGTCGCCGTCGTGGGTGTGAAGCTGACCCTGTTCCACTGCGAGACCAGGTTGGCCGCATTCACCGTGCCCAGCCCGGTGGCCAGGTCAAAGCCGGCGTTGGTTGTCCAAGCCGCTTTACCGGCGTTGTTGACAAGGATGCCGTAACCGGTGCCGGAAGCCGATTGATCGCTACAGTTGGCTGAGTCAGCCACGCAGGCTACCGAGTTGTTGCCGGTCTGCGTGTCGTAGAAGACGCAACTCGAACCACTGGCCGTGGGAGCCATGGCCGCGGTCGAGGCACAGCTCGCGCCGGCTTTCGCCGCCAGCGGATAGAAAACGTAGTTCGCATTCCCCTGCCGGCCATACTTCTGGTTGACCAACGCCATGATGCCGCCGAAGGCTTGGGCGGATACTGACGTACCTCCCACTCCCGAAAAGTTCACGCTCCCACCGCTCTCGACACACGAGCTTTCACCTGCCGGAAGCACATCGGCCTCGCAAAACACATAAAAACTGTTAGTGTAGCCGTCGCCCGCATACAGGGAGAGGTCCGGCAGATCCCGTTCTTGATCATTGGGCACCCCGGTTCCCGACTGCCAGGAAGGCTTGGAGTATCCGGCAACGCACTGTGTCTCCGTACCTCCCACAGTAACAATGGTTGTGGATGAGGAGCAGTTGCTTTCTCCCCCGCCTCCGCCGGCCAGGTCCGAGCCCGTGGCGGAAACCCCAGACAAGCAGCCGTTCACGTTACCGGTATTCGCGCAAGTATCATTCCACGCCATTTCGGGAACGTACGACATGGCAGAGGACAGGGTGGTCGAGTTGTTTGACGACGACCAGTAGGTCGACCAGGTGTTCACATCGTTGAAGTCCGTCCCGCCCACCGCAACATTGAAGGGCGTGGAAGCGTTCCCAGACACCATCAAGCCGTACTGCGCCGCATCGACGCCTGTGTCTGCAAATGCGTCGCAGGCCGCGGAGCCACTGTCACCTGCTGCCTCAAGGATAGTGATTCCCTCCGCGGCACCCTGCTCCCACAAGGTGTTGTAAAAAGCATTGCCGCCATTGCCGAGCGCAGCCTCGCAATCGCCGTAGCTCTCCGTCATCACCGGCGCCAAGTTGTTGTCAATGATATAAAGAGCCGACAGATCGACCCCGGGCGTCAACTGAATGGGCCCAGCGATGGGGACCTCGGTTGTCTCCGAGACAACAAGGTCAATGGTGGCGCCCTTCGCGACCGCGCCGCTCCATTCGACGTCGGTAAGGGCCTCCGTCTCGTCTCCTCCAGAGACTATACCAGGATCGGGACCGTTCAGGATGATCTGCGGATCGTTGGCGGGCAGGCCGAACAGGGCGCGAAAGTCGCGCACGTCCTGAATGTTAATGTTGGTCTCGCCCACCACCGCGATCGTCTGCCCAGTACCGTCGAGGCTCGATGGAACATTGTAAATCGTGGCGAAATCCGCCGGCCCAAGGGCGTAATAGGTAACGCCGCCGCTGCTGACCGTAAGCATTGGCTTCACCTGCCCGGTGGATTTCGATTTGGTATAGGCAGCAAGGCCGTGGTGCATTGGCTTCCTTGGAAAATTATTGAGCGAGGCTAACCCCGCCACCACGGGCGTCAGGGCGGCGGGAATCTGCGGATCGCTGGCGTTGGCCCAATGCTCTTCACCGTTCACCACATACCTGTGGATCTCCGTATGAAGGGCCTGCCGCACCGCGCCCGCCGTACCGGAGAACTCAATCACCGTGCGGCCCGCTGCCACACGATTGACTTGGAAGCCTTGCGACGTGAGCCAATCCGTCACCGCCTGAATATCGGCATCGGCAGGGCCGAACTGCCGGCCAAACAGCTCGGGAGTGAGCCACATGTGATAGTTGGGGGACGACTTGGTTTGCTGTGCGTCCAGAAGTTTCCGCAGCGCGGTTTCCTCCTCAGTCGAGCGCTTCAAGACCAGCAACATGCGTTCCGTGGCCAGGCTATCGGGCGCCGCCCCTTGGTCGAATTCAGGACGCGCCAATGGGTGAGTGTTCCCCCGCAGTGTAACCCGGTTCTCAGGGTCCACAGCCTGCGTCACGCGCGCCGGCACAAGATCCCTCTGTTGCCCTTTAGACATTAAACTGAATGAAACAACCAGTGCGCATACCAATGCCGCTCGTACGCCTACAGCCCGTGGCTTCCTCATGCTTCCTCCCGTGACCCATCCTGTCTGGTTCGACCTTTTAGCGCTGTTCTGCGGCCGGATTACTCCCAGCCCCCAATGATCTACTGAAGGTGCCTAGTATTGTAAAGGATTTCAGCCCGATACACTAACTTTTCACGGCTCCCTCTATCGGGATTCCCGTCGCACCTGCGAAAAGTTCCAAAAATCGGTTCAGCTTCGGGAAACCTGTCCCCAGTATGGATGCAGAATCTTCGCGCCGAGATTCCCGCACGCGGGTGGGCAGATGGGCAATTCGGCAGATGGGCAGGTCGGCAGGTGGGCAGGTCGGCGGATGGGAATACTCGTTGCTTTGAGATGCACGTTACCGCAAACACTCCGAGGGAGCGAGCTGTAGTTCTGCCTTCTGCCTTCTGCCTTCTGCCTTCTGCCTTCTGCCTTCTGCCTTCTGCCTTCTGCCTTCTGCCTTCTGCCTTCTGCCTTCTGCTTTCTGCCTTCTGCTTTCTGCCTTCTGCTTTCTGCTTTCTGCTTTCCTTCTCCGTGCTATTATCTTACGCGCATGCCCGAACAGCCTTATCCTCGCGTAGCAACTTTTCACACGGCGCTGGAATTGGCGAACCATCTCAAGCGGCTGGGATGGGACCTGCCTGTGGACGAGGCGATTCTCTGCGCCCCGGCTTCGCCGCTCGCCGCCCCTATTGTGGTGCCCTGGCTGAAGGGAGAGCGCCGCGTCGGAAACCGCTTTGCCGTGCAGCCCATGGAAGGCTGGGACGCCCAGCCGGATGGTGCACCTTCGGACTTAACCCGCCGGCGCTGGATGCGGTTCGCAGTGAGCGGCGCCAAACTTCTCTGGGGATGCGAAGCCGTGGCGGTGCTTCCCGAAGCGCGGGGCAACCCACGTCAATTGCTTTTGAACGAGCGAACCGCCCCCGCTCTTGCGGAATTACGCCGCCAGATGGTCAAGGCTCACCATGAGCGCTTCGGCCAGAGCGCGGACCTTGTTATCGGCCTTCAGCTTACCCACTCCGGACGTTTCTGCCGGCCGCGCGAGGAAGCGCGTCTGGAGCCGATTATTGCTTATCACCATCCGATTCTGGACATCAAGTACCCAGCCTGCGTCAACGTGCCGGCGGTTTCTGACGAGGAGCTCATCCGCATCGTAGGGGCGTTCGGCCGGGCAGCGCGTTTGGCCCAAGAGAGCGGCTTTGATTTTGTAGACCTGAAGCACTGCCACGGCTACCTCGGGCACGAGATCTTGAGCGCTTATCATCGCCCCGGTCCCTATGGGGGCTCGTTTGACAATCGCACCCGCTTCCTGCGCGGGCTGGTGGATGCCGTTCGCTCCTCGGCCCCCGGGCTCGAGATCGGCGTCCGTCTGAGCGCCTATGACTCGGTTCCGTTCGTGCCGGATGCTCAAACGAAGCGGGGTGTACCGGCCAGTACTCCCGGCCAACAGCCCTATACCTGGGGCTTTGGAGTAGACGCGCAAAACCCGGTTCGCCCCGACCTTGGGGAGGCGAGGCGTGTGCTGACTCTCCTGAGTTCGTTGAATGTGCATCTGGTGAACATCAGCGCCGGCAGCCCCTATTACTCCCCGCATTTGCAACGGCCTGCCCTGTTTCCGCCGTGCGACGCGTATCTGCCTCCCGAAGACCCGCTCCAAGGTGCGATCCGGATGTGGGCCGCGGCTGCGGAATTGAAGGCGTCCGTCCCCGAGTTGGTTTTTGTTTCCTCAGGCGGGACGTATCTTCAAGACTACCTCCCGCACTTCGCGCAAGCGGTGGTGAGGGCGGGATGGACGGATTTCGTCGGCTTGGGCCGGATGATGCTGGCCTACCCGGAGTTCCCGGCAGACGTCCTGGAGAAAGGCCGGCTGGATCGAAAGAGAATCTGCCGAACCTTCAGCGACTGCACCAATGGCCCGCGGCAGGGGCTCATCTCGGGATGCTACCCGCTCGACCCATTTTACAAAGGGCGTCCGGAGGCGAAGGAACTACAAGCGAAGAAAGCGGAAATTGCCAAACCTCCAGCGGCCGGGGGGAAGATTCCTCAGCCCCCGAGCCCAGCCGCTCGGAAGGTCGAGGAACGGATCGCGGCGGCCGCGGCGGGAGCTCAACCCGTGGCTCTCATCACCGGCGCTTCGCGCGGAATCGGGCGCGGCATCGCGATTGAGCTGGCGCGGCTGGGTTTCAGCGTTGCCATCAATTACGTCCAAAGCCGCGAGTCGGCCATCGAATGCGCAGCGCTGTGCGAACAGGCAGCGCTTGAAAGCACACCCGCTGCCCCGAAGGACAGCGTTTCGCCGCGCTTCGGGGTTTTCCGAGCGGATATCTCAAACGCCTCGGATCGTACGGGCCTTTTGCAAGCGGTTCAGGAACGCTTCGGTTGGATCGATCTGCTGGTCAACAACGCCGGCGTAGCCCCGCAGGCGAGACTCGATTTGCTGCAAGCCGGCGAAGAGAGTTTTGACCGGCTGATGAACATCAACGTGCGCGGGCCCTATTTTCTCACCCAGGCGCTGGCGAATCTCTGGATTCGAGGTTTAGGCTCGAGGCCGCAGAAAAGCCGCAAGCCGAAGATCGTCAATATCTCTTCTGTCTCCGCCTATGCCCCCAGTGTGAACCGCGGCGATTATTGCATGAGCAAGGCCGCGCTCTCCATGATGACGCAACTCTTTGCCACGCGCCTGGCCGAGTACGGAATCAACGTGTACGAGATCCGCCCTGGGATTGTGCTTACGGACATGACCGGCCCTGTGAAAGAGAAGTACGACGCCATGATTGCCGGAGGCTTGATGCCCCTCGCCCGATGGGGGACGCCGGAGGATGTGGGCCGCGCCGTGGCCGCCATCGCCGAGGGCCGTTTGCCCTATTCCACCGGGGAAGTCATCAACGTGGACGGCGGCTTTCACGTGCGGCGGCTCTAATCGGCCATCGGGCAATCCACGTGGTTGCACGGCGGGCGGTTCCGAGGGCCGCGCCTACGAATCCACCATGATCCGCATCAATACAGAACTTACACTTGAAAACCTGCGGCCTCGAATCGAACGCCTCTTCGAAGTGTCCGCCGGAAAAATCCGCGCCATCGAAAAGACCTTCGACGCGACGCGCGGATCACCCGTCTTTACAATCCAGGGCGTCTACGCGGCGCGCGAATGGACTGATTGGACGCAGGGCTTCCTGTACGGTTCCGCACTCCTCCAGTACGACGCCACGGGCGAAGAGTGTTTCCTCGACTACGGACGCCGCAACACCCTGGAGCGCATGACACCGCACCTCACCCACAGCGGCGTGCACGATCACGGGTTCAACTGCGTCAGCTCCTACGGCAACCTGCTGCGCCTCGCTTCCGAAGGAAAGATTGCGGCCAGCCCGGACGAACGCCGCTTTTACACCCTGGCGCTGAAGGTGAGCGGCGCCGTGCAGGCGTCGCGGTGGTCCCCAATCCACGACGGCCGGGGCTTCGTCTATTCTTTCAACGGCCCGCACTCGCTCTTCGCGGACACCATCCGCTCCCTGCGCTCGCTGGCTCTTGCGCACCGCCTGGGACATGTGCTGGCGGGCGAGAATGACCGGCGCATTTCGCTCTTGGAACGCCTCGTGCATCATGCCGCGGTGACGGCGGAGTTTTCCGTCTATTACGGTGAAGGCCGCGACGTGTACGACGTGCGCGGGCGCGTGGCGCATGAGTCGATTTTCAACATGAACAACGGCCTTTACCGTTGCCCCGCGACCCAGCAGGGATATTCGCCGTTCACCACCTGGACGCGCGGCCTGGCTTGGATTATGTGCGGCTACGCGGAAGAACTCGAGTTTCTCCAGACGCTTTCCGAGGAGGAATTAGAACCGCTGGGGGGACGTGAAAAGGTTCAAAGCATGATGCTCCGCGCCGGTCAAGCAACTTGCGACTACTATCTTGAGCAAGCCGCGCAGGACGGCATCCCCTACTGGGATACCGGCGCGCCGCAACTCGCGAAGTTGGGAGACTGGGGCAATAAGCCTAGCGATCCGTTCAACGACTTCGAGCCGGTGGATAGTTCAGCCGCAGCCATTGCCGCTCAGGGACTCTGGCGCCTGGGGAATTATCTTCGGTCACGGCCCGAAGACGCTGAGCCGGGAAATCGCTATAGGCTAGGCGCCGTAACCATTGCGAACACGCTGTTTAATGAGCCTTATCTTTCCACCCCACCACAGCACCAGGGTTTGATCCTGCACAGCGTCTATCACCGCCCCCGCGGCTGGGACCATATCCCGCCCGGCCGGCGCATACCCTGCGGAGAGTCTTCGATGTGGGGCGACTATCACGCCCGCGAATTGGCGCTCCTGCTGCTGCGCGAAGCAAAGGGCGAACCCTACCTGACCTTCTTCTCCGTTTAGCAGGCGCCTGAAAAGGCCGTAGCGGCGGCTTTACGCCGCCACCGGACGTTGAAGAACGAAGACGTGGGGGTGTAAACCCGCCGCTACCTGCCACTGAACCAAGTCCGCACATCTTTTTACCGGCAGGCACGCAAACCCCAAACCTTGTGTAGCCGACTTTTTGCCCTTGCCTCTCCCGTCGAAAGCTTGACTTCGTTTTCGCAAAATGCGCTGTTTTTTGCTCCATTTGGTGTCCGGTTGGCGCTAATTGGCGCGCAAAACGCGTCTAATTCGTGGCCCATCAAGAAACTATGTCATTTGTTTTCAAATACTTATTAGCTTCTTTGCCTTCGTTAACGTGCAACTGCCTTGTTTTCAAATACTTCTTAGCTTCGTTTCGAATGGGCTTGTGTGTTTTCAATGACATACTGGCTTCGGTCGTATCATTTTTTATTTATTCTTAGTTCCCTCTCTCGCTGAGTGCCGGGACCTTCCCGCCATCCCTTGCGCCACGTGTCTAACCGGCCCTCGCCTACGACAATGTGTCCGCAACATAACCAACATTGTAGGCTATCATAGGTCCCAAGGTTTGTCAAGCGAAAAATGCATAAGAAGTGGGCGGACTTTCCTGAATCTCCTCGCCTTGCCTGCCCAGACCACGCCAGGGAGGGTGACTACGACGAAATGTCGTTTGCCAGCCGCCCCTGGGCTTAAGCGCTCGCCAAAGATTACCCGCCTTTGCTCACGAGATTTGGCTCACCCCAAGGGTTTGGCGAGGGCCGTCGTTTAGTTCTCACCACAGACTCTTCTTTTAAGTTGAGCCACTTGGCCGCGGGTTTGGTTGAGCGGGGGAAGATCTCTTTCCAGTTTCAGCCAGTTCGGTAGTGGGCTACTTTGAAAAACCTTGTTAATAGTCGCTCGGAGCGTTCTTTAGAACATACAAAGGAATGTTATCAAGGCCCTTATTGTCATGTCGGGAGGTGCCTATTAGTAGGTACCTCTTGTGGCCGCACACTTGGCAGCGAAAGAAGTAGTTACTGCCATCAATCGACTTATCGCGGCGAAGACCAGCTTCGCTCTTGATATCGCCTTCTTCGATCTTTAGTTTGGCTTTGCAATTCTCGCATTCCACTTCACGAGACCACTTCTGCCCGTGCTTTACGGTTCTCATTAGGCCCCCGCTAAAAGAGTATCACGCCACCGCTCTTTCTCCCTGTCGCTCTTCGCTTTCCCATAATGCCACAAGATCAGCCAGACTCCAAAGGTGATCTGTTACCCCAGCAGCCATTGCGGGACTGGTGCGCAGGGTCCGGTGAATCTGAATGAATTTGTAGGCGAAATAATTGAGCGGGTAGCGCAGCGCGGCACAGCCGCAACCAGACAGGGCCGAGAGCGGTCGGTCGCATAGAATGTCGATGTGACCAGACCCTTTATTTACACGGCTGTCGCGCACACTCGACCACGGCCAGTCCTCAGCTCCCTCCACAACCCCGCCCGCACCGGGTTCAGATGAATGTAATATTCCTGCACCGTCCGAACCGCCCGGTCGAAAAATCGCGGTTGCCAGAACTCGTCCCCGAATGGCACATCCGCGCTACCGGGCAGCCCAAAAGCAGACGGCGATTGAGGCAAGCGTCAGGATAGAGAATATGGGAATGATGACCCGGCCGAGAGGCCGCCCGCCCGACATCACCGCGATTCCGCCCTTGGCGAGGGTGTTGCTGGCGCACGAGGCGATAATGGCGGCGTTGGCCGTACCAGGCGCGAGAGTTTTTACGGAGGCGAGTTGCGCGGCGGAGATGATGAACGCGTCGGGGTTTACCAGGCCCGCGAGAACGCTGGTCACATAGATCCCGGAAGTTCCGAAGTACTCGTAGCCGGCCTTCGAGGCAAACATCACCACGGCGAAGATCAGCGCAAACTTGATGGCGCTCCACAAGTCCATGGGATTCTTCACGTGCAGCGCCGCCTCTCGTTCACTGGTCCTCCGCTCCCAAAGAAAGATGGCGATTCCGGTGCCCAACACGAACGGAACCGCCATGGGCAGAGCTAATGACTTTGCCAGGCCATGATCAACCACCACGGCGATGATGTACATGCGGATGAACATAATCGTGGAGGCGATGGTGATGCCCAGAGCGAAATACCTGGCAAGAGATTCCCCTTCTGTGCGCGCCTGGTTGGAAAGGCCGAAAGTGGCCGCGGTGCTCGAGGCGATTCCGCCCAGGAGGCCGGTCACGGCAATTCCCTGCCTCGCCCCCAGGAATCGCATCAGAACATAGCCAACCATGCTCAGAGCTGAGATCAGCACCACCACCCACCAGATCATCCGGGGATTCAGCACCTTGAAGGGGCCGAAGACGCGGTTGGGAAGGAGAGGTAGGACGATGACGCTGACCACGCAGAACTTCAGGATGGCGTAAATCTCATCTTCCTGGATGGCCTCGGCCAAATGGTGAAGTGGGGCTTTGATGGAAAGTAATAACGTCGCCACGACGGCGAAGATGGCCGCCGGTATGACGTAACCCAGGGCTGATAGCGCACCAAAGACGTACGCGAGCAAGGCCATGAACTCTGTGGTGGCGCCCTTGTTCGGCCCTTCAGACCTAACAATATAGGCCACCACGGCGACGGCACTAACTCCCATCAGCCCCGCGGGCAGCATCCACTTCTCTCCCGCCTGTGCCGCCAGAGCGCAAAGAAAACCGAAAAGGGTGATGAGCGGGAAAGTCCGAATCCCCGCGAACCAGGGAAGGTCTTTGTGGGCGTGCTCGCGCTCGACGCCGATCAACAACCCCATGAGCAGCGCCATGGCGCCGTTAAAGGCAATCTGTGTGTAGCTCTGCATCGGGCCGAAACTACCTGGGGAAGAAGTACATCAGCCAGCCCAGCACTACCGCGGTGCCCACGAACGCGCCAAAAACCTTCGCGCCGTAAACCAACCGCTCGCGGGGCGTATCCTTGGCCAGAACTCCGAATACCACGGAGACCAGGAAGGAGAATATAACGAGAGCCGGAAAGTGTGTCAAAGCCATAATAAAATCAGTGATGAGTGACGAGTGACGAGTGACGAGCAACAAAAGATGCGCTGGGGGAGAGCACGTGTGATCTCCGCTGCGCCCAGCGTGCCGACTTCAATTCTCCGGCTCCTTGTTTCTGGTTTCTGATTTCTGCTTTCTGATTTTGGCTCGTCACTTGCCACTCGTCACTCGTCACTGCTTTCTTCCCACGGCGATGTCAAAGCAATCCAAAACCGCAAGGACGTTGAGCATGCCTGCGGCCACCAGATAGGCAGTGCCAAAGTCAGAACTGACGAAGAACAGATCGCCGCCCCCGTAGCCGAAGAACCTGGCCGCGGGCAACGCCAGGCCCACGCACAATTCGCCGTAGTGGCCCAGGACTTCAAGATAAGAGGCGGAACTGGTCGAGAAGATCTGCCCCTGCATCGCCAGACCCAGCGCGAACATGATCATGATCGAGGCGAAAAGGATCAGCGCCCGCCACCGCCTTCCCACCAGCAGGTGACCCAATCCAGGGATGAGCCAAGCTGCGACGCACAGCCGCACGAGTGTGAAGGTAGGTGGTTGGCCCCGGGAGACTTTGGCCTTTTCAGGGGCACGATCTTCGGCGATAACTTTTCCGGCCATGGTTCTAAGTCACGCGCCAAGCGCGGAATACGGACGAACTACTAAACAAACAAGCTAACACACCTGAAGGGGCGAGTACAAGAATGGCACATGGCCGGTGGTACAGTTTGATGTTGTAGCGGCGAGTTTAGCTCGCCAAATGGCGGCGTAAAGCCGCCTCTACATCAGACTGTACCACTACCACATAGTCCGCGATATTCCCGAGCGCCCCCGCCACCCCGTTTCCAGGAGAAAGACCGATCACAAGATTCTTCCCCCCACTGAAGCTAGCCTAGAATCGGAACCAGGGCGGCCTGCACGTCGCCGGTCACACGCGCGCTCGCTTGCTCAACGAACATGTTCACCTCGCTGCGCACACCGAACTCCTCGAGGTAAATGCCGGGCTCGATCGAGAAACAAATTCCGGGAATGATGGGCCGCGTGTCGCGCGTTTCGAAGTTATCGATGTTGGCTCCGTTGGCGTGAACATCCTCGCCGATGGAGTGCCCCGTCCGATGCACGAAGTTAGGCCCGTATCCGCAGCGCGTGATAACCTGGCGCGCCACATCATCCACTTCGTAACCGTGAATGGTCCGCCCGCTCGTCATGGCAGCCTGCACGAAGTCAACGGCGGCATCCCGCGCTTCTTTCACGATCTCGAAGACGTCAACAAAGCGGCGCGGAATCTCCGCGCCTACGAAACCCGTCCAGGTGATATCGAAATAGACCGCGCCAGGCCTGTTCATCTTTCCCCAGACATCCAGCAGCACAAAATCATTAGCGCCAATCGCTGCCGAGTTCCCGCGCTCCGGCATATAGTGAGGGTTCGCGGAATTTCGGTTGACCGCCGCCACCGGCCCTTCGTCCGTGATCACGCCGCCCGCGTCAAAGACGCGCCGCATTTCTTGCTGCACGTCGTACTCACTGATTCCCTTTCCGGACCGCACCGCATCACGGATCGCGGCGAAACCCGCCCGTACCGCGGCGTGCACCACCTTGCCCGCCTCCAAGTGCGAGGCCAGGGCATCTTCCGACCATCGCGCCTCAAACAATTGTACCAGGTCAGCCGAAGAGATCACTTCCACCCCTAAACTCCTCACCAGCTCAATCGTCCCGGCATCCACAAGGCCCACGTACGGGATGTTGTTAAGAGGCGAATACTGCATTGCGATACGCTTCTGGCCATTCAGAATTTCCTTCAGCCCTTCGTGTTGTTCCTTCCAGGTGGAGTACTCGACCCCATGGCCCGGCAAACCGTCCAGGTTGTGCCGCTCCACGCGATGAATAAGCTTGCGGGGACCGCCCTCGGCCGGAATCAGGTAAAACCACCGGCGCGTACACATGGGCGGATTGATCTTCAGCACGCGGTAGGCAATAGGATCGCGACGGTGGTGGTCGTAAAACAACCAACCGTCCAGGCCGTTCTCGCGAAGCGTTGATTGAATCTTGTCCAATTCCATGTTTGTCTCACTTCAGTTGTCCGTCGTCCGTTGTCAGTGGTCGCGGCGATACCCCGCCTGACTGTCATTCCGAGCGCAAGCGAGGAATCTCGCACCGGTACTTTTTTCAACCACCCGCACTCCAATTTCAATGGGCGCCAACGCGGAACTAGATTCCTCGCTGCGCTCGCGCGAAAATCACGTCATTCCCGCGAAAGCGGGAATCCATTGGACTGACAATGGACCCCCGCTTTCGCGGGGGTGACGACGTATGCGCCGAGAGCTGAAAGCCGACGGCTGACAGCTACTTTTCACTCGTCACTGCTCTTTGAAAAACGGTTTCCATTGTTCCTTGCGCGGCGGCGCACTAAGCAAGCTCACACCGATCAAGCATATCAGCGAAGCCGCCAGCGCAGGAAAAATCATGGGGACACGCGCATCCAACCCCAACACCTTCCAAGCCACCGCCACCCCCGTGCCGGCGCCAATCGAACTCAGGCCGCCGGCGGTCGTGGTACGCTTCCAAAAGAAGGCCGCCACGACCGCCGGCGTTAGTCCTGCCCCATAGACATCGTAAGCATAGACTGCTGTGGCAAGGACCGAGGGCTGAAAACTTTGCGCGAGCGCGATCAGTCCGAGAACCACCACGGTCGCGCGTGAAAGCAACAGCAACGTCCGGTCGCTCGCGCCCTTCCGGTACAAGCGTTGGAACACATCATGGACAACGTTGGTGGCGGGCGAAAACAGGTAGTTGTTTCCGGTAGAAAGCACCTTGGCAAACACGGCGCCGAGAAATATGGCCCCGACCAGCGGTGGGACTCCGTGGCGTGCGGCGTAGGGCACGATCCCCCAAGCCGGAACCCCGCCGGATTCGATTTCAGTGCGGAATAGCACTCCACCCACCATCGCCAATAGCACGATGACTGTTTCAAGAAACAATGTCCCAACGATCCAACCGACCACCGAGAGGCGTGCGTCACGTTCGCTGCGGGCTGAAAAGAACTTCTGGTAAGAACTCTGATTTCCCACCATAAGCGTGAAGGTGGGAAAGAAATAGCCAAGCACTTCGCCCCACGTCATGCCGCCCCGAAGCGTGAAGTGTTCGGGGGGCAACGCAGTATGCATGGCGCTCCAACCGCCCACGCGGTGGAGCATCGCCGGCAAGGCGACGATGCATCCAGCCGTGACGAGCAGCCCAATGGCCACGTCCGTATATGCCACCGACGACATTCCCGCCAGCGCTGTGAACAAGATCACAAATCCGGCCAAAATGAACGTGCCTGTCCTCTCGCTGACTCCGAATGCGAGATTCAGAATTCGTCCGCCACCGCGGAACTGATAACTGACGATGGCGGTGTAGGAGACAATAATGCACAACGTGCCCAAAACGCGCGCAATGGGACTATACCTGACCTCCAAGAGATCGGGAACGGTGTACTGCGCGAAGGCCCGTGCGCGCCCCGCAATGAAATAGACCACCAACAAACCGGCCCAGCCTCCCGCCGGCAGCCATAGGGAAGCCAAGCCGCTGCGATAAGCGAACTCCGCGCCCCCGAAAAGGCTGCCCGCTCCGATCCACGAGCATAAGAGAGTGAAGACCAGCACCGCCGCCGAAAGCTTGCGGTCCGCCACCATGAAATCCGCATGGCTCTTGAGCTTTACCATGCGCGTGATACTCACCGTGAGCAAGACGAGCACGATCAGAGTCAAGACGATGGCGTAGAGCATTGAGGGTTGTCGGTAATTAGTTTTCAGTTGTGAATTGTCCGTTGTGGCGGCCAAGACTCGTGGAAATCTCCCGCCCCGCCGTACGCCTCAGAGTGTAACATGGGCGCCGGAAGTCTGGGGACAATGGCGTAGTGTCCACCAACTGCGATCTGGCAGGCCCGGGACTTGGGCAGTCTCCTGATTTTGACTTGTAGCGCCGGCCCTTAGGTCGGCAGATGCTGGCCTAAAGGTCAGCGCTACGCCGTAACTAGGACACGACCGGGACTTTCTGTCTCTTGACAAGCGCAAAATAGTAGGCTAGTATATTTGAGCGCGGCCGGGCCGGTCCACATTGTGGGGGTGGACATACTGTCGCCTGCGAGCCGGCGCAACGCTGACCTTCAGGTCGCATTGACGGAAGAACGCCAACCAGGTGATGACCTGAATGTCGATGATACACTTCGAGCCAGCAGGGAAGGCCTATTGGACTCAGGGACCAGGACACACGGCTGGAGTGCGCCGGCGGGGCAGACGCTCTTCCCTCAGGATTCCCACGCACCCACCGACGTGCAGTTCCGAATCCGCAGCTTTGCTGTCGCACTCCAAAATTGAACGAACGAACCGGGAATGTCTATGAAAACAAAGGATGGAAAAGGTCCTAAGCGTCTGGTAGAGTTTCATGCCTCGGATCGCAGGGAGCGATAGAACAATGTGCCCGTATCAGGAAGGCTTCCTGTTGGGCTCTGCGTGAAGGCGGTGTCGGAATGATGAACAGAATTTCCTCTTACTCGCATCGCGTGGCTATTGTGTTGCGACTCCGCGGCCCCCTAGTCGGGGATGTGCGGGCCAGGACTCTGCACGGCCTTGTAGTCGGGCTGCTGCTCTACATCTGGGTCGTTCATATCCCGATCATCGTGCCGTTGTTCGTAGCGAGGAAAGCCGGCTCCACGCTTGCCAACCTTTACCTCACCCTGATTTATGGGATCACCCTGGCGCTTCTGCGGCGCGGCTCACTGCGCCGCGCCAGCGTCTTATATTTAGCGGGAACCTGGGTGGCCGCCACTGTGTTCGTTGTTTTTGGTGGAGGAATCCAGAGCACTGCGCTTGTCCACTACGTGAATCTGCCCATACTGGCAGCCTGGCTCCTGGGAGCCTCAGCGGCAGGCGTAGTGACGGCGGTCTGCCTGGGTAGCTCGCTGATATTAGCCGTACTACAGCAAAGCGGATATGCCCTGCCACAGTACTTTCCGGGCACGCCATTCGGCAATTGGAGCTTCGTGGCGATGGCGATGGTTGGTGCCGTAGTGCCGGTGCTCTTCGTGTTGAATGCTCTCAATGAGGCGTTGGAAAAACGCCAGGGGGCCGAGGAAGCACTCCGCCAAGCTAATGAAAAGTTGGAACAGCGCGTGAGGGAGCGCACGGCTCAGCTAGAAGAAGCCAATGATTTCTTGCAGATCCATCTGGGCGAACAGAAACGCCTGGAGGCGGGCTTGGAGTTGGCGGCGCGCTTCCCAGGCGAGAATCCAAACCCGGTGATGCGCCTTGGCCATGGCCACCTCGTGGATTTCGCCAATCCTGCCGCAAAGGCACTGCTGAGGACCCTGGGTTGCGCCGTTGCGGGCGAAGCTCCGGCCCACATCGCAGAGCCGGCCGTGGCAGCCTTAAAGGACGGAGTCCCCCGCCAGATCGAGAAAACGTACTCGGAGCGAACATATCTGTTTAGCTTTTCTCCGATTCCGCAATGGAGTTATGTCAACCTCTACGCCATAGATATTACGGACCGCAAGCGGGCGGAAGAGGGCCTGCGCAAGAGCGAGTCGCAGTATCGCGCGCTGTTCGAGCACATGTCGGAAGGTCTCGCCTATTGCCGCATGATATGTGAGAACGGCGAATGGCGCGACTTCGTTTATCTCGCCGTTAACGGTACGTTCGAGACCCTGACAGGCCTCCAGAACGTAGTTGGCAGGCGAGTGAGCGAGCTCATCCCGGGCATTCAAGCGTCGGATCCGGGACTATTCGAAGCCTATGCGCGGGTCGCGCTGACGGGGAAACCCGAAAAGTTTGAGACCTTCGTCGAAGCTTTGGGGATGTGGTATTCAGTCTCGGCGTACAGCCCTGAGAAGGAATACTTCGTCGCCGTCTTCGAAGTGATCACCGAGCGCAAGCGAGCCGAAGACGCGCTGCGCAAGAGCGAGGAGCGTTTCCGGGGGCTCTCCGAGGCCATGCCGCTGATCGTGTGGAGCGCAGGGGCCGCGGGCGCCGTGGAATACGTCAATCCGCAAACTCTCAGGTATGGCGGGGTGCGACTTGAAGACATCGGCGGCTGGAAGTGGGAGTCGTTTGTCCACCCCGATGACTTGGCGCCTACGGCGGCTGGCTGGCGCCACGCCCTCACCGCGGGCGAGAGTGATCAAATCGAGCACCGGCTACGCCGCGCCGACGGGGAGTTCCGTTGGCACTTGACTCGCGCCGTGCCGCTTCGAAACGAGAAAGGAGAGGTAGTGCAATGGATCGGGAGTTCTACCGACATCCATGACCGGAAGATGGCTGAGCAGGAGCTCGAACGGCGCGTTGCTGAGCGAACGGCGGAACTTGCACGGTCCACGGCCCTGCTGGAAACAGTGACCTCGAACGCGCCCGTGGTCTTGTTTGCCACAGATGCCAAGGGTACCTTCACGGTGCATACCGGCCAGGGCGTCACGGCTTCCGGCCGAGAGCCCGGCGAGTTAGTCGGCAAGAATTGCCGGGAATTATTGCCGGAGCGGGCGCAGGCCGTAGAACACATCCACCGGGCTCTGGCGGGCAAGACTTTCACAGCCGTTCTGGAGGGCCCTCACGACAGCACTTTCGAGACTCGATACAATCCCTTGCGGGATGCCCATGGAAACGTCACCGGCATGATGGCCGTTGCCGTAGACATCACCGAGGCTAAAAGGGCTAAGGAAGGGCTCGAGAAGGCCAACGCGTACAACCGCAGCCTGCTGGAGGCCAGCCTCGATCCGCTGGTCACCATCTCACCCAATGGCAAGATCACTGACGTGAATACTGCCACCGAGAAAGTCACCGGCCGCTTGCGCGAAGAACTCATCGGGGCCGACTTCTCCGACTACTTCACTGACCCGGAGAAAGCGCGCTTAGGTTATCAACAGGCGTTCAAGGAAGGCTTGGTGCAAGACTACGAACTTGAGGTGAGGCACCGGGATGGATCCACCACGCCAGTCCTTTACAACGCGTCGGTTTATCGCGACCAGGGCGGCGAAGTGGTCGGCGTCTTCGCGGCCGCGCGCGACATCACCACTCGCAAGCGGGCTGAGGAAGAAGTCCGCAGGCTCAACGAGGAATTGGAACAGCGCGTCCGGTTGCGTACAGCGCAGCTTGAAGCGTCGAACAAGGAGATCGAGTCTTTCTCCTACTCGGTTTCCCATGATTTACGCGCACCTTTGAGGGCGATGGACGGATTCTCCCGGATCCTGCTGGAGGAGTACCGGTCCCAGCTTCCGTCGAAAGCGCAGAGATACCTCGACTTCGTTCGGGACGGCGCGGCCCATATGGGAAATCTGATTGATGGCCTGCTGGCTCTTTCGCGCCTGGGTCGCCAGGAGCTGAAGAGGAGGCCTGTGGAGGTTGCGGAGATCGTGAGGCAGTCCCTGGGCGATCTTCAGGCGGACGTGGAAGGGAGCGCCGCCGAGTTCGTTGTGGGAAGTTTGCCTTCCTGCGATGCTGATCCGCTGCTGCTCAGGCAGGTGTTCGTAAACTTGCTGTCCAACGCGCTGAAGTTTTCGCGGAAACAGGAGAAAGTTCGAATTCAAATCGGGGCGCTGAGGGCCCATGAGGCGGCCCAGGCGCCACTGCAGGTGCTACGGTTGCTGGACCCACATTCCTGGGTCTACTATGTGCGCGACAACGGAGTGGGCTTCGATATGCGCTACGCCGATCAGCTCTTCGGAGTGTTTCAGCGGCTCCACCGGCAGGAGGAATTCAAAGGCACAGGCATCGGCCTGGCAACCGTCCAGCAGATCATTCACAAACATGGCGGCCAGGTATGGGCCGAAGCCGAAGTCGGGAAGGGCGCAACCTTCTACTTCACCCTCGGCCAAGCAATCGGTGAGAGCCACAACTCCAACTTCGGCACGCCGGAATAGGGTGGCGCATCGGTGGCCAACTCCAACCAGTCGCCCAGGTGAAGCAGGATGAGCACCGGTCCTACGGCGAAGAAGAACGCTATGCTTCCCCAGAGCCAACGTCCGCGGCGCGCGCGCGGCAACAAGGACCGGCGCTTCAACGCTACTGCGGGTGCTCGGTGTGGCCGCGCAGCAGGTCGATGGCGTGAGGCAAAAGCTCGATGATGCTTTCGAGCGATTCGCAGGCGCCGCGTGGGCTGCCTGGCAGATTGACGATCAGCTTGCCCTTGCGTACTCCCACAGTCCCGCGCGCCAGAGCCGCCATGCGGGTTTTCTTGACGCCCTCGGCGCGCATCAGTTCGGCGAGGCCAGGAATCTGCTTCTCAACCACCGCTTGCGTTGCCTCCGGAGTGACGTCGCGCGGCCCAAGCCCGGTGCCGCCGGACGTGAAGACGGCATCACAGTCGTCTCCATCCGTCCAGGCCACGAGCGCGGCTTGAATGCGACCCTCATCATCAGGCAGCACATCGAGCGCCTCGACCAGCCAGCCTCGCTTCTCCAGCAGTTCGCGCACCACCGGACCGGAGCGGTCCTCACGCCTGCCGCCCGCCGCGGCATCGCTGAGAACAAGGATTTTGGCGCGAAGTGACATGAAAGCTCTCAGCCGTCAGCTCTCAGCTATCAGCAAGAACTGCAACACCTGCCTGCTTGCTGAAAGCTGACGGCTAAGTGGCGCGGTACGTGCCGCTCTTTCCTCCGCTCTTTTCGAGGAGCCTGATATCAGTGATCTCGATTCCCTTGTCGATGGCCTTGCACATGTCATAGACCGTGAGAGCCGCGACAGCCACCGCCGTGAGCGCTTCCATCTCAACCCCGGTCGGGCCGGTTGAGCTCACCCAAGAGGAGACGACCACGCCATTCTTGGTGAAACCTGCCTGCACATCAATATGACTCAAGCAGAGCGGATGACAAAGGGGAATCAGTTCCGCAGTCCGTTTGGCGGCGCTGATGCCCGCAATCCGCGCGATTTCAAGCGGATTTCCTTTGGGATTCCGTTTCACAGCTCGCAGCGTGCGGGGATTCATTTTCACCCGCGCACTCGCGGAAGCCTGGCGCAGCGTGGGAGGCTTGCCGGAAACATCCACCATGCGGATGCGGCCGGAGGAATCGTAGTGAGTGAGTTTCTTGCGCATGCGGTCAACTCCAGCAGGAATCGGAATGAAGCCATCAGCCTTCAGCTATCAGCGAGCAACTGCCCGCTGGTCTCTGATAGCTGATAGCTGAAGGCTGATAGCTACAGGCTGACTCCTGCTCGTCACTCGTCACTCCTCACTCGTCACTGTGTTTTCGGCATGATGTCAACCCAATCCCCAGCCGCCAAATCCGTCTGGTAGGGGTGAATCACCAAAAAACAATTGGCCGCGGCAACGCCCACCAGGTCCCCGGAACCCTGCCAGCCGACCGGCTCGACAACCGGTTCACGGTCCCGCGTCTGGACGCACGCCGGTATGAACATGGTCAGGCCCAGTTTCTGGCGGCGGGGCTTTGCCAGGCGAGCGCGGAGAAAAACCGGCGGCTCGAAAGCCGCTCCACTTAACAGGGCGAGTGCGGGGCGGACAAACAACTCGAAGGTGACGAAAGTGGAAACCGGATTACCGGGAAGGCCAAAGAAGAAAAGGCCTCGAAGCCGGCCAAAAACCAAAGGCTTGCCGGGACGGATCGCCGTTCCCTGGAAATAGAATTCCGCTCCCAGTTCGGCCAGGACCTCTTCCACCAGATCAAACTTACCCATCGACACGCCGCCGCTGGGAATAAGCAAGTCCGACGCCAGCCCCTGTTCGATCATCCCTTTCAGAATGTCCTTGCGATCAGGAGCGATACCCAGTTGCAGCGGCACGCCACCTGCGGATTTAATCTGGGCGGCCAGTGCCGCGGCGTTGCTGTTTCGAACTTGAAACCATTGCGGCGGCTGCTCGATGGGCACCACTTCATCGCCCGTAGGTAGAATAGCCACGCAGGGCTTTCGGTAAACGGCGACGGTTGCCTTGCCCACGGAGGCCAGCAGACCGATCTCCGCAGCTTGTAGGCGCCTGCCGCGCCCCACGATTCGCGCACCCTGTGCCGCTTCACTCCCGCGAAGCACGATGTTTTCCCGCGGCTGAACGCTGCGCTGGACTTCGATATCGCTGCCGCGCGAAACGGTGTGTTCAACCATCACCACGGCGTCCGCACCGTCGGGCAAGGGAGCCCCCGTCATGATCGAGACGCATTGGCCGGGGCGCACCTCGCCCTCAAACGATCGGCCCGCAGGCACTTCGCCCACGCACCGAAGCACGGCAGGCAGGGCGGTGAGATCGGCAGCACGCACGGCATAGCCATCGCGAATGGCGCGATGAAAAGGGGGAAGGTCGCGGTCCGCGGCGACGTCCTCTGCCAAAACCCGGCAGAGCGCCCGGTCTAAGGTAACGGTCTCCGCTCCAGGCACGCGATTCGCGGCGCGGATTCTGTCGTGGACAAGAGATAGGGCCTGCTCGTAGGTGACTACCATGCGATGTGCCTGCAAGTGGAGGATAGGATCAGTCGAGAGGATAGGCGGTCCTCTCTTCCCGTGCAATTGACCCCTCACCCGACCCCCGACGGCTGATGAAAGCGCCGTCGTGGGCCACCCTCTCCCCTCGGGAGAGGGCTATGCGGCTACGAAGGACGCGCGATGAGGGCCGCAAATCGGCTGTCTTCGAGCCAGAGAGCCTGGTCACGTTCCGGGCCGGTCGAGACCATGGCGATTTCCACGCCTGCCTGAGCGGAAAGGAATTGCAAATACTCCTTGGCTTTCTGCGGCAGCTTGGAAAAGTCCTTGATGCCGAAGGTCGATTCGAGCCAGCCCGGCAACACGCAGTACTGGACTTGTGCCTTCTCCAGGATGTCGACGTCCTGGGGGAATTCCGTAAACCGCTTGCCCTCGTGCTCGTACGCCACGCCCACGGGAATCTCGGCAAGGTTATCCAGAATGTCGAGTTTGGTGATGATGAGCGCCTGAAGGTGATTCAAACGGGCGGTGTAGCGGGCCGCCGGCACGTCAAACCAACCGCAGCGCCGCGGCCGCCCGGTGACGGCTCCGTACTCGCCTCCGCGTTCGCGAATCTTCTCACCTTCGGGGCCTTTGGCCTCGGTGGGAAAGGGGCCACTCCCCACCCGCGTTGCATAAGCCTTCGACACGCCCACCACGGACTGTATGCGCGTCGGTCCTACGCCCGTGCCCGTGCAGGCGCCGCCCGCCGAAGCGCTCGAGGAAGTCACGAAAGGATAGGTACCGTGATCCAGATCCAGGAGCGTTCCCTGCGCGCCCTCGAAGAGCACCCGCTTACCGCGATCCATCTCAGCATTCAAATACGCAGAAACATCGGCAAGAAAGGGGACGATGTGCGGCGCGGCTTGCAGGCACTGGTCAGCTACCGCGACCGGATCAAGCGCCGTGCCTCCGAACAACGCGGAGGCAATGCGGTTCTTCTCTGCGACGACCTCGCTGCAGCGGCGGCGAAACAACTCCGGGTGGCGAAGGTCGCCGGCTCGCAGCCCGCGGCGGCCGGCCTTGTCCTCGTAAGTGGGGCCGATCCCTTTGGCCGTCGTCCCGATCTTCCCCACGCCTCGCGCCTCTTCCGCGGCGACTTCGTGAGCCCGATGGTACGGCAGAATCAGGTGCGCCCGATCGCTGATGAGCAAGCGCCCATCCACTCGCACGCCGTTTCCTTCCACGGCTTTGATCTCGCGAAGCAAGGCCTCGGGATCCACCACAACTCCATTCCCAATAACCGCCGTCTTATCCGGCCGCACGATGCCTGTGGGGAGAAGCTGGAGAATGAATTTCTTGCCGCAAACGTAAACCGTGTGGCCCGCATTCGCGCCTCCCTGATATCGAGCCACAATGTCAAAGTGCTCCGCCAAAGCATCGACGACTTTGCCTTTCCCTTCGTCGCCCCATTGAGCGCCCACCACAACCACATTTGCTGGCATATTGGTCCCTTGGAATAGTGACGAGTGACAAGTGACGAGTGACGAGCAAAAGAGCACGTGCCGGCTCGTCACTTGTCACTCGTCACTGCATTTCACAGGTGCTTGTCGAGCATTTTGATGATGGCCTCTTTGGATGCGGCGCCGGCAATTTGCTCCTGGATTTGACCGCGCTTGAAAAGCAGCAGAGTGGGAACTCCTCGGATCCTGTACTGGCTGGTCAACGAGAGGTTTTCGTCCACATTGAGTTTGCCAACCTTGGCGCGGCCGGCATACGCCTCGGCAACCGCGTTGACGGCCGGCTCCATCATGCGGCAGGGCGCACACCACGTGGCCCAGAAATCCACCAGAACCGGCTGATCGGATTTCAAAACTTCCTGTTCAAAGTTCTTCTCGGAGAACTCCAAGATATTACCACCTGCCATCGTATCAATCCTCCCCCAATAAGTGCTGCCTGGCCCACTAGGCGTTCGACGTTTCGGCCACGGGTTCAAGAGCGGCCTTTCGCGCCTGCAGCGTTCGATAGATCTCCAAATACTGCTCGGCCGACCTTCCCCACGAGAAGTCCTTACGCATCCCGTTATTCACCAGTTGGCGCCAGACGTCGGGCTGGTGATAGGCGGCGATGGCCTGCTCGACGGCACCGAGCAGCGCCGCGCCTGTGTACTCGCTAAACTTAAAGCCTGTGCCTGACTTGCCGTCAAAGGCCTCGATCGTATCATCCAGTCCGCCGGTGGCGCGCACGATGGGCACCGTCCCATATTTCAAGCTGTAAATCTGGTTCAAGCCGCAGGGTTCGTATCGCGAGGGCATCAAGAACATGTCGGAGCCTGCTTCAATCTGGTGAGCTAGCGTATTGTCGTAAGCTACTGCCACCAGAAATCTGTCGGGATACCGGGAGGCCATGACCCGGAAAAGCTCCTCGTAGACGGGGTCGCCGGTGCCCAGCGCGACGATGTAGATATCCAACGCCGCAAGCCGCTCCGCGACCTCCGCAATGAGGTCGAAGCCCTTCTGGGGCGCAAAACGGGAGACGATGCCCAAGACCGGCCGTTCGAGCCTGGGCGTTTTCACTCCCATCCTTTCGAGCAGCGCTTTCTTGCAAACCGTCTTGCCGCTCAGGCTCTCCGGGCTGAAGTGCGCCGCAATCAGCTTATCGGTGGCAGGATCCCAGAGGTCGTAATCCACGCCGTTCAAGATACCTTGCAGGCGATCTCTTCGCGAACGAAAGACACCTTCCAAACCGCTGCCGAACTCCTTGGTCTGGATCTCCTGGGCGTACTTCCGGCTCACCGTGGTAATGAAATCCGAAAAGACGATTCCGCCTTTCAGGAGATTGACCTTCCCGTAGTATTCGAGGAAATCCATCGTGAACAGATCTTCGCCCAACGAAATCTGCGGCAGAATTGTCGCCGGGAAAAGCCCCGGGTACCCCACGTTATGGATGGTGAAAACCACGGAGGTGTTGCGGAAGAATTCGTCCTCGTGGTAGAGGTTGCGCAAATAGATGGGGACTAGGGCCGTTTGCCAGTCGTGACAGTGAAGGATATCCGGCGGCGTAGCCGAGCGCTTCATCAGCTCCAGCGCCGCGAAGCTAAAAGCCGCAAAACGCTGGGCGTTGTCGGGATAATCCTCACCATCCTCCTGGTACAAGCCCGGGCGGTCGAATAAGGATGGGCATTCGACCAGATACGTTTGGACGTTGTCTGCCGTACCGGCGTCCTGAATCGAGGCAAACTTGAACCCGCCACCCAGCGGGAGAGTCAGACTCTGCAGGGTGGGTTCGGGCGTGCCCGGCTTGGTCATCCGGTAGCGAGGCAGCACGACCTCGAGTTGATGCCCCAGTTTTGCGAGAGCCTTTGGCAGCGCCCCCACAACGTCGGCCAACCCGCCGGTCTTCGAAAAAGGCACACCTTCAGAAGCTACAAAAACGATACGCAATCGCTTACCCTCTCTGCTAATGGTTTGGAGATTTCAGATCCTGCCGCGCCTCCCTCAGCTAAGTTAGAGGATGCTCCGTTCGGTTGTCAAGCACCGCCAGTCCGGCTGTGTGAACCACCGAGTCACAGAGAAGGACCCGTTCTGCTTAGGTCTTTGTACCTCCGTGTCTCTGTGGTGAAGGATGCGTTTGGCACTCAAAAACAGCTCCATCTTCGGTTCGTTTTCGGTTCGTTTTCGCACTTCATCAAACCTGACTTCCTTTGTTTTCAACGACTTCTTAGCTTCGTTCCCACTGTTTTGTGTTTTTCCGCGTGCTCGAGGGAAAGGAGCAGTTTCACGCCAAGGCGCAAAGTACGCCAATGACGCAAAGAAAACCGGTCAATATGGCTTTGCGGCCTTGCGGTCTCGACTCCGACTTCTTGACTCCCGTTCAACACTGTCGTACGACCCTCTGGGGGGCGAATCTGTGAAGCTCTCACGCGCCATACGGCGCCGCCAGGACCGTCTGGCCTTGCGGACATTCCGTCCCCAGCGTAAGCTACAAGTGTAGCATAGAGGCAGGACTTTGTCAAGCGAAAAATACGAAAGCCTGAGACACGCCGATCCCAGGGACATCCGTACCGAATCTGCGGTAAGATGACGCGTCCGGGATTGACCGACGGACAGCCCTCGATCGCTTTGTGGTATCTTGTCCAGTCAGTACCCTGTTTGGTAGTGTCTCAGATCAAAGCGGTATGGCCATCTTGGCCGTGGAATTACACGGGCAGGATGCCCGTGCCACCTCGAACTGAGACACTGCCCTCTGCTGGGGAATGATGGAGTCATCGGCCAAAGAAAAACTTCACGCCTTCAAACCCTGGCACTCGTTTTTTGTGGGGATCGATTCGGATGGCTGCGTATTCGACACCATGGAGATCAAGCAGAAAGAGTGCTTCATCCCCAACATCATCAAGTACTGGAAACTTCAAGCCGTATCGAAATACGTGCGCGCCGCGGCGGAGTTCGTCAACCTCTATTCAAAGTGGCGGGGCGTCAACCGCTTCCCTGCCCTGACCAAGACCATTGAATTGCTGCGCGATTGGCCGGAGGCCATGCGGCGGGGTGTCGAACTCCCCGATCTCAGAAGTCTTCAGGCCTGGATCGATTCCGGCGCGCCGCTGGGCAATCCTGCGCTTGAAGCAGAGGTTTCGAGAACCGGGGATCCGGTCCTGAAGCAAGCTTTGGAGTGGAGCAAAGCCGTCAACCGCTTGATCCCCGATCTGGTCAAAGGCGTGCTTCCCTTCCCCTGGTTTCGCGCTTGCGCTGAGAGGCTTGCGCCGCGAGCTGACATCGTCTGCGTGTCCGTAGCGTCAGGCGAAACGTTGGAACGCGAGTGGCAGGAGCACGACATCGCCAAATACGTTGCCGTCCTCGCGGGGCAGGAAATGGGCAGCAAGAAGGAACACTTGAGGATCGCCGCGGGGGGCAAGTACACGAAGGATTGCGTTTTAATGATCGGCGACGCGCCGGGAGACTTGGCTGCCGCACGCGCCAACGGCGCCTTGTTCTTTCCCATTACCCCAGGATACGAAGACCAGTCCTGGGAGAGGTTCTATCGCGAAGGCATCGAGCGTTTCTTCAATAAGACGTACGCAGTAGGCTACGAGGCAGCACTCGTCGAGGAGTTCGAGAAGTTGCTACCCGAAACCCCACCGTGGAAGACGGTGTGAACAAATCAGGCGCCTGTCATCCTGAGCGAAGCGAAGGATCTCCGCAGTTTCCCGTGGTTCGATGACTTACGAACAACTGCAGAGATCCTTCGCTTCGCTCAGGATGACACGTTCCGAACTTCTTCACACGTTCGAAGACAGTGGGCAGGTCGGCAGGTGGGCAGGTGGTGGCATACGATTAGGAAGCACTAGGCACTAAGAACTAGCCACTTCTAATTTCTGATTTCTGCCTTTCCTAAGGTTCAATTTCTCCGATATTTCCGACAATCCTGGTGGGCTGGTAGGGGAAGCGGCGGACATCCTGCTCGCGCGTGTCACCGCTGAAAACGAGGATTGTTTCCATCCCGGATTCAATCCCCGTCACAATGTCGGTATCCATGCGGTCGCCGATCATGACGGTGTGCTCGGAGTGAACACCCAGGTAATTCAACGCCAGCCGCACCATGAGCGGGTTCGGCTTGCCAAAGAACCTGCCTCAGCCTCTTCATTCTCCAGGGTTTCAGGGCCATCGCCGATCGACCAACTCGTAAAGCCCTCCAGGCAGCCTTCCACCCACTAGCCGTCGAGAATGCTGAAGCTGGGAACGCCGTTGAGCGCGGCTTTCATGCCACTCGTTCCCGAAGCCTCCTGCGGCCGTTTGGGGGTGTTCAACCAAAGGTCAACACCGCTCGAAAGCAAGGGGGAATCATAGGGTCCTCACTCTCTGGATCTGCACTCGAAGACTATCGGCTTATTGTTAAATGTGGATTAACATCTGTCTCTTGACAGCAGGCATCCTCCCACCCCCGCGGGACTGCGCACTCTCGTTCAGGGGACAAAGGCGAATGCGGACAGCGTTTAAGTATTGTGATAATTTGATTCAATTGCAACAAGTCCCGCAGTTTGCGACTTCGACTATGGAGAATGAAATGGATTACACCTACGAAGATATTGCCAAAATGATTGACCACTCTCTGCTGAATCCGGTCATGACCGACGTAGAACTTGAACGGGGATGCCGCGAGGGGGTGGATTACAACTGCGCCAGTGTCTGCATCATGCCCTATTACTTGAAGCGATGCGCGGAGATACTGCGCGGCAGCACAGTCAAGCCCAGCACCACGATCGGCTTTCCGCACGGCGGGCATACGACAGCGATCAAGCTTGCGGAAGCGAAGCAGGCCCTCGAAGACGGCGGCGAGGAACTGGACATGGTCGTCAACATCAGCAAGGTGCTGAGCGGCGATTGGGCTTACGTACGCCAGGACCTCAAGGCCGTCATCGACCTCACTCACGCCCATGGCCGAAAAACCAAGGTAATCTTTGAGAACTGCTACCTCAAAGACGAGCACAAGATTCGCCTTTGCGAAATCTGCGGGGAGTTGGGGGCGGACTGGGTGAAGACATCGACCGGCTATGGCAGCGGGGGCGCGACGATCGAGGATCTAAGACTCATGCGAGCGCATTCGCCGGCGCACGTCCAGGTGAAGGCGGCGGGAGGCATCCGCGATCTTGACAAGCTGCTCGAGGTCCGAGCTCTAGGCGTTACGCGCGTCGGCGCCAGCCGGACCTCGGCCATCCTCGAGGAGTGCAAAGGCCGGCTGCGGTAGGTGGTTTTCGATTTGTGATTTGCGATTTGTGATTTGCGATCTAACTCGCTCTGCGGCTCCGAAAATCGTCCCGTCGATGTCGTTTCCGCGAGGGCAGAACTCCGCCCTGTTCAACTCACCGGGGATTGCGCGGACTCAGCCGGCGCATGGAACCGGCCAATTACAAATCATCAATCGCAAATCACAAATAAACCGGCACCCGGCGGCTACTTCTTAAGCCTCTTGCGCTGCACCTCCAAAGCCTCCGGCGCGCGCGTCGCCATCCACTGTTCATATTTACGGGCAAGCGTCTCGAGGTTTTTCCAGACGAGGGGATTCTTGCGAGCCTCGCGAAACGCGGGCGCCAGATTCCTGGCTTTCTCCCACGCCAGCCACAGTTCCCCGGTGTTCTCGAAAAACAAATCTTCCTTGATCAGGCCGTGGTTGACCAAAGAAGCCGCCATATCCCAATAACTCACCGCCATGCGGAAAAGGGCGTTCTCCTCAGATCCCATTGGACACTGCTTTTCGAACTCCTCCAACGAATCAGCACGAAACTTCCCAATCAACCACTCGCGCGCCCGGCGCAACTTCTCTTCCCGGCGCAGTTCATAAAGCCGCAGCAGCAGCTCAGCATCGTAATTGTCAGGACTTTCCCGCACTTGAACCTCCCTCGACCTCTGAATTTCCACCTTCCGCCTTCGAATTTAGGTTTCCCAGTTTCGAGTCTTGAACTTCGAGCTCCGCCAACAACCTCCGAACCTCACTTTCGATCAAGTCGCGCACGTCCCGAAAATACTCTCGGTCTAGCAAGAATGGATCAGGGATTTGCCACTTGATCAATCGCCCTTTGAATTCCGCCGGAAGCTTGCATTTCACTCCGTACCCCATTTCGACTACCACGTCCATGTCGGAAACGGGCACCTCCTCGAGCCCCTTGGACCAATAGCCCTGCAGCGTGATCCCCTTTTCGCCCAGGACGGCACGCGTGTCGAAGCTTATCTTGCCGAGCGGATGCGTACCGGCGCTGAAAGCCTGGACTCTTCCGTCGCCGATTTGGTTAGCCAGCGCCTCCGCCATCGGGCTGCGACAGGAGTTGCCGTAACAAACGAAGAGAATGCGCACTCAGTACCCTTTCACCCCTTCTGCCTTTACAAATTGATACCATAATTCCCGAAACCATGTCACTAATTCAAGCGGTGGTATAATCCTGGCCATCGAAAGGTCAAGGTGTGAATGCGTGCCAACCACCGGATGCAACCGGTTGGACTCACGGGAGGGCAGGGAGATACGCTCCCGAACCTGTGGCCGGGTGGGCAGCGACGTTGGCGCTCGCAACTCGCCCGGCGTGCTTCTTTAATCCCAGTCTTACTACTTACGTTCTCAACACCTCACGGATCCCACGTCAGCGGACAACAGCCCGGCGTGACCGCCAACATCAAGGTCACAGCCACGTCCGTGGCGGTCGACGTGATCGTGACGGATAACAAGGGCCGCCACGTTGGCGGTCTTGCCGCCAGTGATTTCCGAGTCTACGAGAACGACATTCCGCAGAAAATTGTCTCCTTCACTCCTCCAGTAGAGCCCGCCAAAGCGGCGCCATTGGAAGTTCAGGGCGGCGCGCCGCCCATCGAATCGGACGCCACGCGCGCCCAGCAAACTCAGACGCGAGCGCAGGCGGCGCGGCAAGCCAGCGTGGGCCGGCAGAATCCCGACGAAATCGCTCCTCTTGCCGCGCCAGCATCCGCAACGCGCGGAGGCGGAGAGCGGGCTTCGGCCAACGTCACTGCAGCCGAAAAGCTTGCCCATGTCCGCTTCATTACCATTGTCTTTGATATCGCAGACATCCAGGCGGGCAACTTGAAACGCGCCCGCGAGGCTGCGGAAAGATACTTGAAGACTCAGGTTGCCCCGGAAGACTTCGTGGCCATCTACCGGGTCGACAGCAGCCTGCACCTCGCGCAGGCGTTCACGCAGGACAAAGACCAGGCCGCTCGAGCCCTGAGGAAAATCAGCGAGCACGTAACCACGGGACGCTTCACGGCCCAACAAAGGTTCGAAACGCAGGACGAAATCAACACTATGGTGAGGGCCTGTGCGACCCAAAAGGGAGGCTTTGGCAGGGGATTTGGCGCTGGCGGCTGCGACACGCGTGGATTGAAAACGCTCCAAGACTACCTTTGGAACATGAGCATTCTGCAGGCGCGTGCAGTGTTCGTCGCCCTGCGGGCCATGGCTCAATCTTATGCGGATATTCCCGGACGCAAGAACGTAGTGGTTTTCTCTGAGGGGTTTATCCATTCGCCAGAGGCGCAAGCGCAACTGAGCTCAACCATTGATGCCGCTAATCGCGCCAACGTGGCCTTTTACATTATTGACGCTTCCGGGCTGACAGCACCTTACGGGGCGGAGAGCGATGTTATGGAGGTTACCGACAACGAGGAGGCATTCATCGCGGCCATGGCGGGACCCGGCTCCAATAAATTCGACTGGATCGCCCGCTTGGGAAAAGACAATGTCCATGACGACTTGCAGCAGCTTGCCACAGGGACGGGCGGACTGTTGCTCAAGAATCAGAACGACCTGCTGGAGGGACTTTCGCGCGTGGATCGTGATTTGCGCGAAGCTTACACGCTGGTCTATCAGCCGACGAACGCAAATTATGATGGTGCGTTCCGCCACATCCGGGTGGAGGTTGCAAAGCAGCGGTACCATCTTCGTTACCGCCTCGGCTACTGGGCCATTCCGCCCGGCGAAGAAATGCTGATGAGCCCGGCCGCAGCCCAACTGCTCGCCGGCGTGGCGAGCGGCGAGCTGAGGTCGAACTTTGCTCCCGAATTGAACGGGACCGTGTTGCTCGCGCCAAACGGCCGCCTGGCAGCTCCCGTGCGCGTGACGCTCCCTGCCAAAGAAGTAAGATTTGAAAGAGACCTGGACCGGGATGCCTATCATGGTGGAATCACGTTTCTGTTGCTGGCGCGTGATTCGGCCGGGCGCCTCACCTCCGCTCACCAGCGCTTCATCAACCTCGAATTCGATTCCCGGCAGCTCGCGGAATTCCAGAAACAGATGCTCTCCATTGACGCGCGAATGGCGATTCCGAAACTGGAACCGTTAACGCTCGAAGTGATCCTCCAGTTTGCCGATGGAACCATCGCGATTGGAAAACAACCGGTGGCGCTGGCGGGCGGTTCCGCTGGGCTCGAACTCACCGGCCTGCTGCTGACGAACCGCGTACAGGCGGATGCCGGGACGCCCGATTCGGGCGATCCGCTGCGAGGGGAGGGATTTCAGCTCGAAGTGCCCGCCAAACCGCAATTCGCTCCTGGCGAGAAGCTCATAGCAATCCTCGGCGCGTTGAATGTGCCGCAGGATGCCGCTTCCGGGAAGCCCAAGCTCAACCTTTCGTTCAACATTCGCCAGGCGGACGAACTGCTGACCACTCTATCGCCCGAGCAAGCGGTTGGCGCCACGGGCCAAAATGTTTTGCTGGTGCTGAAGCAGATCGACCTGAGCTCCCTCTGCCCTGGTAGGTATACGCTGAAGGTGACCGCGGAGAGTTCCAGCGGTCAGGCGGCGGCAAGCCAATCGGCAGATTTCGCCATCGTCCGCTCAGCCACAGGAGTGGAATCAGCGGCGCGGGGACCGGAAGCCTTCGTGCTGGGAAGTAACGAAAACCCGGCCGGCATTGTGCCACCCTCCCGACCAGGCCGTCCAACCGAAGGGTCTGGTGCGCTCTCGGTGCTCAATACACCCTTGAATGACTTGGCAAAAACGGCCCATGAACTCAAGGGAATGACGCCGGCCACGGGGCAAGACGAACTACCGCTAATCCTGAAGAGGCTGGGGAACAACGCCGAATCGTTTGTCCGCAATATTCCCAACACTGCTTCCACCGAGGGCATTCAGCAACAGACTCTCGACAGCGAGAACGATTCTGTCACTCACGAGTTCCGCTATCTGGCCCTCACCAAGCCGGGGGCGCTCGTCGCGAGTCTGAACGAATTCCGCCAAGACTCCGGAGGCCACGAAGTGGAGGCGCAACGTACGATGAAGGGGTCTCCAATTGTGACCAGCGGCTTTGTGTCCATGCCGCTGCTTTTTCACCCTCAGTACCAGAGTGGGTCCGACTTCCGGCTTTTGGGGCGCCAAGTTATCGAGAAGCACGGCACCTATGTGGTCGGCTTTGCACAACGCAGTGCGACGCCACTTTCCATCCACATGAACGCGGCTGGAAGTTGGGGAACCTTTCTGATCCAGGGAGTGGCATGGGTTGATACTGGTACCTACCAGATCCTCCGAATGAAGACTTGGCTGCTGCCGGGACAAACAAGATTGGCGGACGTCACCACGATCGTGGATTTCGGCGAGGTCCACTTCAAGCACAATTCACTGGCATTCTGGCTGCCGAAGGATGTCGTGGTGGAGGTCGCCTGGAAAGGAAAGCTGTATGTGAACCACCACCACTACTCTGGCTACCGGTTCTTTAGTGTCGAAGCCGTAGAGAAGTCGCCGCGAAGTTAAGTCAAGACCTCAGCTCTAAGCTCTCAACCAGCAACTTCTTCCCTGCCGACACTGACGACGTGCCGACGGCCGAAAGCTGCCCGCTGGCGGCGGTGCGTCAATGGCTGTACGGCCCAATGACTCAATGGCTCAATTTCGCGATGAAGTAACGATGGACGGCTTCGTCCTCAGTCAGTTCAGGATGGAAGGTGGCGGCTAGGATGTTCCCCTGCTCGACGAGCACCGGCAGGCCGTCGCAACGCCCTAGCACCCTCACCATGTCACCTACCCGGCGGATGATCGGGGCTCGAATGAAGACCATCTCCATAGGGCGGGGCGAGAGCTCAGGGCATTCGCCTTGGCGCACGGAACTATCAACTTGCCTGCCGTACGCGTTGCGCTCGATGCTAATGTCGAGAAGGCCCAACCGCTCTTGCGTGGGATTCAGGACTTCCTTCGCCAGCAAAATGGCGCCCGCGCACGTCCCGAACACAGGTTGACCCGCCGCCACAAATTCGGCGATCGCCCGGCCCATGCCTTCCTTCGAGAAAAACTTCAGCATCGTGGTGCTCTCGCCCCCGGGCATGATCAGCCCGCTGACTTCGGCAAGCTGGGATGCATGCTTCACCAACGTATAAGGCGCGCCAATCCGCTCCAGCATCTTGGCGTGCATGGCGAAATCGCCTTGAATGGCGAGAACTCCAATGGGTTTGTGGCCGTTGTTCATGGTCAGTTGTCCGTGGTCCGTTACTGCGGCACGCTCCCTTCGCACGAGAGAAAGGCCCTCGCCCCCTTGGGGGAGAGGGTGGCACGCAGCCGGCGCTTTCATCAGCCGGGGCGGGCCGGGTGAGGGGGTCCCTCACGAATATCGGAGTCTTCTCAGACTTGGACGTACTCGGTGGACGAGGCTGGCTCCGGCAGGGGATCACCGTGCTCTCTCATGCTCGAGACATGTAGATTAACAGCCTCGCGGATAAGCTGTAGTACTTCCTCCCGCGTCTCGCCCACCACCGCGCAGCCGGGTAAGTCCGGCAGGTAAGCACCGAAACTGCTCGCGCCCTTTTCGAGGATTACGACGTATCTCATCCCATTCACCAATGCGGCAAAGGCGGCAGCTTGGCTGCCGCACTCCAAGGCGCTTCGCGCAGCGGCACTGCCGGCTGCCCTTCTACCAGCCTCTTGTCTGCAACAATTCTTTGGGATCCAATTTCTGGACATCCAGCCCGCGCATGGCTTCGCCGACTTCCGCCGAGCACTCGGCCACGACTTCCGGTTCATTGTAGTGCGTCGTAGCGCGGACAATCGCTTTGGCGCGCTTATCGGGGTCGGACGACTTGAAGATGCCGGAGCCGACGAACACCGCTTCGGCCCCCAATTGCATCACCAGCGAAGCATCGGCGGGAGTGGCGATTCCACCCGCGCTGAAATTCGGCACGGGCAGCTTGCCGTGCTCGCTCACCCATTTCACCAGGTCGTAGGGCGCACCGAGTTCTTTCGACTTGGCCATCAATTCTTCTTCGCGCAGCGTGGTGAGTTGCCGGATTTCGCTGGTGATGGCGCGCAGGTGGCGCACCGCTTCCACAATGTTACCGGAGCCCGCCTCGCCCTTGGTGCGGATCATGGCCGCACCTTCGCCGATGCGCCGCAGGGCCTCGCCCAGATTGCGCGCACCGCACACGAAAGGCACCTTGTACGGCCATTTATTGATGTGATGTTCCTCGTCAGCGGGTGTCAGCACTTCGCTTTCATCGACGTAATCCACCCCCACCGCTTCGAGCACCTGCGCCTCCGCAAAATGCCCGATGCGCGCCTTCGCCATCACCGGAATCGTCACTCCGCCCATGATCTCTTTGATGATCTTGATCGACGCCATGCGCGCCACTCCGCCTTCCTTGCGGATGTCCGCCGGCACACGCTCCAGCGCCATTACGGCCACCGCCCCTGCCTCCTCGGCGATCTTGGCCTGCTCAGTATTGGTCACGTCCATGATCACGCCACCCTTGAGCATCTCCGCCAAGCCCACTTTCAGTTTCATTTGTTGATCGTATTCCCACATCGCTGACCTCCTCAGTAGTCGAAAGTCAAAAGTCAAGAGTCGAAAGCTTCCGACCTTCAACTTTTGACTTTCGACTCTCGACTTTCGACTTCTCTTCAAACCAACGCCACCCCTGCCCCTTCCGTCGACTGCTTTCGGCCTGTCTTGGCTCTGCGGATTTCCGCCTTAAACAGGTCGCCCAGAATACCGATTCCCTTCTCAATTTGCGCGTCGGTGGGGCCGGTGAAGCACAAACGCAGGGCATTGTGCTTCGGATTCTGGAAATAGAAATACTTCGAGGGCGCGAAGATTACGCCTCGCTCCCGAGCTTTCACCAGAATCTCCGACGTGTCGAGGTGCGCCGGCAACTCGACCCAGACGGACATCCCACCCTCAGGATAAACCACGCGGACAGCCCCGGGGAAGTGCCGCGTGGCGGCGCGCCGCAGGACCTCCAGCTTATGCTCGTAGACCTTGCAAATGCGCCGGATCCACTTATCGAGCCAGCCGCGCCTGCCAAGTTCCTCGATCACCGCCTGTCCCAGCAGGTTGGTGTGAAGATCAGCGCGCTGCTTGGCCCAGCGCAGGCGCTCGATCACCCGGCGTGAAGCCGCGATCCATCCCACCCGCAGACCTGGGAACCCCACTTTTGAGAAACTGTTGAGGTGAATCACCAGTCCGGCGGTGTCCAGAGCCTTCAAGGGGGGTAATTGCCTTCCGCTGTAGCGTAGCGCGCCGTAGATGTCATCCTCGACCACCGGAACCTGGAAGCGCGCCGCAAGCTCCAACAACCTCTTCCGGGCCTCCAGCGGCATGGTGGCGCCCGTGGGGTTCTGGAAATTCGGGCTGCTGAGAATCAGCCTCACCTTGGTCTGCTCCAACACCGCCGCCAGAAAGTCCAGGTCCAGCCCTGACGCCGTAACCGGAAGGCCGATCAAGCGGGCGCCGGGCGACTCGAAGACATTCCAAAGCCCCGTGTATGTAGGGTTTTCGGTAACCACCGTGTCGCCGGGAGCAACCAAGGTGCGGCGAAGCAAATCGATGGACTGCTGGCAACCGTTGGTAATCACCAGTTCGTCCAATTCCACTGGAATGCCGTCACGGCGCAAGCGTGCTCGCAAGTAGTTCTTGAGCGGCAGGTAGCCGTCGCTCGAACCGTAGTGAAGCACCCTGGCGCCCTCACGGCGCAATACGGTGTCGGTGGCGCGCCGCACCAAGTCGTGGGGCGCCATCTCGTCCGCGCCGTGGGCCGCGGCAAAAGAGATGATCCCCGCCTCATAGGTGCTGGCCATCAACCGTCCCAGGGAATCGTCGCGCAGGTCCTCGGGAAAGTAACTCTCCCAGAACACATCGGCTCCTGCCGCACGAATGGGACGGGTAGTGGAGCGCACTGTTTCCGCCAGGCTCGTCACGTACGTTCCCCGGCCGACCGTCCCTTGGATCAGCCCTTCAGCCTCGAGTTCGGCGTAAGCGTTGCCAACCGTGGTGCGATGCACATCCAGACGCTTCGCCAACTCCCGGCTCGGTTCCAGCCGGTCTCCCGACTTCAACGCCCCCGAGACGATGCGCGCGCGCAACTGCTCGCGGATCTGCATGTAGAGCGGCTTGGGCAAACTGGAATCGAGGGTCACCAGCACGGCAGCCAAATCTCCTTTGTGGCGTTAGCAGACCAGATTAGGCCATTCGCGACCCGATGTAAAGAGCCAAGTGGGCCAAGTTGAGAACAGACCAAGAGCACGGGAAGAAGAACAGGCAGTCGACAGTAGGCAGGTGGGCAGGCCGGCAGTGGGCCGCCGGGGAAGTGCTGAACAACCTGAGTCTGTCATCCTGAGCGAAGCGAAGGATCTCTGTAGTGTCACTTGCGCCGTCAGTTCCGGACAAACTGCGGCGATCCTTCGCTCCGCTCAGGGTGACACGCGCTACAGCGCGCCTCGGAGAAAGGGGTTTGTTTCCCGTTCATCCCCAATTGTGGTTGACGACCCGTGCCCGGGAAAAACCGGCGTTTCATCGGGGAAAATCAGCAGCCGGTTGTGAATGGAGTTCAGTATTTGTTCATAAGATCCGCCCCACAGATCCGTTCGACCGATGCTTTGCTGAAACAGTGTGTCGCCGCTGAAGATCTTTGGTTGCGGGCTAGCAAGGTGAAGCGAGAGGCTGCCGGGAGAGTGCCCGGGGGTATGCAGGACTTCCAGGAGATGGGAACCGAAGTGCAGAGCGTCTCCCTCCTTCAGGAATTGATCCACCTTGACCACGCCCGGGGGGAGCAGGCCCAACCATTCCGCCTGCACGGCGACGTTCTCGTAGAGCGGCAGATCGTCGGCGTGCATCAACACCGCCGCTCCGGTGGCGCGTTTCAATTGCTCGAGCCCTCCCACATGGTCGATGTGCGCGTGCGTGGCGACGATGTACTTGACGCGCAGATTATGCCTGGCCAGCACTTCCAGAACGCGGTCAGTCTCGTCCCCCGGATCAATGACCACGGCCTCGCCGGTCTTTTCATCGCCCACAATGGAACAGTTACAAGCCAGCATGCCCACGGGGATAATCTCGTGAATCATCCTCAGTCATCCTTCCTTTCGCACTCAACCATTGTACCCGATCCAACGACTCCGCAGGGGCAACCCTTGTGGTTACCCAGGCCGGCCACATAGGCCTTCCCTACGATAATTGTAAAGCCCACTTGACACACCGACTTCCTGTCTCTACGATGAAATAGCTATGGAAGTAGATTTGACGCCTGACCTTGAAGCTAGGTTGACCCGGCGTGCTGCCGAGCAGGGCCGCGATGCTCGATCGCTCGTGAGGGAGGCACTGGAACGCTTTCTGGATTACGACGAATGGTTTGCGCGGGAAGTCGAGAAGGGATTAGCCGCCGCTGACCGAGGCGAACTCTCCGAACATGCGGACATCGGGAAACTCATCGACCAGCGTTATCCCGGCTGATGCGCATTCGCTGGACAGACCCTGCCGCTCGCGATCTTAGGCACATTTGTGACTACATTCATGATCGGGACGCGCCGGCCGCGGCGCGTCGTGTGGCCCTTACCATCTACCAAACCGTCGGCTCCCTGTCCCAGTTTCCCAATCGTGGTCGTCCCGGACGCAGGCCGAACACCCGCGAGTTAGTGTTTCCTGACGTGCCCTTCATTGCCGTCTATCGAATCCGCGGGGATGTTGTTGAAGTCGTCCGCATTTTGCACGGCGCCCAGAAGTAGCCATAGGATTCGCCCGCCCCGCGCAGGCCTCGACGAATGACGCCGGGCTTCGATACCCTGCGGGTGGTTTGTCCTGAAGTTCGAAATCCGTTATGATGAAGTGTTCATGGCTTCCAAGACACATTCTCATCGCGCCGCGGCGAAAGCGGCGAAAGGAACTGCCGTCGCGCAGGTGAGGGCTCCCCTCAACGCCGGTGACGGTTTGAATAATCCCGACCTTTACATTAATCGCGAGCTGAGTTTGCTGGAATTCCAAGGCCGGGTTTTGGAAGAGGCCGCAGACGCGAGCAACCCGCTGCTGGAGCGAGTTAAATTCCTTGCCATCCTGGGGTCGAACCTGGACGAATTCTTTATGGTTCGGGTGGCGGCATTGATGAAGCAAGTCGCCAGCGGCACGGCAGAGGTCGGGCTCGACGGGCGGCCTCCGTCGGCACAGCTTGAGCTGATCAGGGAAAAGGTTCGCCAGATTACAACGCAAGCCCACGATCTTTGGCGAAAGGAAGTTCAACCGTGTTTAGAGGCACAAGGCATTTCTCTGGTTGATCTTTGCTGTCTGGCGGATGACGAGCGCGCGGCTTTGGACGCCTACTTTTCCCAACAGGTGTTTCCCGTGCTCACGCCGCTGGCCTTCGATCCCGGGCGGCCCTTTCCTCACATCTCAAATCGCAGCCTGAACCTCGCGGTGGTAGTCCGTGACCCAAAGGGGGAAGAGCACTTCGCGCGTGTCAAAGTTCCTGACATCCTGCCACAACTTGTTCCGATAACCTCCACTCGCGGAGAGTACGAGGCTGTCCCCGCAGCGGCCAAGGCGTTCAAGTTCGCCTGGCTCGAGCAACTGATCGCGGCAAACCTCGGCCTGCTGTTCCCCGGCATGGAGATCGTGGAGTCGTCGCCTTTTCGTGTGACGCGCGATGCGGAAGTGGCGATCCAGGAATTAGAGAGTGATGACCTGCTGGAAACCATCGAAGAGGCGATGCGGGAACGGCGGTTCCTCGACGTCGTACGGTTGGAAGTTGCGCGGGACATGCCGGACAGAATACTCGATATCTTGACCAGCCAGATCGGAGTCACCGTTCAGGACGTGTATCGCGCCAGCGAGCCGCTGGGAATGGACCGGTTTATGGAATTCTATTCCCTCGACCGTCCTGACTTGAAGGATAAGCCCTTTGTGCCGATGACTCCCGCCAGCTTGGGCGCGGACTGCCAGGGTGATCTCTTCAGCCTGATCCGCCAGGAGGAATTCCTGCTTCACCACCCCTACGATTCGTTTCAGCCGGTGGTGGAGTTTGTGCGCCAGGCGGCGCGTGACCCGAACGTGCTCGCCATCAAGATGACCCTTTATCGTGTGGGCAGAAACTCGCCGATCGTGGCCGCGCTGCTGGACGCCGTCGAGCACGGCAAACAGGTAGCCGTACTTATGGAATTGAAGGCTCGCTTCGACGAGGAAAGCAATATTGAATGGGCAAAGACTCTGGAAGACGCGGGAGTCCACGTCATCTACGGGATTGCCGAGATGAAGGTCCACAGCAAGATTGCGCTAGTGGTGCGCCGCGAGGGCGACGTGATTCGCCGCTACGTGCATTTGGGCACCGGCAACTACAACTCCATTACGGCGCGTCTTTACACTGACCTGGCCCTGCTGACCTGCAACGAACAGATCGCTGCCGACGCCACCCACTTCTTTAATGCTCTTACAGGCTATGCGGCGCGCCAGGAACCGCAGAAGCTGCTTGTCGCTCCCGTTAATATGCGCGAAAAGCTGGTCGAAATGATTCGCCGGGAAATTGACCACCAGAAGGCGGGGCGGCCGGCGCGGCTGATCTTCAAAGTGAATGCGCTCGAAGACCTCGATATGATCCACCTGCTTTATCAGGCTTCGCAGGCGGGAGTTAAGGTGGATCTGCTGGCGCGGGGCATTTGCTGCCTTCGTCCTGGAGTGCCGGGCGTAAGTGACAACATCCGCGTGATCAGCATTGTGGGACGGTTCCTGGAGCACAGCCGGATTTACTATTTTCAAAACGGCGGAGCTGAGGAACTCTACCTGGGCAGCGCTGATCTGATGCACCGCAACCTGAGCCACCGCGTGGAAATCATCTTCCCGGTGGAATCCCCTCGCTGGGTCCGGCGCTTGAAAGAGATTCTCGACATCTACCTCTCCGACCAGGCCAAAGCGCGCCACTTGAAGTCGGACGGCAGTTATACCCGCAGCCCGAACCAGGAGGGCGCTCTCGCCGTCAATGCCCAAACATCGTTCATTGGCCTTACCCCCCAGGAAGATTCCAGCCAGGCTACGAGCGCTCCTCTGTGATAACTCAGGCCTTGAATGCAGATGATTCCCTAAGGTGAGGTTGGAGCGGTCATCCGTAGGTATTAACCCTTCGCATCGTTGACTACCCTTTGCCGCTCTTCTATACTCGACCCAAGGTGAGCAGGGTGCGCGGCAACAAATGAAACTCGTCGTGGTAGGCGGGCAGGCTCGCAAGGTCGGCAAGACCTCGGTGATAGCCGGTTTGATTCGGGGGCTCAAGATGCTTGCTTGGACGGCAGTGAAGGTCAGCTATCACAGCCGCGAGGCCGACTCGCATGATGCGCCCTCGGCCGGCGAGCTTCCGCCGCATCTCGATTTCTTGCTGAGCGAAGAACGCGACGCCCAGGGACACGGCGACACATCGCTGTATCTGGCGGCGGGAGCGCGGCGCGCGTTGTGGTTGCGGGCTAGGGGCGACAGTTTGTCCCAAGCAGTGCCCAGCCTGCTCGAGGCTCTGGCGGGCAATGAACATGTGATCGTCGAAAGCAATAGCCTGCTTGGCTTCCTCAAGCCCGATGTCTTTATCTTGGTTATTGATGAGTTGCGCCGGGATGTAAAAGCTTCAGCCCGGCAGTTCTTGGCGCGGGCCGATGCGTTGGTCAGCGTGCGGCCTCATCTTGAGCCCTCCGCCCGTCCGGCAACGTACCTGCACATTCCTGAAGACAAGCCTGTCTTTGCGGTCTCGGTGGGCGAGTGGTCGAATCGAGACCTGTACCGGTTCGTTAGCGAACGGCTCTCCTAGCCGTACGGGCGGTCCTTGTGGACGCCCTGGGGCAACCACAAGGGTTGCCCCTACACAAGATCAAGAAAGGAGCTAGCATGGCAGCCTTGACCGAGGATGAAATCCGCAAGACCCTGATGAGCATGCCGGGGTGGTCCTACTCCGGCAATGCGATCCACAAAAAGTTCGCTTTCCAATCGTTTATGCCCGCCATCGCCTTCGTGAACAAAATCGCCGAAGCTGCTGAGCGGGCGAACCACCATCCGGACATTACCATCAACTACAGCCAGGTAAGCATCAGCCTTTCGACGCACAGCGAGGGCGGCGTGACGCAAAAGGACTCTCAACTGGCCAACACGATCGACAAGATCTTCGCGGCTGGAAATTGAGAAGTCAAGGAGACGAGAAGTCAAGAAGTTGAGGAGTTGAAAAGCTAACATGCCATCCTCAACTTATCCACCCCCGAACTGCTTATCTTTACGAGTTCTTAACTCCTTGACTCTTCGACTTCTTGACTGGTCGACTCCCTGACTCCTCAACTCCTTGACTCCTCGACTCCGATGTGCATAGAATCCCCGTGACTTGCGTTGAGGAATAAGGGGATGTCCACATTCCTGCAGTGGGTTCATGTGACTGCGGTTGTCCTGAGCGTGGGAGGGATGGCATTTCTGCTGATCGTCCTGACACCCGGGATCGGAGACTTACAGCCCGAGCAGCGCGAGCGGCTGTCCAAACAGGTGACGGACCGGTTCAGATGGGTGCTTTGGTCCTCGATGGCTCTCATATTGCTTTCAGGGCTGTACAACATTCGCGAGTACTACTGGGAAGTCGCCTGGGGTAAGTCGTGGGAACTATTGACTGTGAAAATCATTCTCGCCTGTGTCGTCTTCGCCATCGCGCTGGCAGTGACTCTTCCCTTCAAGCTTTTCGATTGGGTGAGGGCGCGGCGACAAATCTGGCTCGCCATCGCCGTCGGCATTTCGGTGGTGGTCATCTTCATTTCCGCTTATCTACGCAGGTAGGTGCAGGACGGCCTGTTTGAAAGTGCCCCTCTGCTGCATGATCTTCTTTTGCAGCAAGACGATAGCTTGCAGCAGCATTTCAGGCCGGGGAGGGCATCCGGGAACGTACACATCCACAGGGATGAACTGGTTCACGCCCTGGACGATCGCGTAGTTATTAAAGACTCCGCCCGAGGTCGCGCACGCGCCCATCGAGATAACCCATTTCGGCTCCGGCATTTGCTCGTAGAGCTTCTTGATCACGGGCACCATCTTCTGCGAGACCCGGCCCGCCACGACCATCAAGTCCGATTGCCGCGGTGAGCCACGGAAGACCTCGGCTCCAAAGCGGGCGATATCGAAACGGGAGGCTGCCGTTGACATCATCTCGATGGCGCAGCAAGCCAAACCAAAACTCATGGGCCAGATCGACGATTTGCGCGCCCAATTCACCGCCTGGTCCAGCTTGGCAAAGATCAGACCTTCAAAGCCCGAAGATTCATTGGTTGGCATGAGCCGTTAGCCCCTCAACTATTATGCCACCTCCAGCCTGCGGATTCAATTGCGGGCGCGGGTGATCCTCGCCATCCAGCAACCTTACGAACCAGAAGGCGGATCTGCGAGGGCGCCATACATCTCAGGGCGGCGCGCGGCGATGCGGTCAAACTCCCATTGTCCCGGCATCCGAACCACCCGGTTGCGGTCCGCGCCCGCCAGGTCAAGGTCCGCGAGCAGGATTGTCTCTTCGGTTTCACCCGCCTCGGCCAGCGTCTTGCCCGTAAAGTCCACAATCTGCGAGTGGCCCACGAACCGGAATCCCCGCTCCTCGCCAACGCGGTTCGCCGCCACGACGTGGAAATGGTTCTCCGCGGCCCGGACCTTGGGAGTATGCTGCCAGCTATCGGAGCCTATGGGCCAATTCGTGGCGATCGCCAGCAGTTGAATTCCTTTGAGTTTCAATACCCTTCCTGCTTCCGGGAAGCTGCAATCAAAACAGATATTGATTCCGATCTTTCCATGCGTCGTCTCGAAGATAGGGAACGGCTTGTCGCCCAGTGTCACGAACCGGTCGATCCCCAAGTACGGAAGGTGGAGCTTGCGGAAAGTCCCCGCAATTCCCTGCGGCGTCACCACCACTGCGGCATTGTAGATCCGGTCGCCGTCGCGTTCGAGCATGCCGACCACGGCGGTGCAATCGAGTTTCTTTGCCGCTGCCGCCAGCGCTTCCGAAGCAGGGCCGGGCACCGGTTCGGCTACCGGGGCAGCCTCCTCCAAGCCCGTGAAGCAATACCCTGTCAGCGCGCATTCCGGGAATACCACAATCCCCGCGCCAGCCTGCGCTGTAGATTCAATGCAATCAAGGATCTTATCCAGGTTCTTTTCTTTCTCCAGAATCTTGATGTCCATCTGCACTGCAGCGACTTTCATGAACCCTCCCCAGAGAGCGAAAGCTCGAAATCCGAAAATCGGTCAATCGACTGGGAACATTAGCTATTTCGAGTGTAGCATGAGGCTTTCAGCGATGTCCTTGACAAAGAGTTTTGAATTGTGAGTAAACTTGTCCTACCGATGGGTCGCGCCTCCGGATTCTCACTGGCGCGATGATAGCTACACAATTCAATATCTTAGTACATGGAGGAACGATGACAAAAAGACTGATAGTATTGGCTCTAGGATTGGCAGTAGTGGTAGGAGCTTCTTTGCCCCTGGTCTTTCACGCCCAGCCGAGGTCTCCGCAACCCGCCGCTGCAGCCGCGGCCACCCCGTCTCCAGTCCCGGCAGCAGCAAGTCCCGTGCCGCATCCCAGGATTGAGGCGGCGATTCGGAATCTCGAGGTAGCTCGGCATGAACTCCAGGCGGCTCCAGAGGAGTTTCACGGACACCGTGTGAAGGCGATCGAGCACGTCGACCGCGCACTGGCAGAATGTCATAAAGCGCTTGAAGTGGGACCATAGTTGGCCACGGAGAGGGGCAAGTTATCGGCCGGCCCTGACCTAGCCGTCCTCAATTATCGTGGGTTCGTCCCCTGAACCAAGAGGGGATGCGGCAGACCCGAGTGGGCCCCATCCCCTTTCCCTCCCTGCCCCCGCCCCTGCTTCTCTGCTGACCGCCTGATTGCAGATGAGCGCCCTAGCTTCCGCGCAGCACTCCGACTGGTGGTGGCATTTGCCGACCGGAACGCCGGCGCCCCGTTCAAACTGGTCCAGCACGGGATTGCAATTTGGCGCTTGACAAAAGGCGAACAAAAAGCGAAACTACTCGCATCCTAACTTTGAGGTGCCTAATGGCCTCCGCGCCAGTAGTTCCCGTTACGCCAGCTTCGCCCGATCACTTGGTGGGCATCGCTCGCCTGGCCGCCGAAAGCCCCCGGGTGCGCGAGCGTGCTGAAGTCGAATACTTCGCGCTTCCCTGCCGCTCCGCGCTTAACCGGGAATCGAGCGGCCGCATGCCCTTCGCGTGGACCCTCAACCCTTATCGAGGGTGCGAGTTCGGCTGCAAGTATTGCTACGCCCGCTACACCCACGAGTTCATGGAGATGTGGGACGGCAAGGATTTTGAACGTAAGATCTACGCCAAGGAGGCGGCGCCAGAATGGTTGCGCGCCGAACTGCGCCAAGTCAAGGACAAGGGCCTGCCGATTGCCCTGGGTACGGCAACCGATCCTTACCAACCGGCAGAAAAACAGTTCGAGATCACTCGGAGGATGCTCGAAGTCTTCCTGGAGTTTGAAGGCTTGGACTTCTCGATCACCACGAAATCTGTCCTGATTCTGCGTGACCTCGATCTGTTAGCGGGAGTTTCCGCCCGGCATCGCTTCAGCGTCCACATGACCGTCACCACGACGGACGAACGCCTGGCGCGCCTGCTTGAACCCAAGGCTCCGCCGCCCGCAAAACGACTCGAGGCGGTAAAACTGTTGGGTGAGGCCGGGATTCGGGTGGGCGTCAACGCTATGCCCATCCTGCCGGGATTGAACGACTCTCAGAAGTCCCTTAACGATTTGGCGCAAGCCTCGCGCCGGGCGGGCGCTAAGTTCCTTTACGGGAACATTCTCTTCCTCACCTCCTCCGCCATGAAGCAATTCATGCCCTTTCTCCAGGAGGAGTTCCCGCGCCTTGCCAAGAGCTATCGCAAACTCTACGCGCACTCGGCGTATCTAAACGGAGAGTACAAGCAAAAGATGACGAGACTCCTGGCGCAACTCAGGACGCGCTACGGCCTGGACGGCAACCAGGGCGAACCGCCGCCCGCCGCACGGCATCCCCAACTGTCCTTGCCGTTTGGCACGGTGGCCGAGAACGCCATGTCGTCGCGACACCTCACACCTTGTGCATAGCAGCGAAACCCCATTAGTCACCGCCTGCCTCGGTTCGTTTTGTGCTTATTGAGGAAGGCGAGAGCGAGGATTACTCTTGACGTGCGGTTCACAGGGAACCTCGGGAAGCGCGCGCATGTCCTTCCGGGCAGTCGCTTACCGCATTAAAACAAAAGGACTTATGTCATCGCGGAAGCACGTGCTGAGGGCTTGGGGGGCTCAACCGGCCAAGCTTCTTCGCCCCGTCCACCGCGCCAATCCTCGCACTTTTGGGCGTTTATGCTCGTTTGGCATTGAAGGGAGGAACGCAGTATGAACACGAATTGTGAGCAGCGTGGTCCGCGCCTGAACCTGGACGAATTACGAGCGGCTGCCGCTGAGATGCGCGCCCTCGATATTATCGACATTTTTGCCGGGGGATCAGGTCACCCAGGCGGCACGCTTTCGATCATGGATATCGCCGCGGCACTCTACCTGCGCGTGTTGAATCACGACCCAAGCAATCCAACCTGGCCGAAACGCGACCGGGTTTTCTGGTCGACTGGCCATAAGGCGCCGGCGCTTTATGTCGCGCTCGGCAAAGCAGGCTACTTCCCTCTGGATAACACGGTCCTGCTGCGCCAGCTTGGCTCCGGGTTCGAGGGCCACCCCAATTGGCTTGAACTGCCCGGCATAGAGGTTTCCAGCGGTTCGCTGGGGCAAGGGCTGGGAGTGGCGGTTGGCAACGCTCTGGCGGGAAGACTGTTGGGCAAGACCTACCGCGTCTACTGCATCATGGGAGACGGCGAGCAGCAGGAAGGCAGCATCTGGGAAGCGGCCATGGCCGCCGGCCATTACAAACTGGATAATCTCTGCGGAATTGTTGACAAAAACGACCTCCAGATCGACGGCCGGGTGCGCGATGTGATGAACATCGACCCACTGGCGGAAAAGTACAAAGCCTTCAACTGGAACGTTCTGGAAATCGCTGGGCACGATATGGAGCAGATTCTGGCGGCCTTCGAAACCGCGCGGGCGGCCACGGGACTGCCGACCCTTATCATTGCCCACACCGTAAAAGGCAAGGGTGTGTCTTTTATGGAGAACGAAGCGGGCTGGCACGGCGTGGCGCCGAATCGCGCCCAGTTCGAAAAGGCCATGGTGGACCTGGCGACGCCCTCGGTCCCTGCCGCGCGGGTCGAAGCTTTGCTTTCGAAAGCTGCTGACTACGGCGCGGAGGTCGCTCTCAAGACAAGAGGCAAGCTGCCCGCCTTCCGGCGCGATTATTGGTGGAACGCCGGTCCAGCCATGAAAGTGGATATGGAACCCACGCGGATGGGCTTCGGGCGCGGACTCGAGAAGAGCGGCGACGACGAGCGCCTGGTGACGGTGCATGCGGATATTTCCGGGTCCATCCGCATAACTGATTTCGAGGCCAAGCATCCCGAGCGGAAGCATCGCGTCTTCAGCGTGGGGATCGCAGAACAAAACATGATGGAAGTGGCTGCGGGACTGGCAAAGGAAGGCTTAGTGCCGGTAACAGGGACCTACGGCGTGTTCGCTTCCGGCCGCTGCTGGGACCAGATTCGCACCACCATCTGTTATTCGAACTTGAATGTGAAAATCGCCGGTGCGCACGGGGGCATCTCCGTGGGCGCGGATGGGGCGACACATCAGGCGCTCGAGGAATTCTCACTGATGTGCGTCCTGCCGAATATGCACGTGCTGGCGCCCTGCGATTCGCTCGAGACCGAGCGAGCCACGCTCTTCGGCCTGCTCGACCTGAACGGGCCAACTTACATTCGCTTTGCGCGCGAGGCTACGCCGGTGGTGACTACTCCCTGGACACCGTTCCGCTACGGCGAGGCAAATATCATCCGCTATCGGGGTGAGGCGCCGCGCTTCCTGGACGCCTTCGAGACCTTCCTCTCCACCCAGTACACGAGCGAGCACGAGGAAGTTTCCATCATCGCCTGCGGCCCCATGGTCCCCGAGGCCATGCGCGCCGCCTGGCTACTCAAGGAAGAATACAAGCTGGAAACGCGCGTCATCAACATGCACACTGTGAAGCCGCTCGACGTGGGCGCGCTGATCCAGGCCGCGGAGCAGACACACCTGATCGTCACTGCCGAAGAACATCAGGTGGGTGGTTTCGGGAACATCGTGGCCGGCGCCATCCTTCAACACCGCAAGAATTTCAGGCACCCGCTGTTGTTCGATATGGTCGGAGTCAAGGACCGCTTCGGCCTCTCCGGCAAGCCCTGGGAGCTAATGCAAGAGTTCGGCCTCAGCGCCGAACATATCGCCGAACGCGTCTTGCAACTCCGCGAGCGCTGGCTGAGCCGCGAGGAACACTCGAAAGCGGCGTGATAAGTGAATGGTGCGGACCTGCTCTTCGGTTCCGCGATTCGTCTCTGTCGCAGAAACAAAAGCTGCAGGGTCGAAAATGTGATTTTCATCAGATTTCGCGGGCTGAAGGCCCATGGGGAGAGACCTTAGAAGCAGGTCTGCGCTCTGCCAGTCGTGATCCCATGCCGCTTTAGCACGGCTCCATTCAGAGCTTCGCTTGCGCGTGCCCCAGGCTGGCGATTCGTTCGGGGGACGGTTAGCTGGATTTGGTGGGGCGCTGCGGCTCGGAATCTGTGATCTACCGATGGAGGAATCCCCTTATGAACAGACTTGTATTAGGAATCGTTGCTGCATTTCTTGCACTGATTTCTTTGAGCGGCTCTCGCCGACTGCCCGTGGCGGACCTGCCATCGTTCCACGAGGCTTCACCGCGCGGCCCACGCTCAGGCACATTACAGCAGGGGAGACACAGCAGTCAGGCTTCGAGTGGCATGACCTCGCTGGCGAACCTTCCTGCGGAGGCCCAATCCACCATATCGGGCGCGCTAGGTCGCGACCGGCCCGGTTATCACGCTCGCGTTCAAAGCTCAGGCCTCGAGGTCGTGAACGCTCGCCACACGCTTGCTGCCGAATTCACTTCCTCGGATGTCGTCGTGCGCGCCGGAACAATGTCCTGGCGGATGGCCTTGATCGGATATGGCCGTCGAGGCGTGATGAGAGTCCCGGAGCGTGTAACGCCCCACGCTAACGGGAATCGGGTCGAGTACAGTCGCGGGCCGGTGAACGAGTGGTATGTAAACGGCCCGTTAGGACTAGAGCAGGGCTTCACCGTAAGCGAACGGCCGGGTGGATTGGGAAGACGGCACACGACTCGGACGCCCGAGCCTGTAACGATCGCGCTTGCACTGCCGCACGATCTGACGGCGGCACTTGATGCAAAGAGAACCACCTTGACCTTAACGACCCTCAACGGGCGTGGCGTCCTGCGATACACGGGCCTCGCCGCCCGCGACGCAACCCGCAAGCATTTGCCGGCCTTCCTTGCCCTCGACGCTGATCGGCTGCTTCTCAATGTCGAGGACGCGAAGGCTCGTTATCCGGTGACGGTTGACCCCTGGATCCAATCGGCCAAGTTAACGCAGTCTGATGACATGCTAATGGCAGGCCGCGGGGAATCTATTGGATGGGTGGCGGTCGATGCCAGCACGGTCGTGGATTCCTGTAATGAGTGGGGCTATGCGTTTGGTGGAACAACATTGGCCGGAGCGTGCCTTTTCAGTAAACCGACGGCGGGCTGGACGAATATGTCGCAGACAGCGGTGCTGAGTTTCTCGGGCCCGCCCACCGACTGGGGTTGGAGCATGTCGGTCGCGGTGAGTGGCAACACCGTGGTGGTGGGCGAATCAGGGACTGAGTCAGTGCCAGGGGCTGCATATGTGTTCGTCCAACCCCCAAGCGGTTGGACCGACATGACAGAAACCGCTAAACTCACCGCTTCCGACGCCGCAGTTAACGACGAGTTCGGGTGGTCCGTGGCCATCGACGGCGGCATAGTGGTGGTGGGTGCGACTCAGGCGGTCAATAACGCTGGGCCGGGTGCGGCGTATCTGTTTGTCAAGCCCGCGAGCGGCTGGACAGACATGACCCAGACCGCCAAGCTGACCGCATCGGATGCCCAAATAAACGACCAGGTTGGAGCTGACGTAGGCGTTAGCGGCAACAATGTGGTGGTTGACACATGGAGCGAGAATACGCCGCAACTCGATGCAGCATATGTGTTCACGAAACCATCCGGCGGCTGGGCGGACATGACCGAGACCGCAAAATTGACCGATGCCACTGTGTCCCAGAGCGACCGATTCGGCGCCTCGGTCGCCATTAGCGACGGCACCGTGGCTGTTGGGGCCTTCCAGCGGACCGTGGGGTCCAACCAAGCGCAAGGCGCGGTTTACGTCTTTCCAATCCCCCCTGGCGGTTGGGCGACAACATCGAAGCCCACTGTAAGACTAACCGCTTCCGATGGACAGACTGATGACGAGCTAGGGTACTCAGTCGCCATCAGCGGCAACACTGTGGTGGCCGGCACCCTGATCCAGGGCAGTCCAGGCGCGGCGTATGTTTTCACTGAGGCAGCGGGCGGATGGGCCAGCATGACCGAAACCTCCAAGTTGACTGCCTCGGATGGCGCCGCGGGATGGGAATTCGGCATGGCTGTGGCCATCAGCGGCAACACCGTCGTGGCCGGTGCACCGGGCGCCAACCTCACCACTTTGGGGACTTGTCCGAGCTGTGCCCAGGCAGGGGGAGCCGCGTATCTTTTCTCCGGCCCAGGATCGACTACCGGCGAGGACTTCGCACTTTCTCCAACCTCGTCATCCTCGGCTTCGATCACTCCGGGCCAAACTGCTACGTATTCATTCAGTGTTACTCCAGTAGCAGGCTTCAACCAGAGCGTGAGCATCAGTTGTAGCGGCGTGCCGACATTATCCACTTGCTCTGCCTCGCCCCAGTCAGCGACTCTCGACGGGACCAATCCGGTCACGATCAGCGTCAGCATCGCGACAACTGCTCCTTCCGTTATGTCGCCTGGGCCTTCAATTCGTCCCCGCCTTCTCCCGCGTCTGCCGACAGGATTCGCGGTGCTGATTCTGCTCCTCACGCTCGTGACAGTGATGTTGCGCCGCAGGAAGGTTTGGGTTCGCCTCACACTTGCTCTAGCATTCATAGCGCTTTGGGCCGCATGCTCGGGTGGGGGTGGTGGAGGTGGCGGGGGAGGAACCAGCGGTGGAACCCCATCGGGCGCTTACACCATTACCGTAACCGGAACTTCTGGAAACCTCTCGCATTCACTCTCGTTCACATTGAACGTGACCTAACTCGCAGAAGGGAGGGCGGTACGACAACAGCGAGAAGCGCGGACCTGCTTTCTAGGTCCGCGGTTCGTCCCCGCGTCAGAACGAAAAGCCGCTATTGACGAGCCGTCATAAGATGGTGATACGGCGACGGTAACGCTTGACCGAATTACAGTTGACCCGCAGCAGTGCGACGGCAAGCCCTGCATTCGCGGTTTACGCATCCCCGTTCACCCGATTCTCAGGCTCCTGGCCAACGGAAAGACACCGGCTGAAGTCGTCACCGCCTACCCGGAACTCGAACCGGCTGACATACAGCAGGCCATGGGTTATGCGGCTTGGCTGGCCAGCGAAAAGACCGTCATCGTCACGGGCCCTTCCAAGTGAAGTTCCTCGCCGATATGGGCAGCACCGGGAACCGCCCTCCCGTGTGTTAACTCGATCGCCACAAGTGGGGCCCGCTTGCCGGGCGGATGCCCGGCTTTGGAGTGCGGCAGCTTGCTGCCGCTTTCTCCGGCGCGAGCTTGCTCGCGCCGCTGCGGTGAGGTCCTCAATCCCGGCCAGCAAGCTGGCCTGAGTAAAAGCGGCAGCAAGCTGCCGCACTCCAGAGCGCCTGCGGCGCCCTCCCTTAGTTATCACAGAGACCCCGCTGGAGAGGGCTGGCAATCTACGGGATCAGTGATTGATGGTCAGATTCTCAAACAGGAACAGCCCCGACTTCCCTGCCACGACGATATCCAAATCGCCGTCGCCGTCAATATCGACCACAGGGATCTGCATACCGCCGCCGGTGCGGCCGCCGTAATCGATGACGTGCCTCCGCCACTGGATTTCAGTTCCCACCTTGATAGGTTCGTACCAGTAGATTCCCAGAGGTTCGTGGTCGCCGGGATCGTGGCCGTTGTGCGCGAAGTAACGCTTGCCGGTGACGATACCGATGTGGCCGTCGCCCTTCAGGTCAACGAGAGTCAGGGCGTGGGCCTGCGACCAGCTATCGTCAATCACGTGCTTGACCCAGGTGCGATAGCCGGCCGAATCTTTCTTCTGCTCGAGCCAGAAGATGCCGTAGCCATGGCCGAGTGAAGTGACGATATCCGGCAAGCCGTCGCCGTTCACGTCCAGCGTATAAATGAACCCCGTGGCGCCGAGGTCGAACTCAGGATGAAAGATCCATTGACCGTTACGGGGGTCTGGCGGCGCTTCGAACCAACCCTTGGGGGTGATGATATCGGTTCGTCCGTCGCCGTTCACGTCTCCCGCTCCGATGCCATGGCCGTAGCTCCTTGGGCTCACGATGTGCGGAATCCAGGCGGCGTCGCCACCTTTGCCGGACAGCTCGTACCAAGTCAGCGGGAATTTCTCGTCTCCAAATTGGGGCAGGAGTTGCTGCGGCTTACCGGTGTTGAGGATATCCACCAGGAAAGCGAACTCGACGGGAGAGCGCGACTCGATCACGTGCTTCGTCCAGGGCTTATTCTCCGCCCCAGGGTTTTCCCACCAGGTAAGCGATTCGCCCCAATACGAACAGCTAACTATATCCGGATAGCCGTCGCCGTTCACGTCGATCGCCAGGTCGCTAAGGTCTTCCAGGTAGAAATCCGAATAAGGCAAGCTGCGGAACTTGTGCTTGATCCAACGCGGCCCTTCGCCGGGAGCGGCGGGCGGCGCCTGCTCGAACCAGTTCTCCCCGGACACGATGTCCAACTTGCCATCGCGGTTCATGTCCACGATGGCCACGGTCTCGCTGGGGCCCAGGTCGATGGTGTGCTTGCGGAACGGAATCTCGTCGGAGCCTTGCGCGCCGGCGCGGGGAATGAAGTAGAAAGCCGCAGCAGCCGTCAGAAGCAGCCCGCTGAGTAGAAGCAGCCGCGCTCCCCCTCTCCGAAGGCGAGAGGTATTATGAAGGTAAGCGTTCATAGGACCTCCAAAATCAAGCGTCCGTTGTCCGTTGTGTGTAGTGAGTGTTCTATGGAATACCTGTCATTCTGAGCGTAGCGGAGAATCCCTGCAGTGCCTCTAATCCGCGAAACTGCGGAGATTCTTCGCTTCGCTCAGAATGACACCCACGCGCGGGCGCAAGGGACAACGGACAACTGACAACGGACAACGGACGGTGTCCCCGCACCTGACACCTGCCACCCCGTACCCGTCACTTAATGCCCAACCCTCCGGCGAGGCGTCGAATGAAGCGCAATCCCTGCTGCGCCAACTCATCTCCGGAAGGGGCCATATCGCGCCAGATGGCTGCCGCCGCGGCAAGGTCGGGCTCCGGCTGTGCGAACGACTCGATGGTCATCCAGCCTTGATATCGGATCGCCTTCAACACCTTCAGCACGCCCTGCCAATCGACATGGCCGCTGCCCGGAACGCCTCGGTCGTTTTCGGAGATGTGAACGTGCCCCAACTTCTTGGCGATGGAGCGCAGCGCTTCCGCCGGATGCTTCTCTTCGATGTTTGAGTGGAAGGTATCAAAGTGGATCTTGACGTTGGACGCGCCAACGTCGTGAACCAAGCTGGCCGCATCCTCGAGGGTATTCAGGAAATAGGTCTCAAAGCGGTTGAGCGGCTCCAAACAGATTGTCACCTGCCGCGTCTCGGCGTGCCGGGCCACCACCTGCAGTCCCGCGACGGCCCAATTCCACTCTTCCGCGGTGCGGCGGCGGCCCGTCATCACACCCAATCCCGCGTACATCGGACCGCAAACCAGCCGCGCCCCAAGCTCCGCCGTGCGGTCCACACAGGTCTTTAGAAACTCCACTCCCCGGGCCCGCATTTCGGGCTCGTGACTCACCAAATGGCAATCGCGCGGCAGCACGCTACAGGTCGTGCATTCCAGGTGATTGTCCTCCAACATTTGCCGGACCGCTGGTATGTCCGCCGGCTCCTGCGGAGAGAGAAACAGTTCAACGCCGTCAAAACCCCACGCCTTGATGCAGGAGAACAACGCTTCGTGGGTTTCGTTAATACGCGTCGTCCAGACCATTGTGTTTACACCGAATTTCATGTGCGAGCCCCCTTGACGCCTTATCCCACCGTGCTATTTTGATGTGCCGAGTGGCTCTGCCACCCTGGCTAGTGGAAAGGCGGAAAAGCTGTGAAATGATCAGCCCCCTGTCATCCTGAGCGCAGCGAAGGATCTCCGCAGTTTCTTATGACTCAATAACTCACGTACAACTGCAGAGATCCTTCGCTTCGCTCAGGATGACACATTCGTAATATCTCTACGACACGATCCAAGGCTTGCGGTATTCCTTGGTTAGCATTCTGTTGGCTTCCGCGTCGCCCACGAACTGCTCTTTATCCCGATCCCAACGCAACTTCCGTCCCAACTTATAAGAGATGTTTCCAAGGATACAGGCACTGGTGGCCCGATGCGTGGTCTCGATATCAGAGTTAGGCTTCTGACGCGAGCGGACGCACTCGAGGAAGTTCTCCACGTGCGGCTGATGCTGAGGCGTCCCATCGCCCGTCGCCAAGGCGCTGGGGCCAAACGTTTCCCAGCCGTCGTGGACCAGATCCATGGGCCAGATGGTATAACCCTCGCGATTAACGAACAGCGTGCCTTCCGTGCCAAAGAACTGCATACCGTATTGATGATCGTCGGGGCCGCGTCCGGCCCGATTGAAGAATTTCACCAGGAAGCCGTTTTCGTTAACCGCCGTTCCGGGATATTCGTAAGTCGCCACAATCGTGTCCGGAGTTTCGAAGACTCCGGAGGAAATGAACTGCCCGCCGCAAGCCGCCACGGTGCGCGGCGCATCCGCGTCAATCGCCCAATGGACGACGTCGATCAAGTGAGGAGCCCAGTTCGTCAACTCGCCGCCGCCCGTCTCCCAGAAACCGCCCCACCCCATGTGGCGATTGCGGTTGTAAGGGTGGTAGGGCGCCGGACCTAGCCACATGTCCCAATTGAGGCCCTCGAGAGGCTCGCTGTCGGGATAAGGCGTATGCATTCTCGACTGCACCGATGTGCCGCGCAAAACCCAGGTATCGGCTTCCGTCACCCGGCCGATGCGCTTGTTGCGAAGCAACTCAGCGACCTTCTTGAAGTGCTCGCCGGAGCGTTGCTGCGTGCCGCACTGAACGACGCGATGGTGCTGGTTGGCCGCCTCCACCATCCGCCGGCCTTCCAGAATGGTGTGTGAAATGGGCTTCTCCACGTACACGTCTTTGCCCGCCTCGCACGCCGCGATCATGGGGATGGCGTGCCAGTGTTCCGGCGTGGCCACAATCACTGCATCGATGTCTTTGTGCTCGAGGAGCTTGCGAAAATCCCCATACGTCTTCACCTTGGCGGGCGCAAGGTCAAGACCGATCATCGTCTCCCGCAGGCGCATGTCCCAAACGTCACAGAGTGCGACCACGTCGACTTGACCCGTTCTGATAAAAGAGCCTAGGTCATAACGGCCCTGGTTCCCCGAACCAATCAGCCCCACACCGATGCGATCGTTGGCTCCGACGACGTTTCGCACCGCCGGACCTGAGGAAACAGCCAGGCTCGCCGTTCCCAGAACGGCGGATTTATGAAAATCGCGACGCGACATCTTCAAGCTGTCCATCATGGCCTCCTGGATAGCGCAGAGCTCCGTCATTTGCAGGTCTGCGGCTTTTCGAGTCCTGTCGTCCCGCCCTGCACCAAAATCCTGACGCCGTCAGGCGCAGGCATTATACAACCGGAATGCAATGAAAGGGTAAAGGTTAAAGGGTGAAGGGTAAAGGTTAAAGGATGAAAGCCGGCTGCATCTTGGCCTTCAGCCTTTACCCTTTACCCTTCATCCTTTAACCTTTTTGAGAACGCTTCTTTGTTCACCACGTAAGGCATGTTCGCGGGGTCGCCGCCATAGCGCCCTTCCAAAACGTGGATGACGCCTTGCACGCAACGGCCCGCCATCCCATGGTTGGGGTTGGTGGAGAGGCGCGTAATGCGTCCGGCGCTGGCGAAATGCGAGAAGAGCCGCACGCGATTTTCGAGTTTTGGGTCGCGCAAGGGAGAATCCGCCGGCAGCGGTTCCCGTTCATAGACATCGAGCGCCGCGCGCGGTATTCACCAGGAAGGCGGTGGGCTTCATCCAGCGAAGCGTTTTTTCGTTGCACACGCGAATTCCGCGGTGGCCTCGGTGAGCACATCGCCAGTGTGCGTGAAAGGAATGCGAGTGCGATTGGCAGCAGCGCGGTCAATATTGTCGAACCCCACCGCATACTGGGCCACAACCTTCAGACTGCCCCGCCCGGCCTCGAAAACTTCTTCGTCGATGTTCACCACAGAGGCCACAGAGTTCACGGAGAAGAGCGGCGATCTCTGTGATCTCCGTGTCCTCTGTGGTGCATCTTTTTCTCGCAGTTTACAAGAAAGTCGATAACAAGGGCGGAAAAAATAGCCGGCTAACTAAGCCTCTTCTTCGCCCAGTCGCCGATCCAGCTCAGAGCCTTCTGGAGGTTCTCCACGGAATTGGCAAAAGAAAACCGCAGATAGCCCTCGCCCCACGCTCCAAATGCGGTCCCCGAAAGGCACGCCACACCTGCTTCTTTCAGGATGGCGTCGGCCAAGGCGCCCGAAGTCCACTTCGTTTGTTTGATGTTGGGAAATACATAAAAGGCTCCGTGCGGCTCCCGGCAACTGAAGCCCGGAATGCGATTCAAGCCCTCGACGATGACGCTGCGGCGCCGGCGGAACTCTTCTCGCATCACCCCAACCGAGCTCTGATCGCCCCGCAAAGCTTCGACCCCCGCAATCTGACTGAAGCTGGCGGTGCAGGAGTTGCAATTGGTCATCAATTGCGCGATCCACTTTGCCAGGTCCGGGCGCATCACGCCCCAGCCCATTCGCCAGCCGGTCATGGCATAAGTCTTCGAAAATCCGTTCAGGATGATCGTCGACTCCTTCATGCCCGGAAACTGGGCTATGCTTGTGTGCTCACCCTCGTAGATGAGCTGGTGATAGATTTCATCCGAAAGTACCGCAATCTCACGCCCCGCAAGTTTATCCGCAAGCGCCTTCAGCCCCTCGCGGCTGATTACACCGCCGGTGGGATTCTGCGGGCTATTGAGGATGAGCAGGCGCGTGCGGTCCGTGATCTTGCCGAGGATTTCTTCCACGTCCACATCGAAGCGCCGGTCCTCCCGCAAACCGTAGGGCACGGCCTGCGCCCCAACGAAATTGATCATGGATTCATAAATGGGAAAGCCGGGATTGGGGTAGAGAACTTCATCACCGCGCTCCGCTAGTGCCAGAATGACAAAAAACATGATCGGTTTGCCGCCCGGTGTGATGACAACCTCGCTCGCGTCCACCGGAATCCCCGAATGCTTGGCAGTGTACTCCGCCGCAGCTTCCCGGAGCTGGGGCAAGCCTGCCGAAGGCCCGTAGTGGGTCCAACCGTCGCGCAAGGCACGGACAGCAGCCTCCACGATGTTGGCCGGCGTGGCGAAATCCGGCTCCCCAATTTCCAGATGAACGATTTCTCTGCCCTGCGCTTCCAGAGCACGTGCGCGCACGAGAACTTCGAAAGCTGTCTCGGTGCCCAACCGCGACATGCGCTCGGCCAGACGAATCGTTTTTTGCATAGTCGTACTCATGGTGTCCCCCTCTTCTGCACAGCCGCATCTCGAGAATCGAACCTCGAAATTCGACAATAGAAAGTGCGAGCTTGAAACTGGTAACTCGAAGTCAGAATTCACGCCCCCCGGGCTGTCAAGTTCCAGTTTCGGCTTTACATTGTCGACCTTTAACCCCTCAATTTCCAGCGCCAATTTCCGCTCTGCCGTCCCGAATTGGTGTCATTCTGAGCGAAGCGAAGAATCCCTGCAGTCGTAGCGTTGAACGGCAACTGCGGAGATTCTTCGCTTCGCTCAGAATGACAGCGTCCCACCGGGGATTCTTGAGTTTCCAGTTTCCAGTTTCTGATTTCCGTTCTCCTTACGGGTGGAGCAGAATCTTACCGAAGAACTCTCGGCTTTCCATCTTCCTTTGAGCAGCAGCGGCCTCGTGAAGCGGGAAAGTAGAGTCGATTACAGCCTTCAGTTTGCGCCGCGCAATCAACTTAAGGGCTTCGAGCAGTTCTGCCTTGCCGCCCATAAAGGAACCCATTACGCTGCGTTGCCGTCCAAAGAGGCCTTGGAGGTTCAGCTTCACCTCTCCTCCGCTCGTCACGCCGCAAGTCACCAGGCGTCCGTAGGTGGCAAGCGAGTTGAAGCACTCTTCCCAAACGGCCGCGCCCACGTGCTCGACGATCACATCCACCCCGCGCTTCCCGGTCAAGCGCTTGACCTCTGCGGATATCGCTTGCCGGCTGTGATTGATGACTTCATCGGCTCCGAGGGCCCGCGCCTTGTCCAGTTTCCAATCCGCTCCGGCCGTGGCAATCACCCGCGCGCTCACTGCCTTCGCGATTTGGATGGCGGCGCTGCCCACTCCGGACCCGGCCCCGATGACCAGCACATCCTCGCCTGGCCTGAGTTGAGCACGGGTAAACAGCATGTGCCAGGCAGTGAGAAACACCAGCGGCACCGCGGCAGCCTCATCGAAGCTCAGATCGCCGGGGATGGGTATGACATTGACCTCGGGCGCCTTCACTAACTCCGCATAGCCGCCGTCCACGAAGACTCCGAGGACCGTGTAGTCCCGGCAGGCGCTATCCCGTCCCTCGAAGCACGCCTCGCACTGCCCGCAACTGATCCCCGGGCACAACAGGACACGCTCGCCGGTCTTCACCCGCTTCACCAGCGAGCCCACCTCGGCCACCTCCCCGGAAACATCGCTGCCCGCGATGTGAGGGAGCGGTAGCTTCCAATCGCTTACGCCCTGCCGGAGCCAGAGATCCAGGTGATTCAAGGCGCACGCCTTGACCCTTACCAGTACTTCGTTGGCCGCGATCTTCGGGTCCGGAGCCGCTTCGTATTTCAGCACCTCCGGACCACCGTGCTCGCGGAATCGGACTGCCTGCATGGGTCACCCCCGTTGCTCAAAAGTACCATTCCTTGGCGGCTCAAACAATGTATGATACGGCGGTGTGATCAAGTTTCTCTGCGAACTCTCTGGCCTCTGTGGTAAAGCTCTTGCCGGCTTTATTCACGGGCCCGAATGCTTATGAATGTTAGCGCGTCGCTCCAGGTTCAGGCCGAGACTGATTCCGCGCCCGACCGCTCCGTCGCCATCGGTGCGCCCCTCGACCGCATCGACTTGGCGCTCGCGGCCGTCCTGGCGCTGGGCGCGCTGGCGATGTTTGGGAAGGTGATCTTCGCGCCTTCCATGCTTTGGTTTCGCGATGTCTCAAATTTCACTTATCCCTGCGCGCGCTTCATTCAACAGATTTGCCGCAAGGGCGAATTACCGTATTGGAACCCTTACTTGAATTGTGGGCAGCCACTCCTCGAGAATCCCAATCAGTTATTCTTCTATCCTTACACGCTGTTCGTGATCCTTCTTCCGATAGATTTCGCCTACCCGTTTTTTTACGTCGTGCACGTGGCGTTGGCGGGTATCGGCACGTACCTCTTGTGTCGGCGCTGGGGGCAGAGCCGCCAGGCCGCATTCTTCGCCGGATTCGTCTTTGCGTTCAGCGGGCCCTTGCTGTCACTCGGCAACTTGTATAACCACGCCGCTTGTGCGGCCTGGATGCCTTGGGCGCTGCTCGCTACCGACCGGGCCGTTCAGGGAGCGCGGGCGCCTCGCTCCTGGATTCTTCTGAGCTTGGTTTTTTCCTTGCAGTTTCTGGCTGCCGAGCCCTTTACCCAGATCGCAACTGTTGGTCTTTGTTTTGCTTACGCGCTATACCTTAAAGGAACACCTCATCCTCTCATTTCTCGTGCGAATTTGCGCATCCTGGCCGGATTCGTGCTGTCGGGGTGCTTCATGCTAGCTTTGTGCGCCGTCCAGTTTCTGCCGTCGGTAGGGTTCTTGGCTAACTCACACCGTGGAGCGCAGGGGATGCTATTCCGCGAGACGGCGAATTGGTCGTTCCATCCTCTCCTGTTGATGGAGATGCTGGTGCCGGGATTCTATGGGCCAGCCTTGACCTCACCGACAACCTGGAACACCATTGCGGATGACGGTAACAGCCCATACTTTATTTCCGTGTTCGTAGGTTTCGTTCCGCTGTTCTTTGCTCTGAGCGGCTGGGCTTTGGGACGGGACCGCCGCCGCAACTTTGTGGGAGGGTCGGCGATAACGATTCTCTTGCTCTCCTTTGGCCACTTCACTCCGCTTTTTTCACTCGCTTACTTGCTTGTCCCCGTGCTCTGTCTGGTGCGTTTTCCTGTGAAGCTGCTTGTCCCCTTCGTTATGCTCGTCGCGCTCCTGGCCGGGTGGGGATTGGACGCCGTCCGGGGAGAAGTTGCCTCGTGGCAGGCCCGGCGGAATCGGGCACTATTGCCATTAGGGGCATTGCTCGGGTGTTGCCTGTTGATTTGGGTAGGGGCCGGCATCGCGCCACATCTCGCGTTGCGACCCGTGGCATCGGCGCTCTTCCGGCAAGGCCGTTCGGCGAACGAAGTCGCGCAAATGGCTCACTACCTGGAAACCATGTTGCGACTTTACCTGCCCGGAATCGCCGGCTTCCTGCTCGCCGGGCTAGTGCTCCTCATCGGCCTCGTAAGGAAAAAACGCTGGGCAGTTTGGGGTGTGCCGGGATTCGCCATTCTGGGGATGGTCCAGCTTTTTGCGGCGGGCTTTAGCGCCAACCCTTCGGTCCCTCGCGGCTTCTATGACTACGTACCTCCCGTTATGTCCCGGCTCAGAGGTTTGCCAGGAACATACCGCGTCACCTCACTGACACGCGTTTCTGCTGCCTCGAAAGGCGTTCAGGATTACGTCAATTTTAGCTCTATCCCGGAGGCCGCGGCGATACCGCACGTCGCACAGGGGATATTCCGCCAAAGGCTCTTATTGGCCACAGGATCTATGTCGCAAGGCGTGGAGGGAAGCCTGAACCTGGATTTCGACGACCGCTCGCTGCCTCCTTTTCTCTTCGACGTGTGGATTTACCTCCTCACCCAAGCTCCCGATGATCTGCGGGTGGATTGCCTGCTCGGCCGGACCAACACGAAGTACATCATTCGCCCCACCCGAGAAGTTACTTCGGGCGCAAGGGTGGTCAGCGAAATCTTCAACGGCTCTCCCAAACCGGGCTACCTGTTCGAGAACCCTTACTTTTTGCCTCGCGCGTACGTGGCGGGCACGTCCGTTTTCACAAAGAGCCCGATCGAGACCCTCTCCGAGATGGCATCACCGCAGTTCGATGCCTCGCAAAGGGTGATCTTAGCTGCTGATCCCGGCGCCGCTCCTGCCGTCCAAGGCCCAGCGACCGGTCATTCCCGCGAAGGCGGGAATCCACCGGCAGGTCAAGTTGAAATCACCGAACACCAGCCCAATCGAGTCACACTGAAGGCCCAGCTTTCGCGTCCAGGGTACGTAGTCCTGCTCGATCGCTACGACCCAAATTGGCACGCGAGCATTGATGGCCGGGAAGTCCCCGTGCTGCGCGCCAATCAACTCTTCCGCGCCGTCTACGCCGAGCCGGGCCGGCACCTAATGACCTTCTCCTACCGTCAGCAAGGACTGCGCCTTGGGATGTTGATCACGTGCGTAACGGTGGTGCTTCTTTTGTGCTTGTACGCAAGAAGCGCTTCTCCTACCGTCAGCAAGGACTGCGCCTTGGGATGTTGATCACGTGCGTAACGGTGGTGCTTCTTTTGTGCTTGTACGCAAGAAGCGCTTCTTGAATTTCGGATCTTGAATTTGGATGGCGACCACAGTGCGCGTTGCGCCACTCGCTATGAAGAGCCGCTTGCGCCATTGCTGGTAGGGTTAGCATGTTCTTCTTCGTCGAGTATTGTCTTGTGGCCGTCTCGATCGTGGCGGCGTATCTACTACCCAGCTTCCCCTGCAAATGGTTCGGGACGGTGGAACAACACTTGAGCCACCTTGCCGGCAGGCGCACCCTGACGATCATCGTTGTGGGTATCCTGGCCTTGGCGATTCGCGCTGCCCTGCTGCCGGTGTTGCCCGTTCCCCAACCAGGAATCCACGACGAATTCGGATACCTGCTGATGGGCGACACTTTCGCACACGGTCGCGTGACAAACCCGACTCATCCCATGTGGGTTCATTTCGAAAGTTTTCACATTATCCAAAGGCCCACTTACACGGCGATGTTCTACCCTGCCCAAGGTCTGATCCTGGCACTCGGGCAAGTGATCGGAGGACACCCGTTTGTGGGTGTATGGATTTGCGCCGGCGCGATGTGCGCGGCGATTTGCTGGATGCTTCAGGGCTGGCTGCCGGCGAGGTGGGCCCTGTTAGGCGGATTATTGGCGGTTCTGCGGCTGGGCACGGTCAGCTATTGGGGGAACTCTTATTGGGGAGGGGGCTTGGCGGCCATTGGCGGTTCGCTGGTGCTTGGAGCCCTGCCGCGAATCAAGCGGCGGCGGCGCGTACGGGACGCGCTGTTGATGGGGTTAGGGTTGAGCCTCCTCGCTAACACTCGCCCCTATGAGAGCACTTTCTTTTGCCTGCCGGTGGCAGTGTCGCTGCTCGCCTGGATGTTAAGTGTCAAGGGCCCGCCGGTCCGCCTCTCGCTGCTCAAAGTTGTGCTGCCGTTGAGCATTCTTCTGGGAGCGACTGCGGCCTGCATGGCCTATTATTTCTGGCGCACTACAGGCAGCCCCTTCCGCTCACCCTACCTGGTGTTCGTGCATACCTACATGGCCGTTCCGTATTTCCCCTGGCAGCCGCTCAATCTTAAGCTTACTTACCATCATCCAATGCTTGAAGATTTCTTCGTTCGCGGCTGGCAGACTTACTATTACTACCAGGCCCGCCAGCGCCCCTTTAAACTACTGGCTGGAAAGGCCTCCGACCTTTATAGTTTCTATTTTGGACCGGTCCTCATGCTTCCCTTGGTCGTTTCAGTCGCGTCCAATCCTGTGAAGTTCTTCCGCAAGGCGATTGTGGGCAAAACGGGTTTTCTGCTGGGGGTGTGCGGTGCGACCCTTGTGGGGTTGGCACTCCCGCTCTATTCAAACGCGCACTATGCCGCCCCGCTCACTGCGGCGATCTACGGTCTCGTGCTCCAGAGCATGCGATACCTGCGGCTATGGCGTTGGCGGGGAAAAGAGGTTGGTCGACGAGTGGTACTGGCGGTGCCGGCCATCTGTGTCCTGATGTTTCTGCTGCGAGCCGCCGCGCCCCAATTGCACATTCCGACCCCGGTCGAATGGAGCAACACCTGGTGCTCCGAGCACTTTCAGAACCTGGATCGCGCCGCCGCCCTCGCCCGATTGGAGGGACTGCCCGGAGAGCATCTCGTTATCGTCCGTTATAACCAGTACCACGACTCGACCGACGAATGGGTATATAACAAGGCTGACATCGATATGGCCAAGGTGGTTTGGGCGCGCGACATGGGCGACGCCGCTAACGCAGAGTTGATCCGCTACTTTGCACACAGGCAAGTGTGGCTCGCGGAGCCGGACCTTGCGCCTCCGAGGTTATCCCCCTACGCGCTCGCGCCCATCCAGCCAACGGCTTCTGCCTTCCGCGGCGCGCCGTAGAAGTTGTGCCCAGAGCATGCGCACTCCCTCTCGACAGAGGTCCCCTCTGGCGCCAACGTTCGGTTTCAGGAACTCATTCAACTCGGCAATCTGCAAATGTAAAGCACGTGCGGGTACGGCAGGTAGTCCCTCATGGCATGCAGATGAACCTCAAGCCCTAGACCCTCGAGACTCGATCGGAGATAGGCGCTCTCCCAATAGTGGACCGGAGTGCGATAATCCATAATCTTATCTAAAGCGAAAGTGAACCAGAGCTTGAAAAAGGGGCGTGTGTCAACGTCTTTGATGATTAGGCGGCTGCCCGGTCTTAGCACTTGCTTGACTCGCCGCAGCAGGGGCATCACGGCAGCTACAGGAATATGATGGATGACGTCCAGCATATAGGCGCCGTCAAAACACCCTTCCAACTTGCATGTGGTCGCGTCTCCAACCTCGTAGGAAGTGTTTGAGAGCCCTAGCCGCTGGGCAACTCGAATGGCGGTTGCAATGCGCCTCGAATTCTGATCTATGCCTCGTAACTTCGCTCGCGGCGACCGCATGGCGTAAAAGAGCGAAAACAGGCCAAATCCGCAGCCGATGTCCAGAATCATGCCCTCACGGGGTAAGTACTGGCCGATCTCCTGGAGAAAGGGCAATCGTAGAATCTGGAATCGCCCCCGGCAGTAAAGACGGATGATCGGATCGTCGTAAGCGTGAACAATCCGGTCAATCATTCTCCCTTCAGTATCCAACTCGCGCACCCAGTTCTCCATCGTGGCGTTAATTTGGTACACGATACTCTTACCCTAATCGGGTCTGGAAGTCCACAGCGGGCTCCCAAGCAAGGGCGCCGGCGCTCGTGGTCCGCCAATAGTTCTGTGCCTACGGCCCCTTGCGCGTAGGTTAGCGTTGAATTGCGCACGCGGTGAGGTGGCCAATCTTATGGCACGACTCCGGTGAGTTTGATGCGTGAACATCGTCGGCACCGGCGGCGGGCAAAATAATGCGGAGTTCTCCCGGCTCCAAAGGCTTCCCGATTACATCGGCGGCGCGGCACGGGCCAATCTCCTCGGGATTTGGTGTGTACATCGTATTGGTGCGGAGCCCGTACTGTGATGCCAGCAAAAGTACCTGAAGGTACTGCTGATCCCAAATGATGTTTCCGGCACACTCGAATCGCGGCCACAGCGTCAACCGATCCGAGTGCTGCATGAGCGGACCAAGAGTCTGCCGATCAATCTGCCACTTCACATCGCGTCGTAAGTGAGCATGCAGGCGGTTCCGAAGCGATGTGGCATCGATTAACTGGAGACCTGCGGCGATGAGCAAGACAGACACACCAGCTTTTGACGGGAATCGCCACATCACCGTCGCGACGGAACCGATCACCAGCAGGTAGGCAACGGGCCAAAAGAAACGCGCACTGCTGCGAAAGGAGTCGAAAATGCCTGGAGGATGCTCGAAGTGAAAGACAAGAGTCGTTCCGCTGTAGACGTCGGTCGAAAGCGCAAACAGGACAAGGCCGAGCGAAACAATCAGCAGCCCGGCATGGCGAGCACAGACTCGTTTCGGCGGACGATAGCAAATGCTGATAGTAGCGACCAGGCAAAGCAGTAGAACACCTGCGCCGAGATACTGATATCCCTCGGACTGCATCCCTGCAGCCCTCATCCATGCAGAGACAAATGGAATGATCTCGGATCCTGTCGGATCGACCGGCGCGAGCAGGTTCATGCCATAGAGTCCGTAGCCCCTGCCCACGCCGACTTCCTGGGCATAGCCCAGGGCAAGCGCCACGCCGGCCGTGATCGCTATCGCAGCCAGGAACGCGATCGAGACAGGCAAGCTCAAAGCGTCGCGACGAATTAGCAGAGAGAGCGGAGCAGCCATGAGCACGCCGGCCACCATGACCATCAAGTACGGGTGAATCAGCAGGCTGGATACCAGAAGCGCGGGGGCGCCGAGCCAGGTCGCCATTTTCGAGCCGCGGGAGATCCGGAAGTACAGGCCGATCGCGACGAGAATCAAGAAGTGGCCACAGAGCGCTTCGTGTGGCCTAAGGCCGCGTTGCAGCAGTGTCGGCATGCTGAGTGCCACTACGCTCACGGCGAACGACGGGAGCAGGCGCTTCTCCCCGCCGCTACGTAGGGCGTACACGGCGGCAACGGGCTGCAGGCACCAGGCAATGGCAAGGAACCAAAAGATGGTGTGAAATCCAGGAGGAAGAACTCGCTTCAGCAGCTTCGCCGGAATAGCCAGCAAAGGAATACTGTCGGTCAGCGCGATGTTGGTTCCCCCCGGCCAACGCAAGAGTTGGGTTTCGAGAGGGGGTATGCGCCACTGGTCAAGAATATAGTACCGCTGTCCGATGATGTGTTGCGCTGTATCGTCGACTGCGGCCACGTCGAAATAGTTGGCCGGAAACAACAATTGATGCGGCAACAGCCAGATTGTGAAAGTTAGGCCCAACAGAAACGCGAGAATGTATCCAGCCCAGTGGCGAGGCACGGTTCACAGTCCCTATCGGGATCCGGTCCTTTCATAAACAACGAACGTATCAAAGTCAGCGGCAACTTTATAGTCATTCCTGATGAAGGAATCGAATTCCCGAAACTTCTTGAGATACGTTTCCGAATCCAGGTTCACGTAAGTTAGAACCGGAAGTTGGTCGCCGCGTGCCACGACGATGAAACGTGGTTGGGACCTTTTCAAGTCCCGCATCAGCTCGTCACGCCAGCGGGGCGGCGACCAGAGGGACATTATCCCCAGATTAGAGACGAATCGCGTGGGCGGCTGATGGCCTGTCAGATAATAAATCTGGCAGTTAAAGCTCCACACGTATACACCGTCGCTTGGTTTAGCGTTACTGTTGAGGTAGTCGATGGCTGCATACTCGCCCTTTGAATGTTCGAAGGGCATCTGCCGTGGGTAGAGCGAGTAGAACGTCTCGGGGTCCATGGCCCACTCACGCAATTCCTCGTAGCGCTCGAAAAGATTGTTAAACTCCCGCGGAATCGGCCAGAAAACAGCCTGGGCGAAAACAATCCAAACCAGTCCAAAGGCAAGCCGCCAACCGCGTTGCCTGAAAACTCTCGCTAAAGCACGAGCACCCTCAAAGAGGCTGACGGCAAGGTATGCCCATATGGCGGCGAGGAAGGGATAGCAAATCTGAAAATAGTAATCATGAAAACGAACCTGCATCACCGGCGCGATATAAGCCGACACAGCAGCCAGAAAGAGCGGGGCGAAACGGCGCAAATCCCTGCGGAACCGCGACACCAAGAGCCCCGCAATCACCGCCCACAGGTTCCATACGCCCACCAAGTAGTTTGTTCGTGTAAAGGTGGAAAGGAAATAGTGCGGTCTGCGCTGGACCGCCATGGCCGCGTAGCGGGGCAGCACCTCGAACTGCGCTTCCCTCATCGCAGGCCATGCGCCCTTCAAGACAATCCATGCCATCACCGCGCAAAATACTGCAGCGAACCCGATGAAGAATAAGCCTGCCCTTGAAAGCCACTCTCTCCAGCCGATTTTCAACGTGAAACGGGGAGGGTCGTCATCCAGACGGCCCGAGTCAAGGAACGGCAGAACGAGAAGGAAGGGCAGGAATGCGATGGCATTGTACTTAAGCCAGAAAGCATAACCGAATACAATTCCCGCCGCGAATGAACTCAACCAGCGCCCCCGCCCGCCCCGCAAGATCAGAAAGTATCCCGCGAGTACACAAATCACCTGGAAAGTTTCGGGCTGGGCAATCCAGAAATACTTCATTTCTCCATGCATAGAAGCATGGACCATTACTGCGATAAGCGCGCCCGCGCGGCCCAAATAAGGCTCAGTGAACCGAAAAAGAAGGTAGGAAATAACAAGCAACAAGAGGATATCGACCACTGCCGCCGACCACATCGCCCGGCCGAAGATCTTGGCGATTGCGGCATAGGCGATGAAAGTGCCCGGCGGCTTGTTGTCCCAGAGATCGCGATACAGTTGCTTGCCTTCGAGCAGGCCCTCTCCGATCGTCAAATATGTTCCGTGGTCGCAGCCCATCGGAAAAGTCAGGATAGGCAAGGCTCGAACTACCACGTACAGCATGGCGATGACGAGTAAGACCCTGCTAAAAAGCGAGGTTTTTGCCTCGCCGCGCGCAGCCGGAACCACGCCGGCCGATACCGGCGGTGGGGGCGAAATGGTTTCAACATTCATAAAGTCCGGGTCTTTTGCCGACGTCATTCGGGCTAGGACAAATACTCGCGCACGTACTTTAGACCAGTCTCGAATCCCATTCTCTAGCACCAAAGTACCCAAGAAACAAGCGGGAAACTGCGGCTCTAATCCGTCGATACGCTCGCATGAAGCTTGTAGAGACACACCGGGGCGCACCTGTCCAAGCTTCGTGGAAGCGCCGCTCGGGTGAGGGCGCGGCAGGCGGCGCAACTTCGCACGGCGCGCTCTGGGCCGGCAGGGCGGAAGAATCTGGGAAAGTCCGCCGGGCTTCTTCGCATTTTTGGACTCGATTTCCGGTGGCACGGGCATCGTGCCCGGGCAGGGTCACCGCCAAGATGTCCGTGCCACATCAAAGCGAGTCGCTGCTCATTTTCCGCTTGACAAGCCACGATAGATATGATAGCCTATTACCATGGTCTTTTTGTGGACAGTTTGTCGCAGCCGGGCGCCGGGCAAGCCCTGGCGCAAGGGAAAGCGGAAGGGTCCCGGCTATGGGGGAACGTAGGGATCTACAAAAAATGAAAAATAGTGGGAACGAAGCTAAGAAGTACCTGAAAACAAAGAACATCACTTTTTTGAAGGGTGCAAATTTCGCGCGTTTTGTGTGCAAATTACGCCTCATTTGGTCCTAAAAGGAGCAAAAGCGCCGCGTTTTGCAAGAACCAACCGAAGACTTCCGAGGCCTGAAGCCAAGCTGCGGAAGTGACAATTAGTCGACTAGACGAGCGCTGGGCGGCTTAGACGTATGCGCGTATTGGTCACCGGGGCAACAGGTTTCATCGGGGGAGCACTGGCGCGGGCGCTGGCGGCGGAAGGCGCCGAAATCCACGCTCTCGTCCGTCCTGGGGCAAACCTTAGCGCCCTGGACGGCCTGGCGGTAAGTTGGCGCGAAGGTGACGTAACGCTGCCGGCGAGCCTTGGCGCTGCCATGGCTGGGGCGGAGTGGATCATCCATGCCGCCGGCCGGCTGGGCCAGGCCGGTGTGCCTGAGCACGTTTATCAAAGAGTGCACGTGGAGGGGACGCGCAACGTGCTGGAAGCGGCTCTCGCTTTGCCCGATCGACCGCGCGTGCTGTACGTGAGCACCCTTGGGGTTCTCGGGCCGGTCTCAGGGACCCCGGCGGCAGAACATGCCCCTTACGGTCCTATGAATCCCTACGAGCGGAGCAAGGTGGCCGCTGAACGGGTGGCGCTTGACTTCGCCGCGCGCGGCTTACCCGTCGTCATCTGTCGGCCCGGTTTTGTTTATGGACCCGGCGACCGGCATGTCCTTGGCCTTTTCCGGGCGATCAACAACGGCCGCTTTTTTTTGATCGACCGTGGACGCCACCTATGTATGCCGACGTATATTGATGATGCGGTTAACGGGATGCTATTGTCTACGCGCTCCGCACCTCCGGGAGCTATCTACAACCTCACCGGTCCTCGCGCTGTAAGTTTTCGGGAGTTCGGTGAGACGATTGCGGCCGCCCTGGGTGTGCGGCGACCCTGGATGAACCTGCCCCGCTGGTGCGCTCTGCTGGCCGCAACGGGGTTAGAGTTGCTGGGCCGGATGGGCGGTTGGACGCCACCGCTTAGCCGCACGGGAGTGGCCTTTTTCAGCCAGGACGCCCTCTTCTCTTCGCAAAAGGCAACCGACGAACTAGGCTATACCCCGAAATGCGACCTCGCTGAGGGCGTGGCCCGTACCATCGCTTGGTATCGCCAACGCGGCTGGTTGTAGCTCCCGGGCCGTGTCAACCTGGTTGTGCACCCTGAGATTCCCCCGGCAACGACGGCTGCGGTGCTGACCGCAGGCCGAGGTGTGAAACTTCGACAGAGCAGTGTGCTGCGAGAGGAGTAGGGCAGGAAGAAACGCCTACCTGGTGTACTCCAAGGCCCAAAAGCCGCCGGCCTCATAATCAGAGGTCCGCGCCTCCAACCACTTCCGCGAGCTGTTCGCCGGCGTAGCGCACTTGTTCATCGGTCAACTCAGGGAAGAACGGCATACTCACGACGCGGGCACAAGCCCGCTCGACATGCGGGAATCTGCCGGGTCCGAAGCCGAGACTTGCGAAGGCAGGCTGCAGGTGGATGGGACAGGGATAATGGATCGCGGTGTGAACGCCTCGACCTTCCAGAGCCGCACGCACCGCGTCGCGCCGCTCTACGTAGACCGTGAACAAGTGGTAGACGCGTTCATCGCGAGGATCATCAGGAAGAATCTCCACGTCGGCGCCCTGCAAGAGACTGCGATAGAGATCGGCAATTTCCTTGCGGCGCGCGTTCCACTGCTCGAGCCGCTTCAGCTTGATTCTGAGTACAGCGCCTTGAAATCCCTCCATGCGGAAGTTGTAACCGATCCTCTCATGTGTGTACGGGCCGCTCTGGCCGTGGTTGCGCAGCGATCGCGCCAACTGGGCGATGCCGGCGTGATTGGTCGTGAGCGCTCCGCCTTCCCCGTAGGCGCTTAGATTCTTGCTCGGATAAAAACTGAACGTTGCCGCGTGGCCGATGCTCCCTACGCGCTTGCCGCGGTAGCGCGCGCCGTGCGCCTGGCAGGCATCCTCGAGGACCGCCAGGTTGTACCTGCGTGCGATCTCCAGGATCGGTTCCATGTCCGCAGGGCGCCCATACAAATGAACAGGAATGATGGCCCTGGTGCGTTCCGTGACGGCCAGGTCGATAAGCGCAGGATCGAGATTGGCCGTCGTGGGATCGATGTCAACGAACACCGGCGTCGCGCCCACGTAGGAGATTGCCGAGGCGGTGGCGATAAATGTGTTCGGCGTGGTAATCACTTCATCGCCCGGCTTCACTCCCAGAGCAAGCAATGCGACATGCAGGGCGCTGGTTCCGGAATTCAAGGCCACGCAGTAGTCAACTTCGCAATAAGCGGCAAACTCTTTTTCGAATTCGGCGACCTCTTCGCCCAGAACGAACGCCGCGTTGCTGCAAGCGCGCTCGAGGGCCTGCATGATCTCATCGCGAAGGCCCGAGAACTGTATCTTCAAGTCAAAATACGGGACGAGCATGGCGAACCTCACGGACGATATTCGAGCAATCGAAAGTACCGTCCGGAAGGCGAGAAGTCAAGCAGCGCAAAGAAAAGCCGACAGTTGACAGTCCGCCGTCAACAGGATCAACCCCTCCGGGTTGACAGCGCCATAGGCTTGCGAGATGTCGAACGGGGCGCAAAGATGTATATTAGTGGGTCTGAAATGAAATCATCCACCTCGCTGCACCTTCTCTTGCTTACGTTTTTGCTCCTGGGCCTATTCCTGCGAGTCGGGGCAGCGTTGCGATTCCCAACCCAGTTTCATGCTGACGAGATCTTCCAAACTCAGGAGCCGGCGCATCGCCTGGCCTATGGCTACGGAGTCGTCACCTGGGAATGGAGGCGCGGAGTTCGCTCCTGGGTATATCCCGCCTTCCTGGCAGGCGTGATGCGGGCCACTGCCTGGATGGGCCCCGGATCCAGTGGTTATGAGCGAGGAATCGTTATTGTGCTCTCCCTGATGTCCCTCACCCCCATCGGGTTCGGCTACGCTTGGGCCAAGCGCGCCGCCGGGATCGAGGCGGCCCTGATTGCGGCTGGTGCTTGCGCGTGCTGGTACGAGTTGGTCTACTTCGCCCCGAAGACGCTAAGCGAACCCGTGGCCACCAACGCTCTCCTTCCAGGCTTGTACCTGGGAATGTATGGTGAAAAACTGGGAGAGAACCGGCGCATGCTGCTGGCCGGAGCTTTCTGCGGACTCGCCATGGCGCTCCGAATTCAGCTTGCGCCCGCCGTGGGCTTCGCGCTTCTGTATTTTTGTTATCCCAATTGGCGCAAGCGCCTGATCCCTCTCGTGGCAGGGGCCCTGTTGCCGGTACTTGCCTTCGGCTTGGTCGACCAGTTGGTCTGGGCACACCCGTTCTACTCCTACATCAATTACATACGGGCGGACCTCGTCGAAGGGGGACACGGCTACGGCGTGCAGCCCTGGTTTTGGTATCTGGAGATGCTGTGCGTCCACCTGGGCCCGCTGGTCTTCCTCGTCCTCATGGGACTTCGCCGGAGCCCCTTTCTGGGCTGGATGGGGTTGATCATTCTTCTCACGCATAACTATTTCGCACATAAAGAGGTGCGTTTTCTTTACCCGATGGTGCCCTTGGAAATCACCCTGGCCGCTCTCGGTATTATGGAAGTCCTGCCGGCGTTGAACGCACACCGGAAAAGGTCGCTGTCGTCCCGAGCGGTAGTGTTGACCGGCTTTGCGTTCTGCGCGATCAGTTCCTGCCTGCTCATCCGGCAATTCGATTGGTCCCGAAACTCCGGCGCCTTGGCCGCCTTCGATCGACTTAGCCAGGACTCATCTCTCTGTGGACTGGGGCTCTACAAGATTGGCTGGTATGACACCGGAGGCTATGCGCATCTGCACAGGAATGTCCCCATGCTGCTCTTCGGGCGGGCGTCCGAATTAGACGAGCAGGCACAGAGCGTTAACGCCATAGTCACCTACGGAAATCTGCCTGGGAAGGTGGACGGCTTCGAACCGGCAGGATGCTCAGGCGGCGTCTGCGTATACCTACGGCAGGGCCCCTGCGCGCCGCCCCGCCCGGACAATGAGATTAACTGGATGCTGTGGCTGAATGGAAGCTAAGGCGGCAACTCCGCCTCCGAGCCCTGAGGTGTGCTAAACTCTGCGTGACATGATCTCAGTCGTGCTGCCTACTTACAATGAGGCTCGCAGCATCGAGGAAGCCCTGCGCCGGGCCTCCGAAGCCCTGCGGAATGCGGGGGAGGACCACGAACTGATTGTGGTGGACGATTCCAGCCCCGATGGCACCGCAGACGTGGCGGAAACCCTTGCCAAAGAGGTTCCCGTCAGAGTCTTGAGGCGCCCCGGACGGCACGGCCTGGCGACCGCCGTAGTGGACGGCTGGAGGATCGCCCAGGGAGACACTCTGGGCGTGATCGATGCTGATCTTCAGCATCCACCTGAAACCCTCGCGCGCCTTGCGAGCGCACTCCGCAGCCATAACGCGGACGTAGCGATTGCCACACGCGCGGGCCCCGGCGGAGGCTCCTCGGAAGAGTGGTCATGGATGCGACGGCTGAATTCGTGGGCGGCGCGCCACTTGGCGGCCTGTGTGCTCCCACAGACTTTGGCTGAAGTAAGCGACCCCATGTCAGGGATGTTCCTGGTCCGCGCCCGGGCTCTGGAGGGAGTCCGGCTTGAACCTACGGGCTACAAGATTCTGCTGGAGGTACTAGGCAAAGCTCACTACGGCGACGTCGTAGAAGTACCTTTCATGTTCAAGGCCCGGAGCCTGGGGACCTCGAAGCTTGGCATGCGCCAGTCGCTTCAGTACATGGAACATCTTGCCCGGCTCGCGCGCTCCACCGGTCAATTGCGGAGTTGGGTCGGCTACGCGGTGGTGGGCTTCACGGGAGCAGTGGTGAACGTGGCGGCTTTGACGTATCTGGTGGAGCGCCGGTCCTGGCCGCTCGGGTGGGGTTTGGCAGTGGCCATCCCGCTCGCACTGCTGAACAACTTTTTGTGGAACTGGCTCTTTACCTTTAGTCGTTCGCGCGCATCCGATGAGGAGGGCCGGTCTGGAGTTCTCAATCGGTTGGCCCATTACGCGAAGGTCTGTGCCTTCGGGGCAGCATTGAATGCGATTTCGACCTTGCTGTTGCATTGGCTAGGGGTGCAGCTTCCTTTGGCTTCCTCCGCCGGCGTGGCGCTGGGTGGTGTCTGGAACCTCTTCTTTAACGTTCCGGCCATCTGGCGGAGTTGGGATTCTCCCACTCCGGACAGCCCGGCGGGCACCTGGGACGAATCAGGCAACCGCGTGCTTTCGTCGGTTTGGCACGCATCCGCCTCGCATCCAAAGCGTGTGCTGGGCGGAGTGCGGTAATGTTCCGGCGCATCACCCCGTGAATCCCCTCCTCGGCGAGAAGGGGACGCAGGGTTAGTTCGGTTTCGAATCGATCAGACGGATCCTGTCATGTCCATCGCGTGCTCGATGGGGATTATGGCTTACAACGAAGAGGCCAACATCGGCCGGATGCTGGGGGCTGTGGTCTCGCAACGCTTGACAGCCGTGAACTTGACGGAGATTCTCGTGGTTGCCAGCGGCTGCACGGATCGTACGGAATCTGTCGTGCATGATTGGACGCGCAGGGATCCGCGCATTCGCCTGATCGTGCAGGCGCAGCGTGAGGGCAAGGCTTCAGCAGTCAATCAGTTTCTTCCCCAGGCGCGCGAGAAGATCGTGGTGGTTTGCAGCGCTGACCTGGTGCCGGAAGCTGGTGCCATCGAAGAGTTGGTGGCTCCGTTTGCCGACCCCGCGGTGGGCATGACTACCGGACGGCCTGTACCCGTCAATGATCCCGGGACTTTTATGGGGTTTGCAGCCCATCTGCTCTGGGAATTGCATCACCAGATCAATTTGCGCCACTTCAAGGCCGGAGAGATGATCGCATTCCGGAATATCTTCGAACGTATTCCCTACTACACCGCGGTGGACGAGGCAAGCATTGAGCCGGTCATCCGCGGTCAGGGTTACGAGGTGCGCTACGTGCCGGCGGCCATCGTGTACAACAAAGGCCCGCTCACGGTCGCGGACTATCTGCGCCAGCGCCGCCGCATTTTTGCCGGACATCTCGCGGTGCGGCACACCCTCGGCTACACCGTCAGCACCATGAGCGGGTGGCGAGTTCTGCGGGTCCTGCTGCCGCGGCTCAATTGGCGGCCTCGGCCTTTTCTCTGGACCTGGGGAGTGGCAGCACTGGAACTGTACGGACGGTTCCTTGGCAGGCAGGATTACTCCAAACGACGCGACCAGCGCGTCTGGCAAATCGCCAAGACCACGAAAGACCTCACCTCTCGAGTCTAGGGGCAAAATGAATTCCATGCTCGGCGTTTTGCTGCGCATTCCCGCGTTTAAGCTCTTTCGCCGCCTGGGCCGGCCGCGTATGCTGCCGCTCAACCTGACTCTCTCCCCTTCACCCAAGTGCAATTCGCGTTGTCTCACCTGCAACATCTGGATAAAGCGGGAAAACGAATTGACTTTGGAGGAATGGCGCAAGGTGTTGGCATCCCTGGGCCGGGCCCCCTACTGGTTCACGATCAGTGGCGGAGAACCCCTGATGTACCCGCACGTCGTCGAACTCGCCCAGTCAGCCTATGAACAGTGCCGGCCAGGTGTCATCAACATCCCCACCAACGCCATCTTGCCCAGCATCCCGGAAACTGTGGAACGCATTGTCCGGTCATGTCCTCAAAGTCAGGTGATCATCAATCTGTCCCTGGACGGAGTTGGCGAGAAACACGACGTCATACGCGGCGTCCCGGGGAACTTCGAGAAATTTGAACATTGCCTTGAGCAACTGCGCTCCCTGCGACGGCGGCAAAAGAACCTGACCGTTGGAATCCATTCCGTGTTGTCGGTATTTAACGTCGACCATCTGGATGAAATCATCGCCTACGCCGACCGCTCCGGCGCCGACCAGTTCATTACCGAGATCGCCGAACCGCGAGTGGAGTTGGACACGGTGGGGCTGCCGATCACGCCGGACGCGGAGAGCTACGCCAAGGCCGCCGATCGACTGATCCGCTACGTGCAGAGCAAACGCTTCCGAGGCGTCTCCAGAATCACGGAAGCCCTGCGGGTGGAATATTACAAACTGGTAAAGCGCATCCTCGACGAGCAGGACCAGGTGATCGCTTGCTACGCGGGCTGGGTGAGCGCCCACATCTACGCCGATGGCACGGTATGGCCGTGTTGTGTGCGGGGCGATAACCTGGGCAATCTACGCGACCATAACTACGACTTCAAGGAAATCTGGTTTGGAGAGAAGATCCAGGCAGTGCGCTCGAGCATCGCGGCCAAGGAATGCCATTGTCCCCTGGCCAATGCCGCTTACACGAGCATGCTGCATGACCCCGCGACATTGGCGCGCGTAGGTGCAAAGTTATTGCGGCGAAGGAATGGGATGCCTGTGTAAGGGCGGCCCTGGTGGCCGTTCGCGGGCAATCCGTCGATTGACGGGTTGCCCCTACAACTTCTTGCCGGGGAAACACATGGCCTTCGATTGGTTGGACAGATTCCAACACCGGTTAGAGAAAGAGCCGGACTATGCGCGGAAATCTCTGGCCGCCTACCGCCTGGGCATGAAAGCCAAGGGCTCCATTGTGGGCGTGATGGTTCAGCCGGCGCCGGAATGTTGCGACGCCGCACGGAGGTTGCCCGCCGGGAAGGTTTACCACCCCGACCAGGCTCCAAACCTGCCGCTGCCGGATTGTCCCCAGGGCCGCCATTGCCAATGCCTTTACCGGCCCGTAATGTCTTATCAGCACCCTGACTGATGAAACGCATGCGCGTCTTTATAACCGGAGCCACGGGCTTTCTTGGCGGAGCGTTAGCTTGCGCATTGGCGCAAGAAGGCGTCGAGGTTCATGCTCTGGCCCGAGCCACTTCCGACCGCGGCGGCCTGGCCGGCGTCGCCGTCAACTGGCACGAGGGCGACGTTACGGTGCCGGCGAGTTTGGGCCATGCCCTGACTGGCGCCGTGTGACCCAAACCTATGAATGAAGCCCCTGTTGAGCAGCCCGCCAAGCCGCTGGTGACAGTGATAATTCCCACCTTCAACCGTGCCTCGATCGTGGGCCGCGCCATTCGGAGTGTGCTGGGCCAGACTTATCCGAATTGGGAACTCTTCGTTGTGGATGACGCCTCCACGGACGGCACGGAGAGGGAGGTCAGAAGTTATTCCGATAAGCGGATCACCTACATCCGCCACCACCAAAACCGGCGCGTCAGCGCGGCTCGCAACACAGGCATTCGCTCCGCTCAAGGCGAGTATGTGTCATTCCTTGACGATGATGATGAATGGCTGCCGGAAAAGCTCGCCGAAGAGGTCGAGGTCCTTCGCAACTCCGATCCCGAGGTCGGGCTTGTTTACACAGGCAAGACGGTCTACGACGAACACGGCCGAGTCCTCCAGGTGCGTATGCCCACACTATCCGGCTGGGTGTACGATGCCATGCTGGACCGGCACTTCATCGGCTCGCCCTCCCGCGTGACGGTGAGGAAGCAAGTGCTCGACCGGGTGGCCGGGTTTGACGAGACGTTTGTCAACTGCCAGGACTATGACCTCTGGTTGAGAGTGGCCAAGGTTTCCAAGATCGCCGTTGTGCCGTGCTTCCTGGTAAAGCGATACCTGCTTTCGGATCAGATGTCCGGGAGCCTACGGAACATCTGCGAGGGGTGGGAGCACATCCTGATGAAGTTTCGCGCCGACATGAAGCCTCGCACCCTGGCAAAACACATCTCTCGAGTCGCCATCCTGCTCCTCAACTACGATCCCCGGCGCGCCCGCGCCTTGGCGTGGGAGGGGTTCCGGCTTCGGCCCTTTCAGCCTGCGCTTCTGGCTGCTTTGGCACTTTCAATTCTTGGCACGAATTCTTATCGATGGGTGTTCGTAAGGATCGTTCGGCGTTTCGACAGATTCTATTTGGGCAGGGCGGAAATTTGAAATACGGCCCCTTCGTGGGGCTGTGGGTTGGAGTCGCAGGGGCGGCCCTTGTGGCCGCCCACGGGCAACCACAAGGGTTGCCCCTACAACCAAACCAAGAACACCGGGGTCATGAATACGACCGTTACACACAAAGTCCGCGAATCGCTTCGCAACCTCCTTCCCGATTACGTCGCGGTTAATCTGTTGTACTACAGCGTCTTTCGAAGATTGCCGGACCTGAAACATCCCAAGACTTTCAACGAAAAGATCGCCTGGAGAAAACTGCACCAGCATGATCCGCGGTTCCGAGTCTTTTCCGATAAGATCGCAGTTAAGGCCGAAGTCGCAGGACTGATCGGCGAGCAACACATCATTCCAACCCTCTGGACCGGTGACGCTCCGGAGGCTATTCCTTTTGACGACCTCACGCCGCCCTACGTCGTCAAGGTCAATCACAGCAGCGGCAGAAGCCTGTTCATTCGCGCGCCCCAGGACGTCAAGAAACAGATGATTGCGTCGTCAATGCGCGAGGAGTTGACGTCGTCGCATGGGCGCCGGCTCCGCGAATGGGGCTATCTGGGGATCCCGCCTAGGGTTCTTATCGAGCGCATGGTCGAAACACCTGACGGCGACCTCCTGGCAGACTACAAATTCTTCATTTATCACGGACGCGCCCATTTCATCCAATTCGATTGCGACAGAACTCGAGGGCTCAAGCTGAACTTTTATGATCGTGAATGGAATCTTCTGCCGGCGAAGTTGAGATATCCGTGCACCTCGGAGCCGGTCCCCAAGCCGCAAAACCTGGCCCGGATGATCGAAATAGCGGAGAGAATCGGCGCCCAATTCGACTTTGTGCGCGTGGATTTATACTCGGCGCCTCAAGGCATCTTATTTGGTGAAGTTACCTTCTATCCTAATGCAGGACTCGAGCCGTTCACTCCCCAGGAATGGGACACAACGTTTGGCGAGCCCTGGCGGCTGTGAGAAAAGAAACTGGAAACTGGAAAATAGGAATTCGAAAATGGAAATTCCAAGTTCAAAGTTGGAAAATGGAAAGCCGAAACCTGCATTGAGCATAGGTCCACGAGTATCGAATTCCCAGTTTCCGGCCCCGAGTATCGACCTTGGTTTCGGTGTTTGGACTCTTAAATTTCGAATTTCAAATCTCAAATTGCCGTTCTGTTAGAATACTTTCGTATGCGAAAATATCTGTTGCTGGCCTTCTCCCTGCTTGGACTCTTTGATGCCCTCTATCTCCTCTGGGTTTATACCTCACCCTCCCGGCCCATCGTTTGCTTGGGAACGGGATGCGACGCGGTGCGCGCCAGTTCGTACGCGCGCCCTTTTGGCGTGCCCATGCCGGTCTTTGGAGTTGCCGCCTACTTGGTCCTGGGGTTGTTGATCCTTGCAGAAAACCTTTCTTCGCAACGCCTGGGGCGGACCCTCCAATACGCCGTCATCGGCATTTCGGGCGGGGGTTTCCTTTTTTCCCTCTATCTTACTTCGCTGGAGGCATTCGTCATTCATGCCTGGTGCGCGTGGTGTGTGACCTCGGCGATTGTCGTGACCTGCATATTCGTGCTATCGCTATTTGATCTGCCACGCCCGCTCGCCCCACCAGATCCTGCGGAGGCAAGGGCGAGGGTCAGAACACACTTAGTTCTCTGTGCGCTGGCGGTGGTCCTCGGCACGCCCGCTTTTATTCTCCTCGCCAAGCACGGAGAACTCCCAGACGCGCCGGAGAACTCACCCCAAGCGCTCGCCAAGCACTTGGTCCGTCCAGACAGCCACATGACCGGGAATTTGAATGCTCCTCTCACGGTCGTCGAGTTTGGAGATTTTGAGTGCCCTGCCTGCGGCATCTCGGAGGAAGCTGCGAGGCAAATCCGCGCCCAATACGGCGACCGGATTCGTTTCGTGTTCCGCCAGTTCCCGCTTTCCAAGATTCATCCCATGGCCGAGAAGGCCGCGGAAGCTTCCGAATGCATCGCCGAGCAGGGTAAGTTTTGGGAGGGAGTCGAAAAGCTCTATTCCCAGCAGACTGACCTGAGTGTGGACGCGCTCAAGCGCTACGCGGGAGAACTTGGCCTGGATCAAAACCGTTTCAACCAGTGTCTTGACGGCGGCCAAATGGACTCGCGGGTCAAGCGTGACCTGGCTGACGGCCACGCGCTGAAGGTGATCGGGACGCCGACCTTCTTCATCGGCCGGAAGATGATCTTTCGTCCTTTGGATTTTGACACCTTTGCACTGCTGGTGAATCAGGAGTTGGCCGCACGATCATCAACCACAGCCGGCGCCTCGACACCGTCGCAAACCGCCTCCGCGCAGCTATCTTCTCCAAGCTCCCTGTCTGCCTCCGCGCAGCCTCAGGGAGGAACTGGCACTGAGACCAGCACAGGGTCCGGCGATCTGTTTGGCTCGAGCCCGGCGGCGGGGTTCCTCGGCGGCGCGCAATCGTCGCTAGCCGGCTGTAGCGAGGCCGACGCCAACAAGAAGCAGCCCACGTTGATTCGGACAACGGAAGCGCGACAACTGCTCGAAGCTGCGCCGAAGCCTCTGGTGGTGGACGTCAGGCCACCTAAAGAGTACGCGGCGGGGAGAATTCCGGGCGCCATAAACATGCCCGCAGACAACTTCGTACAGGATATGAGCAAGCTGCCCAAAGACAAAACAATTGTGCTTTACGAGGGAGGGCAATCCTCGGGCGGCGATATCTGCGCTGCCAGCCGTGCCGCAGGGCGCGCACTGCTCGAGCATGGGTTCTCTTTTGAGAAGGTGAAAGTCTATCAGGAGGGGCTGGCGGGATGGCAGAAGGCCGGCCAGCCGGTCCAGCATTAGTGAGGGCTAAGGGTCCGTTGTCCGTCGTCCGTGGTCAGTTGCCCGCAATTCCTGGTTGCAGGCCCCAGCGCTTGTCGAACGGAATCCTAGCCCCTCGCCATGGACAATGGGCAACGGACAACTGACCACGGACAACCGTGACAAAGGAGTTTTCCATGGCATATTCTTCACTCCGGACGGGTCTCTTGACGTGCAGCGTTTGCCTGCTCCTCATCGGCGCCAACACGCTGGGTGGAGAAACAAGCCGCCCGCAGAATTCGCGCGCCCCCGCCGCCTCCGAGCCAGCCAGCCCCGCGAAGATCGTCGAGTACGTGCGAGACCGCTTCGAGGTGCCGGAGAACGTTAAGTTGACGGCGGAGCCGCTGGACAAGTCGCAATTCCCCATGTTCTTTCAGACGGTCGTTACCTCGGATGACGGCAAGCAAAAACGAACCAACAATGTTTTCATCACCAAGGACGGCCGGTGTCTCGTGATGGGCAACGTCTTTGCCCTGCACGATGGCTCGACGGCGGACCTCATCCGCTGCCTGCGCGAGGCCGCCAAGATCCCGTCCGAAACTGATTTAAAAGTCGGGGCTTTCGGCAAGACTCCTTATCCCGAGTTCTACAAATCCGTGGTGACGGCCAATGACGGAAAGCATACACAGTCGGGAGACGTCTTCATGACGAAGGACCGGCGAACCGGCATCCTGGGCATCGTACTGCCGTTTCGGGAAGACGTGGTTCGCAACATGATCAACACCAAGGATATGCCGAGCCAGGGCCCCGCCAACGCTCCCGTAACCGTGGTCGAGTACGCCGACCTTCAGTGCTCCCATTGCGCCCAGTTGCAGGAATTCCTGGAGAAACAGCTCTTGCCCAAATATGCTGACAAGGTTCGAGTCATTTTCAAAGAGTTCCCGATCCCTGGCCACGACTGGTCCCCCACCGCCGCAGTGGCCAATGAATGCGCCTATGAGATCAACCCCTCGGCGTTTTCAGGTTATCGAACTCTTATTTTTGCCAATCAGACCTCCATCAACGCTTCCAATGTGCGAGAACGCCTCCTGAGCCTTGGCGAACAGGCCGGAGTTGACGCCGTAAAACTGGCCACCTGTATTGACTCCAAGGCCTCGCTGCCGCGAGTTGAGGCCGGCCGCCAGGAGGGGAACGACCTTGCCGTTAACAGAACTCCCACGTCTTTCGTTAACGGCAAGATCATCATCGGCCTGCAGACCGAGTCGGCCTGGGACAAGATCATCGGCGAGGCGCTTCTGGCCAAGTCCCGCTAACCGGGAATGAATCTTGTCGCGAAGGTCCTGCCATCACTGGAGCAGCATCTCGCGCTCGCGGAAACTCAGCTGTCCCTGTCAACTCAATCCGGCAACCTGCAAAGGCGTGCTTTCGATCGAATTGGCGCTCCGAAGAATCGTGGCGCATGCCAGGATCGGACCGAAAGACGCGACACGAGACGAAGCGGGCGGATGAGGGGGTTCACTACATAGATAATGAGAAGAGGGTATCTAGTCCGGCGATATTAGCGCTGTGCTGTTGCAATCGGAGTACACAGACCTGTGCTGAGCCAATTCTTGCATTGACTTCTTACTTCTCATCTTTTAGAATCCCGCCGAGCTTAGTGCGTTTTTCCTTTTACTAACTATTCCACCTCGCGAAAACGCCTGCTCAGGAGTCCGGCAGTAGTTATATGTTACGTAATAATATAGTTCCTACGGATTCATCATCGTATTAGAGCCGCTGATCGAAGAATGCCTCGAGGCAGATGCGGGAGGGTGCAATGGTTTTGCCTATTCCAAACCTCTCATTTCTGACAAGCCTCGCAACCTCAGTACTGGCCACAGTCGCCGGCGGAACGCTGGCTTTAGCTGCGTTGGCGATGCTCCGCCGCTGGCATCACGACCGCTTTGATCGCCGGGTCAAGGCTCTGTGCACCCAGCTCGGGCTCACTCCGGCCGCCTTGTTACAGGGGAGATTTTCGCCGCAATGCCTGGCAAAGTTGCGCGCGCTTCCTTCGTCCACCTTGGAATTCCTACTCGAGCCTCTGCTCCTCAAAAGCGCCTCCGTTCCGCCACTCGCAGGCGTCTTACAGGAAATCTGCTTGGAGCTTGGACTAATCGATGTTTGGCAGCGCCGCATTCTCGGTCAATTCGCGCCCGTTACTTTCCGGCAAGCGTGTTCGATTCCCGATGGGGCTCTCCACTTCTTCGGCCGCCTGCACTTCCTGCTTCGCGCCCGCAGCGCCAGGAGCCTCGGTCTGCTCCGCCACCGGGCGAGTTGGCCTATCCTTGCCAGGGCTCTGGACGATCCGCATCCCGATGTTCAGCGGACGGCGTTGCGCGCGCTGGCGGCGTTCTGTGAACCGAGCAGCCTGCCGGCGCTGGTCATTCAAATGGACAAAGCGGTTACGGATAACCGCTGCAGCATCTCTCTTCATTCTGTAAAAACCGCGTTAGCCAGGTTCCCTCTTTCTGAAGCCCTGCAACTCCTTCCTGCCATGCGCCACCCGAGCCCACGCGTCCGCGCTGCGGCGGCGGAGATTCTGCATGCAATGGCAAAGCGGGAAGCGCCGGACACGCCGGCCCTCATTCAGTACAAGAGCGTTCTCGATCGCGAGATAGCGATGCTCACTTCCGATGTTGATCCTCGGATCAGGGCGATTGCTTTCGAGGTAGCGGCGCTTCTCGATTCTGCGAACCGCCAGCCGACCCCGCATCGGGAGCTTGACCGAGCTCGAGACTCAGTTCGGGCTGCCTCGCCGGGGACCTCGCCACAAAGCCTTGAAGCTCTTCCCTTGGCTGAACTCCCACGCCTTCTCGCCGATCCTCAACGAACGGTCCGGCAAGCCACGTTGCGAGCGCTTCTCGCCCTAGGGCGCGAGGGTCTGTCGAGACTCTACGAGGAATTCCTGAAGACAGAGGACAAAGGCCTTAGGGACCAGATCCTCGAGGAACTCGACCGCGCGGGCCTGCTTCCGAATCTCTTGCAGAACCTCGACGGCAGCGCCGGTAATCCGGAAACGCGGGTGGTGGAACTGATCGTGAGCATGGGAGCCACCAGCTATCTCCAAGCCGCCCTCACCAACATCTACGGCCATCATCTGCTTGAAGTTCTGTTTGAGAAGCTCGAAGACCGCAGTCCGCAGAAGATTGATGCATGGCTGGGAATCTGCGCTGCTCTCAAGGCATCCCGGCAGACGGATCCGGCCAATCAGGGCCAAGCCCCTGTGGCCGTCTGAAAGGATTTCCCCATGGACATGTGGGGAGCGTACTCCGATCACGCCCTCGTCTTCTTCAATCTTCTAATCCTCTCCTATTTCGTGTTAGGGAATGGGGTTTATACCGCCCTGATGATCATATCCATAAGGGCCATCTGGTTTCATTCCCGGCGACTGGCGTATCAAGGATTAACCGACCTGCGGGAATCTTCACTGACCCCCGCGGTCACCATCATCGTGCCGGCCTGGAATGAGGAGCACATCATCGTCGAAACGGTTCGTTCCGCTCTGGGGGTGGACTACCCGCAGCACGCGGTCATCGTGGTCGATGACGGATCCACCGATTCGACTCTGAAGCGCCTGACGACCGCTTTTATGCTGGCCCCGACTTCTCTGAACTACAACCCCGTTCTTCCCTCCTCGCCCGTGCGGGCCTTCTACTTTAGCCCTCACTTTCCAAATCTCCTGGTCGTCCACAAACAGCGGGGCGGCAAACCGGACGCGCTGAATACGGGCATCAATCTCTGCCGAACGCCTTATTTCTGCTGCCTCGACGCGGACTGCATCCTGGAGCGCGACTGCCTTTTACGGCTGATGGAACCCATCCTTAGCTCGCCCCGGGAGATCATCGTCAGCGGTGGTGTCGTGAGGATTATTAATGGAAGTACCGGAAGCAATGGCCAAATAGTGAAATTGGGATTGCCGCGGACTTCCCTTGAGCGCTTCCAGGTGGTCGAGTACTTGCGCAGCTTCCTTACAGGCCGCAACGGCTGGTCGCTGCTGGGAGGCACGGTCATTGTTTCGGGGGCCCTCGCCCTCTTTCAGCATAAAGCCGTCGTAGAGGCGGGCGGGTTCAGCGCAGATACAGTCACCGAGGACATGGATCTCGTCATCACTCTGCGCGAGCACGCTGCCAGGAACAATACCGGCGCGGGATTCTCTTTCACTTCCGATCCGGTTTGCTGGACCGAGTGCCCATCCACTTATAGGATGCTGAACCGCCAACGGCGTCGTTGGCAGTTAGGGCTATGCCAGTGCTTGCGGAAACATCGCGGTATGCTCTTCCGGCCCCGTTTCGGGATTGTCGGCATGTTCAGCTTACCCTTCCATCTGTATATCGAAGCGCTCGGCACCATTGTTGAGTTCCTCGGCTACCTTCTGGTGCCGCTTTCTTTCTTCGGCGGCCTTATCTCACCGGCCCTGTTGGTCTTATTCATTCTACTGGGCCTTGCTTACGGCGGTTTTCTGTCGGTGGGGGCTGTACTCCTCGAGGAAATGACCTACCGGCGCTACCCCCGGCCCAACGATCTCTTGGTATTGCTTGCTTACGCGATGCTTGAGAACGTCGGCTATCGTCAACTTATTCTTTTCTTCCGTGTTCAAGGGATACTGAAATTCCTGGTGGGATCGCATCGCTGGGAAAAGGTCATGCACGACGGACAGTCCCTCACTTCGGGTCCTGTGGAATTGAGTCCAGCCGCCGTTCAAGGGAGCGCAGGGAAATAGCGGCGGCTTCGCGCCCAGCGAAGCCCGCCGTTACAAAAACCTTTGCTCGAGGCGGAAACATGGTCCCTCGTCACTCCGAGTCACACTCGCATCGCCCTTTCCGAGCCCTCCCACCGCCCGTTCTCTTCCTGCTCGTGGTGCTCCTTCAGCAGGGCTCGATCGGCCTAAGAGGCCAAGTCTTGGTTTCGGAAGATTCGTCAAAACAAGCTGCCCGTCCCGCCTCCGCGCGTCCGGTGGGGGATCGCCTCGGCGCGCCCCCACCGGCAGACTCTTCTTCCCTCAGACAATCCGCCCTTGACTCGATGCGGCGCGGCGAGTTCACGGCTGCGATTCAGGCTTACAAACAAGCCTTGAATCTTGACCCTGACGATTCTGACCTCAAGCTCGGCCTGGCGCGCGCGCTCAGCCTAGGCGGACGCAACGAGGAGTCGAAAGGCGTCTACCGGCAGATCCTGTCAAAAGCCCCTGAGAACGCTGACGCGCTGGAGGGCTTGGGGAGCACTTTGCTCCGTTCTGATCAGCCCTCCGAGGCGCGTGCTGTCTTTGAGCGCCTGTCAGCAAGGCACCCTGGGAATCCTGAGTATAAGATCGACTTGGCGCGGGTTGAGACTCGCTTGGGCAACTATAATCACGCTCGCCAGCTCTTGACGGCGGTCCTTGCTTTCCACCCCCATGAGCGCGATGCGCAGTTGCAACTCGCTTACGTCAAGCTCGATCAAGGCAGGTATACGGCTGCGCTGGCGGACTTCTCCCGATTGCTGAAGGCCGACCCGACGGACTTCGACGCCTTGCTCGGCAACGCGCGCGTTCATTATTTTCGCGGGAACATCACTTACGCCTATCGGCTGGCGAGTAAGTTGGTCGACGATCGCCCCAACGACTACGACGCTGTCTTCCTCATGGCCAATCTCGAGCGCGCCCGCCAACATCCGAAAAAGGCTCTCGAACTGCTCGCCCGGGCGGATCAACTGAGCCCCGGCAATCCCGAGACCCTCCAACTCGAGCGGACGCTTCGCCAGGAAAAAGCGGTAGCCCTCCGCAACTCAGCCTCCTACGCGCGTGAAATCAGTTCCGGGAATAGCTCTCCGGACCTGATCGGATTCGCTGGTCAGGACCTGCGCCGGTTTGTGTACGAATCCGCACTCGACTTCTCGGCCTTGCCGCGCACACGCTCCACCGTTGCCCTTGATGCCATGCCGGCGACCAACGCCGGCTCTTTCGGCGGAGCGGTTGCCCCTTCACAGGTTGCTTACCGCCAGACCACAACGTTCTTCTCGAAGCTCACTCTGCGCGCCGGCGCGGGCGCGATTCGATTCGGACCGGGCGGCCTACGAAGCATACCCGAGGATACCCAACCCGTCTCGGTGGCCACCTACCGCCCGTTCGGTTTCGTGAGCGCGAGTTACGCCCTCAAGAAGAATCTCAATCTTGATGTTACTGTGGCTCGCGACCCAGTTCCCTATACTCCCCTTTCGGTGCGCATGGGCGTCATGGAAGACCGCGTCGAAGGCGGGTTGAGGTACTCATTGGCTTCGCACACTGATCTCTGGTTGGAGGGTTATGCGGCCCGCTACTCCTCCATCCGATTCCAGCAGCTTGGCTTGTCGAACGGAAACCCGGCCTTGGCCGGAGTCGGCACCATCCGCCAGCCGGCGCGCGGCGGCTCGGCTACCCTGGTGCGAAATATCGTGCGCCTCGAACGCGCCTCGTTCGACATCGGATACGCCGGCCGGGCGTTTGCTTTTTCCGGGTCTCGACCGCAGGAGTATATGGGGTTCTTTAACCCCCCCTTCTACCAGGTGCACCAAGCCACCGCCCATCTCTACGGCGTCATTCGCGGTCCGCTCGGTTACGATTTCTCGGGCGGGTTGGGCGTCCAACAGGTCGACTCGCACCAGCCTTTCACCCAAGCTTTGAATCTAACCCCAACTCTCTCGTTTAAATTCAACCGCCGCTTCTCCCTGAAGCTCGGTTACACCCATTACAACTACGCGCAAAGCCTGGGCGTGATCCGTGGCAACGGCGTCATCCTCTCAACGGACTCACGATTCTGAGTTTGTCGGGGCGGTTCGCGAACCGCCCCTACAGGCTAACGACCCGGTCCCCGATTCCCATCGCCAGAAATCCCCCGTCCACCGCAAGGATTTCACCGGTTACAAAGCTGGCGCTGTCGGAAGCCAGGAAAATAGCGGCGCCCTGGATTTCGTCCAGACTCCCGAATCGCCTCATGGGTGTGCGGGTGAGAATGGCAGACTTACGGCCCGGCTCATTGACGATGTTGACATTGAGTGGCGTCTCGAATACTCCTGGCGCTATCGCATTCACCGTAATGTTGTAGCGTGCCCATTCCGCCGCCAGGCAGCGCGTCAACAACACCACTCCGCCTTTGCTGGCGCAGTACGCCGCGGCTTCGTAGTTCCCCACCAGTCCGCCGAGGGACGAGATGTTGACGATGCGTCCCTTGCCCTGTTCCTTCATCACGCGGCCCACCATTTGACAAGCTAGCCAGGTGCCTTTCAAGTTGGTGTTCAGGATGCGGTCCCAATCCTCGTCGGCCATTTCCAGCGAGGGAACTCGCTTGGTGGTACCGGCGGAATTCACCAGGATGTCAATTCCCCCCAGTTGCGCAATCATCAAGTCAATAACACCCTGGATGTCACTGCGGCTCGTCACATCGGCGGCAGCTTCCACGGTCCGGCGGCCCAGGGCGCGGATTTCCGCGGCCGTCTTCGCCACTTCCCCGCCCCGGCGGCTGACCGACACCACATCGGCCCCTGCCTGCGCAAAACCCAAGGCGATCGACCGGCCCAACCCACTCGTGCCGCCAAACACCAGTGCCCGCTTGCCTTCCAAACTCAGCCCTTGGTAGTCGCTCACCATTGTTGCCCTCATTTTTTAGGATGCCAGCCACCAGCGTACCACATTCACTCGCGCCGGAAACGTGTTAGGATTATCGCGACGAATGTGGGGAACTCTACGCGAGGTCAGCTTTGAATGGACTCATCGGAACTAACTCGACTGTATGATTTCAGCGGGCAAACGATTGTGATCACCGGCGGGACGGGAACCCTGGGAGGCGAAATTGCCTGCGCGCTGGTAGGATGCGGAGCCAATGTGGCTATCCTGGACCGCAATCTGGACCCCGCCCAGCACATCCTGGAACTTATGGAACCAAGGGCGAATCAGGCCGTGGCGGTTCGCGCGGACGTGCTGAACGTGGAAAGCCTGCAGGAGGCCTCCAAGATTATTCTGGACAAGTTCGGCGTCGTTCACAGCCTGGTCAACGCCGCAGGCGGCAACGATCCCCGGGCAACCACGACTCCCAACCTTTCCTTCTTCGACCTTCCCTCAGAGGCTTTGCGCTGGGTGTTCGATTTGAACATCCTGGGAACCATGCTTCCCTGCCAGGTGTTCGGCAAAGCCATGGCGGTCAAAGGCGAGGGCGTCATCCTCAATGTCTCCTCCATGAACGCCTTCCGGCCCTTGACTCGAATCCCCGCCTATTCGGCCGCTAAAGCCGGCGTCAGCAACTTCACCCAGTGGCTCGCCGTCCACATGGCCCAGGTTTACTCGCCGCGCATTCGCGTCAACGCCATTGCGCCGGGTTTCTTCCTGACCAATCAGAACAGGTTTCTCTTAACCGATGAGAAGACCGGTGACCTGACCGCGCGCGGCAAGTCGATCATCGACCACACGCCCATGGCGCGCTTCGGCCAGGCGGAGGATCTGTTTGGGACAATCCTCTGGCTCCTGTCGCCGGCTTCGGCATTTGTCACTGGAATCGTCGTGCCCATAGACGGCGGCTTCTCAGCCTTCAGCGGCGTCTGAGAGCCCCGAAGGGGCGAGCTAACACAGCCCAGGCCATCGGCCTGGGTGAACAGTTCGGCTAACCAGAGTTTAGCGGCGTCCCAGAGCCCCATAGGGGCGCACTAACACAGCCCAGGCCATCGGCCTGGGTGAACAGTTCGGGTGAAGAGAGTTGGGGAGCCCTGAAGGGGCGTAATAAACCCGCGCGTTGGGATGTTCCGCCCTTTCAGGGCTTGCAACCCCGATCGGTTTTCGAACCCAGGCCGTTGGCCTGGGCTGTGTTAGTGCGCCCCTTCGGGGCTCAAGGCAGTCGCCGCACTCGGAAAGGAATAACAACCATGGTCATCGGAAAAGGATTCTCCGACCATTATCTAACCCGCGAGGAAATCAGCGGCGTCACGCAGCAGGCCCTGAGTTCTCTCACCGTGGATAGCAAACGCGTGCTGATCATCATCCCGGACGGCACCCGCACCATGCCCATGCCCCTGATGTTCGAACTCTTCGAGGCTCAACTGGCTCCGCGCGTCGCCGCTTTGGACTTCCTGGTGGCGCTCGGCACACACCCGCCCATGAGCGACCAGCAATTGAGCAAGCTGGTGGGGCGGCCGGTAACGAACGGACGAGCGGGCCGGAGTCGCGTTTTCAATCACCATTGGGAAGACCCCACGAACTTCTTAACCCTGGGTGTCATCCCTGCTCAGGAAATTGGCGAGATGACCGGCGGACTGCTGGCCCAGGAGGTGCCCGTCCGCCTCAACAAGTTGATTCTGGATTACGACCAGCTTATTATCTGCGGCCCCGTATTCCCCCACGAAGTCGTCGGCTTCTCCGGCGGCAACAAGTATTTCTTCCCTGGCATTGCCGGTCCCGAAATCATCAATCTCACCCACTGGTTCGGGGCCTTGATGACCAATTACAAAATCATCGGCGCCGGTTATACGCCCGTGCGCGCCATCATCGATCGAGCCGCCGCGCTCATCGACCGGCCCGCCGCCTGCTTTGCCCTGGTCGTCACCAACGAAGGCCTGGCGGGGCTTTTCTTCGGTTCGCCGCAAGAAGCATGGAAGGAAGCTTCCGCCCTCTCCGCCCAGAAGCACATCGTTTACGTCAGGAAACCTTTCCGGCGCGTGCTCTCCGTAATGCCGCGCCTCTACGACGATCTTTGGACGGGCGGCAAAGGTATGTACAAAATGGAACCGGCCGTCGCCGACGGCGGCGAGGTGGTGATTTTCGCGCCGCACATCGACGAGGTCAGCTACACGCACGGCAGGCTGATTGACGAACTCGGATATCACTGCCGCGATTATTTTCTTGCCCAGTGGGACAAATTCAAAGGCTATCCGGGTGGCGTGCTGGCGCACTCGACGCACGTCAAAGGGCTGGGCCAGTATGACAAAGCCAATGGCGAGGAGACTCCTCGCATTCAAGTAACCCTGGCCACCGGCATCCCTTCGGAACGCTGCCGCCGCATCAACCTCGGTTACCTCGACCCCACCAGCGTGAATCCCAGGGAGTGGGAGGGACGCGAAGACGAAGGCATTCTCCTCGTGCCGCGCGCCGGGGAATTGCTGTATCGCGTCCAGCCCGATCCCGCCTGATAGAGGCAGTACCTTCGCCGCTGACGCAGGAGCCAGAGCCTTTTACGCAAAGTGCGGCTTCCGCGAAGTTGCTCGGGTGGCCTATAAGCAAGATCCGCTGATCTATTTCGAGATGATTTTGCGCTCTTGATCGCGACTAAATCCAGTCAAACGCCCCGCGGTTCCAAAGCCAGACGTAGCCGATGATCAAGATGCCGAGGAACACCAGCATCTCGATCAGTCCGTAGAGCCCCAGAACCTGAAACTCCACGGCCCAGGGATAGAGGAAGACCGTCTCAACTTCGAAGACGACGAAGAGAATCGCGACCACGTAGAATCGCGAGGTGTAGCGCCCGCGGGCATCCGATTCCGGCGTCATGCCGCACTCGTAAGGCATGACCTTCTCCGGTGTGGGATTGAAGGTGGGCCGGAAGAACTTGGCAATCCAGAGCAAGGCAGGCGGGAAGATGGCTGCAATCGCAAAGAAAATCAGAATGGGCCCGTATTGGTCGAGCATGCTCCTTGTACCTCCTCCCGATGCCCTCTATCATAGCACACGGGGCGTGGAAGTTCGGCGAGATAGCACCGGTTGATTCGAGACGGTTGAAGTGGTATTTTGAAGACATTATGAGCGACCAGTCATTGACCGCATCGGAAGGGGTTCCGAGCTTTCACCTCATAGCGGAGGCTGCCGATCGGTTGAGCGAAGAAGAGCAAGAAACGCTTATTGAGCTTCTAAACCACCGCTTGGCGGAGCGTCGACGCGCCGAACTGATAAAGGACACTCAGGAGTCTCAGCGGGAGTTTGACAGTGGCTCTCTGCGCGCGAAAACTCCCAACGAGATCATGAACGAGATCCTCTCGTGAAACGGCTTCTGCTAACCATGGGGACGCACGAGGAAGTCTACTGACCCGCATGGCCTCGGCAGGGGCACCTTCAAGCAACCGTTCAGGCCGCCGGCGCTGCGCTTCGCGGTTGGCCCGCTCCGGTTGGATGGACATTTCTTGACAAGCGCCTTCCCCCGGTCGTAGCCTCGTGGTATGGAAGCCGCCATCGAGACACCCTCTGCTCCGTCAACTGGCGCTCCTTTGTGCTCCTGCGCAAGTGAAGCTGCCCAAATGTCTTCCGCTGCCCTCGATTAACCCAAATCTATGCAAGCTTCGCGACGCCCAAACCGACCTGCAGAGACCCTGAGGTGTCAACCGGTAGCGTTGACTCGGCAGCGGCGCCATGCTGACCTGAAGGCCGGCGCTGCGAAACTGCAACAAATTGACGGAACAAAGCGAGAATGTCTATGAAAACAAAGGACCGCAAGCTAGATGAGCGGCTTTATGCTAATTGAACCACTCCGCCCCAAGGTAGACGGACAGGGCGGTCCACAGTTTCTCATGGGTGGGCACGCGCACGCGTTCACCAAAGACGTTATAGCGGCGCTGTTGAATCCGCCCCAAGAGACGCCAGTAGATCGCCGCCATAATCTCAGCGGAAACCAACTTGCTCCGGTCCTGCGCCGGAAGGAAATGGCGCGCTTCGACGAAGAAGCGGCGAGCCCGGTCAGACTCGAACTCCATGAGCCGAATGAAAGCGTCCTGATAAACGCCCGAGAGCAGTTCGTCGGGACGCACGCCGAATTGCACGAGGTCCGCGCTGGGGAGGTAGATGCGCCCGCGGCGCGCGTCGCTTTGGATATCCCGCAGGATGTTGACGAGTTGCAGGGCCTTGCCGAGATTCACGGCGTAGTCGCGCGCGCGGAGGTCCGTATAACCGAAGATCTCGATCGCCATCAACCCAATAGCAGAGGCCACGCGATAGCAGTAAACCGAGAGGTCATCAAAGGTCTCATAACGGGTCCCTGCCAAATCCATCTCGAGGCCGAGGATGAGGTCCTCGAAGGGCTGGCGGGGAATCTGGAATTTCCGAATGCTGGCGGCGAGCGCGGCCAGTTCAGGATCGTCAAAGGCCGCGCCCCGCTCCGCGTAACAGGCGTCCAGCGCCTGCCGGTAAAGGGCCATCTGGAGAGTCGCTTCGTCCGGCGGGAGGCCGCTGTCCACAACATCATCGCCGCGGCGGGCAAAAGCGTAAACGGCCTCGATGGCGCGCCGCTTCTCGCCAGGAAGAAATACAAATGAGTAGTAGAAGTTGGTGCGGCGAAACGAAGCAGCGCGGGACCCGATCATTGCGGCGCTCCAGGCGGTGTCATGACGACGGAAGCGTGTCCACGCTCCGCCACCGGAAGAGCGTGCCGGGCGCGGAAATACAGGCGGACGACGTCGAGCTTCGAGACGGACGGCCTGCGCCGGAAAACGTCATAACCCGCAGCCTCGATTTTACGCAGCACCGTCGTGCCGCCCAGCCACGTCAAGCGAAGCTGGCGGCGCAATTCCGGCACCACCCTCTCCGGCAGAGCTTGGCCTTGCTCGAACAACGCCCGCGTGCGAGCGATTTCGAACTTCAGCAAGTCGCGCCAACGCCCGTCCGCGCGATGGGCGCGCAGGTCGTCCAGAGTGTACTCGAATCGTTCGAGGTCTTCCAGGGGCAAGTAGATCCGGTCGCGCTCGAGGTCCACGGCGACGTCCTGCCAGAAGTTGGTGAGTTGGAGCGCCGTGCAGATGCAGTCCGAAAGAGCGAAGAGTTCCGGGTCGCGGTGTCCGAACAGCTCGAGCACCAGCCGCCCGACGGGATTGGCAGAGCACGAGCAATAGGCGAGCAGGGAAGCAAAATCCTGATGACGATTCACTTTCACGTCGGATTCAAACGCTTGCAGCAGGTCTTCGAAATTCCTTAGAGAGAGGTGGAATCGCTGTGCCGAATCTTCGAGCGCCACGAAAACCGGATGTTGTGCCCGCCCGGAGAAGCCTTCATGCAGCAGTCCGCGCCAGGCGGCGAGTTTTTCGAGCCTTCCCTCTACTCCCGGTTCGTCGGCAACGTCGTCAGCGTAGCGGGCAAAGGCGTAGATGGCGGCCAGAGCATCGCGCTTGTCACGAGGCACGAGGCGCGAAGCAACTGGAAAGTTCTCGTAATGACGGCGCGCCAACCGCCGGCATTCAGCATAGGCAGCGCGAATTGTGTTTGATTGAGTCATTGAGCCATCGGGTCATTGAGTCATTGAGTCATCGGGCCATTGAGTCATTGACTCATTTCCTCATTGCTCCACTGAAACGCCAATGGGTGATTCGGTGAACCAGTGGACGTGGACAATGACTCAATGACCCAATGACTCAATGGCCCAGTGACTCAATGGCTAAATGACTCAATGAATCTACTGTTTCGTTTCAGGCTTGCGCCGCCGCAGAAAGGCAGGCACGTCAAAGTCATCTTTGGGTATTTCCGTGGTCATCTCCGGCGGTTCCTGTTCCACGGGGAGCTTTTCCTTCTTCGCAAGGGCCGACTTGACGCTTTGCTGCGCGCTACGCATCGCCATCGAGGAACCGCTGAGAGGCTTAATGCCGTATCTCTCGGATTTTATCCCGGTCGCGATGACCGTGACCTTTACCGCATCGCCCATGGCCTCATTGAGAACGGCGCCAAAGATGATGTTGGCGTTCTCCGCTGCGGCCTTCTGCACAATGCTGGAGGCCTCATGGACTTCGTACAGGGTCAGTTTGCTGGACCCGGTGATATTCAGCAGGATGCCCTGGGCACCGTTGATGCTGCCGTCTTCCAGCAGGGGGCTGGAAATGGCTCGATTGGTGGCTTCCACCGCGCGGTTCTCTCCCACCGCCTCCGCGGTTCCCATGACCGCGTAACCCATTCCTTCCATAATTGTTTTGATATCAGCAAAGTCACGATTAATCATTCCAGTAATAGTAATGATATCGGAAATCCCCTGCACCGCCTGGCGCAGAACGTCGTCGGCCTTTCTGAATGCTTCGAAGAAGCTGGTGTCCTTATCCACGAATTGCATCAAGCGCTCGTTGGGTATGCAGATGACCGTGTCCACGCTTTGGCCTAATTCCGCTAATCCGGTTTCGGCCTGCATCATTCGGCGCTTGCCTTCGAAGGCGAAGGGCTTGGTGACCACGGCGACCGTAAGGGCATGGAGTTCGCGCGCCAGGCTGGCGACGATGGGCGCGCCTCCGCTGCCGGTGCCCCCGCCCAGCCCGGCAGTGACGAACACCATGTCGGCGCCCTCGAGCGCGTCGATGACCTTGTCGGTGTCCTCGAGCGCAGCGCGCCGGCCGATTTCAGGATTCGCTCCCGCTCCCAGGCCTTTGGTCAACTTGGCGCCCAGTTGGATTTTCACCGGCGCTTTCGACATGCGGAGCGCTTGCGCATCGGTGTTGGCCACCAGGAAGTCCACGCCCGTCACGCCGGCTTCAATCATGTGGTTCACAGCGTTTCCGCCGCCCCCGCCCACGCCAATCACCTTGAGCTTGGCGCCCACGCGAAGCTCATCGGAAAAGTCCACGCGCAGGTTATTGTCGGTTTCTTCGATCTCCATTTTGCCTCTCCCAAGGTTATCGTCGGTTTCTTCGATCTCCATTTTGCCTCTCCCTCAGCGATTCGCCGTTCCAGCACACCTTCTCGTCCTAGGCCAGCCCCCGTCAGGTTAGTGAAAAAAGCCAAGCAATTGTCATTCTGAGCGAAGCGAAGAATCTCAACAGTTGCAGTTTCATCGAACCACAGAGATCCTTCGTCACCTGCGGCTCCTCAGGATGACAACCTCAGGCGTTTCTCAGCATCCTGCCGGTGGCCACCTTTGGATCGCCCAGGGCACACAGGGCGGCCACAAGGGCCGCCCCTACGGCGCAAGTGTCTGTGCTATGCCGCGCTCTTCCCAAACAAGGCCCGCCACAATTTCGTCATAAAGCCGGTTTCCTTGGCGTCCCGAAGCAAGCGGCGACGATTCGCGTAGACCACGAGGCCGACCAGGGTTGCGTACTCCGGCTCGGGGAGCTGCTCCCCCAGGTTCTCGAGTCCTGTACAACGACCCAGGCGCACCGGGGCGCCGAGGTTTTGCTCGGCCAAATGCAGCAAGCCTCCTTGCTTTGCTCCCCCGCCGACCAGAATCACCCCTGCACCCAGTTGCCGAATATGGCCGCAACGCTCGAGCTCATCATGAATCAATTCCAGCAATTCCAGGGTGCGCGGCTGAATGATCTCGTCCAGCACGTCGTAGCTGACCACCCGGGCGGGCCGCTCCCCCACCCCGGGGACTTCCAGGACTCCGCCCGGCATATTGGCGAGCTCGCGCTCCGCCCACGATCGTTTGACTCGTTCCGCTTCAGGAATTGTCGTCCGCAACCCAACGGCGATGTCGTTGGTAAAATGTTCGCCGCCTACGGGGATGGAGGCCGTGTGCCGGACACTGCCCTCGGCGTACACGATCACGTCAGTGGAGCCGCCTCCAATGTCCACCAGCGCCACGCCCAATTCACGTTCGTCCGCCGTCAGGCAAGCGGCCGCCGCGGCAAACGGTTCATACACGGTGTCGAGCACCTTGATTCCGACCAGATTCGCCGCGGTCACCACGTTCCGCAAAGCGGTGGCAGAGCCCGTAATCAGGTGGACGTTGGCTTCCAGCCGCGCGCCGCTCATCCCCACCGGGTTGCGAATACCCTCGTGCGAATCCAAAACGTAATCCTGCGGCTCCAGGTATACGATTTCGCGGTCCGCAGGGAGCGTGATGCCACGGGCTGCCTGAAGGACTTTTACAATGTCTTCCTGGGTGACAGTCCCTGTGCCGTCCGAGCCTCTTGCCAAGCTCACCGCGCCACGCGACGTCACGCCTTTAATGTGCGAGCCGGCAACCCCCACGTAAGCCGAAGCGATGGAAACCCCCGCCGCGGATTCAGCAGCTTCTACGGCCTTCTTCAGGGCCACCACCGTAAGATCGAGGTTGACGATGACGCTCTTCCTCCAGCCTTTCGACTCCGCCACTCCCAATCCTGCCACCTGGAGTTTCCCGCCCTCTTTCGGCTGACAGACGAGCGCGCAGGTTTTCGTGCTGCCGAGATCCAACCCTACGAAGAACTGATCGTTGCGTGCCAAGGTCCCTATTCCTTTAGTGTTTGCGGGTGCTCAACCTCACCCGCGGAAGAAGCCGGAGTTCTCTCCTGCGGATTCACCACAACCTGATTCCGATAACGCAAGTCTACCGAGTCGAGCGGCGTAGTAGACTTGCGCAGCTCAGGGAGCAGCGCCAGGAAGGTGTGAAAATGCGGGAGAAAGTTCTCATGCCCAAAGTGCACCTGCAAAGTTTCCCGGCCCTGGACGAGCAGGGCCTTAAGGTCGTCGCCGTCCGAAAGATCGGCTTCCGACATTACCCATCCGGAGTGGACGATCTCAGCGCCGACTTCGCGCATGAAATCCTGGTACAGTGCGATACGAGTCTTGCACTCCTCGGACCCTGCTTTCGGGTCCAGGCCTGTAATTACCGGGAAGTCAAAATAGACGCTTTCGGGCTTATCCAGAAAGATCCCCTCACTATCGACCAGGCTCACGTGGCCGCCCACATTGGCGTAAGCCACCGGTTGCCTTTCAACCACACGGATCACCAAGTGGTTGGGCAAAACGCGCGTTAACGTCGCGCTCTGAACCCAGGGTATCGCTTCCACTTGTTTGCTTACGTCCTCCAGAGAAAGGCGCAGAATCTTCAGGCCGAAACCGTTGCTGCCGCGCCCCGGCAACCCCAGAGCGGCGGCGACGTCCTCGCGGGTAACAAAGTGATTTGCCATTAACTGGATATCGTCCGCGGAGCGCAATTCGAATCTTGCCGACGTCAATACGAAGGTTGTCACGAAATAGCTGCCGATTCCGAGCGGCGCCACGACGGTAATGACAAATATAGCCCACTGCCGGGTCCAGGAGAGCCCGCGGCGGCGAACGGCCACAGCCTTCTGTCGGCGGAGATAGGGAGACTCCTCTTCACCGTCCAGCCCCTGGGCTGAGAGCGTCGCTTCGTCTTCGATCAACTTCCTGGTCATTTGATACCAGACCCCTCGTTACCTCTCAGCCTTGAGCAACTCCCATTCGAGCCGGGCGGTTTCGGATCTCCACCGCCAGGGCCTCTCCGATCTTCCCCACGCTTCCGGCGCCGACCGTCAAAATCAGATCGCCGGGCCGTAAGTCATCCAGAATGCCGTTGATCACAGCCTGTTCGGAAGGCGCATATTCGGCGTGGTGATAACCCAACTCGGCCATCCGCTCAACCAGCCGCTGAGCTGTGACGCCCTGGATGGGCTTCTCGCTCGCCGGATAAATGTCCAGGACATAAACGTGATCCGCAGCCTGAAAAGACTGCGCAAAATCATCCATCAGGAACTGGGTGCGCGTATAGCGGTGGGGTTGGAAAAAAGCAATCACCCGTTTGGCGCCCCAAAGACGGGCCGCCTCAAGCGTGGCGCGAATTTCCGTCGGATGATGTCCGTAATCATCGACGATCGTTATGCCTTCGAATTCCATCTTGACCTGAAACCGGCGGTCGGCGCCTCGGAAATACGCCAGCCCCTCACGAATCTGGTCGGCGCTCAGTCCCAGCTCTAATCCCACGGCGACAGCCGCCAGAGCATTCTGCGCGTTATGCCGTCCCGGAACGTTGACGCTAAAGCTGCCCAGGTGCTTCGTTCCTGCATCCACTTCGATGCTCGAGCCGTGAGGCAAGAGTTGGAGCGAGATTCCCCTCACCTCAGCGCCGGCTTCGAGACCGTAAGTAACCACACGCCGCCGGAGGTGCGGCAGGAGCTCTTTGAAGCGCTCGCCCCAAGGGGCATCCGAACAGGCCACCACCGCGCCATAGAAGGGCACCTTGTTCGCGAAGGCAAGGAAAGCGGAACTTATCTCCTCCAGGTTGCGGTAATGATCCAAATGCTCCCGGTCGATATTGGTAATCACCGCAAGGGAGGGCAGAAGATAAAGGAATGAGCGATCACTTTCGTCGGCTTCGACGACCATCAGTTCGCCCTTGCCCAGGCGGGCGCTTGAGGCGAAAACATCCAGGCGTCCGCCAATCACGGCCGTCGGATCGAGTCCGGCTTGGGTCAGCATCACCGCGATCATTGAGGTGACGGTAGTTTTCCCGTGAGCCCCGGCGACCGCCACGCAGAATTTCAAGCGCATCAATTCAGCGAGCATTTCGGCCCGGGGAATAACCGGGATTTGCAGGCGCTGGGCCTCCTGCACCTCCGGGTTGTCGGGGGGGACCGCAGAAGAAACCACCACTACTTGGGCAGCCAGGAGATGGCTCGCGGCGTGGCCTTCCGAGACTCGCGCCCCAAGTTTGGACAGCCGCTCCGTAACCGGTGTCGCCTTGAGGTCGGAGCCTGAAACCGTAAACCCCAGGTTCAACAACACCTCGGCGATGCCGCTCATCCCGATGCCGCCAATGCCCACGAAGTGTATTCTTCGAATCTTGCCTAGCATGACTATGCCGTATTTGTAGCGGCGAGTTTATCTCGCCACGCGGCGGCCTAAAGCCGCCCCTACACTAAGCCCAGGCAGCCAGTGCTTCCACCAAGTCCGCAATCTGCGCGGTCGCCTCCGGACGCGCCAAGGTCTTCGCGGCCAGCTCCATTTCGATCAATCTCGGCGGTTCACTGATCAGCTCACTGATCTCGCGGATCAACCGCTCCGGGGTCAGTTCCGCCTGGAGCATTATCCGGGCGGCGCCGGCGCGTTCGAAGGCTCGGGCATTTGCCAGTTGATGCTGGTCAGTGGCTGCCGGAAAAGGAATCAGCAATGAGGCTCGCCCCGCTGCCGCCAACTCGGCCACCGCAGCCGCCCCGGCGCGTGTAACCACCAGGTCGGCCTGTGCCAATGCTTCCGGCATGTCCTCGATGAAAGCGCAGACGTGAGCAGCCACGTTGTGTTTCAGATAAGCCTCGCGCACTAAGTTGTAGTCTGCTTCCCCCGTTTGATGGACGACCTCGAGCCGCCCCGCTTCACGCTTCAAGAACGGCGCGCTTTGGACCATCACTTCATTGATAGCTTTCGATCCCTGGCTGCCCCCGACGACCAGGATGCTAAACCGGGCCTGGTGGTTCTTCGGAGGTATCGCAAAGAAAGCCGCTCGGACCGGAAGGCCGGTGACCCGGGCCTTCTCTCCGTAGTAACGTGCCGCCTCCTGGAAGCCAACCGCCGCCAAACGCACCACTGGGGCCAAAACGCGGTTTGTGAAACCCGGCAACGCGTTGGGCTCAATGAGCACGGTCGGAATATCCTGGAGCGCGGCTTCCAGCATCACCGGTCCAGCCAAATACCCGCCCACGCCCACCACGACCTGGGGGCGAAAGTCACGCAGGGCCTGCGCCGTGGCCACCGCCGTTCGCGGCAGCAGCATCAAATTCCGCAAGCCCCGAATCCCACCGATCCCCTTAAGCCCCGCCGCCTTGATGGTGCGAAGGGGAAAGCCGGCTCCCGGAATCAAGCGCGCCTCGAGAGGCCGCAGGGTGCCGAGAAACTCGATCACATACTTCACTCCGGAGCGTTCCAGGCGGGCGCCGCGGGCGCGCAGTTCCTGCGCCACGGAGAGCGCCGGAAAGATATGACCTCCGGTCCCTCCGGCGACCATCAGAAATCGCATCACACACTACCCGTCTAGGCTTCATCCTGCGAAATGTTCAGGAGCACGCCCACCGCAGCCAGCGTAAAGAAGAGAGACGACCCGCCGTAACTGATTAGCGGCAAAGGAATGCCCTTAGTCGGAAGCAGGCCGAGCACCACGCTCATGTTGACGAGGGCCTGTCCGACCACCATCACCGTCAACCCGATGGCCAGCAGCCGGCCAAACTCACACGTACATCGGGCGCTCGCCCGCAGGCCTCGCCAGAGAATAATTCCAAACGCGATGATGAGAATGAAAGCCCCGATGAACCCCAGTTCCTCGCTCGTGACGGCAAAAATGAAGTCGGTCTGAGGTTCCGGAAGATAGAAGAGTTTCTGTTTTCCCTCCATCAGTCCCACGCCGGTAATCCCGCCTGTGCCCACCGCGATAAGGGACTGAATGATGTGAAACCCTTTTCCGAGCGGATCGGAATACGGGTGCAGAAACGCCAGCAGGCGGTTGTACCGGTAAGTGGAGTGAAAAATCAGCCAATAAACCACAGGAGCAGCCCCTAGCCCCATGCCGGCGAAATATCGGGCACGCAACCCCGCGACGAATAGCATTGCCGCCACGATCATGGCGATGGCAAGTGAGGTTCCGAAGTCAGGCTCCACCACCACGAGAGCCATCGTTGCTCCACTCACCAAGCCCACAGGAAGCAGCGTGTGGACAAGGTCGTTCACTTTGCCGGCCTGCTGCTCGAGGAAGTAGGCCATGAAGAGAACTATAACGAGCTTCGCGAATTCGGAAGGCTGCAAGCTGGCAGGCCCCAAATGGAGCCAGCGGTGGGTGTTGTGGGTGCGCGGCGCGAATAAAACTGCCAGCAGCAGCAGCATCTGCAAGGACAGCGCCGTAAACACCACCAGGGGGCTCGCTAAGCGGCGATAGTCCACATACATCAGCACGACCAAGGCGGCAAACCCCGCCCCAGCCCAGGCCAATTGGCGAATCAGGAAATAACTGCTACTGCTGAACTTCTCTGCAGCTACCACCGCCGAGGCGCTGAAAACCATGAGGGCCCCGAAAAGGGTCAATGCCACGACGGTGCCGAAAAGGACCTTGTCGGATTGGAGTCGCCTTGACATGCTCTACTCATCCATTCGAGGCAGCTTTAGTTGGGCCGACTCGCTTCGTTCTGCCGAGTTCGACTTCTTCTCTTCCGCGATCTTCGGGCCGGGTTCGGCCTCGTTCATGCTGGTTTCGGAATCATGGACGTCCGTTGATTCGCCCGCGGCCGGACCTTGCTCTTCGAATCCTCCCTCATAGGGCAGTGGGGAGCCGTCAACTTTCTCAGGAGTAGCCGGAGTTCGGAGTTGCCGCGTTTCCGGCCGCTCCGAGTAGTCTTGTTCCAGCGCGACGTCCGCCGGGAAATACTCGTCGGCGTTTAATTCGTACACGAGGGTCAGTTCATGAGTCGGTGGCTCAGTTGGGCGCGCGCTGTCCGCGAGATGTTCCGCGTGCTCGTCGGCAGGGGCGGCGGCTTGCCTGTCTACAACCTTCGGCGCCAGCGTCCCTACTTCCGGTTCGGCGGTCACCCGGGGCGCCTCTCGACTCGAGCCGCCTGAAGGCTGAACCTGAACCTGGCCGGGGACAGGTGGCGCCGTCGGAACGCGCGCGGACACATCCGAGCGCCCACTCGTCGCTTCCCGTTTCTTCCATTTCCATTCGACCGCGCCCGATCCCACATCCTGGGCCAGCCGCCCCACCAAATCCTTAAACACCCGTCCTCGATGCTCATAATCCTGGAACTGGTCGAAGCTCGAACAGGCCGGGGCAAGCAGAACCACATCGCCAGGCCGCGCGCGCTGGAAGGCCTCCGGCACGGCCGTCTCGAGGTTGCCGGCGTGAATCAATTCCACAGCACCGGAAAGCTCCTGAGCGATGCGATCTGCCGCCGCGCCGATGAGGAGAACTTCGCGCACCCGGTCCTTCACGAAGGGTAGCAGAGGAGCGTAGGGAGCGCCTTTGTCCTTGCCGCCCATAATGAGGTGAACGCCGCGCTCAAAAGCCTCGAGCGACTTCGCCGTAGCATCGACGCTGGTGGCTTTGGAATTGTTGTAAAACTCCACCCCGCAGATCTCCCGCACATATTCGAGCCGGTGCTCGACGCCCTTGAATTCCCGCACCGCCTCGCGCACGGCGTCGAAGTCCGCCCCTAGGACGCAGGCCGCCGCCGCGGCCCCTAGAACGTCTTCCAGATTGAAGCTGCCCCGCAGGCGCACCTCCTTCGTCTCCAGGAGCACCCGCTCCATATGCCCGGTCCGGTACACGATGTTTCCATTTGACACAAAAAGGCCGCAAGGAATCTGCTCCAGCCGGCTGAAAAACACCTTGCGGCTCACCAAGGCGGGACCGAGGCTGCGTACCCAGGGATCATCGGCATTCAGCACGGCGTAATCATCCGCTCGCTGATTGCGGAAAATCTGACGCTTGGCCTGGGCATAAGCCTGAAAGGTGGGGTGGCGGTCCAAGTGGTTCGGCGAGATATTCAGCAGGACAGCGACGTGCGGGCGAAAGTCACGAATCGCTTCCAACTGAAAACTGCTCAATTCGGCGACCACGATCGTGCCGGGCTTGACCGTTTCCACAGCGCTGCTCAAAGCCACACCAATGTTCCCGCCCACAAAGGTCGAAAACCCGGAGGCCTCGAGCATTTTGCCCAGCAGAGTGGTCGTCGTGGTTTTGCCGTTCGAGCCGGTAACACCCACGATAGGAGCATCCATGTACCAGCCGGCGACTTCGACTTCAGGTACGACAGCGATGCCGCGGGCACGGGCGGCCTCGAGTTGCGGCAATTCCCACGGCACCCCCGGGCTGACTACCACCAGATCGTGCGCGAGAAAGAGCTCAACCGGCTGCGATCCCAGCGCCAGACCGATCTTCTCCGCCAGAAGCCCCGACAGCGAGTCTCCGAAAGTGGCGGGAGGCTTGATGTCGGTCACCGTCACAATCGCGCCTTGCCGTCGCAGTAAGAAGGCAGTCGCGCGCCCGCTCCTTCCTAAGCCGACAACAAGCGCGCGCTTGTTGCGTACGTCAATCATGCCAACCCCCTCGGCCGGGAGCGAATACTCTTGCGAAAGTGGGAGTCCAGAATCTCGGAGACGAGTTCCGAAAGCGACCTCCTGGCCTGGCGTGCCAGCCGCCGGGCCGTCATCAGCGTCTCCCTGTTGAGTGTCAAACTCACGCGCCTCGGATTGCGAAAAGATCTCGGCCTACCCATAGGAATTATCGCGCATTTTATGCGCAAAAACAGTCTGTCGTCAAGCGCCGTGTCTCGTCCGTGGTCCGTCGTCCGTGGTCCGTAGCCGGTTGATCGATGTCCATCCCCGTACCCGCGAGTTTCAACGACGTGGTTCTGCCGCAACGACTGCCGCACGTACTCGCAGCCCTTCCGTGGCCACCGCATTGCAGGTCGGGAGTCCGGGAGAACATGGAGGATCTCATTTCAAATGCCAACGCGCCACGGACAAATGACAACGGACGACGGACAACTATCTCAACTTCAAAGTCGTCAGAGCCAGCAGTGCAAAGACCAGAGCGGCGATCCAAAAGCGCACAATGATCTTTGACTCCTTCCACCCCGCCAGCTCGAAGTGATGATGGATCGGCGCCATCCGGAACACCCGTTTGCCCCTTAACTTAAACGACATCACCTGGATGATGACCGAGAGCGCTTCAATCACGAAGATTCCGCCAATGAAGGGCAATAGAAGTTCCTGTTTGATAAGCACTGCGACACAGGCGATTGCGCCGCCCAGCGCCAGAGAACCAACATCGCCCATGAAAATCTCTGCCGGATATGCGTTGTACCAAAGGAACCCCAGACTTGACCCCACCATCGATCCGCAGAAAATGGTCAGCTCACCGACTCGCGGGAGGTGCTGCAAATCCAGATATTCGGAAAACACGGCATGGCCGGTGACGTAGGTCAGCACGGTCAAGGCCGAGGCTGCAATGATGACGCACCCTATGGCCAATCCATCCAGACCATCAGTAAGGTTCACGGCGTTCGAAGAACCCACCACGACCAGGATTACAAAAAGCAGAAACGGCATGAAGGCGAACGGGTAGGTCCAGACTCGAGACAGAAAACCGGTAATCAGGAAATCGGGCCGGAAGCGCTTGAAGAAGGGGACGGTCAAGGTTGTCGAGTAGAAGCCACGCGCCGAAAGGAAAATCAGCGCCACGCCAAATACAAAGCTCACCAGGATCTGGAGCAGGAACTTGGTCCGCCCGGTGAGGCCTAGGTTCTTATGCTTGCGGACCTTTTGGTAGTCATCCCAGAATCCGATCGCGGCTAAGGCCGCCGTCACCCCCAGAACCAGCCAAATAAAAACGTTACCCAGGTCAGCCCACAGGAGGGTCGGAACAAAAATGCAGAGATTGATCAGCACGCCGCCCATAGTCGGAGTGCCCGCCTTAGACATGTGGGACTGTGGCCCGTCTTCTCGAACGTACTGCCCGATCTGAAACCGCTTGAGCATCCGCACAACCCACGGTCCAACCACTAAGCAGAGCAACAAGGCCGTCAGGCTGGCGTAGGCAGTTCGGAAAGTGATATAGCGAAAGAGATTGAGGATGTGGAATTGGTTGTGAAATTTGAGGTAGAGGTAGTAGAACATGTGCGTTCACGGACAAGTCGAGAGTCGAAAGTCAAAAGTTCCGACTCTCCTTCGCATGACCCTTTAACTCTTGAGTTCTCAATTCCCGGTTTAACCTTTCGACTTTCAACTTTCGACTTTCGACTTGCTTCGCAGCATCTCGACCACAACTTCCAAGTGCACTCCGCGCGAACCTTTCACCAGGACCACGTCTCCGGGTTCGAGTTGGGACCGGCAGAACTCTCCCGCCGGAGGCGCATCGGAGAAAAAGCGAGTCTGTGGGGACGGCATACCGGCCGCCACTGCACCTTCCAGGAAGAACCTCGCATCGCCCTGGACCGCGATCAACCACGCCAGATCGGCCTCCGCGCACTTGCGGCCGACCTTTTCGTGCAATTGCGGAGACTGCGGACCCAATTCGAGCATCTCCCCGGCGACCACGATCCGGCGGCGAGCGCCGGGCCATGCCCGCAGCGTCTCAAGCATGCACTCCAGGGCCTGCGGGTTCGAGTTGTAGGAATCGTTGATAATCGTCACGGGTCCCGGCAGCGTGAAACTCTCTCCCCTTTGCGGCATACTTTGGAATTCGGCCAAAGCTCGGCGCATTTCCCACGCCGGGATTTCGAACTCCGAGGCCACGGCGATGGCGGCCAGTGCATTCTGGACGTTGTGGCGTCCCGGAGCGGGGAGTAGAAAATCGCAATCCAAGTTCGGCCCCACGACCCGGAACTCGCTACCGATTCCTTGGCCGGGCCTGACCCAGAGGGCTTGAAAGTCCGCGCCGGATCCCATTCCGAATGTAACCACTTGCCCCTCAAAACCCTCCCCGAATTTCCGGACGCGGGGATCATCGTTGTTCAAGACGGCAGTGGGTGGTCCGCTGCGAGACGAGAGGTTTTCGACAAGTTCTCGCTTTGCTTTGGCGATGGAATCCACGGAATCGAAGAACTCCAGATGTGCGGGGGCGACGTTCGTCACCACGCCGGTCTCTGGCTCAGCGATCAATGCCAAATGCGCAATCTCGCCGGCGGCAGACATGGCGAGTTCCACTACCGCGATCTCGTGCTCGGGTTCGAGTTCCAACAGGGTCAGCGGCAGGCCGTAGTGGTTATTCAAGTTTCCGGCCGACCGATGCACTACGAAGCACCGGCCCAGCAGAGCGGCGATCATCTCCTTCGTGGTGCTCTTTCCGGTGCTGCCGGTCACGGCGATCAGGGGCCGCCCCCACTTGCGCCGTACCGCCCGTGCCAAACTCTGGAGAGCCTCAAGTGGGCTCTCGATTGGGACGAGGGCCGGCCGGAGGTCCGGCGGCGCCTGGTCAAAAAAAACCTTCTCGACCACCGCTCCGGCAGCCTTGTTCTCAATAACCTGGGCAACGAACTCGTGCCCATCGAACCGTGGCCCCCGCATCGCAAAAAAGAGCTGACCCGGAGCAATCGAGCGGGAGTCCAGCGAATACCCCGTCACCATTCGTTCCGGGACGCCGCACCGGGAATGAAGCAGTGTCGCGATGTCGCCTACGGTGAGTCTCATTCGTTCTCAGGGCCGACAGGCCCCGTGTCATCCCCAGCGGAGCCGCTATGTCATTCCGGTGTTTGATAGCCCATTTCACTCAGCACTCTTCGGGCTACCTCACGATCGTCGAATGGAATTGGCCCGTCTTTCAGTGTCTGGTACGTCTCGTGTCCCTTTCCAGCCAAGACGACCACATCTCCTTCGCGGGCTTCTTCGAGAGCCTTGCGGATGGCTTTTTCCCGATCCACTTCGGCCCAATAAGGCTTACCGGCCTTCTGTAAGCCGATCAGGGCATCATTCATGATCAGCAGCGGGTCTTCGCTGCGGGGATTATCCGAGGTGAGTACGGCAAGATCGCTTAGGGAACCCGCCGCCTCGCCCATCAGGGGCCGTTTAGCGCGATCTCGCTCGCCTCCGCACCCAAAAACCACGATGAGCCGGTTGCGTGTGAGTTCGCGCGCCGTACTCAAGACATTCCGCAAAGCGTCATCGGTGTGCGCGTAATCCACCACGACGAGGAAGGACTGGCCTTCGTCGATCCGCTCGAAGCGCCCCGGAACCGCTTTCAGATTCCTCAGTCCCTCTTCGATCTTATCAAGCGGAATGCCGTAGGCAAGGGAGGCTGCGGTAGCGGCGAGGATATTTGCCAGGTTGGCCCGGCCCACCAGTGAGGACGCAAGCTCCAGTCTGCCGGCCGGGGTCATGATCGTGCCCTCCAGCCCGTTGTGCCGGCTGTCGAGACGTTTCACTTTGACCTGGGCATTCGAGTTCATGCCGTAGGTCAACTGCCGTGAACCGCGCAGGTCAAGAAGCTTCTTGCCCCAAGGGTCATCGATGTTAATCACCGCAGAGGCCGGTGGAGCAGTGCCAAGACCCTCGAACAAACGACGCTTGGCTTCGAAGTAGTGCTCGAAGTCCTTGTGATAATCCAAGTGGTCGCGGGTCAAATTGGTGAACACGGCCACGTAGTACGGGAACCCCCAAACCCGCTCCTGAGCCAGCGCATGCGACGAGACCTCCATCACTGCGCCGTCGCCCCCAGCTTCGACAGTCTGGGCGAGGTAAGACCACGTGTCCAACGACTCCGGTGTGGTGTTGAGCGCGGGGAGCACACGGCCGCCAACTCGGTACTCAATAGTCCCGAATAGGCCGGTGCGAATTCCCGCTGCGCGCAGAATGCTATCCACCAGAAAGGCTGTGGTCGTCTTTCCGTTTGTGCCGGTGATTCCTACGAGTTTCAGGTGTAGATCAGGCAGGCCATAGAAGCGGCGTCCGGCTGTCGAGAGCGCCCGGCGGATCTGAGGGACTCGCACCCAGCGCGCTGCCAGTTCGCCGGGAGGTTGACGCTCGCTGACCACGGCTGTTGCACCCCGGTTGAGCGCTTGGGGGATAAATGTGTGCCCGTCTGCTTTCTCCCCCTGAATCGCAAAGAAAAGAGTTCCCCGCTGCACTTGGCGAGAATCGTAAGCTAAAGAGGTAACTTCGCCTTCGGCTTCCAGGCCTATGTCGAGGCCATCCAGCCCTCGCAACAACTCGTTCAGTTTCATTGCCCACTCGCATTAGATCACTGCGCGAATCTTGACAGCCTTACCACCAATCTTGTTCCCGGCGCTACCTGCGAACGCGCAGGGATGCTCTGTTCGACGGCCAATCCGCTGCCCAGAAAACTCAGCTCGAGGCCCAACTTCTGGCACTCCTGGGCGACATTGCGTGCTGCCAGCCCGGAGAAGTCCGGCACGCTGACATGAGGGCCGTTGTCCAATAACACGGTAATGGGCGTGGCAGCCGCCTCCGGCTCTTGGTCGATCGAAACTCGGGCCGGCTCAGTCGTCGAGAACGATGCGGTCTGAACGGGTGAAGTGGCAGCTTCTCGGTGCTCCGTGTCCTGGGGAAGGCTCCCGTTGAGGTTTCCGAGTTTCTGGCCCGGAATCCCAGCGGGCGTTGAGGCTATGTATTGCGGCCTTGGGGCGGGACTGTCTTGCGGAACGTTTAGGTATCCTAGAGTCTGCTCTGCGATGGACTTGAACACCGGGGCTGCCACATCCGTCCCGTAAATTGCTCCCACCGGCGTGTCGATAACCACCAGAATGGTTACCGCCGGTTTCCCGACAGGAGCGAAGCCGACAAACGAGGCCACATAGTGTGAATGGGAGTAGGCGCGGGAAGGATCGATCTTCTGCGCCGTTCCAGTTTTGCCGGCAGACGTATAGCCCGTGAGTTGCGCCGGCTTGCCGGTTCCCCTTTGCACTACGGCCGTGAGGAACTCTTTCATGAGGTTTGCCGTCCGTTCGCTGATCACGCGGTGACCCGGAACCGGAGGCATGGGGTCGTGGACCTGACCAAGGCAGAGGTCACGGAGTATGCGCGGCTCGAACAACACTCCCCCGTTGGCCACCGCGGAGTACGCGCTGATGAGTTGAACAGCCGTCACTCCAACTTCCTGCCCCATCGACATTTCGCCGATTGATAATCCTGACCAGTAGGTGGGGGACTTTAGCAGTCCGTGTTCCTCTCCCGGGAGTTCGACGCCCGTCTTTTCGCCAAATCCGAAGCTGCGGATATACTTGTAGAGCCGTTCTTGTCCCAACCGCATCCCCAGCTTGATGGCGCCCACGTCGCTGGAATTCACCAGCACGTCCTGCACTGTCAGCGCCCCGAAGCGTTTATGATCGTGAATGACGTGGCCCGCAAGGACGATGCTTCCCATCTGGCAGTCGATGATTTCCTCAGGCCTCGCCAGTTTCTCTTCCAGGACGGCTGACAGCGTAACAAGCTTAAAGGTAGAGCCGGGCTCGTACACCCACGCCACGCCGCGGTTTTCCAGAGCGCCGGTAGGGCTCTTGGAGAATTGGTTGGGATCGAAGGTGGGCCGGCTGGCCATGGCCAGGATTTCGCCTGTACTAGGATTCTGGACCACGATCACGCCGCCCGCAGCGTGCCATTTCTCCACCGCTGCCGCTAAGCCCTTCTCCGCGAAATACTGGATTTTTTCGTCCAAGGTCAGAACAACATTCTTGCCCGGCGCCCCTGCCCACTCCGTGGATTGAAATGACTTGCGCCTGGCATCCGTGGCCACCAGCACACGGCCCGGGCGCCCCCGAATGATTTTGTCCATGCCGTACTCGAGGCCCGCCAGGCCCTTGTCATCCAAACCCACGTAGCCCACGATGTGGGATGCCAGATCGTCTTTGGGGTAAAAGCGCTTGCTCTCCGGCTGGAAGTAGATTCCTTTCAGGTTCAGCTCGCGGACGCGATTGGCTTCCTCGGGAGCGACCTTCCTTTTCACCCAGCAAAACGAACGAGAGTTTGTGAGCCGGCCCAGCAACTCCTGCGCGTCGAGGCCCAAGGCCGGCGCGAGTAAATCAGCCGCACTTTTGGGCTCCGTCATTTCACTAGGATCCGCAAAGATGGAATCCACGGCCAGGCTCATGGCCAGTGGGTTCATCTGCCGATCGTAGATTTCGCCGCGGCGGGGCGCGATTTCAATCACGTGTTGTTGCTGGCGCTGGGCTTTCGCCAGGAGATCGGCATAATCAATAACTTGTAGGTGGTAAAGTCGGGCAGCCAGGCCCAACATCCAGAAAACCAGCAAGCCACCCAAGATCAGATCGCGTTTCGCGGGGTGGGACTTACAGTTTTTTTTCGGCTGCGAGTGGCTTATGCGTAGCGCCATGAGACTATAGCCCGCTCGGAATACCGCGCCGAGGATAGGGAGATGCCAGCAACCTGCACGCTTTCCGGAGTCTACTGTGCCGGCTCGCTCGCCCCGCTCCACTGTATGACTTGTTTCGGGCTGGGCGAGACCATGCCGAGACTCACGGCCAAGGCTGCGATTCTTTGCGGATCAGCCAGCTTGGCCTGTGAAAGCCTCAATTGATGATTCCATTCCTGCTGCTTGGCGTACTCCATCTTCAGCCCTTGAATCTCGTACCCGTCCTGCACACACTGCAAATGCTGCCACGAGAAAAGCAAACCGAGGACAAAGGCCAGCACCACCAACACGACCAGCTTGCAGTACTCACGCCACTTCCCCAAAGCCGCCTCCCGCACCAGACGGGAATTGTCAATGTGCTTGGTGTAGTAGATCTCGGGGAAACTCGCACGGCCTGCCGCCAATCCGTTTATCGGACGCCGCCTTAGCTTCGGCAATGTGACTGCCGCTGTCGCCATATTCCAGACCCAGGGGGCTCATCAGCAGGAGGCGGGAGCTTAAGCCCCTGCCGCATCTTCCCCCCTTCCTCCTTTTCGATGAATGCCCGTTTCTCCGGTCGCTCGCTGCGGCCCCAAAAAGTGGTTCTGGGCAGTTCCCAACCCCTGGAATTACCCTGCACACCGTTCCGCCGCCCGCAACTTCGCGCTGCGCGAGCGCGGGTTAGCGGCTATTTCTTCTTCGCTCGGACGCACCACTCGCCGCGTCAGGATCCTGGCCCGCCCTTCCCGCTGCCAGGCTTTAAACGCCCATTTTACTAGCCTATCTTCAAGAGAATGAAAACTCAGGATCACCACTCGCCCGCCCGGCTTGAGCATTTCCAGCGCCTGGGCGAGCAGCGACTCCAGGCACTCCAATTCTCGGTTCACCGCCATCCGCAGCGCCTGGAAAGTGCGGGTGGCCGGATGAATGTGGCGGAGGGCCGTCCGGGAGGGGATCGCTCGCGTCACCACCTGCGCCAGCTCGGTGGTTAATCGATACGGACGGCCCTTCACAATCGCTCGCGCGACTCGGCGCGAGTGGCGCTCTTCCCCAAGCTTGAAGATTACATCGGCCAGTTCCTGCTCACTCATCTCGTTCACCAGGTCTGCCGCATTGGGTCCTGAATTCGGACCCATCTGCATGTCGAGAGGCCCTGGCGTGCTGAAGGAGAACCCGCGCGATGCGTCTTCGAGCTGCATCGTGCTCATGCCCAGGTCAGCCAGAAGGCCGTCGGCAGGCGGAAACCCCCTGGCCGCGTACAGGTCGCTGATTTGTGCGAAGTTCCCAGGCATCGTGATCAGCTTTTCCCCAAAGTGCTTCAGCCGCTCCCCGGCGAAAGCGAGCGCCGCCGGGTCGCGGTCGATTCCGATCAGTTTCCCTTTGTCCAGACGCCGAAGAATCTCTTCGGCATGGCCCCCTGCCCCCAGGGTCGCGTCAATGTAATATCCGTCAGGCTGCACATTCAGAATCTCGATCGCCTCTCGCCAGAGCACCGGCACATGCGCGCGCATCGGGCTAGATCCCTAAATCGCTCAAGGCCTTCATGTCCTCGTCGGTGAACGGCTCCTTCTCCATGTGCTCGACATACCGCTGCTTGTTCCAAACCTCCAGATAGTTCAAATAACCGAGCACCGCGACTTCACCTTGCATGGTGGCCGATTCCCGCAGTAAAGCGGGGACGAGAATTCTCCCTTGACTATCGGTGTGAGCAGCCTGACCATAGTAGTTGGTTCTGTCCAGGAACTTTTTCACTGACTTATTCATGGAGGGCTGCTGCTTCAACTTTTCCTCGAGCTTCAGCCACTCCTGAAAGGGGTAGATCCGTACTGATTGACCATCAAGACTCGTAACGTAGAAATCGGTGGCGTGGATGTCGTCCAGAATGGCCTTGATGGCGGCCGGGATTTTCAATCGGCCTTTGCCATCGACGGTCGCGGGATAATTGCCACGGAACATGCGGAATCCCGAAAAGCCACTGGGCGTAGGGGGCCCGTCCCCTGAACACCACTTTTTTCCACTGCTGACTACTCTGCTCCACAAACATACGTTTTCGTCCCTTTCTTGTCAAGGGTTTTTTCGACTTCGACTACTTTTTTCTGACAACTCGCCGGAATTTGTATAAGTCATTTAGAATCATGATGATAGATTTGAAAACGATTCCCAATCTGCAGAATGGGAGTAGCCGTTAGTACCACCTTATGGCAAAATCCTGCGTGGTAAGAAGCAGAAGGCAAACGGCGTCAGCATTTTTCTGCGGGGCGCTGGCGGTTGTCTCCACGCGTCCGCAAGGGCCGCCCGTAGACAGTTCGCTGAGCGCAGCAAGCTCGAAGGTTGGAGTCGATACGAAACCACATCTTGAGGCAGGCTAATATGAGAAACGGTCGCGAGACAGCCGCTACACAGGCCTTATCGGAGGCGCCGAGCCCCCGCTCCGGCCATTGGACAACAGCCGTCATATTCTCAATGTTGCTATGTTCGATGATACTATCTTCAGCTATAGCAGCCGATAAAAGTGTTGGAGACGCGGTCAAGAATGTGGACAGCGTAATTGCCAAAGGTCCCTTCAGCGCATCCTGGGATTCTCTGGAGAAATATCAAGTTCCAACATGGTATGAAGACGCGAAGTTCGGAATCTTCATCCATTGGGGCGTTTATAGCGTGCCGGCCTTCGACAGCGAATGGTATCCCCGCAACATGTACCTGATCAAGAGTCCCGTCTTCGCGCATCATGTGGCGACGTACGGCCCGCAGTCCCGGCTCGGCTACAAGGACTTCATCCCCATGTTCAAGGCCGAGAAGTTCAACGCCGACCAGTGGGCGGCACTGTTCAAGAGGTCCGGAGCGAAGTACGTCCTGCCGGTGGCGGAGCATCACGACGGCTTCCCAATGTACGCCTCCGGCCTGACGGAATGGTGCGCCGCGAAAATGGGCCCGAAGCGCGACGTGGTCGGCGAACTCTCCGTGGCGGTGCGCAAACAAGGATTGCATTTCGGGGCGTCCTCGCACCGCGCCGAGCACTGGTGGTTTTTCAACGGCGGCAGGACCTTCGACTCCGACGTCAACGATCCGCGCTATGCGGGTCTTTATGGCCCGGCACAGTCCGATCAGGATCAGCCCGACCAGGCCTACCTCGACAATTGGCTGGCGCGCACCAGTGAGATTGTGGACAAATACCATCCGGAGATTGTCTGGTTCGACTGGTGGATCGAGCAGCCGGTGTTCCAGCCTTATCTCCAGAAATTTGGCGCCTTCTATTACAACCGCGCCGCGCAGTGGAAGAGTTCGGTCGCCATCAACTACAAGAACAAGTCGTTTCCGGAAAGCGCCGCGGTGCTGGACATTGAACGCGGGCAACTCGATATGCTGCGCCCCATCTTCTGGCAAACGGACACTTCCGTGGGTGAGAAATCGTGGGGATACATCAAGGACGAGAAGTTTCGCACCCCGGAATCGCTGCTCGATGAACTGGTGGATATTGTGAGCAAGAACGGCTGCCTGTTGCTGAATATCGGACCGAAACCTGACGGCACTATTCCTGACGAAGTCCAGAAGATCCTGCTGAACATGGGCAAGTGGCTTTCCGTCAACGGCGAGGCCATCTACGCGACGCGGCCTTGGAAAATCTACGGCGAGGGTCCGACTAAAGTGGTGGGCGGCTCTTTCAAAGACACGGCCACCAGCGGATACACCGCAGAGGACATCCGCTTTACCGCCAAGGGCGAGACGCTCTACGCAATTGCCCTGGCGTGGCCCCAAGATGGCAAACTGCGCATCAAATCGCTGGCTGAGGGTTCCGAGTTCACGAAGCGCGAGATCAGAACAGTCCAGATGTTAGGCTCGAAGGCGCAAGTGAAATGGACACGCACGGCCGAGGGTTTAGTCATCGAACTGCCTGGCGAGAACCCGAGTAGTTACCCGGTCGCGGTGAAGATTTTCCCGGTGGATCGCGCAGCAGCTACCGGCGCAGCAGAATAAGCATGAGGGGGTGGGCACTGTCATTCGGATGTCCGATGGCTTCATAGGCGAGGAAGTGTTCGAGTAGAGATCAAGCGATCAGCATAGATATCGCGGATAAGCTTCTCGGCGTCAATAGTGCCTTTCCATCCGCCGGCTGCGCGGGCAAAGGCTTCAAAGTCGAGAGTGGAGGGGGTCATGAGAATCGTCAGGGTTACTTCCTTTCCCTCTGGAAGGTCAAGCTTCTCCAAGGGCTCTAAGACGCCCCCGGTGACGCGCGCTCGAATCGTTCTAGTCATGCTCTTCTCCTCCCTAGGGTGGGACTCTGCAAATTCCTGGCTCGCCCACTATAGAATAACCCGCTTCTTGTGAAAGCTCTGCCCAAATTATCGGCTGAAGAGGTCGTTCCCGTTTGGGAAACCGCAGTCAGTTCGGTGTCACTCAAACTGTTTGCGGAAATCATCTAACTGTTGCCGCAGATCCGCGACTTCTTTCCGCAGGCTCTCAACTTCAGTCTCCAGGCGTGTGATCCGCTGATCGTCTTGAGGGCCTGCCGCCGCAACGAGGGGGCTTTCTGCCGGCGCGTTCCACTCTTCCAGTTCGCCGGAGAGCAAGTGAGCATAGCGCGATTCCTTTGTACCTGGCTGGCGCGCCAGTTTCATCACCAAAGGAGGCTCTCGTTCCATCAGGCGATGGAGCGCGGACTCTACCCCGCTCAGGTCGTCGAACTTATACATCCGTTCCGTACGCCCGCGCAGTTCGCCGGGAGTCTGCGGGCCGCGCAGCATCAGCACGCAGAGCACAGCCGATTCTCTTCGATCGAAGTTAAAGACTTCCTGCAAGTGATGGATAGACTTCGGAACTCGGCTGTCGGCGCTCGAGGCCTGGCCTGCAAGGTTCTTCTGGTTCAGGCTTTCCAGCGCCGACCTTACCGCGCTCTCGTCCAGCGCCATCACTGGATCGCGATTCGATTTCTGGTTGCAGGCATTCATGAGGGCGTTTAGCGAGAGGGGATAGTATTCGGGCGTAGTGATCTCCTTTTCGAGAAGCGCGCCGAGGACTCGTACTTCGACTTCGTCCAGCTTTGTCATGGTTCGCTACGAACCTCACCTTCCCTGCCGCCAAGAAACATCCAAGCCAGGACCAGAATCGCCAGCCCGGCCAGCAGCAAACCGCTCGAGCGGTAGACGCGCGCTTGTTGCGAGAGCAGTGAAATCAAGGGCGGAGCTATTTGCAGGCAGAAGATGGCGCCGAGATAGGCCAAGAGGTTATCGCGAAAGAACCAGAAGGCCAACGCTGCCCCGGCGGCAAGCGGTACGAACGCCATGAGCCAGCCCGCAAAGAACTCACGCAGGACGTGCGCATCCGCCGGCCCCAGTCCCGACAGGAGCAACAGAATTCCAACCCACAGCCACCAAGCGCGCTTTCTCCATCCCAGACGAATAACATAAATCGCCAAACCCAGCCCGCAGGTATCCACAATGCTGAATCCAAGCGCTCTCAGGAAATAGCCGGCGCCGGGGGAAAACCCGTTGAACATGGCCGGAAAGATTTCGGTGTCCACGGGGGCAAAGGCGTGAAAGTGGCCTGCGAAAAGCTCTCCCAGCTTGTTCAAAGCCGCGCCAGCGGCCAGGACCAATACAATGCAGACGAGCGCATCCCGCCGCCACAGGCGCCGCGCACTCCCTTTCAGGACCTGCCAAGCCTGCGGATACAGGCTCGCGACAAGGCCAACCAGCAGCCAGGAAAGCAGACCTGCCAGCAAAGGAACAACTACGAAGCCTACCACCTCAAGCAACCGCCACGTGGGCAGCGAAAGCGAAGTCGGATACTGAGCGTCCAGAACTGGCCACTGGTTGATCTCGGCAAGGAGCGTCAACGCCAGGATCAGAACTCCTACCTTGGCGGCGGGGCGCCAAGGCATCTGACCGGACCTGATTTGCAGGACCAACAAAAACACGCCGGCTCCAACCAAAGCCAAAGCCACCGCCACACTCGTAAAGGAGAGCACCGTATTGACCAGGAGCGAGGAGCGTTGCTCCCTTTCCCACGCCTCCGGCAATTTAAACAAGTGCGAAAATCCGACCACCTGGTCGCCCGCCACGTCGACCTCGAGACGGAAATATGCTTCTGCCACATTGCGTGCATCGCCGGCTTTCGCCTGCCAAACCAAGGTATAGTCCTGCCGCGCCTTCCGTTTCTCGGCCTCCGAACTCTGCAGGTTGAAATCCGAAAGATGGTAGCCATGCTCTTGCACGCAGTACGCTGCCAGCTTTTGCGCCTGCTCAGGAGATAGCGAAGCGCCGGGTGCGTTATCGTCCAACAAGGTCCGAGAACCGAACACCTGGCCGGTAGCGGGATCCAAAAAGACGAGGTGTTCTTCCTTCTCTAGCGGCCGGAAATAACGCACCTCGTAGACTGCCAGGAGGGTCGCCTGCCGGTAAATCCGGTCAGACTCCTTGATGGATTTGTGCTCGAGCAAATAGCGGAGGGCCAACGGGTCAACGTTATCGCGAACCCACGCCGCACGGCGGTAACGCGAGGGGTCCAGATGCTGCTGACGAAGGTAGGTATCAGCGGCGCTCACAGCCTGGTCGCGGGTGATCTGCAACGAGAAGCCCTGCCCGAACCGGTAAGCAGGAATGAGCGCCAGCAAAACAAAGGCGAGGGTGAGCACCCCTGCCGCAGTCAATCGAGTCGGCGACAGGCGATGATAAACGAGCGTGGCCTCGGGTCCGGCGGCCTCTTCGCGCGCAGCCCTGCGGATGCCCTCGTGCGCGTTAGTCAGGACTTCACTATCACTGAAAGTACCGGTCCGCCAATAGGCCAGCCCGGCCACCAACAGCGGGATCAGCATGATGCCCGCGGCGACCGCGCCCGAAATCGCCAGGTAGTGATTGGGAGAACGAATCAACAGAAAAGCTGTGTAAAGCGCATCCACGGAGTAGTGCCAGATTAATGTGGCCATGATGCCGTAGCGCAGCATGATCACGCCGATCACCACTCCGCCCATTCCGACTTCGAGCCCGCGAATGAAGAAAGGTTGATTAGGGTACGCCGCGTGCAGGAATCCCCACATGAAGGCCGAAAGCACCACCGCCAGCGGCCCCCAGTGCAGCAGTTTCTTCAGGAATGGAATTGAGAACGCCCGGAACTGCAATTCTTCCGAGACGGCCGGAAAGAAGCCGATAAAGAGCACGGTAATCCAAGGAAACTTTGTATTCAGCAAGTCGGTGAACGGAAGTTCGGCGGGCGCCCAGGCCCCCATTTTGTTGGCGGCAAGATAGAACACGGTCTGGTAAGCAAAGAAGAAGAACGTGAGGGTGATCCCAACCACGTTGGCAATAAAAAACGAGTGGCTGCGCAGACCCTGCCAGGTGAAGTATCTGCGCAGGGAGATTTGATTTGGATAACTCTCACGGTACATGGGCTCAGAAGCGGCGACGAGCAGGAATATCAACGCGCCGGTGCCCACGGCCTCCAGCAGGGCGCCCCCCAGGGACTTGGCGATGAAGCTCGTATACGAATCCGTGGTCAGGTATCCGAATTGAGCCAGTGAGAAGCTGTTGAGCTCGCCAAGGAAGTAGAGGGCCGCAGCGACCCCGCCGAACGCCAGCGCCATCCAAACCGGCACATCGCGATCGCGCAGGCGGCGAATCAAGATCACCAGCATGGCCACGCTCAACAAAATCCAGAAAACCTCGTCCACAACTTGCGCGGCAACGTTCCGCGAGCGCAGCTTCTCGTAGTCGCGCGTCCACTGCTCCGGAACCTTGACGAACTCCCGGTACCCCGCCACCTGATCGCCATCCACCAGCACTTCCACGCGCAGGCTCCCGTCGCCCAGCTCCACGCTCTTCTGCTTCCAGGTAAAGTCGTGGTCGATGCGCGCCGGACGCTTTTCCGTCTCGGTTTCAACGAACTCGAGGTCGGCGAGATTCCGCTGCATCACCTGCGTGAGGAATGTCTCCGCGATGATGCGGGCAGCAGCCTGATCGAGTGAGGCGCCGGCCGCGGCTTCGGGGATTTCGTGATTAAACCCGACCACCTCGCCGGCGGGGGTGACGGCCGCGCGGAATTCTTCCTCCTGCAATGGCTTGAACCAGCGGTGCGACCAACGCCAGAGATGAATCGGCCCGCGGGTCAGGCCATTCATCCGTTCCAGTCCTTGCGTGCGCTCCAGGTAGACCTTTTCTTCGTCGTTGTAATCGAACTTCGCGGCATGTCGATAGCCGTCCAGTTTGAAGCCGCGGCCGGCAAGAAACTTCTGCGCTACGGGAGCTGAGTCGTCGCGGTTAACGCGAAATTCAATCGCCGCTTCGGGAAAGGCACGCGAGAAGTATTTGATGGCAAGGGTCAGCGAAGCAGCCGCGACAAGGATTGCAATGACGATGGTTTTGTTGTCGGAGGATTGCAGTTTGGTGGGCATGGGCTCCTCTGATCCGTGTGGCGTGGGCGTCTCGCCCCCGGTGGCGGGAGCGTCCCGCTCCCGGATGTCCGAGCGCGGGCAAGATGCCCGCGCCACGGCGGGCGAGACGCCCGCGCTACAGATCTCTCCGTTTCAACCACTTCAACATAATCAACGCCGAAGCGCCATCGGAATAATAGTTCGGGACTTGATCCACTTTCCTGTAACCTCGAGCCTCATAGAAGCCTCGTGCCGGAACGTTGTTCTCTGCAGCTTCGAGGTAGACCAACACCAGTTTCTGCTCCCTCGCCCAATTCTCCGCGGCGTCCATCAGCAAGCTCCCCACGCTTCGCCGGCGCCAACTTTCCACCACGTCGATCGTCACGATGTGTGCAGCCTTGTTCGCCTGGCGTTCGGCGATCAGGAAACCGACGACTTCTCCCTTCTCTTCCGCCACCCAAGTCCTGCTTCGCCGATTGCCGATGAACTCACTCAACGCCTCCCGAGAATAAGAAATCCCTGGCGCAAAACAAGCTTGATCGATTCCGTAAAGTGTCTCGAGATCCTCGGAACGGACATCGCGTAGGTGCATAAGAGCAGGAGTCAGGAGTCAGGAGTCAGGATCCGGCACCGCAGTAATCCCGCTTGCGAATCTGGTGCTAGGAATTGGCGATGGTGCCGATGCCTAGCCCCTTACTCCGTTGCTCCACTGGCAACCCGAGTTACTTAGCCCTGAATCCTGAATCCTGGTCTTACTTCAATCCCGCTTGGTTAATGCTTTCGCCCAAGTGCTCGGCTATCGTTTGCGCGGTATCGGTCACGGCCTGGGCGAGGGAGGGCGGGTTGTAAGGCCGCAAGACAATGTCTTGCCAGATTGATCCGCCTCCCCGATCTGTGATCGACACTTCAGTGTGCAATCGTTTCAGCCGGCGCGATTCCAGACACGAGCCCCTCACGATGGCGTCGGCTTCCTTCGCGTTGGAAGCCATTTTGAAGCGGCCTAGTTTGCCAAGGCTCGCCACCAGGCTTGCATTCAGATCATTGTCCATTCTCTCGACGTAGAGCGTGCGGATTCGCATCAGCTTCCTGGCGTCATTGACAGTGGCTGTCCGGGGACCAGACTCACTCGGTCCAGGCTTTGGACCGAGCGTGGGTTTTTGTTCTTGGTCTCCCGCCTGCGGTTGCGCTTCCTGCGCATCCTGCGCTTTCAACAGCGGCGCCAACAACAATGCTAGAGCCAATAACACAACGATTCGTCTCATGGCAACCTCCCATGACCAACGCTAACGAACCTGCCTCAACCGTTCCTTGGACAATCGCTGATTGTCTTTTAGATCCTGGCGTTCGTTCTTTTGTTGCTGGTGAAGATTCTGCTTGTCACGCTTCATCTGGTGCTTGGCTTGCGCTCGGTTCGCCTTCGACATATGAGCGCTTTTCCAGGACCGTCTTTGGATCTTCTGCTGTGCCTTCAACGTCTTCCAGTCCCGCTTCTGGCGGGCCTTGATCGTTTTACTTTCAGTCCTGAATTGGTCCCGGTTCTGCCCCGCCGCCCATCGGGCCGCTGGAAAGCCCAGAAGAAATGTAATCATCATGCCTGCAAAGAGTTTACGCATTCTGCCTCCGCTTCCGGCTCAATTCCCCACAGACTCGATTTGCCACCCAGTGGCATCTTACCGGGAAAATACCGGAAGGACAACTACCCGTCGGTACTACAAAACCCGGTCGTTTTCGCCTTCTGCCGGCGTCACAGCCGTACGTTAGACGGTTGCGCGGCGGCTATGGGCAGCGGGCCGATAAAAAACGTAGAGCATCCAACCCACCGTAGCCAGGCCCGTTAGCAGCAGGACCACGAATATTGAAAAAACCACCCACTGACCCTGGACCGGCAGCGAACGCGGATCAAAGTAAGGGCGTAGATAAGCCACGCGCACGAGGTGTCGAAGCGCTGCCATCGCACAGACCGTGCCCAGGATGGCAACGCTCGCCACTCCCAAACTCGCAGGGGCCGTCAGAAGCGCAAGCAAAGCCAGCAAAACGCCTACGACGAGCAGACCCACAGCTAGCTTATCGCCCACCAGCGCCTGGCGGGTTTCCGCAGGAAGGCTGAACAAAAACCACAGCCCAACCAGAAATTGCACCAATGTTCCACCCATGAACCAAGTCACGCCGTAGCGTCTCGCCCAATCCGCAAACTCCCGCGAATCGGTTCGCCACCGGCTGGAAAGCAGCGCTATCCCCAAGCCGGCTAAGGCCACCGCGGCCACTACGAAGTGAGCCAGCCGCGCCAGGTTCAGAAGAGGCACTGGGCCGGAGATTTTACCTACCTTCCCGTTCATGAAGCGGGAATAGAAATCCTGAGGATGCAGCATGGCCGTGGTATTTTGCGTAAAAATGAAGGACACAATTAGAAAGAGCACGGCAGTCACCAGAATCACCCAGGCGCCCTTTGGCCCCAGTACGTCGTGCTGCAAGTGATACCCATAAACTCCATAATACCCGAGCAGAACCAAGAACACGACGGCAAGCCAGTACCATGCCATGAGAACGGAAGACGTGTAAAAGAGCTGGCCGTAAACAAGTTGCAAGAACAGGAGCGGCGCCACCCCCAGCGTGATCGTGAAAGCCGTCACAGGAGGCAAGCCGCGGGAAACCCGCCGCGTCAGTTCGTGATGCCGGGAATCGCGCCTGCCAAGGAAACCGGAGATGGCAAGGATTATGACTCCACCCAGCAGGAAGTTCATTGCCAGCAGGTGCAGGATGAATGTGAACACCAGGAGAAACTCCAGCAGCCCCGGCGGCGCCGGCAGCGGTACTGGCACTGGTCCCGGGATAATGGGATTCATGGCTGCGGCGCTCCTTCAGCAATCGCGTCCTGGGCCTGGATTTCTACCGCCGCAGCTTCCGGCTCAATGGAAACGCTGCCGGGCGGGGGATTCAAAGTCGCCAGCCAAGCGCCCAACGCCTGACGCTCCGTTTCGGTCCCCGCAAAGGCCGGCATGAAGCCTTTCAAGGAGCTGAGATGGTCCAACTGGTAGTCAATCATCGCCCAGCTCCAGCCTCTGACGGCGAGGCGGATGCTGTTGTATCCGTCTACGGTGTGGCAACTCGCACACTCGACGCGGTAAATCTCTTCGCCGGCGGGCGCCAGGTTCCGGAGATCAAGGTCGCGATGGCGAACCCAGCGCGCTGACTTGAGCACACCTTGCGCCCGAACCCGCGGCACGTCTTCCAAGCGCAACCCGTTCGAGTACATGTAACCGTAAATGATGTAGGGCTTGCGCACCGCTTCGCGGACCCATTCGGTAACAGCAGTGGTGGAGAGGGCGAGGACAGCAATCAGGACAGCAAATACCAGGTTGAAAGGGCGTGGGCGCCGGAGGGGGCCAAAGTAGGTGAAAGCCATGACCAAGGCTGAAAAGAAGATCGAGAGACCGGCAAAGATGCTGACCGCCGGGGCTCCTCCCATCGAGATCTCGCGCGCCATGCTGGGCAGCGTGGAGATGTACCAGATTCCCGCAAAAGGAATTATCAGAGAGCCCAGCAGCAACCATTTGGCGGCGTAGGGGACAAGCTGACTTCGCAGGGCCATGTCGCGAACCGTCGAGGAGGTAATCAAAGCATAAACACCGGCCAGTGCGATGCACACAGAAGTTCGAACTACTAAGGACGGCAACATGCCGGGATTGAAGTACGCGGAGGAGAAAGTCTGCGTCTGGAGCCATCTCCCCGGCGTCAGCATGAACGTCAGAATGCCGTTGATCACCAGCAGGCTGGCCCAGGCTGCCGCGAAATAAATCCATCCCACCCGCAGGTGAGTCTGAGCGTCAAGCCGGTCCCAGCCGTAGTAATAAATAAAGGCCGCGGCAATCTCGACAATGAAGAAAACCCATTCGATGGCCCATCCCCAAACAAAAACGTGAATGAGGGTGGCTGTGGCCTCAGGATTCACAAGGCTGATGCTCCACCAGACGCCGACGCCGCTCACAGCTCCAAAGACCAGCGCCACAAGCACGAAGAACTTCGAATGGGACTTGACGTATTCCAGCAGGGCGGGATTGTTGTCGCGATAAGCCTTGCGTTCGGTGAGTACCAGAAACAGACCGCCACCCACGGCGAAGTGCGAGACGAAAACGTGGAAGATGGCGATGATCCCAATGACCAATCCCCCACCTAACATGAAGGGTTCCCAGACGGGATAATTCATCAACGAACCTCGTACGCGGCAAGGCCTTCGCGGAGCGAGGCGAGGAGAGATGTTAAGCTGGACGGAGCAGGTTTTCAACAGACAGAATGTCCATCACAGTGGTCCGTGGTCCGTCGTCCGTTGTTGCACCTGGGTCAAATTGTCCTTCCTTCTCCCTCCTTGCTTCTCACTTCCCTAGCGCACGCGCGATGGCCGCCTCCGCCACAGGCGCTATGAGCGCGTACCCGCGGTCGTTGGGATGCAAGCCGTCATCCGAATAGCCTTCCTTCAGCATGCCCTTGTCATCGACGAGGACAGAATAGTAGTCCGCAAGCTGCCACTTTCGTCCCGTGGCGTAGCCACGCAGCCAGTTATTAAGCCTGAGAATGTCGGAAGGCGGCCTGCGCTCCGTCTGCTTGTGTGAAGTGTAGTCGCTAACCGGAGTCAACAGGCAGAGGATTACCTTGACCTGATGCCTCTCAGCCAGGTCGCACATGGCTCGGAAATTGTCCTCAATCATTTCCGCAGTTTGCGGGCCAGTGTTGCGGGCGATATCGTTGGTCCCCGCCAGGATAATCACTGCCGCAGGGTGCAGTTTGAGCACGTCAGGGTAAAACCGCACTAGCATCTGGGGAGTGGTTTGCCCGCTGATGCCGCGGTTCACGTAGGGCTTGCCGGGAAAATACTGCGCCAGTTTCCAACCTTCGGTGATCGAGTCACCGAGGAAGACCACGCGCCCCTGCTGCTCCGGTTGCGCTTGAAGCTCCGCATCGTCGTCGTGGTAGCGGCCCAACTGGTTCCAGTCCTGTAACTGGTCGGCGAAGTTCTGCGCGGCGAATTGCAGGCAGCAATTGGCCTTGGGCGGCTTGAAGTCAGTAGCCAGTTGAGCCATTGCGGCCGAAGGGAGCAAAAACCCTGCCAGCAATGAATACATCAGCCATGAAGTGCGTTTCATATTCTCCTCCAACTTCTGGACGTCGCCCTCTCCCCAGGGGAGAGGGTGGCTTGGGACGGCGCTTTCACCAGCCGTCACAAGCCGGGTGAGGGGTTACTTCCGTGGTACGCACAGTAGGGTCTTGGTTTCTGCCGCTCCGTTCGTACCCAGCTCATGGTAAGAGCTTATACCGGATATTGCGGAATTCGATTCGAAATCCCTCGGCTTCAAGGCCCAGGTAGCCTTTGGGCACCTCAGGAACCGTAAACTCGGCGCTCACCTCGCCGTTGACGGACAAAGTGATATTCGGCCCTTGGCAGCGAACCTCGTAAGTGTTCCATTCGCCGGGCGGCTTGATGTGGTTCACCGCCGGCTTGGGGCTGAACTTCATCTCAGAGAGTTTGCCGTCGATCAGAGTCTGCCCGAAAATGTACCCGTCGTTCCCTGCCCCCACCTGCGCCTGGTGCCAGACGCGCCCGTCGGCGTCGTTCCGGACGAAGACCCCGCTGTTATACCCTTTGAGCCCTTCCCGCTTGGTGAAGCGCCATTCGACGTGAAGAACAAAGTCACCGAGCTCACGATTGAAGCGCTGCCATTCGTGGCCGTGGTTGCCCTCGCAGATGACCACCCGGCGGGGCACATCGACACTCCACTGCGAGACAGGATCCAAGGCTTTGTCCGGAGGGATGGCGACGCGCGTCCAGTTGGCGAAGGACGCGGATGGCAGGATGTCCACCCAGCCGGGTGAACCGGATAAGGGGACATCTTGCCCCAAGACTGAAGTTGAAACCAGCAGCATCAAAACCACTGACAGGACTGTTAACCTCATCGCCGCACCTCACAGAATTCGCTGTTCTTGTGCATTATTTTGCAGTTTTCGCGCTCAAAACTGTGCTCGTTTTGGGTTCGTTTTTCAATACAAATAACAGCCGGCTCGTTTGTTTTCAAGGACATTCTCGCTTTGTTCCGTCCAATTCAAGTCAGGCAGTCGAGAGTTGAGAGTCGAAGAGTGACAAACCGTCGGCATCCTACCGCCGAACTTGCTGGCTCGGCTTCAGGACTCCTTAACTCCTCGACTTCTTGACCTCATCCTTTGTTTTCTTAGACATTCCCGGTTCGTTCGTTGAAATTCAGAATCGCAGCCACGCGCCTGCGAGATCCACGGCACGCCACCTCCCCACCTTACCGGCCCCACGGACACGAAGTCGGCCCCACCAAGCGACGAAATCGGCCGTCCCAGCATCATCCAACAATTGTAGCCTATGATTTGGATTTGTCAAGAGACAAGAAGTCCGAAAGCCACGGTGCGTGGTGCGGGCGTCTCGCCCGCTGCGGCGGGAGCGTCCCCCTCCCGGACGCGGGCACAGCCTGTCCTGAGCGCAGCGACGAAATGCCCGCGCGACGGCGGGCGGGACGCCCGCACCACAACGGCTGTCCTGCGCGGCTTGACGGCACCTGAACTTTTTGGTAGACAATCTACTCCCTGATGTGGTAGATTACCTTCCACTATGACCAGGCAATCTTCGGAAGATCGGCTTGAACTTGTTTACGGCTCGCTCGACATGCTCATTCTGCGCACCTTGCAGTGGGGTCCAACCCACGGCCACGGAATCGCCAAGTCCATTGAGCGCATGTCGGAAGAGAGTCTCAAAGTGGAACACGGATCGCTCTACCCTGCCCTTCAACGCCTTCAGCAGGAAGGCTGGATCACCGCGGAGTGGGGCGTCTCCAAGAACAATCAGCGGGCGAAGTACTACCGCCTGACCTCCTCGGGCCGGCGCCAACTTACGGCCGAGACGTCGCGCTGGGAACGCTACGTCCGGGCCATCACCGGCGTTCTGCGGCCCGCTGACACCGGTGGTTAGTGGTTAGTCGTCCGTTGTCCATCGTTTGTGGTCGGTCGTAAATTTATGCGCGACGCAGGCGGAGGATGTCATTCCGAGCGCGGATTCCGTGAGCCTTCGGGCTCACCACGTTGCATGAAAATGCGCGCAGCGCCTTGGAGTGCGGTAGCAGCAGCTACCGCCTTTGGTTCATGCGGCACATATGCAAATGAGCAAGGCGGTAGCTGCTGCTACCGCACTCCAAGGCGCCTTCGGCGCGGAGAGGGCTGGCATCCGGACAAGGACTGAAAACTGATAACTGATGACTGAGGACAGATTGCTGAGAGCTGATAGCTGACGGCTGAGAGCTAAGTATGAGCTTGCGGCGCAGATTTTCCAAACTCGGTGCCTTGTTTCGCCGGCGGAAGCCGGTGGACGATCTCGAAGAAGAGATTCGCGCTCATCTGGAAATGGAAGAGCGGGAGAACCTGGAATCCGGCATGCCGCCTGAGGAGGCTCACTACGCCGCGCTGCGCCGCTTCGGCAACGTGACCCTGGTGGAAGAGAGGAGCCGGGAAATGTGGAGATGGACTTCGCTCGAGACGCTCTGGCAGGACATTTGCTACGGCCTTCGCCAACTCCGTCGCAGTCCCGGCTTCACAATCGTTGCCGTGTTAACGCTCGCCATAGGTATTGGCGCGAACACGGCGATCTTCAGCGTGGTGAACGCGAGCTTATTCCGAGCCCTGCCATTCACCGACCCCGATCGCATCGTGTGGGTTGGAGAGAAAGATCACGGCTCCGTTGCGCCGGCAAATTTCTTCGATTGGAGACGGCAGAATCACGTCTTCTCCGCAGTCTCCGCTTATTTTAGCTGGGGCGCGAATCTGGTGGCGCGAGGCCAGCCGCGGCGGATCAATCGCACAACTTGCTCCTTTGACTTGCTCAGGCTTCTGGGTGTGCGACCTGCGCTCGGTCGCGATTTTCTTCCCACTGACGAGCGAGCGGGTCACATCCCCGTCGCTATCATAAGTCACACCGTATGGCGGGACAACTTCGGTGGTGACCCCAGCGCCATCGGCGGATCGCTTGCAATAGACGGCAGGCAGTTCACGATAATCGGCGTCATGCCCGCCGGGTTTCGCTACCCTGGAGGCACCGAAGTGTGGGTCGCACCCGAGCGGGAGGTCCCCGAAGTCCCTATCGATATTGGCGATGTGACCCAAAACCGGGGTCTCCACTACCTTGCCGTCATCGGCCGCCTTGCGCCGGGCGTGACGCTGGAGCGCGCCCGAGGTGAAATGGATACTATTGCAGCTCGCCTCGCGACCCAATACCACGAAGGCGCCCAAGAGCATGGCGCGACCGTAGAGCCGCTCAAGCAGATCATGGTGGGTGACGTCCGCCCGTTGTTGCTTATTCTGCTGGGCGCCGTAGGGCTAGTGCTGCTCACCGCCTGCGCCAACGTTGCCAACCTGATGCTGGCACGCGCCCGCGTGCGGAGCATGGAAATGGGCGTGCGTTCGGCGCTGGGGGCAACCCGCCTGCGCTTGGTGCGGCAAGCGTTCACTGAAAGCGTCCTGATTGCGTTGCTCGGGGGCACCCTGGGACTTCTGGTTTCAGCGGCGGCCACGCGTCTGCTGTTGAGGGCCGGGGCGGAGGTTATTCCCCAGGTCGGGGTCGTCCGCCTGGATGGCGTCGTGCTCGGCTTCACCTTGGCGATTTCGATGCTAACCGGGATCCTCTTCGGCGTTGCCCCGGTGCTTCAGTTGAGACGGGTGAACGTGAATGATAGCCTCAGACACGGAGCACGCCAGGTGACTGGCGGACGGGAGCTACTGCGTTCTTCCCTGGTGGTTTCGGAAATTGCCCTCGCTTCGGTGTTGTCGACGGGAGCGGGTCTATTGATGCGGAGCTTCTTAGGCCTCTCGCACCAGGCTCGGCTAGGATTCAATCCCGAAAACGTTCTCACCTTTTCCGTCGCCCCCACCGGTGAGCGTTATCGAACTGCCAGTCAGCAAACTCTCTTTTACCGGCAGACCCTGGAGCGTTTGCGCGCCTTGCCCGGCGTACTTGAGGCAGGAGTGGTCAATTCCCTCCCACCCTATTCCGAGGCGTACGGCGCCATCAGCATTGCCGAGCATGGTTCGCATGTGGATGAGGATCTTCCTCACGCGTCCTTCACCGTAGCCAGCCCCGGATACTTCCAGTGCCTGGAGATTCCTTTAGTTCGCGGCCGCACGTTTTCCGCACGCGACAGCACCGAAGCCCCCAAGGTTGCCGTCATTAATCAGACGTTCGCGCACACCATCTTCGCTCAGCAAGACCCCATTGGGGCGCACGTCAAGTGGTTCAGCATCGACGACCAAGCCAAACCGGTGTGGCTTGAGATCGTGGGCGTGGTCGGCGACGTGAAAAATCGTGAACCTGGAGCCGACACCATGCCCCAGGTTTACGCTTCGTATGAGCAGCAGACCTGGGGTACCGATATGAGCTTCGTTCTGCGGACGGCGTCTAATCCGGCGAGCGTAGCTACCGAGGCGCGCTCGGTCATACAATCCACATCTCCAGACATTCCCATCTTCCAAGTCCGGCTGCTTTCTCAGGCCTTGGCACAATCGATTTCGGAGCCCCGCTTCAACCTGCTGCTGTTTGCCATGTTTGCGATTCTTGCCGTGGGTCTCGCAGCCATTGGCATCTACGGCGTCGTGAGCTACCTGGTGACCCAGCGGGCGCACGAAATCGGCATCCGCATGGCGCTCGGTGCCGGTCAGTCCGATGTATTGGGAATGGTGATGGGAAATGGAATCAAGCTCTCCCTGGTAGGTGTGGCGATAGGTTTGGCTTGCAACGGGGTGCTGACGCGGCTGATGGCCCGCCTCCTTTACGGCGTGCGGCCCTCCGATCCCGCGACCTTTGCGCTCGTCAGCATCGTGCTAGGCGCGGTGGCGCTCGTGGCCAGCTATATCCCCGCTCGCCGGGCGACGAAAGTCGATCCCATGGTGGCGTTGAGGCACGAATGATTGGCGATTTTCGATGGACGATTGGCGATTGCGGGCTTGGAGTGCGGTAGCAGCAGCTACCGCCTTCGGTGCATGCGGTAGAGACGCAAGGCGGGCGCTGCGGGCACCGCACTCGGTTCATGCGGCAAGTGTGCAAGGCGGGAGTTGCTGCTACCGCACCCCAAGGTGCCTTCGGCACAGTTATTGAAGGGTTAACGTCGTGAACCCCTGGGCGGGCACAGAAGGGGGATCGTCTCACGGCCGTTCCGGCGATAGATGCGGAAATCTTCCTCGTCCACGGTAATCACGGTGTGCTGGGGAAACAGTTCGCTCATGCGGATGAGGCACAGATCAGCTAGATCGGGTTGGCGGTCCTGATATCGTTCCGCCAGTTCCGCCAGGCGCTTTTGATGCTTCGGCATCTCGAACGCGGCTTGCAACATTCCGTCCTCGACGAGGGAGAGCACATACGATACCGAGCGAAGATGGAACGCCGCTTCCGCCAGGACCGCTTCGCAGGTCAGCAGCGGTTCCGTTATGTTGCTGGCGATTTCCACTGCCCAAGAATGAAAACGGTCGGTGCGATTGCCAAAGGCCACGATCAGGCCGGTGTCTGCAATGGCTTTCATGAACGCGCAAATCCCTTCCGGGAGGAGAGATCGTGAGGACCGCTTATTTTTCCCGCGTGGCGTAGGAAACGCTGGTTTCCAGCTTCGGACCGCGCCCGCTCCAGTTGCTGGCGGATGATCCGGCCGGCGGGCAAACCCGTCCGCCGGCTCTTCTCCTGGAGCCATTCGGCGAGTTCCGGCGTAAGACGAACGGTTATTGTGTGACTCATACGGCAGAAGTGTAGCACGAAACAGTGGCGAGTGGCTAGCGATTAGTCGTCAGTTGTCAGTCGTCAGTTGTCAGTGAGAACGGCAGTGGAACTGACTGATGACTGAGAACTGAGGACTGATTGCTGAGAGCTGACGGCTGAGCGCTGACAGCTTAACATGACCTTACGACGTGAACTTTCCAAACTCGGTGCTTTGTTTCGCCGGCGGAAGCCGGTGGACGATCTCGCGGAAGAAATTCGCGCGCACCTGGAAATGGAAGAGCGCGAGAACCTGGAAGCCGGCATGCCGCCGGAGGAAGCTCACTATGCGGCGTTGCGGCGGTTCGGCAACGTGCCGCTGACGCAAGAGAGGAGCAGGGAGATGTGGACATGGACTTCGCTAGAGACGCTTTGGCAGGACTTCCGCTACAGCCTGCGCATGCTCCGCAAGGATCTCGGCTTTACCGCGGTTGCGGTGGTGACGCTGGCCTTGGGAATTGGCGCCAACACGGCCATATTCAGCTTGGGGAATGTCTTTATGTTCCGCCCGCTGCCCGTGAAAGACGCCGAGCGCTTGGTGGTGGTGGCGGTGAAATCCCGAGCCGACGCCGATCCCGGCCAACTCTCTTACCTTGATTACCAGGATTACCGCAAGCAAGCCGATGTGTTCACAGACATGACCTTCTACGACCTCAACCTGTCAGGAATAGGTTATCGAGGGCATGCCGACCGCATCATCATGGCTTATGTTCCGAGCAATTTCTTCACCATGCTGGGGCTCCACGCCGCGCTCGGACGGCTGATCGCTCCTGGCGAGGGTGACGCGCCGAAGACGGCTCCGGTGGTGGTGCTCGGGCAGAGTTATTGGCAGAGGCGATTCGGCGGCGATGCTGGCGTGATCGGACGCAGCGTGACCTTAGATGGGCAAATGGTGACCGTGATCGGCGTGGTGCCGAAGGAGTTCAACGGACCTTACAACCTTATCGAATTGGACGCGTACGCCCCCATCGGAGTGTACGACACAACCGCGGATAGAGGCTTCTTCACAGATCGCCGCGATACGGAGTTGCGCGTTTTGGCCACCTTGAAGCGCGGCATGACCACAAAGCAAGCGGAAGCCTCTCTCAACGTCATCGCGCAGCGCCTGGCGAAAGCATATCCTGAAACCAACAAGGGGCAGATCGTGCGAGTAATTCCGGAGCGGCTCGCCCGCCCCGAGCCCGCTGTCGAGAGCGCCATGCCGCTGGTGACCACTGTCTTTTTGGTTATGGTCGGCCTGGTTCTGCTGGTGGCGTGTTTCAACGTCGCCAACCTGCACCTGGCGCGGGCGGCGGCGCGCGAGAAAGAGATCGCCGTTCGCGCCGCTTTGGGCGCCGGCCGCGGACGCCTGATCCGGCAGATGTTGACCGAGAGTTTTCTTCTGGCCATGGCGGGCGCGGCGGGCGGCGCGCTGATGGGAAACTGGGCGATCAAGGGCCTGGAGAAATTGAGGCCATTGGGCGATTTCGCACTGCGGCTCGCCTTCACATTTGACTGGCGTGTTTTTGCCTACGTTGCGGGCGTCGCTTTAGTGGCGGGGATTGTTGCCGGGGTGGCGCCGGCGCTGCGCACCTCACGCACGAATCTGAATGAGACTTTGCGTGAAGGTGGCCGTGGTCTGATTGGCGACACCCGGCACCATTGGCTCCGCAACGGGCTGGTGATGGCGCAGGTGGCCGGCTCGTTGATCGTGCTTGTCGCCGCCGGGCTCTTCACACGCAGCCTTACCAAGGCGGAAGCCGTCGACCTGGGCTACGATCCGCATCAGGTCCTGAACGTGAGCCTCGATCCGAAACTCCAGGGCTATGACCAACCGCACGGGGAAGCTTTCTTCCGCGAGTTGCTGAGCCGCGCGAAAGCGCTGCCCGGTGTGGAATCAGCGAGCTTGGCATTCTCGCTTCCCTTAGGCTATTACAGCGACGGCACCAGCGTGGCGGCGGAGGGCCAACCCGCCCAGCCGGCGGATAAGCCCGCCCCAGGCGCGGGCTTCAATTGCGTGACCCCCGATTATTTCTCCACGATGCGAATGAAGATCCTGCGAGGGCGCGCCTTCACGGAAGCCGATACCAGTACTTCCCCGCCCGTAGCCATTGTGAATGAGACGATGGCTGAGCGCCTTTGGCCACACCGCGAGGCGCTTGGGCAGCGATTTCTCACGGGAGGCTCCGAGGGACCATTGAAGTCCGCTCAAGGCGGTTCGCATCCGTGGGTGACCGTAGTCGGCGTGGTGCGAAATGCGAAGCTGACTGGCCTCCTTGATTCGCCCGGCAATTTCTTCTACGTACCTCAGACGCAGAATTACAAATCGCTCCACGTCCTTCAAGTGCGCACGTTGGTCCCGCCTCGGTCGCTGAAGGCTCCCATCGAAGCCCTGGTGCGAGAATTGGACCCGAATTTGCCGGTCTTCGACGTGATGACCATGGAGCAGACGGTCGCCGGCGCCAATGGTTATTTTCTCTTTACGATGGGCGCCGGCTTTGCGGCATCCCTGGGCCTTCTCGGGTTGATCTTGGCAGTGGTGGGGGTCTATGGCGTGGTGTCGTACGGCGCCAGCCAGCGCCAACACGAGATCGGAATCCGCATGGCGTTGGGCGCGAGTCCCAGGAGCGTCCTGGGGCTCGTCATTCGCCAAGCCGTCGTCCTGGTGGGCGCCGGGATCGGGATCGGTATCCTTGCCGCCCTCGGCGTTAGCCGCCTGTTGGTCAGCTTGCTCGTGGGCGTGACATCCTATGATCCGATTACCCTCGTGAGTGTTTCGGGAATAATGCTGGCAGCAGCGCTGCTGGCTTGTTTCATTCCCGCCCGCCGCGCCACCAAGGTTGATCCGCTGGTGGCGCTGCGGCACGAGTGAGGCAGTTGTCAGTCGTCAGTTGTCAGTGGTCAGTTGTGGGGTTGGAGAGAAGCCCTCTCCCTCGGGGAGAGGGTGGACCGCGGCGGCGCTCTCATCAGCCGGCGCGGGACGGGTGAGGGGTTGCTTCCGTGACGGCGGCGTGCCCTGCTACGACCTCCGGACACTGAGGTAAACGCTGAGATAGTTCACCAACAGCGCGGACGCGTTCTTCATCTCGAGGTCAAGGGCTTCCAGGTTGCTCTTAAAGTAGCTGTAGCCCAGCCACGCTGGTATTGCTACCATGAAGCCCAGAACGGTCGGCGCCAGCGCCAGCGATAGCCGTTCGGCGATTGCGGCCATGAAGGTGGATCTCGCCACAGCGCAGCCCGGAAACGAATTAGCGAAACCAAGAACCGTGCCGAGCAGTGCAATGAACGGCGCCAACGACGCCACCGTCGCGAGGCCGCTCAGACCCTGCTTCAATTGCGCACGCACTACCGTCGCCGTGCGCCTCGTAGCTCGCTCGACAGCTTCGAGCACTTCTCGGTCGGATTCGAGCATGGCCGCTCCTTTCACAATATAATTGTACTCTCAGCCTGACTTGGTGGAAAGTCAAGTCCGTAGCGGAGGTGAAACGCCGCATGGGGAATCCGTTTGTAACCAAAGAGGAGATGCGCGACGAGCGCGTGAGCGAGTGGCTGGCATCGTCTTTCCAGGACCTGCGGCATGGACTGGTGCTGATGCGGCGGGACCCGGGTGTCTCCGCCCTCATTGTGCTGGTACTGGCGCTGGGGATTGGAGGCAACGCCGCGGTCTTCACACTGCTGAAGGCCGCCTTCCTTGATCGCCTGCCGTTTCGCGATGCGGGCCGGTTGGTGACGATCATCGAAAACGATGGCTGGATCCCGACCGTGTCCGAGTTTCTCGAGATTCAAAAGCACACCAGAACCCTCGCAGGGATGGCGTTTGCGGAACACCGCGACATGCAACTGAGCGGGAGGGGTGAGCCCACGCGGGTTTTTGCGGCTCGCGTGACCGCATCCTTCTTCCCACTGTTAGGCGTAAACGCCGCACTGGGCCGGACATTTGTCGAGGAAGAGAATCAGCCGGGCCGGCCTCCGGCCGTACTCCTCACCGACGCCTTCTGGCGGTCTCGCATGGGATCGGACCCCGCCATTGTCGGCCGGACGCTTCGGTTGGATGGCCAACCTGCCGTGGTGGTGGGCGTGCTCCCGCCCGGTTTCCATTTCGATTACCCTACGCTGGACATTGCAGAGCCGGTTGACATCTACGTCTCCTATCCTCTCGAACCCTTCTCTACGTTCGAGCGAGCCGCCAACGGCCAAGGCGTGCCGGTTCGCGTGCTGGGCCGCTTGCGGGAGGGTACCACACTGGAGCAGGCGCAGTCTGACCTCTGGGACACGGCGTTGGTTCTGGCGGGTGAGAACACCTCTCCATTCCCAGGCCACCCTCACGATCCAGTCATGTTCGGCTTCACCGCCATGCCGCTACGGGACGCCATCGTGGGAAGTCAGCGGGCGCTGCTATGGCTGCTGCTGGGCGGCGTGGGCGTGCTCTTGCTGATCGCCTGCGCGAACACAGCGCAACTGCTGCTGGCGCGCTCGCTGCGACGGGCGAGGGAAATTGCGGTTCGGTCAGCACTGGGGGCCAGCCGTTTGCGTTTGATCCGCCAATTCCTTCTGGAGGGGCTGGTGCTGGCCTGTTGCGGCGGCGCGGCCGGCCTGGTGCTTTCCGGCTGGCTAGCTCACGTCCTCGTACGGCTGCTGCCGGTGCGAAGCCCGCTGCTGGCTTCAGCGCACGTGGACGGGCGCGCCATCGCCTTCACGCTGGCAGTCTCAATGATATCGGCGCTCGTCTTCGCCATCATCCCGGCGCTCAAGGGCAGCCGCTGGACGCCCGGCCCGAGCCTCAGCGCGCACGCCACCACGCGGGAGGGAAAGCGCTGGCGTCACGCGATGATTGCGATTGAAGTAGCGCTCTCCGTGTTTCTGCTGTGTGGCGCGGGGTTGGTGGCGCAAAACCTGCGGAGTCTGATTTCCGCCCCTCTGGGCTTTAACCCTCAACACGTAGTGATCATGCGGCTGATGCTGACTTTTGGAAAATCGGAGCTTCCGGACCTGAGGGCGGGCAAGGTGCTGGAAAGTTACGTGGAAAAAATCGAAGCCATCCCGGGAGTTGAGGCGGCCGCCACTATTACGGGCCCGCCGCTGCGGCCAGCTCGCGGGGGAGGGCCGGTGCAGCTTGTCGGAGTGGCGGACCCCGGCACCATGGCGTGGTCCCATCAGATTTCGCCGGATTACTTTCGCACTTTGGGCATTCCCCTGTTTGCCGGACGGACCTTCAACGCGGGCGACGCCGGACCGAAAATCACGGTGGCCATCGTAAATGAAGAGTTCGCCCGCCATTTTGGTCTGGGGCCGAATGTGGTGGGCATGCAGATCCCCGGCCCGGAGGGGCCGATCTCGATCGTCGGCCTGGTGGGTACGGTCCGCACCCGTCGCCTGGAGACGCGGCCCTTTCCGGAATGCTATTACTCTTTCTTGCAGCTTTCCTGGCCGAACGTGCATCTGGTGGTACGTTCGACGCTCCCGACGGGGCAATTGCTGAAAGAGGTGAAGGCGGCCATTGCTTCTGTTAACCCCGATCAGGCCGTATTTGGCGTCCAGACGATGAACGAACTGGTAGCAGAATCGCTTCCCGAGCCACGGTTCGACGTATATCTGATTGGCGTGTTCGCGCTTCCGGCGGTGGGCATGGCGGCAGCGGGGATGTACAGCGTGATTTCGTTCCTGGTCTCGCAGCGCACCGGCGAAATTGCCATTCGCATGGCGCTGGGCGCGGGGCGCGCCGCAATTATGAAAACGCTCCTGGCGGCGACGAGTCTGTGGGTACTGGCAGGATTGGCCGGAGGTCTCTACCTCGGTTATGCCGCCGGCAAAACCCTTCGCTCGCTGACCGACACCGAGGCTGTGGCCTCTCCCGCAGCGTACGCCGTGGTGGCGCTGTTCTTTCTCGCGGTGACCTTAGTCGCCGTTTACCTGCCCGCGCGCCGCGCCACCCGGCTCGATCCCGCCGCGGCGCTGCGCCGCGAGTAAGTTCGATGGTGGTGCGGGCGTCTCGCCCGCGGTCGCGGGAGCGTCCCGCTCCCGCAATTTACGCCTGCGCGGGGAGAGCCACTCCTGAGCAGAGCGAAGGAATGCCCGCTCCACGGCGGGCGAGACGCCCGCACCACAAAGTTGGCCGCCGCGACGCTTTAGGCTCCCAGGTACATGACGTGCACGTAAATCCCCAGCCTCACGTTATAGGCAAGGTACCAGCCGATGTGATCGGGATCGTCGTAGATGATGATTTCGTCGGAATCCCAGAGCCAGCCATTGCAGAAGCCAATATCGTACGGAGCAACGCTAAAAAAGAACCCGCCAAACCAGAAACGCCCCGGACCGCCCCCGCCAAGGCGCCAGCGATGGCTAGGGCCAAAGCCGCCCGCGAAGTGTCCGTGCTCCCAAGGATGATCGATATGGTAGTGGGGATCATTCTTGCCGGTGTCATGACCGACCCACTTACCACGGTCGACGTGAGGCGCGTTCGGGTGGCCTGGCTTGTCGGCATAATTACGGTGTTCCTGAGGGGCTTTTTCGTGCCCCGCTGGTACCGCAGTTGGTCCATGGGCGGGAGGAGCAGCGTGTGCTTCTCCCCTTGCGCCATGTTCTTCGCCTTTTTGCGCAAAAGCCACCAATGAAACCACGAACAGTGCTACGAGAATTGCGATGGTTTTTTTCATAGTCATCTCCCGTCGTTGAGTTGGTAAGATCGCGTTCGCACTTCTAGCAGTGGCAACCTTGCGGTTGCCCGCGGCGGGCGGCCACAAGGACTGCCCGTACAGATTGCGTCTAAGCGTGTGCAGCGGCTATGCGGTCAATCAAGCCAAGCTGCTCTTTGCGATTCTCGGCGCCGATGGTGAAGGCGTGCAGCAGGTCGAGCGAGAGGGCGTATTTCAGCGCCTCGTCCACGCGCGTTCGCATGTCACCCTGGCCGAGGATCTTCATACCGACAATCGCCTTGCCGGATTGGCGCCCCTCTCGCAGCGTCGCCACGACGGTGGCAGGATCGGCATCCATATGCGATCCGATCGGGTTCACGCGCGAGAGCATGACCTGGACCCAAGGCGATTTGGCCGCGGCGCGAAGGGCCCCGAGGGTATGGCAGGAGCAGCCGTGGGCGCGGACAATTCCCTTCTCCTGCGCTTCCGAGATGGCGTCCATGGCGGGTCGGCTTTTCTCGGTCCAGTCGTCGTCCGTCAGGCAGTGCATCATGAGGATGTCGATGTAGTCGGTTCCCAGTTCTTTGCGGAAGCGGTCAATGTCCGCCCGCATTCCCGCAGCATCGCGCGCCCAGGATTTTGACATGACGGTGATCTTTTCCCGGGGCAGTTTCTTCAAGGCCGCCGCCACGTGCGCATGCGTCCCATAGGAATCCGCCGTGTCAAAGAAACGCAGCCCGTGATCATATCCTTGCATGAGCAGATCGGCGAGGCCCTGGACGCCCAAGGCTGATTGGTTGGAACGATGATTGACACCCACCGTCCCCGTTCCACAGGCCAACCGCGACGTCTTGAGGCCGGTCTGGCCAAGGGTGACAATCTCTGAGGCGCTGAACTTACCGGCCGCCGGCGGCAAGGCCTCCGCCCACGATTTCGAAGTCAGCCACGTCCCCGCAACACCTGCTACCGACCTGGCCAGGAAATCTCTTCGCCTCACGGAAGCACCTCCAAAAGAGTTTATTTAACGCAGCTTGCGCCGCCGACATTCCTTGAGCAAAATCAGCCCGAACCACGAACCTGATGCTTCAATTTTACCATGGCTGGAAGGCGGGGGGCAACCGGCGGGTAGGGGCGGCTCGCGCACCTCTGTGCCGAAGGCACCTTGGAGTGCGGCGGCTTGACGCCGCCTTGGGATCGCCGTGGACTTAGACAAACCGTCGGCCCCATCAGAGTACTTTTTCCAGCGTCGCTCCTTCGGTCCAGACAATTCCAAGGCGGCGTCAAGCCGCCGCACTCCAAGGCGCTTCGCGCAGGCCCTTGCTTTGCGAAACAAATCGGTCTCATAATTTGACCGTGCTAATTTGTAAATCAGGTAACTAAAGGACAGTTCCGATGTCGACCCGTGACTCATCACGCCCGCGCGATCTTCTAGGCAGAATCTCGCGTCGTCATTTCCTGGGAGGCGCTACAGCCATGGCCCTGATGAATTCATCGCTCGCCGCGCAGGGGCAGGAGAATCCGATGCACAACTCAATCCTGGCTTATGTTGGTACTTACAGCTCGCCGCAAGGCCCCGAGGGCAGCAAGGGGTACGGGCAAGGCATTTATCTATTTCGCATGAATCCCGCCACGGGGGCGCTTTCGCAATCCGCGCTCTTTGCGGACGACTCGAATCCCTCCTGGCTGGCGTTTGATCCCTCCCGCACGCACCTGTACGCTGCGAATGAAACGGGCAATTTCGAAGGCGCGAATTCAGGCTCGGTCAGTGCCTTCTCCATCGATCGCACGAACGGCCATCTCACTCGCCTTAACACCATCAGCTCACAGGGCGCCGGCCCTGCCCACCTGAGCGTCCACCCTTCAGGCAAATACGTACTGGTCGCCAATTATGCAGGAGGAACGGTAGCGGTGCTGCCCATCCAGCCGAATGGCGAGTTGAGCGCTGCCACCGATGTGAAGAAAAACGCAGGGAAGGTGGGCCCGGAGCATGCTGCCAGCGCACCGCCCGGAAGCTTTGCCATCAGCGGCCACGAGGCTCCTCACGCGCACATGATCGAGGCCGACCCTTCCGGCCGATTCGTTCTGGTCAACGATCTGGGATTGGACCAGATCTTGATTTGGAGGTTCGATACCGAGAAAGGCACGCTCACCGCCAATGATCCCGCGTCGGTTTCACTGCCGCCCGGCGACGGGCCTCGCCACTTCGCCTTCCACCCCAACCACCGGTGGATGTATTCGCTGCAAGAAGAGGCCTCCACGATGGTGGTGTATGACTTCGACGCCACACGCGGAACGTTGACCGCGAAGCAAACCCTCTCGACCTTGCCCAAAGGATTCGCGGGCACCAATTTCACTTCGGAGGTTTTGGTCTCAGCCGACGGCAAGTTTGTTTACGCCGCCAACCGGCTTCACGACACCATCGCAGTCTTTTCCATTGGACCGGAAGGTACTCTGACCTGGGTGAGTGAAGCCTGGACTCGGGGCGATTACCCGCGCAGCTTCAACATCGACCCCACAGGCAACTTTCTCTACGTTTGCAATCAGAGGAGTGACGCCATCGCGACCTTCCGCGTCGATCGGGAGACCGGCAACCTGAACTTCACCGGCCACTACACTCCGGTGGGCACCCCGGCGATCATCATCTTCCTCCACTAGTTGGGATTTCTCGCCATGCCCAGGAAGGGCGAGGCTTTGGAGTGCGGCAGCTTGCTACCGCTTTCCCCGGCGCGAGCTTGCTCGCGCCCCTTTGTTCGGGTCCCAAATCCCGGCCAGCAAGCTGGCCTGAGCAAAAGCGGCAGCAAGCTGCCGCACTCCAAAGCGCCCGCGGTGTGGATTACTACTCGGTCTCCGACCCTCGCGTCATGACGTAGACCAATTGAAAAAGTGTAAGGCCGCCGCTGCTCTTGATTCCCACCACGTGTTGTTCCTGCTTTGTGCCGGCCTTCAGGACGAGTTCCCCGTTTTCAGGCTGGTCGTCGTCGCAGCCAAGCTCATTGGAGGAACTTCCTTTCTTGTCCCCAGTGGTTACTTTCGATGAGCCCCTGCAATCCAACACCTTACCGTACTTCGCCAGCGCCTTACGATAGAACGCGGCGACTTTTTCGGGGCCGTCGTTCGACTCGAGTTTCACCACGGCCAGCTTGAACCCCGAGTTCCCGCCCCACAAACCAAACTTGACTGCCGGACTGTCTTCGGACTTGTCCTTGTGCTCCCGTGCCCCCGGGTACAACGGCAAGCCCACGTCCTTCGCACCCGCCCGCTTGCTGGCGACAATTCCGAAACCTTCCTGGTCTATGTCGGAATCGGTTTTGCCCGAGCCTTTCTTGTCCTGCGCCCCCAACGGCAACGCAGCCAGAAAAATCAGCCCAAGTATCACGACTCCAAAAGGCCTGCACCCGGTTTGCCGGCCGGCCACACGATTCCATCGCCTCGTTTCCATTTTCGCCTCCCACTACCAAGATGTACGCGATGCCACAAGGCGAAGTTCCGTCGAGAAGCGGGCCGCGGCCCTAATCTCCTTGGTGTCTTCGTGCCTTGGTGGTAAAACCGGTCACGGCAACTTCTTGAGCGCCTCAAGGATCTCGCGGTTACCCGGCTGTTCCCTCAGCTCGTAGATTTTCACCCAAGCGATCTTGCCTTCCTTGTCCACGATAAACACCGCCCGATCGTTGATGAAAGGCACTTGATGTTTCGTGGGGGGAAAGATGCCGTAATCCGCGGCCGTCTTGGCATAAGGCCAGCGATCCGTCGCCAGAGGGTATTTGAGGCCGCCCAAGTGCTTCTGGAAAGCGATATGGCAGAAAACGGTGTCCGTGCAGACGCCCACGACCTGGGCGTTCAAGTCAGCAAAGCGGGCGAGGTCCGCCTGGATTGCTGACAACTCGTTCTGTCAAACCGGGGTAAAGTCGAGCGCGTAAAAAGCGATCACCACATTCTTGCCCCGATGGGCGGAAAGCTGAAACTCACCCTGCGTGGCGCCGGTGTTCGAGCTGAGCTTGAAGTCGGGCGCTGTGTCTCCGACGTTTAGTGTCATTAGAACCTCCGTGGTTAGATTGATTGAGTCAGCCCGCTGAGCGGGCGGCGGCGAGTAGCCCACGGCGCAAGAAGGTGCGAAAAAATCACTGGCTGTCATCCTGAGCGCAGCGAAGGACCTCCGCAGTTGCTTCTGCTCCAGCTACTTACCAAGAACTGCAGAGATGCTTCGCTGCGCTCAGCATGACAGAATCTAATTTTCTCACTCCTTCTTGCGCCCTGGGCTACTCTCTGCCGCCCCTTCGGGGCTGAGGTGCATGACCCGGCTTAATCAACGAGCTTGCGTTGCATGACGCTATGTGCTGCGTACTCCGGCGGCGGGCTTGGCCGGCGGGGCGACGACGGGCAGCTTCTCAATTTTGACCTTCGCAATCCGCCGGCCGTCCATCTCTGTCACCGTATAGCGCCGGTCTTCATAAACGATGCTCTCTCCACCCTTAGGGACCGTGCCCAGGAAGGACAGAACAAATCCAGCCAAGGTTTCATATCCCGCGCCGCGCGGCAGCACAATATCGTAATCATTCGCCAGGTCACGCAGGTTAATCGAAGCGTCCATGACCAGGACGTTGCCGCTCACCTGGTGGATCGCCTGCTCATCCTGGTCGTATTCATCCCGGATTTCGCCCACCAGTTGTTCGAGAACATCCTCTACCGTCACCAAGCCCACATAAGTGCCGAATTCATCCACCACCAGGGCCAGGTGAGAATGTTGCTGCCGCGCATCATCGAGTACCTGGCTGAGCGGCTTCGACTCCGGGACGATCATGGGCTGGCGAAGAATCGGGCGCAAGTCCATCGGCGACTGAAGCGGCACGCCGCTCTTCAGCCGCTCGGACACAACCCTCAGCAGGTCCTTGGTGTAAAGTATGCCGACCACGTGGTCTGGCGATCCCTCGTAAATCGGCAGGCGCGAGTGCTGGTCCTTGACGATGCGCTCCAGCAGGCTCCGCAGGTCCTGCGTAAACGGCAGGCAGGTGATCCTGGTCCAGGGAATCATGATCTCCTTCACCAGAATGAAATCCAGGTCGAAGACCGTGTGGATGATATCTTCCTGCTCTTCCCGAAGCAGGCCGTGCTTGCGGATCGACGACACAATCAGTTTCACTTCTTCCGGCGTGTGCTGCGGCCTGTAACCCTGCAAGGGAGAACGGCCAAAGACCCCCAAAACGCCGTTCGCCATTCCCACCAGGGCCGCCACCGCGTAGCGGCTGAGCCTCAAGAACGCCAGCATCGGCCGCGCCACCACCAAAGAAACCATCTCCGCATGGTCGTACGCCACCGCTTTCGGGACCAGTTCTCCCAGCACCATGAGAAGAACCGTGATGAGCACAAAAGCGACAGCTCCCGCCAGCGAGTGGACCAGCACCGCGGAGGCGTGCCCGTGCAGTCCCAGATCCAGCAAAGGCTGCAGGGTCCGGGCTATAAACCCCTCGCCCAGCCAGCCCATCAGCAGGCTGACGACGGTCACCCCGAGCTGTGTCCCTGAAATCAGCGAGCCGATGTCCGCCAGCAACTTCTGAACAAGAGGCGCTCGTGGATCACCGTCTCGCGTCAGTTGCTCGATGCGCGTCCGTCGCACGCTGAGGAGCGCATATTCGGTGGCGGCGAAAAACGCGTTCAGCCCGATCAGCCCGAGAATAATCAGTCCGCGTAGGAATAACACGTCAGAATCACCTACAACCGAAGCATTGTAGGATAAAATCGACCAGTTTCGCAAAACAGGAAGAAGTGAAGGGGCACGAATTGTGGCGCGGGCGTCCCGCCCGCTGTCGCGGGGGCGTCTCGCCCCCGCCAGAGCTCGCGGGCAGAGCCTGTCCAGAGCGGAGCGAAGAAACGCCCGCGCCACAATTCTCAGGGCAGGACATTACCTCGCCGCTCGTCGTGCCATCTGTTGCATGTGGGCCCTCGGCCCATAGGCGTTAACCTAATGGCTCAACTCGCTACGGAGCGCTCACTGGCAGCTTCCAGAGGCCCGGAGGGCCGACAGAGAGCGGGGTCCCCACGGCTTACGCCGTGGGCTACTTTCTGGCGCCGCTCAACGGCTCTAGCAACCTTCGCGTCTCGTGCATTTTTCGCTCGTGCATTTTTCGCTTGACAAACCCATCCGCCTGTGATAGCCTATTAAGATGGTCAATCGGGACGATTTGTCGCAGAGGGACAGTTCGATGCCTGGAGGCGAGAGGGTGCGGAACGCAGGAGCCGAAACGGACAGGCAGGGATTTGCGGAAAATACAAAAAAAGGACGAACGAAGCCAGTATATTATTGAAAACACAGGAAGCCAAACGAAACGAAGCTAAGAAGTATCTGAAAACAAAGGAATTATTCGATACGAGCGGCGCAAAAGCTAAGAAGTACCTGAAATCAAAAGAGATATGATTCCTGAAGGTTACCAACTTGGTGGTCCTTTGCGCACGGAAAGACGCAAATTCGCTTCAAGACAAGCAAAAATGCACCGTTAAGCTCAAAACGAAGCGAAGCTTCCGGGGTGTCGGGGAAAACGACAACAAGTCGGCTAGACGAGCGCAGTGGATTCCCGCTCTCGCGGGAATGACGTGATTTTCGAGAGAGTTTTGTTAAAATGAAAACGATGTACGACGAAGTTGTGCCCGTCACCGAAAACCGTCCCCTCAGCGGCAGCCATTTTCTGTTGAGTGTTGAATCTCCCCGCCAGGCTGAGAGCGCCCGTCCCGGCCAGTTTGCGATGCTGCGAATTCTTGGCCGGTCGGATGTGCTCTTGCGGCGTCCGATGAGCATCTATGATTTGAAGGGCGCGAATTCGGCCGGGAAGCGTGTCCGTCAATTGACGGATTCGCCGAGGATCATGCAATTCCTCTACAAGGTTGTGGGCCATGGGACGCGGCTGATGTCCGAGCTCAAACCGGGGGACAAAGTAGGAATGCTGGGGCCTCTCGGCCACGGTTTTTTTGAAGAGGAGTACCTACCCCGCGCCCACGAGTCGGACGAGATTCTCCATGTCGCGGGAGGAATTGGGATTGCTGCCCTGCTCCTGCCGGCGAAGCGATTGGCGGAGGCGGGCTTTCGCCAGCGCCTTTTTATGGGCGGGCGTAGCAAAGTGGACTTGGTCGGGGTCGAGGATTTCAAGCCCTTGGTGCGGGGGAGCCTGCTCGCCACCGAGGACGGGTCAGCGGGCTACCGCGGGTACGTCACCAGGCCGCTCGAGGATTACCTGGAGCGCCACTCGGACAAAAAGTGCCTGCTGATGGTCTGTGGGCCTTGGGCGATGTTACGCGCCGCCGTGCAACTGGCAGGAAAATACGGCCATCCGTGCCTGGTCTCGATGGAGAACCGCATGGGTTGTGGGCTCGGGGTGTGCCTGGGCTGCTGCATCCGCGTCCATGGCTCCGGACACGAGGCCTATCAACGCGTCTGCACCGAGGGCCCGGTCTTCTGGGCGGATAAGATCGTATGGGACGAGCCCGGTAGCGGTGAGGCGGTAGGCAGTAGGCAGTAGGCAGTAGGCGGTAGGCAGTCGGCAGCTTGCAGTTGGCAGTGGGCAGTGGGCAGTTGGCAGTGGGCACGTAAGGCTTTTTATGTCTCAGAGAAGCTTAGGGCGCGAATCCTTGCCGAATGAAAGCACGGCGCCAGTCGTGTCCGTCGACGAATTCACGCCTCAAATCGAAACCGAAATTGCCGGAATACGTTTCCAGAATCCGGTCTGGACGGCAAGCGGCACCTTCGGATACGGCAAGGAATTCGCCTCGCTCATTGATTTGAACGAGTTAGGGGCCATCGTCGTAAAGGGAATATCGCCGGAGCCGATGGAAGGCAACCCCTCACCGCGCATCTACGAGAGCGAATCCGGGATGCTTAACGCCATCGGTCTTCAAAACGTTGGCGCAAAGCGCTTTCTGATCGAGAAGCTCCCGTTCTTGCGAACTTTGAAGGCCCGCTGCATCGTCAACGTCTTCGCTTACTCGACCGAGGATTATGTTCGTTGTGTCGAGATCCTCAACGAAGGCGATGGCGTCTCCGCTTACGAACTTAATATCTCGTGCCCCAATACGCGCTGCGGCGGCATCGTCTACGGCAGCGACCCGAAGCTGACCGAAGAAGTGGTGGCGGCGTGCAAGAAGGCGGCTCGTTTTCCCCTCATCGTGAAACTATCCCCGAATGTTACTGATATTACGGTGTTTGCGCGGGCCGCCGAGGCGGCAGGGGCCGACGCCCTGTCCCTGGTCAACACCCTCGTCGGGATGGCCATCGATATCGAGACGCGCACGCCCCGGCTCTGGAATGTAACCGGGGGGTTATCCGGCCCGTCTATCAAACCGGTGGCCCTGCGCATGGTCTATCAGGCCGCGCGGGCCGTGAAAATCCCTATCATTGGACTGGGAGGTATCTCCACCAGCGAGGACGCCCTCGAGTTTCTTATCGCCGGCGCTCGGGCCGTACAAGTGGGCACGGCGAATTTCTACGATCCGGGCGCTTCGATTCGCATTGTGCAAGGCCTGCGCGACTATTGCCAGAGAAAGCGGCTTCACCTTTCCGAACTTGTCGGCTCGTTGAAGGTGCGGTGATGTGCTGGTGGCACGGCCATCTTGGCCGTGACCGTGCACGGGCAGAGCCTGCCCTGAGCACAGCGAAGGAATGCCCGTGCACGGGAAATTGAGATATTGCAAAGGGTCCGGAACATTGACGGGCATTAAGCTGTTTGTTACATTGACCGGGTCCGGTTTTAGGGAGTGTAGATCTGATTACAACCAGTAAGTTCTTGGTCAGGCTGGCGACCGCCGCAGTACTCTTGCTGACTCCAGGATGCCTAGTGCGGCGGGAGAGGCATATTCCGCCGTCGCAGGTTGCCCCGCCACCGCGCGAAGCGTCGCTGGCTGAACTCGTCTCCAAGCTTAATGCCTTAGGTCAAAATGTCCGGAGTATGACCGCGACAGTGGACCTCGAGCCGACAACTGGGTCCATTTACTCCGGCGTTATCAAGGAGTACCACGACGTCAGGGGTTTTATACTGATTCAGAGTCCGGCCATGATTCGGGTGCTGGGTCAGGCTCCGGTGGTGCGTACCGACATCTTCGACATGGTCTCCAATGGGGAGGAGTTCCGTTTGTACATTCCACCCCTCCAGAAATTCGTCCTGGGGAAGACGGCATTCCGGCGTCCTGCCAAAAACTCCCTGGAGAATCTACGACCCCAGCACATTCTGGAAGCCTTGTTGGTCCCGCCCGTCGATCCTTCCACTGAAAAGCGGTTGCTGGAGGAGGCGCAGGAGGCCGGGCACCGATACTATGTCGTCATAATCGCAGAGGAGGTGGAAAGCGGGGAGTTACACCTGAAACGCAGGGCTTGGTTTGACCGGGCCGATCTCCAGTTGGCGCGCATGCAATTCTATGAGGCGCAAGGCCTTTATGTTGAGGACGTGCGGTACTCCGACTATCAGGATTTTCAGGGAGTGACTTACCCTTCCCATATCGAGGTGGTCAGGCCGATCGAAGATTACCGCTTGACGATCACCATTTTGAAGGCAACATTCAACCAGCCTATTGATCCTGAGAAATTCATCCTCACACAACCCCCGGGCACGCAACTGATTGACTTGGCCGCGAAGGAGGAGAAACCGAGTGATCAATAAGCTCATCCTCTCCAACATCCTGTACCGGCCGGTCCGAACGGCGTTGAGCGCCTTGGCAGTGGCCATGGAAGTGGCCATGGTGATGCTCTTCGTGGGGCTCGCGCATGGCTTGGTGAATGACTCAGCCCGGCGGCAGGAGGGGGTGGGCGCTGACGTCATGGTGCAGCCCTCCGGATCTTCGTTCCTTCTCGCTTTTTCGCAGTCACCCATGCCGCTGAAGCTTGGTGACCGGCTGGAGCAAGTCCCTCATGTGCTGGCCGTAGCTCCGACGCTGATTCTTTTCAACACGGGAGCGTTGAGTATGGTCTACGGCATAGACATGGAAAGCTTTAACCGAGTTTCGGGCGGCTTCGCTTTCCACGCCGGCGGATCCTTCACGAAACCCTATGACTTGCTCGTGGACGATCTGTATGCCAAGTCGAAACAAATCAAGGTCGGGCAAACGGTGGATCTGCTCAACCACCAGTTCACTGTCTGCGGGATCGTCGAACACGGCAAAGGCGCGCGCCTTTTTATTCCCCTGCAAACCGCCGAGGACCTTCTTCAAGTCCAGGACAAAGCCACTATTTTCTGGGTCAAATGCACCGAGCCCGCCTACACCAACAACGTTGTCGATGCCATTCGACAGCTCCTTCCCAAATATCTGATCACGCCCGTGAAGGAATGGATGTCATTGATGACATCCAATAACCTGCCGGGCCTGAACGTCTTTACGACGGTCATCATTATCATCGCGGTGGGCATCGGATTTCTGGTTATCTTCCTGTCGATGTACACAACCATCACGGAACGAACCCGGGAGATTGGGATTTTGAAATCGCTTGGAGCATCAAAAGGGTATATCATTGCAGTGATTCTGCGAGAGGCAAGCCTGCTGAGTGCGGTCGGGATCCTGGCCGGGTACGGAGTGGCGGTCATCATCCGCAAGATCATTCTGGCGAACTTCCCTACGCTGGTGATCGAACTGACCGTGCTGTGGGCAGTGTACGCTGCGGCCCTGGCGATCGCTGGAAGCTTGCTGGGGGCGTTTTACCCTGCGATGCGCGCGGCTCAGCTTGACCCTGTGGACGCTCTGGCGTACGAGTAAATGGAACCCATCATCGAGACTCACGACCTGAAGAAAGTCTACCGCGTCGGTAAAGTCACGGTGGAAGCGCTGCGGGGCGTGGATTGCATTGTCCGTGAAGGCGAGTTCGTGGCTGTGGTGGGGCCGTCCGGATGCGGGAAGTCCACCTTTCTTCACATCCTGGGCGGCTTGACAAACCCCACCAGCGGGCAAGTGCTGGTGGATGGCAACGATTTCAAAAACATGACGGATGCCGACCGTACACGCTTTCGGCGGCATAAAATCGGCTTCGTATTCCAGCGTTTCAACCTGCTGCCCACGTTGTCAGCGCGCAACAACATCGCCATCGCGCAGTACATCCAGGGAAACGGTTTTAATCCGCACCGTTTTCAGACTGTGGTGGAGATGCTCGGGATTCAGGACAAGCTCGATCATCGCCCCTATGCGCTTTCGGGCGGCGAGCAGCAGCGCGTGGCCATCGCCCGTGCCGTCATCTGCGATCCCAAGCTGCTCCTGGCGGATGAGCCCACCGGGAACCTGGACACCGAGAACTCGCAGACGGTTCTCAACATGATTCGCGGCCTGAACAAGACCTTTGGCCAAACGGTTTTGATGATTACCCATAACCCCGAGGCCGCCGCGGTGGCGGACCGGACCATTCACATGCGGGACGGCCGCATTGTTTCCGATTGACTCTTCATCTATGGATCACAGCACGGAAATCCGGAATCCCTCCTTGCCGCAATCTCAGGACAATGCGCTCCGTGGTGGCAGCGGAATGATAGGGGAGAAAATTAAGCTCGGCATCAAACGTACCGTCTTCTGGGCTTACGAGCGGGGGACCTGGCAGTACGACCTGATGTGCCTGGCCATTCTGGCGTTTATTTTCCTCTCGCCGCATAGCTGGTTTAACGATCGTCCCACTCTGGAGTTGACGGACCTTCGGCACCAGCAAGGGTTTGTCGAGATGGGGCACGGGAAACAGGGATGGCGCTACCTGGTGGACGCGAGACTGGTGGAATCGTTCACCGGAACTACGCCAGAGGACGCCATTCAGGTCATCCTCACCCGGCAATTGCACCAGCCTTTCAACGTCCTATCGATCGATCCCATTACCGATAAGAACAAAGTCGTGCTAGGCTACACTGTGCTGGTGAACAGAAGTGACAAGTGACGAGTGACGAGTGCCGAGCATCAGCCAGAAGAGAAACGGCTAGGTTGTCAGCACTGAGGGAAAATAGGAAGCGGATGGCAGGATGCGGCAGGACGCTGGGGAAAAGGCCCGGAAAGAATAGGTAGAAATCCAGTATTCTGTGTTTCCTCAGCGCTTTGTCCGTTTTCCAACTCAGGCTCGTCACTTGTCACTCGTCACTGCTTCCTCCTCACTAGCCTTTTCGCGCCGCTCCCTCTACAATGGAAGCGGGAGGATGCCCTTGCGTCTCAAACTCACTCTCGTGTTGCTCATCTTCGTCGCAGTGCTTGCGGCATCACTGCGCAGCGGCATCGCCGCGCCTCTTCCGCGCAAGGGAAAACTCGCTCCCGATATCTCCGAGATCCTGTCGCGCATGGACGATGCCGGCAAACGCTTAAGGAGCCTTACCGCGAACCTCGAGTACACCAAGGTGACAGTGCTCGTCAACGACAAGTCTTCGGAACAAGGCCGCCTCTTTTTCCGTAAGGGCAGCAAGGGGAAGGGGGAGGAGATCCGGATCGAGATGCAGCAACCCGAGTCTAAGGTCGTCCTGTTCAAGAAGAATAAGGCGCAGATCTACCTTCCGAAGATCAATCAGATTCAGGAATACAACCTTGAACAGAAGACCGGACTGGTCGAGGAGTTCTTGCTGCTGGGCTTCGGAGCGGAATCAGGAGATTTGACGAAAAGCTACAACGTGAAGTACTTGAAGGAAGAGGAACTCGGTGGCGACACTACCGCAGTGCTCGAACTGATACCACGCAAGCAGAGCATCGCCGCTCAACTTACCAAAATCCAGATGTGGGTCAGCGAAGATTCCTGGATGCCGGCACAGCAGCAATTCTTCGAGCCGGGCGGCGACTATATGATTGCCCGCTACACCGACATAAAGGTGAACCTGAAATTCCCCCCTTCCACTTTCGATATTCCGCCTTCCGCAGGAGCAAAGATCGTGAAAATGAACTAGGCAGGTGGGCAGATCGGCAGTGGGCAGATCGGCAGTGGGCAGATCGGCAGGTGGGCAGATCGGCAGGTGGGCAGATCGGCAGGTGGGCAGGTCGGCAGAAAGGCAGAGGGCAGTAGGCAGTAGTTAGAACGTAGCGCTCTTTCCGATGAATTCGGCATCGTCCTTTCTCACTTCGCTCCTCGACAAACAGCCGCAGCGATTCTGCCTTCGCTGAGTATTGTGTTGCCACCGACTGTCGCGTGCTTAGGACTGGCTTCTGCCCGATGCCATCTGCCCACCTGCCGATCTGCCCACTGCCCATCCGCCGACCTGCCCATCTGCTTACCTGCCCACTGCCTGTCCGACCTGCGCAAGGACGTACGGCCCTTCCGGAATCACCGCGATGTGCGCGCCACGCGGGAGGGATGAAGTGAGTGCGCCAATAGAAGCCTCAGCCGTGTCGTAGGCTTTCCCCCACAGCGACGCATGATACTGCCCAGGCAGTCCGGGGACGTAGAAAAGCACTTCTGCCTTGGCGGTCACGAGCGCGAGCTTTTCGAGCTGCCACTGGTCTACAACCACGGGTGCCCCGGCAATCTGCTCCATGAACGCGCGGTCGGAAGGGTGATCGGCCAACATCCTAGAGAATTCAGCCCCGCCGACCCCTTCCGCGCATTCCGCCAGCAGCAGGATTTTGCCGCCCGGCTTCACGCTGTGCGAGGCAGCGGTGATTCCCTTGATGGCTTGGTAAAACGTAAGATCCAGCGGGTAGCCGGCGGAGGTGGTAATGACTGCGTCTGCCGGCTCATCCAGAGTTTCAAGCATCACCTGCGAGACGAATTTCACTCCCTGGCGATGGGCTGCTACCGGCTCTCCTGCAAACACTGCCGCAATGGGGCGCCGCCCATTCCCACGCGCCAATGCCACATCCACCAGGAAGTCGTGCCGTGCCATGCGTGCGATTTCCAGAAGCTCGCGGTGCAAAGGGTTGTCTTCAATCGAACCTTCCACGGCGCGCGCGTCCCGCATGAATTTCGGGCTGTGCAGAACCTTGATGGTCTTTTCGCCGGCGAGGCCCGGTGCGACCAGCTTCCTTCCCCCCGAATAACCCAGCATCAGGTGAGGTTCGATAAACCCCAACGTGATGTGCAGGCCAGCAGAAAGGAATCGCTCGTCGATATAAACAGGCGTTCCCGATGCGGTCTCGCCCAGGAAACCGTGCTCCTCGAGCTGGCGCGCCCGGTGGCTGGCGATGCGATACTTCCCCGCCACCTGCGCCCCGCAAATCTCCCTGATCTCCGCCTCAGTGGCCGGACGGTGCAGGCCCGTGGCAATCAAGATGGTTATGCGCTCGCGCGCAATCCCTGCCGCCTCCAACCTGGCCAGGAGAGGTGGCAAGACTTCCCGGTTCGGCGCGGGACGTGTGATGTCACAAACCGAAATCGCTGCTGACTTTTTCCCCGCTGCGAGTTCTTTGAGAGGAGGGCCCGCAACAGGATGGTCGAGGGCACTCTCGATCGCCCCTGCCGAATCCGCCAGCGGGACAGCCGAGCGCGCCTCCAGCACCTGATATTGAAATCCGACCGGCAATTCCAAGTTCAGCCCGCTTTTGCCAAAAGCAAACCAGGTTGTCATGTTCCGATTGTACCGCAGGTGCCGCAGTTGGATGCCAAGGTGCGAATAGCGTTAATCCTCCGAAGGCCTCTCGACATGATCGATGACAAGGACTTCCACCGGGCCTTTTTCGGGCTCCAATTTCAAACCGAGTTGTTCCCGAACAGCAGTGAACACGCTGATGTCCTCCGAAGCCGAGCCGTGGTTGATCCTGAACTCGGGAGTCGCCTCCAATTTGATGTCGTAGGTTCCGGTAAGCCCCGTCTTGTCGAGGATCGGTCGATCGATCCCGAAATCGCGGCTGATATCGTCAGCAAGGGATTCCATGGTGGCCCTCGCCAGCGTTATGGTCTGATTCCGCCCATTTACGCCGTGTTTGGAGATTAATACCGCATCGGGAGCGCTTTCCTTGAATTTCGGTCCGTTCTTGCCAACGACGAGCGCATAAACCGGCAACTCTTTCATCTCGCGATGGGATTTGAGATCGAATCGTTCTTCCAACAGCCGTTGCAGCATCTGCCTAAATTCACCCCTCGTGGGAGTCCCATCCCCCTCGGCCTTTGCCACAATGTTGTAGTACGTGTCGTACACAACCGGCCGCGCACGCGATTCCGCCAACGTTACCTGAAAGTTCTTCAGGCCGTATGCCTCTTCAATGAGGTCAGACACGGTATAAGCCTCCAACGTGAGCCGCGGGCCGGAGGATGAATAACCAACCAGGACGTGCCAGGGTCCGGGATTAGGTTTGATTGACGCAACCTCGAAGGATGGCAAAGGCGCACGGGGGGTTGGTGTCGACTGCGCGCGCATTTGCGAGGCGCTTAAAAGACCGGAAACCACAGGGGTGATAATGCTGGCCAATAGCGTCAAAAGCCGTAGGAGATTACTCATGTAGTTTATTTCCTCCGCCGCGCTTCTTGTCTTCTGGTTTCACTTTCAGGAGTCCATCAAAACCGAGGTCCGAGCTACACCCCTTTGCCAAAAGCAAACCAAGTATTCATACTCCGATTGTACCCTATCCAGTAGCACAGGCACTCTTGCCTGTGCCCGCAGCCACCCCATCCTAACACGGGCACAGGCAAGAGTGCCTGTACTACGTCGTTGCTCACGGCTCGTCTGCTGGGTTATCATAGAGATTCACCCCGGCCGCGTGATTGGCCCGGGGTCAGGGCAGAATACAACATAAGGAGTAAAGACATGCATACTCGGCGTCTACGTGTACGCCCGCTTCTCACACTTCTGGTGGTCATGATGTCGTTCTCGGCAGCTTTGTTTGCGGCTGAAAGCGTCTACAATTTCACCCTCCCGTCCATCGATGGCGAGCCCACTTCGCTCGCGAACTACAAGGGCAAGGTCGTTCTCCTGGTGAACGTCGCCAGCCGCTGCGGTTTCACGCCGCAATATTCGGCGCTGGAATCGATCTATGAAAAATACAAGGACCAGGGCTTTGTGATCCTGGGTTTCCCCGCCAACAATTTCGGCGGTCAGGAGCCGGGCACGAACGCCGAAATTAAGAATTTCTGCTCGACCAAGTACAACGTCTCGTTTCCCATGTTCGCCAAGGTCTCAGTGAAAGGCGATGACTGCACTCCCCTCTATCAATATCTGACCAAGCAGGCGAACCCCAGCATTACCGGCGATATCAAATGGAATTTCACCAAGTTCCTGGTCGATCGTAACGGGAACGTCGTGGCGCGCTTCGAATCGCCCGTCAAGCCGGACTCTCCCGAAATCACTGCGGCAATCGAGAAGTATCTAAAACAGTGACGAGTGACCAGTGACGAGTGACGAGCAAAAGGAGAGAAAAACATGAGCGATGTTCTGACGCAAGTTCTCGCCGCCAATGAGGCTTACGCGAAAGCCTTTGGCGATAAAGGCAAGCTGGCCATGCCGCCGGCACGGCGGTTTGCCATCCTAACCTGCATGGACGCGCGCCTGGATCCCGCGCGGTTCGCCGGTCTCAGTGAAGGCGACGCCCACGTGATCCGCAATGCCGGCGGACGGGCCAGTGACGACGCCATCCGGTCATTGGTCATTTCTTACAAACTGCTGGCGACGCGCGAATGGTTTGTGATTCACCACACCGATTGCGGAATGTTGGCGTTCACCAACGAGATCATGAGAGAACTGCTGGAGCACAGCCTCGAAACCGCACAACTCGAGGGCGGCAAATGGAAGGACGTAGGAAAGGGCCCTGGTTCCTACGAAGGTCATTTCATCGAATGGCTGACCATTCGCGACCAGGCCCGAAGCGTCGTGGCTGATGTGGCGCGTATCAAGGCTCATCCCTTGGTTCCGAAACACATCCCAGTCTATGGGTACATCTACGATGTGACGACGGGCCGCCTTAACGAGGTCAGGGAAGCGACGAAAGTGGGAAAGGCCGGCTAAGACGGTGGGACTGGCGTTCGGCAGTCGGCAGGACGACCGGTCTGCGAGCCTTGCCCCGTAGGGGCAACCCATGAGTAGCCGTGGGTGAAACCCACGGGCACATGAACCAAATCTCCGCTCGGCCCTGAAGGGGCCGAACCGAAGGTCAACCCCTCCGGGGTTGATGCAGTTCGTTTTGAATGGTTCCCGCAGGTTGAAACCTGCGGCTACCCACGTACGGCCCCTTCGGGGCCCGAGGTCAGCATTGGTCCGCGTGACCGTTGCGCGTAAAGACGCGCGTGCTGACATTATCTTTGAGGAGCGTCCAGAACGAGGCATCGAGGTAGGAGCGGATGGAAACGTAGCATCCACCGCAGTGGTTGGTGGGGACAAACTCTCTCACCATAGCTTTCTGCGACGTATACTCGTTCTCGAACATCGAACACGGACGCAGCCCGCCCGTCGGCGTTACTACCATAAACCTCCGCCCCGCATTGCATCCCGGCACGGTTCCGTCGCGGAAGAAATCGTGGATGCCCGAGAGCGTCCAGGGCGAGTTGGCAATGCGGCCATTTCTGGACTTCAGATCCAGGAGCTGATCGAGTGTCTTGCGCAGCGCCGCCAGGTCCTCCGCCGACTGAATGTAATGATCCATGCTGCCGGTGCGCAGAGGCGTGTAAGCGCTATAGGAGATGGAAACGCCCCACTCCTTGGCGCGTTCGTAGATCCCCACGAGTGCGGGGAGGTTTTCACGAGTGATCGCCGTGTTCAGCGCCACATCGTCGTGGCCGTGGCGGGCAAGCGCAGGAACCAGTTTTTCGAGATGAGCGTAAAGCCCGGGTGAGCGGCGGAATTCATCGTGCCTGGAATCGGGGAAATCGAGCGAGATGGAAATCTGGTTGATGCCCAGGGGGCGCAAAGCCAGATACTTCTCTTCCGTCAGCAAGCGTCCGTTCGTCACCAGAATAGTGTATGGAAGGCCGCTCGGTTCCTTCACGGCTCGAATAATCTCCTCGAGATCCCTCCGCAGTAAGGGTTCACCGCCCGAGAGTTGCACCGCCATGGGCTTGAGAGTGCTGCGCAGTTCCGCGTAATCCTCCGCGCGAAGCAGTCCTGCCGGGTCGGGTTTCATCCCTCCCTTGTCGCAATGCTTGCAATTGGCCGTGCAGGAATGAGTTAACTCAAATGAAACCACCAAAGGCCGATTGGTGCAGAAACTCCACGTGCCTCGGGCAATCATGCGAGCAGCTCGTGTAACAGGTATCGCTTTCAATGTTTACTCCAAGAAATCGGATTGCACATTAGGGTTCGGTGCAACGTGCGAGGGTTCTGCCAAACTCCGGCCAGGTTCTCAAATCTGGCGCCTGGCCAAGTTCCGAGAACACGATAGCATACTCCGGCCAGTCACCACGAGCAAGCTGTTTATGTTGAGCCTACAAAGATCTAAGCTACGCTCATTGAACCGCCAGAATGCGCAATTCAATCATAATTTTCGACCGTTCATAGTATGTGGATTGTCACCTCTTGGACTTTCAGGTACGGTTAAGATTCACCTCGTGCCCGCGGGGTTTTCAGGGGCCTTACTCGACAGGCTGCTGGAAAGTGACAGCGGGGCTTGACCCGAATGGACCAGCTTAGTTTTCGCCGGACAATACGCTTCTGGAACACGCGCCTCCGAGAGTGGCGCATGATCGCCGGCGGGTTAATCTCCACCCGTCATCCGGTTCTCGCCCATCTGATTCCCATTCGCCGCTGCAATCTCTCCTGTGCGTATTGCAACGAATTCGACAAAGTCTCAAAGCCGCTTCCGCTCGAGACCATGTTTCGCCGCGTCGACCGGTTGGCAGCGCTGGGGACAACCATCATCACGATCAGCGGCGGCGAGCCGCTCCTGCACCCTGAATTGGAAGAGATAGTTCAGCATATCCGCAGACGCGGAATTATTGCCGGTTTGATCACCAACGGTTACCTGCTGACCCCCCAGCGCATCGAACACCTTAATCGCGCCGGCCTGGACCACCTGCAAATCAGCATTGATAACGTCATACCCGACGAGATTTCAAAGAAGAGCCTGCGCGTTTTGGACCGCAAGCTGCACCTGCTGGCGCGCTACGCGATCTTCCAGGTGAATATCAATTCGGTTTTGGGAACCTGCGTCCGTAACCCAGACGACGCTCAGGAAGTGGCCCGCCGGGCGCTCGAGCTCGGTTTCACGAGTACCGTGGGCATTCTCCATGACCACGGCGGACAGCTTGAGCCCCTCAGCGAACGCCAGCAACAGCTCTTTGCCCTGATCATGGAGATGGGCAAACGGTCCTACTCCCGCTTCAATCATTTCCAGAAGAACATTTCACAAGGGCTGGGCAATGAGTGGCGCTGCCGCGCCGGCAGCCGCTACCTTTATGTCTGCGAGGATGGTCTGGTGCACTACTGCTCGCAGCAGCGCGGATATCCTGCCATTCCACTCGAGAAATACACGCGCGCCCACCTTGAACACGAGTATCACACTCAAAAGTCGTGCGCGCCCCGCTGCACGATTTCCTGCGTGCAGCAGGTCGCCATACTCGACAATTGGCGCGACCCGCAAACGCGACCCGCCTTCACCCCCGCCGATGCGCTGGTGCAACTGCAAGGGGCTGGGGACTAGGGGCTAGGAACTGGGGAAAACAACTGCGTGCAAACTGCTTATCGGCCCTGGTGAGGATGCTTTGGGCGCGGCCCCCTCGCAAACTTTCAGTCCATGCCATGCCATAGCCCGTTTCTTTCCCCTAGTCCCCAGCCCCTAGCCCCTAACCCCTATCTTCCACTCCACCTGCGCGAGGATCCCGCCCAGGATTTTGGCGTCGTGGTTGGTGAGTTCGAGATCCCGCAGGAGACGGCGCAGTTTCAGCAGTGTGGCGTCACGGCTTTTTGGTTTCAAATAGCCCACATGGTCCAGAACGCGCGCCGCACGCTCGAAGAGGTGCTCGAGAGACTGGGTGCCCGCTGGATCCGACGAGTGGACAGTGGGCCGCAGGGGACGGGCCGGCACAAGTCCGGCGCGCGACAATTCGTATGCGCAAACCGCCACCGCTTGTCCCAGGTTCATGGAAGGACAATCCACCACGGTTGGGATACGAACCAGGGCGTGGCAGAAACTCAGGTCCTCGTTCGAAAGACCGGTCTTCTCGGAACCGAAGAGCAGGGCGACAATCCCTCTCGCTGGGCGTCGCCGGAGCCAGGCAGGGAAATCCGGCAGCGGAATAAGGTCCCGGTCCAGGTTGCGCCGGGAGCCTGCGGTCGTCCCAACAACCAAGGGTGCGTCCGCGATTCCATCGACCAAGTTCTCCACGGCGCGCGCCGAGGTGACGACCTCCTCCGCTCCCACCGCCGACCGCGTCTCTTGCCACACCGGACTATACGGGGACACCACCACCAATTCGCGAAAGCCAAAATTGGCCATCGCCCGCGCCGCCGCTCCTATGTTTAACGGATTCCGTGGCCGCACCAGCATAAACCGCCAAGCCAGGTCAGGTGATTTCATAACCCGAATTCTACCAGGAGGCGGCCGCAGGGGGGACTTTCTTCGCAGTGCGCGACGAAAGCAGATCCTTCGCTTCGCTCGGGATGACATGTCATTCTGAGCCCGTTCGCTTCGCTCAGGGTAAACTGCGCGAAGAATCTGCATTTCGTTGCGGCCTTGCAGCGCTGTGCGCTCTGCACTACTATTCCCCAAGTTCTTCGCGGGCCGCGCAGATTTCGTGGCACGGGCGTCCCGCCCGTGCGCACGGCCAGGATGGCCGTGCCACGTTGGGATGCGGCTCCGTCGCGCTGTGGTGAGTTTTTTCCCCTGGCCCGACGGAACTCGAAGCAAACGGCCCGTTCCAAACCCTGAGGATTGAGTTACCATTACGGCCTATGCACACCGACCCATACGATCCCGAGTTGTTCCGGCGCCATGGCCACCAGGTCGTCGAGGCATTGGCAGCCTATCTTGAATCCGCTCGAGCGGGTCAACTGCCGGTTCTTCCGCTCCGTGCTCCAATTGAACTTTCCGAGCAGTACCAGGGCCCACTTCCGCTGCACTCCGCCGATGACCCCGAGGCTGAGATCGCGCGCTGCCTGGCGCAGATCGTCGGACAGAGTATTCACCTGCACCATCCTGGTTACATGGGCCATCAGCTTCCCGCCGTCTTGCCCGTGGCCGCGCTGGCCGACTTGATCTCGAGTCTGTTGAACAATAGCGCCGCCGTCCACGAAATGGCGCAGGCTGGGACGCAGATCGAGCGACAAGTCATACGCTGGCTTTGCGCATCGGTCGGTTGGTCCCACGATGCCGATGGCGTCCTGACCTCCGGCGGATCGCTCGGGAATCTGACGGCGCTGCTGGCAGCGCGCAACCACGCCACGCAAGGCGCGGCGTGGCGCCAGGGACTCCACGCAGGACCGCCGCTGGCTCTGCTGGTTTCCGACCAAGCACACTACTCTGTGGCCCGCACGGCGGGAGTCCTCGGGCTGGGCGAGGAGTCCATTGTCACGATTCCCACCGACCATTGTTTCCGGCTCGACGTTTCGGCACTCGACCGCCTGTACCGGCAGACAGTCCAGCAAGGGAAGAAGGTGGTGGCCATCGTAGGCAGCGCCGGCACAACTGCGACCGGGTGCTTCGATCCCTTGCGCGAGATAGGAGAGTTCTGCCGGGAAAAAACCGTGTGGTTCCACATCGACGGCTCGCACGGCGCCTCGGCTCTTTTTTCAGAAAAGTATCGTAGCCTTACGGACGGTATCGAGCTCGCATCCTCGCTGGTGTGGGACATGCACAAAATGCTTTTCATTCCCAGCCTGGTCACCGCCGTGCTCTTCCCCCAGCGGCCATACAACTATGAAGCCTTCTCGCAAGAAGCAAGCTATCTCTTCGCCCGGCGTCCCGAGGAAGCGGATTTTGACCTCGCGCTCCGTACACTCGAGTGCACAAAGAGAACCATGGGAATAAAGCTCTGGCTGGCTCTGCGCGTCCATGGCGCAGAAGTCATCGGTGAGCTGGTGGCCAGGACGTTTGACTTGGCGCGCGAATTCGCAGCCCTGCTCAAAGCCCAACCCGACTTCGAACTGGCCGCAGAGCCGGCAAGCAACATTCTCTGTTTTCGCCATGTTCCGCCGCGGATCAGGAACGCCGGGAACGAGCCGGAAGGGCTCGATGAGCATCAGTTAGAAGTACGGCAACGAGTGGTGGCTTCGGGAAGGTATTTTCTGGTGCAGACGGTTTTGCGGAACAAAATCTATCTCCGAACCACGCTCATGAATCCACGGACTACAGTCGAGGATCTTAAAGGACTGATTGAGGCCATCAGAGACTCGGGCGGTAGCGCTGACCTTCAGGTCAGCACTGAAGTGCCGACCTAAAGGTCGCTACACTCTTGGGTGTCGGGCAGGAGGTGAAAAACATTGAAGCAACCAAACAAGAGGATCACACCTTCCAATCTGACTCGGCGAAGAGTGTTAACTTCCGGAATGCTCGCCGGCGTGGCCACGGCTCTGCCTTCCCTGCCCCTGGTTGCCGGGGCCACGGCCTTCGCTCCCCCAGAAGCGCAGGCACGCTTGAAGGCATTCGAGTTGGATGAAATCACGGTTACGGGGCTTCAGCAGGCAATGCAATCGGGCCGGCTCACGGCGCGTTCCATTGCAGAGAAATACCTGGCGCGCATCGAGGCGGCCGACAAGCACGGACCGAGCGTCAACTCTGTCATTGAAATCAACCCCGAGGCGCTCGCCATCGCCGAGAAGCTCGACCGGGAACGCGAAGCGCACGGCCCCCGCGGTTCGCTGCACGGGATTCCCGTGCTCATCAAAGACAACATTGCCACCCGCGACCGAATGATGACCACGGCCGGCTCACTCGCTCTGGTGGGAGCACAGGCGCCAAAAGATTCTTTCGTGGCGAAGAAGCTTCGCGAAGCCGGCGCCGTCATTTTGGGAAAAACCAACCTGAGCGAATGGGCCAATATCCGGTCGTCTCACTCGACCAGCGGCTGGAGCGGACGCGGAGGGCTGACCCGCAATCCCTATGCGCTCGACCGCAATCCGTGCGGCTCGAGTTCCGGTTCGGGCGCCGCCGTTTCTGCAAACTTCTGCGCGCTGGCTATCGGCACTGAGACCGATGGTTCCATCGTCTGCCCCGCAAACGCCAACGGGATTGTCGGGATCAAACCCACCGTCGGCCTAGTCAGCCGCGCCGGGATCGTTCCCATCGCGCATAGCCAGGACACGGCCGGGCCCATGGCTCGAACGGTGGCCGATGCGGCGGTTTTGCTCGGCGCACTAACCGGAGTCGACACCGACGATCCGGAGACTGGAGCAAGCCAAGGGAAGGCGCTGGCGGATTACACCCGATTCCTCGATCCGCATGGGCTGCGCAGTTCGCGGATCGGAGTGGTGCGCAAATCGTTCGGCATAAGCGATGCACTGGACGCATTGATGAACCAAGCCATCGACGAGATGAAACGCCAGGGTGCGGTGATTGTGGATCCGGCCGACATCGAATCCATGGAGCAGGTCGGAGACTCCGAATTCCAAGTACTCCTTTACGAACTCAAGGCTGACCTGAATTCTTACCTCGCGGCACTGGGTCCCGGCGCACCCGTGCACACCTTAGAGGAGATCATCGAGTTCAACGAGCACAATCGCGAAAAGGAGATGCCTTACTTCGGACAGGACACATTCATCAAAGCGCAGGCCAAGGGACCGCTGACGGAAAAGGCGTACCTGG
>Ga0326728_10000445_pt1 | contig 161515 bp, 102 predicted proteins | sample MB3enrmetagenome_FD_207602 | JGI IMG/M metagenome (GOLD analysis project Ga0326728, IMG submission 207602) | Lab enriched peat soil microbial communities from McLean, Ithaca, NY, United States - MB31MN | ecosystem: Environmental > Terrestrial > Soil > Wetlands > Peat | place: USA: New York... | reverse complement strand
AAAATTCGCTAAGGAACCCTATGAACTCGATCGGATGGTGGTTGGAAGTTATTCTCGCTTTTGGATTCATGGTCTTCATCCATGAGGGAGGCCACTACCTACTTTGCCGGTTCTTCAGCGTGGATGTGGAAGAATTCGCCCTGGGATTCGGCCCCATACTCGTATCCCGCAAATGGGGAAAGACCCTTTATTCCGTTCGGGCGTTTCCTTTGGGTGGGTTCTGCAAACCCAAGGGAGGGGACCTGAGCGGAGAGACAGCCGACAAAATGTATGAAAAACCTCCCGAACCGGGAGATTTCCTCTTCGCGGCCTGGTGGAAAAGGGTTTTTATCTTCCTGGCCGGGCCTGGTATGAATTACCTTTCCGCTTTCGCTATCTTGTTCCTCCTTTTCTGGTGTGTGGGCGAGAAAACACCTATTGAAGATCCTGTCCTGGGTTTTGTTCCGCCCCAAAGTATGGCGGACCAATCCGGCTTCCGTAAAGGCGACAAGATCCTCAAGGTGGATGGCCAACCTGTCACGAACCTTTATACGGTGTTGGACTTGGTTTCCGAAAAGCTTGAAAAGAACCCGAAACAAGGGGTTCCCTTGTCCATTGAAAGGAAAGGGAAGGCGTTGGAATTGACTTTCCAGGGCGACCTGCAAAAACCTGACGCGGAACTTGGTCTTTACGCCCTGATCCCTCCGATCATCGGTTCGGTGCCTTTTTCCTCTCCGGCGATGAAAGCGGGGCTGAAAGAGGGGGATAAGGTCCTGACCGTGGACGGAACAAAAGTCTCCGAATGGATGGAATTGGCATTCCTCATCCACAATAGCAAGTCGGATGAGGTCAAAATGGATGTTTCTCGGGACGGCAAGAGTTACCCCATCATCCTGAAGAAGATCTACGATGGGACCGGTAAACATATCGGTATTTCCCCTATCGATCCTCAAAGATTCGACGTAAAGAAATTGGGATTTGGCGAGGCGTTTATGTCCGCTGGCCGCAAGATCACTTCCACCTGCGGTCTTTATCTGGGGGCCCTATGGGAAATGGTCACGGGAAAGATATCCCTGAAAGACTCCATTGGGGGGCCGGTCACCATCATGCGCCTGATGTACCAAAGGGCGTCCCTAGGCCTCATCGAGTTCTGCAATATCGTGTCCTTCATTTCCTTGGTGCTTTGCATCATGAACCTCCTTCCCATTCCGGTGGTCGATGGGGGACAGATCGTCCTTTGCGTGGTCGAGGGGCTTAAACGCAAGCCCGTCTCGGTCCGTATCCAGATGGCCTATCAACAGGTCGGTTTTTTCCTTCTGGTGGGGCTCATGGCCCTGGCGGTCGTGATGGATTTTTGGAACATCTATCTGGAGAAATTCCACAATCAGATCCATTGATGGTCCCGCGCTAGGTCGGGCGGGACGGTCCTTGGAAAGTTTCAATATTAAGGGGAGGCTTCTTTGAAACTACACGAATATCAAGCGAAGGAACTGTTCGCCAAGTACGGATTGCCGGTCACGCCGGGCGTGGTGGTCAAGCATCTGTCCGAAATCGAGGAAGCCATCCTTAAATTCCCAGGCGGCCCCTGGGTGGTCAAGGCCCAGATCCACGCGGGCGGACGGGGCAAGGCGGGCGGCGTCAAGCTGGCCAAGACCGAGACGGAACTGCACCAAAAAGCCAGCGATATCCTGGGCATGACCCTTATCTCACCCCAGACCGGCCCCCAGGGCCGTTTGGTCAAGAAGATCTTCATTACCCCCGCCATCGATTTCGAGAAAGAACTTTATGTCAGCGTGGTCCTGGACCGGGGTTCCCGTTGTCCAGTCCTGCTGGCGTCGGCTGAAGGCGGCACCGAGATAGAGGAATTGGCCGTCACCAAACCCCAGGCCATCCTGAAAGTCATCATCGATCCAGTGGAAGGGTTGCAAGCCTACCAGGCCCGTCAATTGCACCTGGACTTGGGATTGCCCAAGGAGAAGGTCAATCAGGGCGCCAAGATATTCCAGGACATGTACCGGATGTTCATGGACCTGGACCTTTCCTTGATCGAAGTGAACCCTTTGGTGGTTCTGAAGAATGGGGACATCCACTGCCTGGACGCGAAAGTTTCTTTCGAGGACAACGGTTTGGCCCGGCACAAGGAATATGCCTCCTGGCGTGACCCGGACGAGGAAGACGCCCGCGAGCTGGAAGCCGCTGAGTTCGGACTTTCCTATATCTCCCTGGACGGCAACATCGGATGTTTGGTCAACGGAGCAGGGTTGGCCATGGCCACCGCCGACGCCATCCAGCATTTCGGCGGGATGCCGGCCAATTTCCTGGATGTGGGCGGGGGAGCCTCTACCAAGGCGGTCACGGCGGCCTTCAAGATCATCCTTTCGGACAGCCGGGTGAAGGCCATTTTGGTCAATATCTTCGGCGGCATCATGAAATGCGATGTGATCGCCCAGGGCATCATGGACGCGGCCATGGAAGTGGGATTGAAGCTTCCCCTGGTCATCCGCCTGGAAGGGACCAACGTGGAAAAGGGCAAAGAACTGCTGGCTCAATCCGAACTGAAGTACGCGTTCGCGTCCAGCATGGACGAGGCCGCCCAAACGGTGGTCAAAGCGGCGGGAGGGACAATCCTATGAGCATATATTTAGATAAAGAAGCCAAGGTCATTTGCCAGGGGATCACCGGCTCGGCCGGGTTATTCCATTCCAAAGCCTGCCGGGAATATGGGACCAAGCTGGTAGGCGGGGTCACGCCGGGCAAAGGCGGTTCGGAAGTCGAGGGATTCAAGGTATTCGACACGGTCGCCGATGCGGTCAAGAAGACCGGGGCCAATACCACCATGATCTTCGTGCCGGCGTTATTCGCGGCCGACGCCATCCTGGAGGCCGCCGCCGCCGGGATCCAACTGATCGTCTGCATCACCGAGGGCATTCCGGCCAACGATATGTCCCGGACGATGAAACTTCTCAAACAATATCCCCAGACCCGGCTCATCGGTCCCAATTGCCCCGGAATCATCACGCCCGGGGAGGCCAAAGTGGGCATCATGCCGGGTTACATCCACAAACCAGGCAAGATCGGCATCGTTTCCAGGTCCGGAACCCTCACCTATGAGGCGGTTTGGCAGGTGACCCAGCTGGGTCTGGGCCAGTCGACATGTATCGGCATCGGGGGCGACCCGATCGTCGGGACGACCCATCTGGACGCCTTGGAAGCGTTCAACAAAGACAAGGCTACGCAGGCGATCATCATGATCGGAGAGATCGGCGGGACGGCGGAAGAGGAAGCGGCCCAATTTGTTAAGAAAGAAATGAAGAAGCCCGTCGCGGCGTTCATCGCGGGTATGACCGCGCCTCCGGGTAAACGCATGGGCCACGCGGGCGCCATCGTTTCCGGCGGCAAGGGAACGGCGAAAGAAAAGATAGCGGCGCTGGAAGCGGCGGGCATCACGGTGGCCCAAAGTCCCGGCGGGATCGGCAACGCTCTGGTGGAAGCCCTGAAGGGTAAGAAAAAAGGGAAGGCAAAATCCTCTGGGAAATGATCGGAGGGGGTTTTCCCTTACGCTAAGTTCTCGTTGACCCAGTGATAGATCAAGGTGTTCGCCAGGGGCCCCCAAATTCGGGAATCCGTTCCATGGAATACCGCGAAGGTCTTCAATCCACACGCAGAGGCCAACTGGGTCACGCCGCTGTCGTTACCCAAATAGGCGGCCGAGACCGATAACACCCCTGCTAAAGTCCTCAGATCCAGTGACTTATCCAGAACTTTCACGCCCCGAAGACCGCTAAATGCTTGCCGGATATTTTCCAAATCCCTTTCTTCAGCCTCTCCCCAGGTGACCAATACTTGTTTGTTCGATTCAGTGACAGCCCTTTGGGCTGCGTCCCGGAAGAAAGAAAGGGGCGCGTTCTTTTTGGGGCTGCCGCTCCCGGGATGGATGACCAGGGGTTTGGTAAGCCCCAAGTTTTTCAATAGGTCCAAACTTTTTAAGGATAACTCCGGACTTATCTTGAGTCGGGCCTGTCTCAAATGAGGGTCGGAGGGAAGCGGGCTGGGCATGACGGTCTGAAGCCAGTATTCGCCAGCCCATCGAGCTTCTTGCAAGAAATCAGAGAAAGATTGGGAAGGGTAATGAAGTCGTACTTGGGAAAGGGTCGATAGTTTTTGTTCTAGCGAACTATCCAGATCCTTGAAGAACAAATAAATATCCGAGAAACCGTTCAGGAAATCCCTGACGGAAGGTTCCCAATTGCCGGGAGTGAGGAGGGATTGAAGAAGAGGTTCCAAGGGCACTACTTGGTCCACTCCCAGCATTTCATTTCCCAGGGCTTGATACGGAAAGGTTCCCGCGATCGTCACGGGCGCTTTGGTTTGGAGGAAGTGAAGGGCTGGTAAGGTCATCAGGCTGTCCCCCAGACTTCCCGCGGTCAGGACCAGTGTTCCTCTTGATGGTTCCATGGGAGCAGTATAAATCAGGAAGGGTGAAAGCGCTTTTTGCTTTTTGACCGTTAAAGGTGTGAATAATTTTCAATAAACGTCAAAAAAAACACGAAAGCGCTTCCTGCTTTTTTGTAGGACTGAATTGATTTAACGTTGGCCTGTAAGGTTTTTTTATGGTTTGATATGGCACTCATTCTGCATATTATTTCAAAACCTTTTTCGTCGAGCGGTTGTCTTTGAACCACCATTCATCGGAGAGAAATGTGAAGCGTTCGTTCAACATGTGGTTGGGTACGGCCCTGACCGGGCTATTTCTCCTCACCCTCGGAAATTCCGTCGCCATGGCGACTTCAGCCCAACTCATCACTCGCGTGGATGCTGTCAACGGCGGAAAAATTTTGTCAGCAAACTCTGGATGCACGGTCCGCTTGAAGGGTGTGGATGTGGACAGCTTGGAATACAATTCCACTGGAGACAACGTTATATTGAATACTGTTGCCGAGGCTGTCACGGCCTGGAACGCGAATGTTATCCGCTTGCCCTTGAGCCAGGACTATTGGTTCGGGTGCGGTAGTAATATCTCCAACTATCAGGCTTTAGTTGATGGTATTGTCAATTTCTGTTTGTCCAACAATGCTTATGTGCTTCTGGATCTTCATTGGTCAGGGAATCAAACAGGATCAACCGATCCCTGCGGAGCTGGCTGGGGAAATGATCACACACTCAATAGCGGCCATCAATTAAACATGCCGGACGACAACAGCGTGACCTTCTGGTCGTCTGTCGCAGCTCGTTACGCCAATAACCCAGCCGTTCTTTTTGACCTGTACAACGAACCTCATGATGATCCTTGGCTCACCTGGCGCAATGGCGGGACCAGCGGATCGGGTTTCCACACGCCTGGGTTGCAGGCTCTTTTGAATACCATTCGAAACACGGGAGCCAATAATGTCGTTGTTGCTGGCGGTTTGAACTGGGCTTATGACCTTACCGGAATCGTCAACAATTCTTGTGGCAGTGTTCCCTGCGCATTGACGGAAACGTCAACCGGGAATGGGATCATCTACGCAACGCATATCTATCCCTGGAAAGGGACCGGGGCCTATTGGACCCCAACCGATGGGAACACTTACATCGCTGTAGCAGGTCAGTACCCCATTTTTGTCGGTGAGTTCGGGGAAGGAGGAACCACTGCCGCAAGCGCTACAATTACTGGGTTTACCCCTGATCCTGACGTGAATGGAGCGTGGATGGGAACGGTTCTAAGTTGGATGGACTCTTTGGGCATTTCAGGGACGGCCTGGGATATGAACACTGGTTCTTCCCCTATTTTGATCACGGATTGGGCTTATACTCCTAGCGCATGGGAAGGAGTTACAGTTAAAAGTTGGCTTTCAAACGCTGTTCCTGTTTGCAATCTGCCGACTTATACGCCCACCTCAACGGATACACCCTGCATGGTAAATGGTAATACTTGTACACCTTCCAGTACTTTCACTCCAACGGTGACCAACACCCCCACTTCCACACCGACGGTAACTCCTACTGTCATTACGCAAATGATCGATAATTTCGAGACGATCGGGACCCAGTTGACCGCGCCGTTCACCGGCACTTGGCAATCCAATGTCGGAAATAGTTCCACCGAGCAAGCTTTCTATAACAATCCTCCCGGGGCTAATGGAACTAACTATGCCATGAAAGCGACGGGTACACTGGTTGCGAGTGGTTGGGCGCAGGAGCAGGCGAACTTATATAACCCCATGTCGCTTTTCAACGCATCGGGTTTTGTTGGTATTGGATTTTGGTTCTATGGCGATGGGAACTCTTATCGTATCGACATCAACACGACCGATGTCACCAATTATGATTGGTGGGGATACACTTTCACGCCTCCAGCCGGTGTTTGGACCTATATTCAGGAACCTTTTTCGCTCATGACACAGCAAGGTTTTGGCGGCGGACCCGCTCCTTTTAACCTCGCTCATGTAAAAGGGATACAATTCGATGCTGAAACGGCGGGGGCTTACAATTATCAGGTGGATGAGATCATGTTTTATACGGCCGCGGGAGCTTACTATACCAATACGCCCACTTCGACTTTCACCCCAACTTTAACCAACACTCCCTGTATGGTCGGGGAAAATACTTGTACTTCGACCTTCACCTCTACCCCGACTTCGACTTTTACGGTCACCCCGACATTTACCCCAACTACCACATTCACCATCACCGACACACCCTCTCCTACGGCGACCCCGTTCAATCAGTATGTCCCGTATCCAAATCCCTGGCCCGATCCGAAAAACCCAGGATCCACCCTCAAGTTCTATTACCAGAATGACCAGCAATATGACCAGGTCCAGTTGAAGATATTCTCCCTGGCTTTCCGAAAACTTTATGAGGACGATTCGCTTCCGACAGGCCAGGGTCCACAATCCTATTCCCTCTTGGGGATGGGACAAGCGAACCTTAATTTGGCCAATGGTCTGTATTATTTCGTGATCATCTCCAATGTCGGCGGCCAGCCCAGCCAGAAACTAATGAAGGTCTTGATACTCCGCTGATGTTTTAGAGATTGTCCCGCTGATTATTCCTTTGATTAAGTCATAATCACGCCAAAACCAGGCGAAGATTGGTCCGTAAGGAAGTTCAGAAAAAGAAAAATTTTTTGACACTCCCAAGGGGTTTCATCGTCTAATTAGCGATATAATTCAATTCAACCGCTTTTGAAAGCCGAATCTTATTCGGCTTTTCTTTTTTTAAGGGGATAGGGTTTTAAAACCATGAATCATAAAAAACTGTTGAACCTGTTGGAGATTGTTTTGCTCGCTTTGATGGCTTCCGGACTGGCGGACGCCCAAACCCTGCCAGCCACCATTACGGTCAACGCTGGTGTCACCGTCAATTCTTTCATCCCGGTCAGCCTTTTCGGCAACAATGCCGCCTATTGGATCAGCAATACGGCCAACCAGGCGGTGCAATCCAAGGTCCAGGCGGCGGGGAATTATTTCATCCGTTTCCCCGGTGGGTCCTCCTCGGACGATTTCCATTGGAATGGCACGGGAAGTTTCAACGCCAACAATTACTGGGCCCCCAGCGGGACCACCTATTCGGCCGGATTCGCGGATAACGAAACTTACCGCGGGACTTCGTCAAGTTATGGAACGCCTTCTCATATCACTGATGGCACCGCCGCCAACGCCTGGCTTTCCAATGTGGATACTGATTTTCCAAACAATCAATGGGTGATCCTGGACCTGGGAGCGGGAAAAACTTTTAGCGGAGTATCTATTGTGTGGGGCACGCCTTACGCCACTACTTTTCAAGTCCAATATTGGCCTACGACGGGATGGCCTCCGCCTTTGAGCGATAACTCCTCCAATAAATGGATCACCACATCCGCCGGAACAGTGACCAGTACAGGCGGGACCCAGACCGTTAATTTCACGGCCTTATCCGCTGAATATGTCCAACTGCATTTAACCGCCAGCTCAGCGGGAGCGGGAGGGGCGTACTCCATCAAACAAGTTTATGTCTTGGACGGAGCGTCGGTTGTTTCGAACAATACGAGCAACGCTACCAGCCAGACCCAGGTGGAGGTTTCAAGCACTGACCCGGCTAGTTCGCTGAACTATACGACCAATCCTCCAGGAAGCACGGATTTCGAATCCTTTATGACTTACGCGAACGCTTTTACCGATCCCAACGGTCCGCCCGGCCAGCACGCCATCCCCATGATCACGGTCAACCTCGGTACGGGAACGGCCCAGGAAGCGGCCAGCTGGGTCTATTACGCCAATACCGTCAAGGGGTACGGAATCAAGTACTGGCAGATTGGCAACGAGACCGAAGGCGCGTGGGAAACAGGGGGGCCTCTTCCCGCCCAGGATTATGTGCGCCGCTACATCGAGTATTACACCGCCATGAAGGCCGTGGACCCGACCATCATCATCACGGGTCCAGTCGCGGGTAGTTTTGGCGACACATCCAACATGTATGATGGAAAAAGCTATATCCAGGATTTCATCGGGATGCTGCAATCCAAGGGCGCGATCGCAGACCTGAACGCCATCGATTACCATTGGTATCCCAATTATGGGAACTATACGGCGGCGGCGGCATTGACTTCCACCGCCAGCCTGGACGGGTACCCCGCGCAGTTGAACGGCTGGCTGACGACCGCGGGAGTGGCCAGTCCAACGACCGTACCTGTCTTAATGAGCGAGTTCAATGTCGATCCGGGGGATGAGAACTTCCAAGTACAATTGGGTAACGGTCTTTGGGTGGCGGACGCACTGGGCCATTTCATCAACGCCTTTGGAAGCCGGGGTTATTGCAATCTTTGGGACACCCTGAACGGCGGTAGCGGCGGCACAAGCATAACGGGTGGAGACTTGGGATATCTGAATGTCAACAACGATGGGTACCAATACCAGCCCCGAGCGACTTACTGGACAATTCAGATGATGACCAGCGATTGGGCCATTCCCGGGGACGTCAATACCCATCAGATGGTCAAAACGACCATTAGCGGAGCGAGCGCCCCTGCTTCTTTATTCGCCGCTTATACGGATTATCGACCGGATGGTGTCCTTTCCCTGGTTGTCATCAACAAGAACCCTACAGATTCCTACACTACCTGGATCACAGGATTGCCATTCACCCCCAACACCACAGCCAATGGCTGGACCTTTACCAGCGCCAATTATGTTTGGGAAACCGCGACGACTCCCTATCACGCCTCAACAGATACAGCGCCCACGACTGTCACCTATACCGGCGTCGCCAGTTCTTTCCCCGTGACTTTCCAACCCTATTCGGTCAACGTGCTACAATTCACCAATTCCGGCCAACCGACCAATACCGCTACCAACACTCCCACGATCACGTTTACCCCTACGATTACTTATACTCCAACCATTACGGCCACGCCCAATTATGGTCCCGCGACGCTAGTTGACGATTTCGAGGACTTGACACGCGACGGCACACCGCCGCAACGAACCAATCTTTGGAACGGTTCTTGGGGCACCTCCGCGGCCACCGGAACTACTATCACCAGCACAATCTTCGCCCAATACGGGGTCAGCCCAGGCGCGGCAGGCACTAATTACGCGGTCAAATTGACCGGCAATGTCCCCAGCGGAGGTTGGACCAATTACCAGTGCGGTCTGAGCCATTCCGGGACAACGGTCTACAATTTGAGCGGGGCGGGTGTTATTGGCCTGGAGTTCTGGATTTTAGGGGATGGTAATACTTACCGCATGATGATCGATAGCCAAGGGGTGACCGATTATGACAATTACGGCATCAACGTGACACCTCCGGCTGGAGTTTGGACCTTTTATCAAATACCTTTTACCAGCATGACCCGGCAAGGTTGGGGAGGACAAACAGGTCTTCCAGCCACTTATCAGGGGACAGACGCGACAGGGCTCCAGATCGCCACCCAATCCAATGGGAATTTCAGCTATGAGCTCGATCAAATCGCCTTTTATACCGCCGCTGGCGTGACCCCTACGGCGACCTTTACCACGACCAATACCAGGACCAACACCACTACCAAAACACCCACTTCCACCGCTACCAACACGGCAACGACCACCCCGACGGCGTCACCTTCCAGCTCGCCGACCTCGTCCTTGACAGCAACGGCCACCAACAGTCCAACCTCCACTTTGACCTCCACCAGCACCAATACGATCACAATGACACCCACGTTGACCGCGACACCTACGGGAACCTGGTATACCTCGACTCCCACCAGCACTCAGTCCGATACCTTCACCTTTACAGCTTCTTTCACCCCGACCGCAACCGCCACTTATACAGCGACCCAAACCACCACTAACACCGCTACACCGACCGTGCCGGTGAATACTTCCACCCCCACGAATAGTTATACAGCCACGAATACGCCACTCTTGACCTTCACGCCTACTTGGACCGATTCACCCACCCAGCCACCCACATCCACCTGGACATTCACGCCTTCCTTCACCTGGACCCCAACCCCCTCTTTCACGCCGACCGCCACGATGACTTCCACCGATACACCATTGATTATCTTTACCTCTACACCGACCGCCGCCGCGGGAAACCTGAGTGTTCCTTATCCAAATCCCAGTGATGGGATCGAGCCCGTAACTTTTATTTACGAGAATGTCCAGCCTTTCGACAAAGTGTCGGTCAAGGTCTATACCACGGCTTTCCGCCGGATCTTTAAAGATGAAAGTCTCAACACGACCCTGGGTCAACATGCCTACGGATTGGATTGGAAAAAAGCGGGACTGAATCCCGCCAACGGTCTTTACTACGTTGTTATCTTCTGGACCTCGGGCAACACACAAACCCACCAGGTCATGAAGGTCCTCATCGTCCGTTAATCACCCTGAATTTGTTGGTTTTTCCCGCCTGGCTTGAATCCCGCTTCGTGTGTCAGGTAAGATGCGTTTGCTCTTCTTGAAGCAAGAAATGTCCGTACCATTTTTTTGTTAAGATTTTTGGAGAATGGCACAAGACATCATTCAGATAATTAACATTTATTGAGGTGAAGATGTCTGACCCCTTCTTCCAAATCGAACGACGAAAAACCCGGCCTGTCATGGTGGGGAAGGTCCAGGTTGGGGGCGGGGCTCCCATCTCCATCCAGTCCATGACCAACACCTATACCTATGAAGTCCAGGAAACCCTGGATCAGATCAAGCGCCTGGAGGACGCGGGCTGCGAGATCATTCGGGTGACCGTTGAGAACCAAAAATCCCTGAAGGCGCTGGGTCAGATCAAGGCCAAGATGTCCGTGCCTCTCGTGGCGGATATCCATTTCGCCTATCAGATCGCCCTGGGAGCGGTGGACGAGGGAGCGGATAAGATCCGCATCAACCCGGGCAATATCGGCGGGATGGATAGACTGGCTGAGGTTGTTGAGAAATGCAAAAGGCATAATGTGGCCATGAGGGTCGGGGTCAACTCTGGCTCCCTGGAAAAGGACCTGCTGGAAAAACACGGCCATCCCACACCCGAGGCCATCGTGGAATCGGCCTTGAGACATATCCGCTTCATCGAGTCCATGGGGTATCACAACATGATCATCTCGGTCAAAAGCTCCCATGTGCCGACCATGATCAGGTCCTATCGGCTATTGGCCCAACAATGCGATTATCCCTTCCATGTCGGGGTGACCGAAGCCGGCACCAAGATGCAGGGCATTACCAAGAGCGCCGCTGGGATGGGCGCGGTCCTGGCCGACGGGATCGGCGACACCATCCGGGTTTCCTTAACGGCTGATCCGGTGGAAGAAGTCAAGGTCGCCACCCATCTACTGAGGTCCATGGGCTTCCGAAACGAGGGAGTGGAGATCGTGGCCTGCCCTACCTGCGGACGCTGCCATGTGGACCTGGAATCCATGGTGGACGCGGTCGAGACCGCCACCTTGACCATGAAGACCCCCATGCGGGTGGCCATCATGGGCTGTGTGGTCAACGGCTTGGGCGAGGGCGCGGAGGCGGATATCGGCCTGTGCTCGGAAAAAGGCCATGGGGTCATTTTTGAGAAGGGCGAGGTTAAAACCCGCCTGAAGGAAGAGGAGTTGGTGCCCCACCTGATAGGGGAGATCAAGAAACGAAGCGAGGAGATGTCCAAGGCGCCTCCGAAAATTTAATTCCATCACAGAGACTCGGAGACTCGGCTGTTTTCAAAGATTTTCAACAGATTTAAATGTCTTGCTGAATTTAACCATTTGAAGACAATAGTTCTTTCAATAGGGATACGGCTTGCCGTATCCCTTAATTTTTGGCTGTGTCTTCGTGTCTCTGTGGTTCATCCCTTTATTTGAGGTTTTTCATGCGAGTATCCAAAGCTCTTATCCCTACGGTCAAAGAAACGCCCGGCGAGGCGGAGATCCCGTCCCACAAGCTCATGCTCCGAGCGGGACTTATGCGCAAGGTGGCCTCCGGCATCTATGAATACCTACCCCTTGGTTTTCGATCCATCCTGAAGGTATCCAACATCATCCGGGAAGAAATGGCCCGGGCGGACGCCCAGGAAGTCTTGCTTCCCATCATGACTCCCGCCGAACTCTGGCAGGAAACGGGACGTTGGCAGAAATACGGCAAGGAATTGATGCGCCTCAAGGACCGTCATGAGCGAGAATACGCCCTGGGTCCCACCCATGAGGAAGTCATCACCGACTTGGTAAGGCGTGAGTTGAAAAGTTATAAACAGCTTCCCATGAACCTGTTCCAGATCGCCACCAAATTCCGGGATGAGGTCCGTCCCCGGTTCGGGGTCATGCGCAGCCGGGAATTCCTGATGAAAGACGGCTATTCGTTCGATGTGGATGACGCGGCCTGTGACAAGACCTATTGGGCCATGTATGAGGCTTACCAGCGCATTTTCAAACGCTGCGGCCTTTCATTCGCTCCCGTTGAAGCCGATTCGGGTCTGATCGGCGGAAGTTTCACCCACGAATTCATGGTCCTGGCCGAGACGGGTGAGGCCGCCATCGCCATGTGCGAGGCCTGCCATTACGCCGCCAATTTGGAAAAGGCCATCGGTATCCCGGTGCCCCACACGGCTACGGACGCGGGCGGCGCCTACTCAAAGGTCCAGACCCCGGGGAAACATACGGTCGAGGATGTGGGAAAACTACTGAAACTTCCCGCCCAGCAATTCATCAAGACCCTCATCTTCATCGCTGACGGCAAGCCTGTGGCCGTCCTGGTGCGGGGTGACCATGAGGTCAATGAGATCAAGGTACAGAATCATCTCCAGGCGACCGAGTTCGCCCTGGCCTCGTCCGAGAAGGTTTTTGAGGCGACCAAGGCGCCGGTGGGCTTCGCGGGTCCAGTGGGTCTGGCGGGCATCAAGGTCATCGCCGACAAGGCCCTGCAAGGCGGTCATCAGTACGTAACCGGCGGTTTAGAGAAGGACATCCACCTGGTCAATGTCGAGTTCGGCCGGGACTTTGCCGATCCGGAATGGGGAGATTTCAGGAACGTGGTCTCGGGCGACGGCTGTCCTAAATGCGGCAAGCCCCTGAAGGCTGGCCGGGGCATCGAGGTGGGCCAGACCTTCAAACTGGGTCAGAAGTACTCCAAATCCATGCATTGCGTCTATCTAGATGAAAAGGGTCAGGAGAAGGAAACGGTCATGGGATGCTACGGTATCGGTGTGACCCGTACGGTCGGGGCGGCCATTGAACAGCATAACGACGCGGACGGTATTCGTTGGCCCATTTCCATCGCGCCCTATCAGGTCCACCTGCTTTGCCTGAACCCAGCAGAACCTGAGGTGGCCAAGGCGTCCGATCAATGTTACGAGGATTTAATGAAGGCCGGGTACGAAGTCCTTTATGATGACCGGCTTGACGCTACTGCGGGGTTCAAGTTCAAGGACGCGGACCTCCTGGGGATCCCGCTTTCCGTGAGGATCGGGGCCAGGGGACTGAAGGAAGGCCTAGTGGAAGTGAAGCGTCGGCGTGATAAGGAAGTCGCCAAGGTACCCGTGGCGGAAGTGATGGACAAGGTCAAGGAGTTCGCCGCTGAGGAATGGAAGCTCTGCAACCCGTGAGTCAAAGTCGATGAATTTTTGTCCTTGAAAGGTTTTCATTGAAGATCGCTTTGGTGACCGACACTTATTACCCCCGTATCAACGGGGTTTCCGCCTCCACCAAAACCTTTGCCGAGGAATTCATCAAGCTTGGGCACGAGGTTCATATCTACGCCCCCTACTATCCCAATGACACCGACGATAGCGGACCCCTGAACATCCAACGCTTTCCCTCCTGGTACCTCTTCTTCGACCCGGAAGACCGATTGGCCCGTCCTGAATCCGATCCTAAACTCATCCAACAGTTCAAGGACCAGAAATTCGATATCGTCCATACCCAGACCCCTTTTACACTGGGCGGTCCAGCGGTGAAGTGGGCCAGGGAATCAGGCGCCAAAGTGGTGCATACCTACCACACACTCTTCCAGGCATACGTGGAACATTATCTTTGGTTCATCCCCAAGATACTCAGCATCTGGTACGTCAAGAACCTCAGCCGCCGCTATTGCAACTCCTGCGATCTTCTCATCACGCCCTCCTCTGAGATGAGGGAAGTGTTATTGGGCTACGATGTCACCCAGCCGATCGAGGTCATCCCGACAGGTATTCATTTGAACAAGTTCGAGGACAAGGACACTAAAAGATTCCGCAATTTGAAAGGCTACCTCCCCGATGAAAAACTCCTGCTTTTCATGGGCCGGGTAGCGGAAGAGAAGAACATCGAATTCCTCATCCGAGTGGTGGCCAAACTTTCCAAAAGGATTCCCCGTCTTCGATTCCTGATCGCTGGTGAGGGCCCGGCTAAAAGGAATCTGGTGAAGCTGGTCGATAAACTGGGGATGCAATATATCATCCATTTTGCCGGATATTTGACCAAAGAGGATTGGCGCGATTGTTACGCCGGGGCGGACCTGGTCCTCTTAGCTTCGGTGACCGAGACCCAGGGATTGGTCATCTCGGAAGCCATGGCGTCGGGTGTGCCGGTAGTGGCGGTCGGGGAAATGGGAGTTAAGGATGTTATGGCGTCGGGTAAGGGTGGTATCATGACCCGTCTGGATGAGGAAGAATATGGTGAGGCGGTGTACCGTCTTTTGACCGATGAGAAACTTTACGCCCAGACAAAATCCGAGACCATCCCGGAAGCTGAGATGTGGTCCTCTACGGCGATGGCCAAGAAAATGATCGCCGCCTATGAAAAGATCCTCCAAAAGTAGATTTTTCCTTATCTTCTTCCTATTTTTCCTTTCTTTCCGCCAGGCTTTAGCCCAAGAAGATAAATGGATTTTCCTCCCTAATTCCATGCTATTTCACAACCTGGTCGGAGACCTTCGGGAACCTCAGACCGGCTTAGTCGCTTATACCACCCAGAACCGTTATGAGGGCGAGGTTGGGGCTACCGTAGAACTCCTTAGGTACCTTCCTTCCAATGGGTTCCAGTGGGCGTGGGGAATATTCGGCGAGGGGTTCATTCTTCTGGATGAGTACGGAGCCACATTCCCCATGAGGGATGGCGATTGGTACGCCGGCATGTATGTAAGCGAAAAGTCAGGCGATTTTTCCCATCGGTTGGAATTCGAGCATGAAAGCTCCCATCTGGGGGATTCACTACAGGGTCTCCAGACACCCACCTTTTTCAGCCGGGAAAACCTCAACTTCACATCTTCCTGGCAGCCGAACGATGCCTTAAGACTTCATGTTGGGATCGGGTATTGGGAAAACATGGCGCCTTCCGGCGGTCCTCTGTTCCTGTCCTGGGGCGGCGAGGTCTATTCGCCCAGCACGGACATTTTGGATGGTCCTTTACGCGGCTTCAGCACCCTTCACTTCGATTGGAAACAGGAATACTCCGATGTCCTATATGTGACCTGGGAAGCGGGCGTTCAGTGGAAGTTCAAAAAAGGGGAAACCCGAGACGTGAGGGTGGCCTTGATTTATTATGACGGTAATTCAGAGTTCGGCCAGTTCGCGTCGACTCATGATGAACACTGGGGATTGGGGGTCTATTTTGATCCTTAAGCACCGGATAAGGACCTTTGTTTTTATTATCGTATTTATGGGTTTGGGATCAGTATTCTCGCCCAAAAGCGCTTGGACCCAGGAAAGCCGATTGATTTTCATGCCCGACGAGCCCCTCTACAACTCATTGATCGGGGACCCAAGGGAACCCCAATGCGCCATCATTGCCCAGACAAGCCAGAGCCGATATGAGGGTTTGATCGGCAAGACCATCGAGTTACTCCAATGGACCCCCAAAGACGGGCCTGATTGGGGATGGGGGATCGAGGGCGCCAGTTTCATCGAGTTGGATTCACTGGGGGGAGGGGTATTCCCGGAAAGGGTCAGCGATTGGTATCTGGGGATGTATTTCAGCGAGTCGGAAGGTGATCTGTCCAACCGACTGGAATATATCCATGTCAGTTCCCATCTGGGGGATGAGCTTTTCGATACAGTCCAACGGTTCATCTATACCCGTGAAAGCTTCCGCTTCACTTCTTCTTATACACCTGTAGACAATCTGAGGCTTTACGCCGGCGTGGGTTATTGGGGCCATATGGCGCCAGCCGATAAACCTTTCTTTATCCATTGCGGGACGGAGCTATACACCGATCCTTTCCATTTCATCGCTGGAACTTTCGGACGGGGATATTTCACTTGCGATTTGAAGTTCAAGGATGAGGCGGGGGGTGTGGTGGACCAAGCCTATCAGTTCGGCTTGAAGTGGACTTGGAAGAAGGATTCCCACCAGGCCATCCGAATGGCGGTCCTCTATGACAATGGAAACAGTGAATACGGACAGTTCTACCGTCAGCAGGACAATCGATGGGGCTTGGGAATTTATTTCGATCCTTGAGCCGTCCAATAAAGGTGTTTTTTTCGTTATTCATCAAAGAATGACCGACATCGTTAAGAAAAAACAAAAATCCGATAGAAGCTCAATTTCGATACGGCTTCTGTTGGGTAATTGCTACTCAGAAAAAAATAAATATTTTTCTTCCCTTGAAAAAATATTTTCACTTTCACTATTCTCGGGCTGCCAAATAAGGGTTGGTTTTTAAAAATCTTGACATCTAAACCACAGGTTGTATAGTTCGAGAAGTAGCCCCCAACCCCTTATACCAATCCCTATATTCGTCGATGGAGGCAGGATGACCCCGGTAAGCAGCACAACGTCTCCTGACGCCGACACCCGAACCAGCCCCTTTTATGAGCTGATCCAGAACATCCCCCTACAATGTTTCGAAAAAGAACGGTTCCTCCAATCCGAATTGTTGGGCGTCCAGGTTTATCCCGAACGGGGCGTGGTGCTTCTGCGATTGAAGATGCCTGCCAGCGTTTCCCCCGAGACCTATTCCAATGTTTCCCGCTATCTTCTGGAAAGCATGAAGGACGTCCAACGGGTCGTCCTGGACATCCACTATGAACCTTCCCAGGTCACCCCGGCCGATTACATCCTGGCCCACGAGAAGGACCTGGTCTTCTGTTTGATCGAGGAAGTGGATATGGCAGAGGGCTGGCTGGCCCTTTACCGGATGGAGGTGAAAAACCTGGACCTGCTGATCCAAGTACCCCATGAATTCGCGCGCCAACAGATGGAACGCAAGGATTGCGTGAAGGTCCTGCAGGAGATCATGAAAAAAAGATGCGGGGCTGACGTGAAAGTGGAATTGGCTGTCAACGCCTCCATCCTTCCTGAACCCTCGGCGGTCGCCGAGGAAACACCCGCGGCTTTTGCCGCCGCTCCCAAGGCGCCAGCCTGGACGGTCCTCGCCGGGAGGAAGATCGCCGAAGAACCCCAGCCCATGACCGCCGCCAACGATGAGCAGAAGGGTTTCGTGGCCCAGGGTGAGATCATCCATTATGAGGAGCGCCAGACCCGCAGCGGCCGACATCTCATCAAGATGACCATCACCGACTATACCGACTCCCTGGACCTCATCCTTTTCCATGAGAATGACGGCAAGTTCAAAGGCGGTTTGAAGGAAAAAGAGTGGATCAAGGTCCGGGGCGATCTTCGATTCGACACTCGGAACCATAACGAGTTGATACTGAGCGTCCGGGACATCATGCGGATCGCGCACGATGAGGAACGCACGGATGCCGCAACGGTGAAACGGGTCGAACTCCATTGCCATACCCAGATGAGCCGCATGGATGGGCTATCCAAGATCGACCGCCTCATCGAGACCGCCGCCAAATGGGGCCACCCGGCTATCGCCATCACCGACCACGGGGTGGTTCAAGCCTATCCGGAGGCCAGGCAGGCCGCCAAGAAGCATGGGATCAAATTGATATTGGGGATGGAAGGCTACCTGGTGGACGAATTCCGCAAGGAAAAGGGTATGCCCATCTACCACATCATCCTGCTGGTCAAGAACCGGACCGGGTTGAAGAACCTATATAAATTGGTTTCCCAAAGCCATATGCAATATTTCTATAAACGCCCCCTGATTCCTCGGGCCTTGCTAGAAGAGCACCGGGAAGGGTTGGTGGTCGGGTCCGCCTGCGAGCAAGGCGAGGTTTGGCAGAACCTTCTTCATAATGGGAAACCGGTTGAGGAAGTAGCCAAATTCTACGATTACATCGAGATCCAGCCCTGCGCCAACAATGAATTCATGATCCAGGAAGGCATCGTCAAGAGTATGGAAGAACTCCAGGATCTCACCCGGGTCCTTTTCGACACCGGTAAAAAGCTGGGGAAAATGGTCCTGGCCACTGGGGATTCACACTTCATCGATCCCCGGGACGATGTGTATCGCAAGATACTCCAGGCGGGTATGGGCTATGGCCTGGAACGCCAAGCTCCCCTTTTCTTCAAGACCACGGATGAGTTGAAGAAGGATTTCGCTTATTTCGGGGAGGAAACGGCCCACGAACTGGTGGTCACCAATCCCCGCAAGATCGCCGAGATGATCGAGGACGTGGAACCCCTGCCCACCCAGACCCTTTCCCCCAACTGGGAAGGGGCCGATGAATTGCTGCGTGAGACGGCGACCCAGAAAGCCCATGAGCTTTACGGTGATCCCTTGCCCGAGATGATCGAGAAGCGCCTGCAAAAAGAACTGGATTCCATCATCAACAACAAATTCTCCACCCTTTACGTGATCGCCATGAAGCTGGTGAGCAAATCCATGGCGGACGGCTATATCGTGGGAAGCCGAGGAAGCGTTGGCAGTTCCTTCGTGGCTTTCTTAAGCGGGATCACCGAAGTCAATCCGCTACCGCCCCATTACCGATGCGAGAAGGGTCATCACCACGAGTTCCCGGCTAATCCAGCTTCCATGGCGGGAGTGGATATGCCCCCGAAAGATTGCCCTGAATGCGGACAAACCATGGTCAGGGACGGCTTCTCCATCGCTTTCGAGGTATTCATGGGCTTCAAGGGCGACAAGATGCCCGATATCGACCTGAACTTCTCGGGCGAGTACCAGCACGTGGCGCATAAATATGTGGAAGAGCTTTTCGGCAAGGACTTTTGTTTCCGAGCGGGGACCATCTCCGCCGTCCAAGACAAGATCGCTTATGGTTTCGTAAAAAAATACGTCGAGCAGGCGGGGAAGACCGTCCGAAACGCCGAGATCAACCGGCTGGTCAAAGGATGCTCAGGGGTTTCCAAGACCACGGGTCAACATCCCGGCGGGATCATCATCCTGCCCAAAGACATGGAGATCACCGACGTTTGTCCGGTGCAATTCCCGGCGGATAACAAAGATGGGGACGTCATTACCACTCATTTCGACTTCCGAAGCATGCACGACTGTTTGGTCAAACTGGACATCCTGGGACATGACAATCCCACCAGTCTGAAGCGCCTAGAGAACATGACGGGCATCTCGGCCCTGGGCATCGCTTTGAACGACGAGAAGACTATGAGCCTTTTTTCCGGGGTGACGGCGCTGGGATTAAAAGAAAAGATCGATAAGGACCTGGGAACCCTGGGTGTCCCCGAGTTCGGCACGGGTTTCGCCATGGATATGTTGAGGGATACCAAGCCCAATAAGTTCGAACATCTGGTCCGGCTTTCCGGTTTGGCGCATGGTACGGATGTTTGGCTGGGAAACGCTCAGGACCTGATCAAAACCGGCACGGCCACCCTTTCCACCGTCATCTCCACCCGGGATGACATGCTCAACGACCTGATGGCCAGGGGAATGGACTCCGCCCTGGCTTTCAAAGTGATGGAGGATGTCCGAAAAGGTAAGGGACTGAAGGATGAATACCAAAAAGCCATGTCAGCCGCCAAGGCGCCGACCTGGTACATCGACAGCTGCAAGAAGATCAAATATATCTTTCCCAAAGCCCATGCGGTGGCTTATTGCATCATGAGTTTCCGTATCGCCTGGTACAAAGTTCACCAGCCCCTGGCATTCTACGCCGATTATTTCACCAACAAAGCTTCCGGGTTCGACGCATCGGTGGCCTGCGACGGCCTGGGAAGGGTGAGAGATCGCATCAAACTGATCCGTTCCATTGAGAAACCCACCAACAAGGAACTGGACGAGGCCTCAGTGCTGGAAGTGGCCGAGGAAATGTATGCCCGGGGATTCCGTTTCCTCAAAGTGGACCTGTATCGGTCCCAAAGCCGTCTTTTCGCCCTTGAGGAGTCCAACGGAGAGAAGATGATCAGACCCCCGTTGATCGGTCTGGCCGGTCTGGGCGAGACGGCGGCGGAAGCCATCGTGGAAGAAAGACAAAAAGGGCCTTTTTCCTCCGTGGAAGACTTGGTTGAACGGTGCGGGGTCAATAAGAACGTGGTGGAGATTCTCAGGGCCCATGGCGGATTGAAAAACATGCCCGATTCCAATCAGGTGACCCTTTTCTAAAGTTGTTCTGAATCTCTCTCCCCTGATTTCGATAGAATATCCCTAATAGTCGTGATGCTCAAAAACGCGTCAGGGAACATTCCTTGAAAACCTCCAAACGAATATGGATCTTCCTCAGCTTTTTTCTTTCCACCCTCTGGTTCGAAAGTCTTTTACCGGTTTGGTCCCTTCAACCCATCTCTCTTTACCATGACCTGATTGCTGGGGAAGGAGTGCCAGGATTTCGGGATGGTTCCTTCACTTCGGCTCTTTTTCATGACCCCCAAGGATTGGCCCTCGATCCTGAAGGAAAAAAACTTTATATCGCCGACAGCGGAAACCACAGGATACGAGTGGTCGACCTGGAGGACGCCGACCGCGTGACGACCTTGGCCGGGACGGGAGAGGCTGGGAGGATGGACGGCCCGACGCGAACCGCGCGATTCGACCGACCGACCGTTCTGTCCTGGCTGCCAGGAAACAGGCTCATGGTCTATGACAGTGGCAACTATGAATTGCGCCTTATAGACATGAACCAACGCATGGTAACAACACTGGCGGGAAACGGAAAGAATGGGCGAGCGGATGGCAAAGCCCTGGCGGCGGAGGTGGGCGGGTTATGGGGAATGGTTTATGTCCCATCTGAGGACTCGGTTTATTTCACCCAGCCTGAATACGGGACATTGAGGAAATTGGACCTGGTTCGTTCGGAGATATCAACGGTCCTGGCCAACAACCCCCATATCCCCCGTCCTAAGGCCGTTTGCTTTTTCAAAGACCAACTTTGTCTTTGCGGTGAAGGCCCCAAGCAAATGATCTTTCGGTTGAAGACATTTGGTTATCCAGCCCGACCGCCTGAATTCTCCGAAAGTGTAGGGATAGGGAACGACGTCTTGGCGATGTCCTCTTTGGATGGGAAGCTCTATGCCTGTCAGGCGGGAAGGGACAGGCCCTTGGTCCGTATTGATCCGGCGCCCAAAGGAAACATTACGAATGTTCTGGCTTCGGTCTGGGGACATCCCATCCAGGAGCACCCGGAGGGGGAAGAAGCTTTATGGACCTGTTCGAGGAAGGATGACCAGGTCGGACTAATCCCCGATCCGGTCCACCAAAGACTGATCGCCGCCTCCCAAAATTTGGAATGCGTGGTTTCCGTCAAGGACCACTCGTTCAATGATCTCATCCGGGGAGGAACGGGAAACAGCCAAGGCTTGTACGAGTTCGAAGTTCCTTATGTCAAACCCCCTCATACCTTTCGGATACTTCTGGTGGGAAGCAGTTATATTTTCTATCAGACGGGATGGGATGAGGTTCGATGGGGAGGAAAAAAGGACGGCGGTTTTGGGAACCGCATGGAGTCCATGCCTAAACGGCTTGAACTAATGCTCAACAGCGAGGCGTCGTTAGATTCGGTTCCTTGGCATTTCGAGGTCCTGAACCTGGGCCGTACCAGCCAAGCCTCCTATCTACAGCTCTGTAATGAGGCGCCAAGGATCATTGAGAAATACGATGTTGACCTGGTTTTATTCTGCGTTTTTTCCTCCACTGGGGATATTTGGCAAGGGAGCGACCTCTATTTTCAGCATCCTTTAACAAAGGAAGGTATTCCCCAGGCAGGACGTAATACGGAATATATGCTTCAAAATTGGGATCGAAAGATCCCGGATGGAGTCGCTAGGGAATTTTATGAAGCTTGTCGTTTGAAACATTGGGTCCGAACGATCAATGGGAACAAGATCCAATTGGTGTTCGCCCCCTGTGATGAACTGGTTCAGGACCCATCGGTTCGCCGCTCCATGGAGGCCCTTTGGGTCAAACCCATACTGGTCTTCCAAGAGGAATTGGATCAAGAGGTATCCAAGTTGGGACATAAGGTTGATTTCAGGATGGCCCTTACGCCTGTTGGGGATACGGGACCGATGGAGGGAGCGGGGGCTTTTTGGAGGGATGTGGCCATCAAGACCTCTACGCCCATGTTGGACCTATCGGATAACTTCCTAGCTTTGTCGAGGACCTATTGGCCATTGGATGAGTGGGCATTTGGGCGTCATTTGACCGCGAACGGTCATTTTCTTTTCGCATATCTCCTTACCCATGAACTGATCACTCATAAATGGGTTCCATTTAACCCAGTAAAGGAAACTATCCTGAAGAAATAAGGAAACAGGTCTGGAGATGGTCAAAAAACGTTTAATTTATTGATTATTCGGGCCTTTCCCCTTGCCAGAAGCCATTGAATTTGCTAAAACATTACCGCAATCTAAGGCTGTCCCAAAAAGTGGGCCCTTTTTCGGCCTGCTTTTTTTTTCCCCTTTTTAGGGGGTCCGCGCAAATTGTGTTTTTCCTGACATGGACGGCCGAAAGGCCGTTTGTCGTTTATGGGCAAATATTTGGCGGGGATGGAACCCATAGGGCTTAAACCGCCAGAAAAAGAAAGCATGGGGTAGATGGGCGAACAGGAATCGACCCAGCTTCGGAAGATCGCCGAGGCCGTGGTCAAAGTCAACTTTTTGGAATTATTCGACCTTCGGGTCCGGCCCCAGGGCAAAAAGTTGGTTCTGACCCTGGTGATCGACAAGAAGACCGGGGCGGTGACCCTGGACGATTGTACAGCCGTCAGCCGGGACATGGAAACCAGACTGGATGAAATGGACCTGATCCAGACGGCTTACTTGCTGGAGGTGACCTCGCCGGGTCTGGATAGGCCCTTGAGGAACCTGGAAGATTGCGGACGATTCAATGGACGGCTGGCGCGGTTCACCCTTCAGGAACCCCTGGAAGGGTCATCGGTGGTGCAGGGAAGGTTGGGGGATGTCCGAGAGGACAAGGTCGAGTTGATCATGGACAAAGGAAGGACCCTCTGGGTCCCTTTCCGGACGGTCAAGGCCGCCCGGTTGATGGTGGAAATCTAAGTCATCGAGTGAACGAGGTAACAGGAAATGGGCAACGAACTAGCCTTGGTGATGAGCCAGATCGAGCACACCAAGCGCATCGACAAGAAAAAACTCGTCGAAGCCATCCAAGCCGCTCTGTCGTCCGCCGCCAAGAAGATATTCGGGGTGGGACAGGAAGTGGAAGTAGAGTTCGATGACGTCAATTACGAGTTTCGGGCTTTCTATCTGAAAGAGGTCGTGGAAACCATCACCGACGAGGGGATACAGATCTCCCTGGCCGAGGCGCGCAAGATCAAGAAGGATGCCCAGTTGGACGAGGTCATCAAGATCCGCATACCGGCTGACCAGTTCGGCCGTATCGCCGCCCAGACCGCCAAGCAGGTCATCGTTCAGCGTGTCCAGGACGCCGAGCGCCAGAGTGTTTACGACCAGTTCAAGGAAAAAGAAGGGGACCTCATTACCGGCAGTGTTCTACGTTACGAGGGTCGTAACGTCATTATCTCACTGGGCGACGCAGAGGCTCTCATGCCCATCAAGGAACAGGTGCCCCGGGAGCGTTATTCCACCGGCGAACGCATGAAGTTCCTGGTGCTGGAAGTCCGAAAGACCCTCAAAGGTCCCGCCATCATTGTCACCCGGGCCCATCCCAATCTGGTTCGAAAGATGTTCGAGTTGGAAGTGCCTGAGATCTATGAGGGCGCCGTCAAGATCGAGAGCGTGGCCCGAGAAGCTGGAGCCCGAACTAAGATATCGGTTCGCTCCATGGGTGATGACCGCGTGGACGCGGTCGGAGCCTGTGTGGGAGTCAAAGGCATTCGGGTGCAGAACATCGTGGACGAGATCCGCGGCGAGAAGGTGGACATCGTCCGTTGGGACGAGGAGCCCCATAACTACCTGTCCAACGCATTGTCGCCAGCCAAGATATCTCGCATCATCTTCCATCCCGAGATACCCTCGGCAGAAGTCATCGTTCCGAATGACCAGCTGTCTTTGGCCATCGGGAAAAAGGGCCAGAACGCGCGGCTCGCCGCGCGCTTGACCGGCATCAAGATCGACATCAAGAACGAGGAACAGCACGCTCAGGAAGAACGCGCCCGCATGGACGCCCACTTCCAAGAGGTTTCCCAGCAAACCGCCGAGGAAATTGCCGATGCCAAGGTCGAGGCCCCCTCCGCCGGGGCCGCGACGCTCACGGACAAGGAAAAAAGATCCGCTCCTCCCGATGAGATCGACGAGGGATCGGTCCAGGCCGATGAGGCCCCCGCAATCCCGGATCTGAACAAGGATACGAACGGGATCCCCGATATCCCCGCTTCCCCCTCGACAGGGGACGGGAACGCCGAGGATCCACAACAGGAAGGAAATTGATCCTACATGGGTAAACGCCTTTTCGAATTCGCCAAGGAGCTGGGCCTTTCCAGCAAGGAAGTGCTGGAGAGGTGCAAGAAACTGGGGTTCCATATCCCCAGCCAGCTGACCATTGTGGATGAGAAGATTCAATCGGACATCCGCAGGGACTTGGGAATGGCGGATTTGGTCAGCGCCGCCGCCAGCGCGCCGCCGCCGGCCGCGCCCGTTAAATCAACCGGGATCAAGACGCCCCCGTCTTCCACGACCGCCCCAACCACGCCGCAACCCCGCATGAATCCTAAACCCTCGGCCAATTTGACAGCGCCGACCGCCACCTACCCGGCGCCCAAAGCGGGCCAGCCTAGGCCGGCGGCCTATAAACCCACACCCGCTCGTAAGTCCTCAGGGCCCAAACCTTCCCATGGTAAAGGTGGGCATGGTTTGGCCGCGGGAAGACCCAAATCGGTAACCTCCGCTGTTTCGAAGGAAGAAACCCAGGTCGACAAACCTTTGGCCGATGGAACGCTCCCAGAAGGAGTGGAAGCCCCGCCGAAGGTACTGACCAAGATCAAAGTCACTGAAGGTATCACGGTCGCCGAATTAGCCCAGAAATTGAACGTCAAGGCTGGGGTTCTGATCAAGGAATTACTGGACCTCAAGATACTCGCTACCATCAATCAACGCATGGACCTGACGGTGGCCGAGACCTTGGCCTCCGCCCATGACGCTATCGTGGAAGTGGTCCCCCTGTACGGAGCGGAGATGTTCGAGGAAGCCCCCGATGACCCGAAGGATATGTCGCCCCGTTCACCTGTGGTCACGATCATGGGCCACGTCGATCATGGAAAGACCCTTTTATTGGACGCTATCCGCAAGACGAAGGTGGCCGAAGGGGAAGCGGGTGGTATCACCCAGCATATCGGCGCTTATCAGGTCAAACATGACAAAGGAACCATCACCTTCCTGGACACCCCGGGCCATGAGGCCTTTACGCTTATGAGGGCCCGCGGCGCCAAAGCCACGGACATCGTGGTGCTGGTGGTCGCGGCCGATGACGGCGTCATGCCCCAAACTTTGGAAGCCATCGATCACGCCAAGGAAGCTAAGGTCCCCATCGTGGTGGCCATCAACAAGATCGACAAACCGGAAGCCAATCCGGACCGTGTCAAATCCCAATTAGCCGAACGAGGGCTGCAGCCTGAGGAATGGGGTGGGACGACCATCTTCGTGGAAGTGTCCGCCAAAAAGAGAATGAACCTGGAAAAACTCCTAGAAATGATCCTTCTACAGGCCGAGGTGCTGGAACTCAAAGCCAACCCCAACCGTCCGGGTAAAGGCGTGGTCCTGGAAGCCCGGTTGGACAAGGGCCGGGGGCCGGTCGCTACCCTGCTGGTAGAAAAAGGGACGCTGAGGGTCGGGGAGAATCTTCTGGCAGGCAGTACCTATGGCCGCATCAAGGCCATGCACGATGACCTGGGCAAACCCGTGAAATCCGCCGGACCCACCATGCCGGTGGAGATCCTTGGCTTAAGCGAAGTTCCCCAAGCCGGGGATATATTCTACGTCGTGACCGATCCCAAGATCGCCCGCGAGATATCCTCCCGCCGGGTCGAGGCCTTGAAGGACAACCGACTGGTCGGGGCCATGAAGCATATCACCTTGGACAATCTCTTCGAGCAGATCAAGGAAGGGCAGATCAAGGAACTGAAGGTCATCGTGAAGGGCGACGTACAGGGGTCGGTGGAAGCACTCACCTCGTCCCTGGAAAAGATTTCGACCGAAAAGGTGGCCTTGAGAGTCATCCACAGCGCGACCGGCAACATCGTGAATTCGGACATCCTTTTGGCCTCGGCCTCCAACGCCATCGTGGTGGGTTTCAACGTAAAGGTGGATAACACCGCCAAGACCACCGCCGAAAAAGAGGATGTGGACGTCCGTGTCTACAAGATCATCTATGACGCGGTAGAGGACGTTCGTAAGGCTATGGAAGGTCTTTTGGAACCGACCTATCGCCAGGTTTCCATCGGTAAAGCCGAGGTGAGGCAATTGTTCAATACACCCAAAGGGGTGGTGGCTGGCTGCATGATCTCCTCCGGCAAGATCACCAATAAATCCAAGATCAAAGTGGTGAGAGCGGATCAACTGATCCACGAGGGGTCGGTGGGTTCCCTGAAACGCTTCAAAGATGACGTCAAGGAAGTGGCCAACGGTTATGAGTGCGGTATCGTCATCGACAATTTCGAGGATGTCCAGGTGGGCGACCAGTTGGAAGCCTATATCCTGGAAGCGGTAGCCCAGAAATTGGTCGATTGATCGCGGGTCGGCATGTTTCACGACTTAACCATCCAATTCAAAGGCTGAGCTTTCCAGGGGTTGATCATGAGCTTTAAGAGGGCCGATCGGGTCTCCGAATCCATCAAACGAGAGATCAGCGTCATGCTGACCCAGGAAGTCAAGGACCCGGGGATCCATTTCGTGACCGTCACCTTGGTCGAGACCACTGACGACCTGCGTTTTTCCAAGATCTTCGTCTCCATCCTGGGGGATGAAAAGACCCGGCAAGAATCCATGGATGGCCTGATGAGGGCAAAGGGTTATTTGCGCGGGGAACTGGGCCGCCGCCTACAATTACGCTATACTCCCGAGATCCAATTCTACCTGGATACTTCCCTGGACCATGCCATCAAGATCAGGGGGATCCTGAACGAGCTGAAGGAAAAGGAAAAGCCCAAAGATGAAGGCCAAGAGTAACAAGCGACCCAAGGCGTTACGGTCCCCGGCGGATAACCAGTACGGGGAAGTGATCGGTGTCATCCAAAACCATCAGTCCTTCCTGATCACCACCCACGAGAACCCGGATGGCGATGGATTGGGAGCGGAATCGGCGCTTTTCCTGGCCCTGAGGAAAATGGGCAAAAAGGTCCGGGTGGTCAACCATGATCCTCTTCCCCAGCGGTTCGCCTACTTGCCGTTCCGCCCTTATTACCATTCCAGCGACCGTATCCCACCCCATGAGGTTTGTTTTGTCCTGGATGCCGGGGATTTTTCCCGCATCCGAGAAGGGGTCCGAAGGGAAGAATTCTCCACCCTGGTCAATATCGACCATCATTTTTCCAACGATCTCTTCGGGGATTACAACTTGGTCCTGCCCCAGGCCTCGGCGACGGGCGAGATCATCCATGACCTGATCCGGGCCTTGAAGATCAAGATCGACCAACCCATCGCCGAGAGCCTCTATACCTCCCTGATCACGGATACGGGCGGGTTCCGATATTCCAATACGACCCCGAAAGTACTGCGGATGGCCGCCGATCTGGTGGAAGCGGGTGTGGAAGCGCAAAAGGTCAGCGATCAGGTCTTCGCGGGCGTGAGCAGGGAGGCTATGGACCTTATCCGGCGGGCCTTGGGAACCATCCAGACCCATGAACAGGACCTCATCGGTTCGATGGTCCTTACCCACGCTGACTTCAAACGATCGGGCGCGAAGGAAGACGACACGGACAACCTCATTAATTTCGTGCGAAAACTGGACAAGGTCCAGATCGCGGTTTTCTTGAAAGAACGTCCTGACCGCCAGATCAAGCTTTCTTTGAGGGGCAGGAACGGTGCCAATGTGGCGACGATCGCCAAACGATTCGGGGGAGGAGGACATATCTACGCCGCCGGGGCGACGTTACCAGGCCCTCTGTCCAAAGCCTTGAAAGTTGTCTTGCAAGCCTGCCGAACGGCCGTAAAATAAACCTCGATTTTCCAACCATCCGCCGGATCCTCGTCCAACAGAGAAAAACATGAACGGCGTCCTGAACATCAACAAACCACCCGCTCTCACCTCCCACGATGTGGTGCTGGCTGTCCGTCGGTTGACCCAGGAAAGCCGGATCGGACACTTGGGAACGCTGGATCCGATGGCCACCGGGGTCCTTCCCCTGGCCCTTGGGATCGCTACCCGCTTGATAGAATTCTCCGCTTATGACAAGGAATATTTGGCGACCTGTCTTTTGGGACGGACGACCGACAGCTGTGATGTCACCGGTAAAGTGGAAAGTGAAACCCCCACATTGGAGTTGACCGAGGAAAGGGTCAAGGAAGGGGTCCTCAAGCTGCGTGAGATCACCCAGCAGATCCCGCCGATGGTGTCGGCGGTCAAGTCCGGTGGAAAAAGACTCTATGAATTGGCTCGCCAAGGTTTGGTGGTGGAACGGCAGGCCAGGCCTGTACGGATACTTAAGGTGGAGATCCTGACGCTGGCCATACCCCGGGTGACTTTTCGGGTGACTTGTTCAGCGGGTACCTATGTGAGGGTCTTGTGCCAGACTTTGGGCGAGGATCTGGGGGTGGGAGGCTGCCTGGAAAGCCTGGAAAGGACCAGGGTAGGGCCTTTCCCCATTGAAAAAACCACTAATCCCGAGAACCTGAAAAAAAAGATGGAAGAAGGCCGTCTTTCCGATATCTTGTTCCCATCCAGCGCGTTGGTCCAACATCTACCCGAGATACGACTGGAAGGGAGAATGTTGGACGATCTATGCAAGGGCAAGAAAATGAACATGCCCGCCCTCGCGTCCGGGTTCTACCGCGTCCTGAACCCGAAAGGGCAGCTATCCGTTATCGGGGACGTATCGTCGGAAGGGGAACTAAGACCCAAAAAGGTGTTCGGGTCGGAGGGAATCCTTTGAGCCAGAAGCCGTCGGCCGTCATCACCATTGGAGTGTTCGATGGGGTGCATCGAGGCCACCGAGCCTTGATCCATCGGACGGTCCTGTTATCCCGACGCCTGAAGGCGGTCCCGATGGCCCTCACCTTCGAGGACCATCCCATGCATGTCCTGGACGGCGGGCCCCGCATCCCCTTCCTCCTTCCAAGGCATGAGACCTTTCTGCTCTTGAGACGGGAAGGTATCCGTCGGCTCCAGGTCCTGCATTTCACCCGGTCCTTCTCAAGGAAAAGCCCCGAACAATTCATCCAGTGGCTCCGCTCCCGGTTCAACATCAGGGCCATCGTCGTGGGAGATAACTTCAGGTTCGGGAAGGACGCTTCGGGAGACGTTGGCCTTTTGAAACGAATGGGCTTGAAGTACGATTTTCGAGTCGTGGATGTGAAACCAGTGCGATTGGGGAAAAGGGTCATTTCCTCGACCCAGATCCGCCGGTTGTTATCCGAGGGAAAGACCGTGTTGGCCAACAGGATGCTGGGCCGGGCCTACGCCATCGGGGGAGAGGTGGTCCATGGGAAACACCTCGGGCATCAGATCGGGTTCCCGACGGCGAATCTCCGTGCCGAACAGCTGTTGCCCAAGGACGGGGTCTACGCTTGCGGGGTAAGGCTCGGCGACCGGATCTATCGGGCCGCCATGAATTTGGGAAAAAGACCGACCTTCAAAGAGGACGACCATCGCCGTTTGGCGGAAGTCCATCTGCTCCATTATTACGGCAGGCTCTATGGCAAGAGGATGACGGTCCACCTTCTAAGTTACCTGCGTCCGGAAAAAAAGTTTTCCTCGTCGAAGGAACTGGTCCGGCAGATCCGCAAGGACATTCATCGGACCATGAAAACACCCCTGAAGGGTGTAAAAGCCCTGTGATCACAGGGTTTTCCCCTGATCCGTCCCGGCAATAACCCTTTACACCCCCCCTCAAACTACCTAAAATACCCCCCTTGCTTGGAAGTCCTTTGGGTTTTCAAGCGACGCAAGGCTTTGATCCTTCTCTTGGAGGCCGTTCCTCTAACGGCCGCTCGGAGATCAGGGGAGCCCGGCACTAAAAAAGTTCATGGAGGATTCCAGATGATGACGAAAGACAAGAAGACCCAGCTGATTCAGGACTTTAAACAAAAAGAAGGGGACACCGGGTCGCCGGAAGTCCAGATCGCCTTGATGACCGAGCGAATCAAGTACCTGACCGAGCATTTCAAATCCCATCCCAAGGATCACGCGTCCCGCCGAGGCTTGTTGAAACTGGTCGGCCAAAGGCGCCGTCTCCTGGATTATTTGAAAAAAACCGACGTGAAGCGCTATGCTGCGCTCCTCGACCGCCTGGGACTTCGCAAGTAATTTAGTCAAACAACACGCCTTCCTGGAGGATCCCGCCGCGGAGACACGGAGCCACAGAGAAAATTAAAATGCCGGCCCAGCCGTCCATTTTCCTTTCCTTTGTGCCTTTGTGTCTTTGGGGTGGTCTTTCCGGGAGGCGTATTTATTCGGAAGCACGAGCAGTTTTCACCCAAATACACAGAGGAGGCTTTTCATGACAGAGCGAGTAAGCTGCGCTTTGGCGCAAACGACTTTTTCGCTGGAAACCGGCCGTATGGCCAAACAAGCGGATGGAGCGGTCCTGGCCCAGTTGGGAGAGACCGTGGTATTAGCGGCCGTGGTCGGCGCCAAGGACCCCATGCCGGGAAAGGATTTTTTCCCACTGACCGTTGAGTACCGCGAGAGGTCTTCCTCCGCGGGCCGTATCCCGGGAGGCTGGTTCAAGCGCGAGGGCCGTCCCCGCACCAAGGAAACCCTGACTTCCCGTCTCATCGACCGTCCGATCCGTCCCCTATTCCCCGATGGTTTCACCAATGAGGTCCAGATGATGATCACCGTCATTTCCTCCGATCAGGAGAATGATTCGGACGTCCTGGCGGTCTCGGCCGCTTCAGCGGCCTTGGCGGTCTCCGACATCCCGGTGGCGGATATGTTCGGCTGCGTGAGGGTCGGCCGGATCAACGGCGACCTGGTGGTCAATCCCACGTTCAAGCAGATGGAGACCAGCACCCTGGACCTGGTCGTGGCCGCCAGCCGCAAGGCGGTGGTCATGGTCGAGGGCGGGGCGAAAGAAGAATCCGAATCGGTCATCTTCGAGGCCATCAAGCTGGCCCACAAAGAATGCCAGAAGATCATCGACCTGCAAGAGCAGTTGGTGAAGAAGGCTGGCAAACCCAAGCGTGTCCTCACCTTGGTGAAGCCGGACGAGGCGCTGGTCGCCGACGTGAAGGCGTTCGCCCTTCCCAAGATGAAGGAAGCCATGGCCGAGAAGGACAAACTCAAGCGTCAGGAGAAGATCGCCCAAGTCGGCAAGGACGCTGTCGAGACCCTGAAAGCCAAATACCCGGAGAAGGAAAAGGACATCCACGGCATCATGCATTCCATCGAGTCGGACTTGGTGCGCGAAGCCATCCTGGACCGCCACGAACGCCAGGACGGCCGTAAGTTCGACGAATTCCGACCCATCGCCTGCGAAGTGGGCGTGTTGCCCCGGACCCACGGTTCGGCGCTCTTCACTCGCGGTCAGACCCAGGCCCTGGTGGTCACGACTTTGGGGACCAAGGACGATCAACAGATCCTCGAGGAACTGGAAGGGGAGCAGAAGAAGAGGTTCATGCTGCATTACAATTTCCCGCCTTATTCGGTGGGGGAGATCAAGCGCTTGAGCGGCCCGGGACGACGGGAGATCGGGCATGGCGCCCTGGCCGAAAGGGCCTTGGAGCCTTTACTGCCTTCCCACGATGATTTTCCTTACACGGTCCAGGTAACCTCGGACATCCTGGAATCCAACGGGTCATCCTCCATGGCCTCGGTTTGCGGGGGCGCCTTGTCCCTGATGGACGCGGGTGTGCCATTGAAGAGCCCTTGCGCGGGCGTGGCCCTCGGCCTCGTCTCCAATGAGGACGTCTCCAAATACGCCATCCTGACGGATATCCAGGGCCTGGAAGATCATTTCGGGGACATGGATTTCAAGGTCGCGGGTACCCGCAAGGGAATCACGGCCATCCAGATGGACATCAAGATCTTCGGCCTTCCTTTCGAGGTCGTTGAGAAGGGATTGGCCCAAGCCAAACAAGGCCGGTTGACCATCCTGGACATCATGGACAAGACATTGTCCCAGCCCCGGGAGAAGATGTCGCCTTACGCTCCCCGCATCGTCACCATGAAAGTACCGGTGGACAAGATCCGCGAGGTCATCGGGAAGGGCGGGTCCACCATCAAGAAGATACAGGACGATTACCACGTAGAGGTGAGCGTGGAAGATGACGGAAGCGTCCATATCTCCTCGGCGAACGGAACGGACATCGAGAACGCCCAAAAGTTCATCGGCGGTCTGATGGCCGAGGCGGAAGAGGGCAAGATCTATTTTGGTACAGTGAAAAAGATCATGGATTTCGGCGCTTTCGTCGAGATCCTGCCTGGCACCGATGGATTGGTCCATATCTCCCAGCTGGATAAAGGACGGGTGGAACGGGTGGAAGACGTCCTGAAAGAGGGCGATGAGCTCTTGGTAAAGTGTATCGGGATCGATCCCAAGACCAAGAAGATCAAGCTTTCCCGCAAGGAAGCGCTGGGGTTGAAGATCGAGGATTACAAGAACAAGTAGGATTAACCGAGGAAAAGGCTCCGGCGGCAACGCTGGGGCCTTTTTTTTTGTTCAAAGAGCCTGGCAGGTGTAAAATTTCTTTACGCCATCCATTCAACTGCCAGATCGTTCGGCTCAGGCGGGGGAGTTTCCATTGCAGAAAACCATGCTCAAAAAAGAGGATTGGGGCGGGCTGACGATCGTGGCCCTTCTTTCGACCTTTATTTTTCCCCCTTACTTCATCTATTTGATGTCCATGGCCGCCTTGACCGAATTCGCCCATCTTTGGACAACTCGTTTGTCGCGCGTGGACCAGGAACGTTTCATCGAGTTCGAGAAGGAGTTCCGCAAGGGTTACAAACTGGAAAAGGCGGGAAACCAGAAGGAAGCCCTCAAATGGTATCAGAAACTCGAAAAGAGATACGCCGACCTTCCCCAGGCCAGCAAATTGGCGACCCTCCAGATCCGTAAACTTTCCCCCAAAAAGCCAGGGGTCCTACCTCCGTCCTCTTCCAAATCTAAGGGCGGCAAGTCATGAGCACCGCCATTTGCCGGGAATGCGGACAACCACTGGAACCAGAACACCGCTTTTGCCCCGTTTGCGGCGCCACCCATGAGGGGATCGAACGCTCGACCGAGGAGGGCATGGAAGCCTTCGAGCAAGGGGAATATGACCGCGCTCTACAATTGTTCAAGTCTATGTCCAAGAAGCAACCTTTCAGCGCTTTCGCCCTTCGGGATGTAGGGCATGCCGCTTTCCATCTTCAAGATTTCAATCTGGCCCTGGAATATTATGAAAAGGCCCTGCAGATCCACAAGAATCTGCTGGATGTGCATTTCAATATGGGACTCATCCACATGCAGCGGGGCCACGTGAACGACGCGATGTTCTCGTTCTTGGAAACGCTCCATCAAGTCCACCCCCTGACCCCTGGGAGTTATTATCTGGGTCTCTTTCATACAGCCGAGAGCCTGACCTTCCAATGTCGGTTGAATTTGGGGAACCTTTTCAAGGAAAGGGGCGAACTAGAAAAAGCCCTGGAGCAATACCGCATGGTGACGGCGATGAGGCCCAAGAATATCCTGGCCTTGGGAAGCTTGGGGGATTGCTTGATGGCCCTGGAGCAGTTCGACGAGGCCATCAAGGTCTACCGGAAGGCACTCAAGGTCCTGCCGGAGGGCGAGGAAAAGCTGACCCTGCAGAACGACCTGGGTGTATGCTATTTCAAAAAAGGAAACATGGAACAGGCCATTGATGAGTTCAAAAGCGTCCTCAAGAAAGACCCGGACCATGTGAACGCGATCTACAACCTGGGGCAGGTCTATTATCAGGAAGGGTTGACGGGTCGGATGAAACAGGACTACGAGGAATTCGTGAAGTCCTCCAAGAACGCCGCTTCCATCTTATTTTCCATTTCCAAGTCCATGGTCTCGGTGGCCGCCGCGGAAAAAGGCCGGCCCCAAGAGGAAAGCAGTCTCATCGGGAACAGCCAGCCCATGCTGAGGATACAGGAACTGATCAAAAGGGCCGCGACCAGCGACGCGACGGTATTGGTGTTGGGTGAGAACGGGACAGGCAAGGAATTGGTGGCCCGGGCGGTCCATCAACAATCCAGCCGCCACGACAAACCCTTTGTGCCGGTGGCCTGCTCGGCCTTGAGTGAGTCCTTGCTTGAAAGCGAGTTGTTCGGGCATGAAAAGGGATCCTTTACCGGCGCGGTCGGGCAGAAGATCGGCAAATTCGAGGCTGCCGACCAGGGGACCATGTTCTTGGACGAGATCGGGGACATTTCCCTTTCCACCCAGGTCAAGCTCTTGCGTGTTCTTCAGGAAAGGGAATTCGAGAGGGTGGGAGGGTCGGAGTCGGTGAAGGTGGATATCCGGGTCATTGCCGCCACCAACCGAGACCTGAAGAAAGCCATCCAGGAAGGGAAGTTCCGGGAGGATCTTTTTTACCGTCTGAACGTCATCGTCATCGAAATGCCGCCTTTGAGGGAAAGAAAGGGAGACTTGCCGCTCCTGGTCCGTTATTTCCTAACCCGCATGAAGGCCAAGAAGACGACCAATTTCGAGGGTATATCGGGCAAGGCTTTGGATATCATGTCCGCTTATGCCTGGCCGGGCAATGTCCGGGAACTGGAGAACGTGGTCGAACGTATCGTCACATTGAACGACGGCGTCCTGATCGAGCCGGAACACCTGCCGGCTGAAATGACCGGGTCGGCCGAGGCATTCACCCAGGAAATCCTGCCTGGATCGGGAGTGTTGGAATCGATGGAAAGGGAGATGATCAACCGAGTTTTGCTCGAAGCGAGGTTCAATAAGAAGAAAGCAGCCACTCGTCTGGGGATCAGCCGTCCAACCCTCTATCAAAAAATAAGGAAATATGGGATTAATGTGGATTAAAGGCGCTGTAATGTGTAAAAAATTAATACACATTGATAAATATGTAATCAATATTTACACTTATCAAAGTGATTGATTTTCATGGTCAGTAGTTTTAAAGGCTTTTTCACATTAAAACAAAATGGTTGGATTTGGCACGGGGCTTGCTTATTAAATAGTCAGCTGGTCGGAGACGGCTGGCTTTCAAACAAATCATAAAACACTCACCTCCTAGAAGCCTCGGTTCGACCCAAACCGAGGCTTTTTTTTGTCCTTTTTGTTGAATTATTCCCAAAAAACAAAAGTCCGTCTGAGGGTACCAGGTGTTATGAACGTAGTTTTACCTATCGATCTAGAGGACAGCCTCCTATTAGGCACCGAATCGTCTGGGTCAGGACTGTTGAGTTTTTCCAAGTTTCCTTGTGCTATTATTCCTTGGCGGCGATAGCTGTTTTTGGAGGACACCCCTGAACACCCACTGGATCGTCTTTATAACCACATTCTTATTGTGCTTTGGATTGACCCCCCTTTTCCGCAAGATCGCCCTGAAATCACAGTTTTTAGACAACCCCGCTGGCCAGCTGAAAAAACACACAGCCCCCGTTCCTTATTTGGGAGGGCTGGCCATCTATTTCTCATTCCTGATGGGAACACTGGGAGCGCTGATCCTGGCCCCTCCCCCCGAGTCCGCTAGGGTCCTGGCCTTGTTGACCGGAGGAACGGTGATGGCCCTGATGGGCCTGGCCGATGATTTGTTCTCACTCTCGCCGGCGGTCAAATTCCTCTTCCAAATACTGGCGGCGGGCCTCCTAGTCCTCTTCGGCGTCCAATTGGAGTTCCTTCCCAGCCATCCTGTCTTGGGGGTTGTTTCGACCATCCTTTGGGTCGTGGCGGTCACCAACGCGGTGAACCTCATCGATATCATGGACGGTCTATCCGGAGGGGTAACGGTCATCGCCTGTCTGGGTTTCGTCCTGGTTCCTTTCCTGGGAGAACAAAGCTACGTCCATCTGACGGCCGCGGCCTTGGGTGGCGCGGTCCTGGGGTTCCTGCCCTACAATTACCAGCCCGCCCGCATCTATATGGGGGATTCGGGGGCTCTTTTCCTGGGTTTCATCCTGGCGGGTATCGCCATGGGACACGGCTACACTCAAATGAACGTTGTGGCCCTCTGCGCGCCCCTTTTCATCCTGGGGGTTCCCCTGTACGACATGGCCCTGGTTATGATGCTGCGGACCATGAAACGCAGGTCCATGTTCCGAGGCTCCAACGATCATTTGGCCCTTCGTCTTCGCAGTCTGAGTTTAAGCGTGAAGCAGACGGTCCATAGTCTCTGGGCTCTTTCCATCTTGCTGGCCTTGAGTGCGGGGCTTTTAGTTCGCCTTTCCGAAAAAAGGGCTTTGGTCTTCATTTTGGTGTTCTTTTGTGTGGCTTTGTTGTTCACGGTCTTCATTTCCAGTGTCCAGGTGGATGAGGGAAGGAAAAAGATACGGGAGAGTCCGTTCAAGGTCATTCTCCAGGAAGACCGCGACCTAAAGAGGTCCCGCCGAAAGACCAAGCGATGAAAGTCCCGACCCTGATCGCAGGGGGTGGTTTGACGGGCCTGTCCTGCGCCAGGACATTAGCCGAGAGTGAAAGTCCCTATCTGTTGGTCGAGAGGGAAAGGAATATCGGTGGTTTATGCCGCACGGTCCTGAAGGACGGGTTCGCCTTCGACTACACAGGACACTTCCTCCACTTCCATCGGCCCGAGATCAAGGATTGGGTCCTAAGCCTCGCGGACAATATTTTCAAAACCCGCCAGCGTCACGCGGTCATCTACAGCCACCGGACCTATAGCGAATATCCCTATCAAGAGAACAACTCAGGTTTACCTTCGGACATTGTTCGTGAAAACGTCATGGGATATCTGGAGGCCATGCTCCGGAGCGGGGCTGTAGGTTCCCGGGGACCATCCAACTTCAAGAATTGGTGCCAGACAACATTGGGAGAGGGGATCTCCAAGAATTTCATGTTCCCCTATAACCGTAAACTGTGGAAAACGCCGCCCGAGGTCCTGACCACCCGTTGGATGGGCCGGTTCGTTCCCACGCCCCGGATCTTGGAAGTGCTGGATGGGGCCTTCGCTCGCAGGCCTTCCGCCTCCGGTTATAACTCATCCTTCCTTTATCCCGATCAGGGCGGCATCTCGGTATTGCCGCGGACCATCGGTCAAGGACTCCCTAACCTTTGGAATGGGGTGGGCTTAAGGGCCTTGAGCTTGAAGAAAAAGAAAGCCTGGTTGAGTTCGGGATTGGAAGTGGACTATCGCGTTCTTGTCTCCAGCCTGCCCCTTGACCGGCTTTGTGATTTGGCGCTGGACCTTCCCAAGCCCCTTTACGCCGAGGCCAAGCGCCTCAAGGCGACATCCATCTACAACATCAACCTGGGGATCCGGGGCCGTCAGCCTATCCCCTTTACCTGGGTCTATTTTCCCGAGGAGGAATTCCTGTTCCATCGGGCCGGTTCGGTCAGCGCCTGTGTTCCTACGGTCGCTCCCAAAGGTTGTTACTCCCTCTACGTCGAGTTTTCCTATCAGGGTCCCAAGCCCGATCCCGAAAAATGGTATGGACATGCCGTTCAAAAATTGGTCCGTTTGGGATGGATCGGTTCGAAAAAGGACGTGATAGCACGGGTGGACCTGAACCTTCCGAGGGCCTATGTGGTCTATGACCAGGGCAGGGAAGGGTCGGTTCGCCATTTATTGGAATTCCTGAAAGGCCAGGGTGTTCATTCAACGGGGCGATATGGGCGATGGGAATACGGGAGCATGGAATCGGCCATCGCTCAGGGTATCGATTCGGCGAAGGACATCCTAGCTGTAAATTGAGCCGTCCCCGGCCCGCGGGATGTGGTGATATAATGCGGCGACAAAAAAACAGCGAGGACACATGGCAGGACCCATCGACATTGAATCTTTGAAGGATATCGCCCTTTTCAAGGGTTTGACCCCGACTGAATTGACATCGGTGGTCACCCTTTGCTTCGAGAAAAACTACACCAAGAATTCCACTCTTTTCGTCGAGGGGATGATGGGCGAGATCCTTTACATCGTTAAAAAGGGCTCGGTCCAGATCATCAAGAAGGTGGGCAACAATCAGGAAGTGGTCCTGGCGACCCTGGGCGCCGGCACGTTCCTGGGTGAGATGTCCTTGATCGAAAACCAGCCAAGATCGGCGACGGCCAGGGTGGCGGAGGATTCCATTCTTTTGGTAATGACGAAAAAAGCCTTCAATACCATGCTGGAGAAATATCCTGAGATATCCTTGAAAGTGCTGATGGTCTTCCTGAAAATAGCCAACGAACGCCTGCGCAAGGCCAACGAGAACGCCAAATCACTCTGAATCGGAATCCCTAAAATGAAAAAATCATTATCCATTCTTGGTTTGTTGCTTTTCCTATTTTGGTTGGGTGGGGCCCTGCCTGGCCGGGCGGAGATGGACAAAGAGTCTTTGCAATTCGATCCCCGGGCTTACTGGCATTACGCCTGCGGGCTTTACGCCCAGCGTCTGGGTGGCGCGGAGGACGCGAACCGGGCCTTGAGCGAGTTCAACGAGGCGGCGCGCTATGATCCCAAATCACCCACCATCCACGACCGATTGGCCTATCACTATTATGTAGAGGGTCTGGATTATAAAAGTGTGGAAGAGCTCCAGAAATCCATCGACCTGAACCCGGACAACATCCCGACCCGTCTACTTCTGGCAAACCTTTACGCTTCCCAGTCGGAGTATGGTAAGGCCCAAAGAGCCTACCAGGATATCCTGAAAAAAGACCCCAAGAACATCGAGGCCCGCTACTACCTGGCCGGGGTCCTGGCCAACCAGAACAAGACCGAGGCGGCCTTGGACACCTATCAGCAGATCCTCACCGACCATCCCAAGACAGCGGGGGTTTATTACAACATGGGACTCATCTACACCCGTTCCAATCAGGAAGACAAGGCGGAAGAGGCTTTTCAAAAAGCCATCCAGATCGATCCAACTTTGGAATCGGCCTATACCTCCCTGGGATTGGTCTATGAACTGGATCAGAAACCGGACAAAGCTATCGAGACTTACCAGGCCCTGTTGAAGGTCAATCCGGACAACGCGCCTACTTATCTGGCTCTGGGGGAGCTCTACTACAACCAAAAGCAGGATGATCAAGCGATGGAGAATTTCCTGAGTTATGTCCAGCGCAAACCCGACGACCTGTCGGCCTGGGACTACATCGGCATCTGTCATTTCCGGAAGAAAGAGTATCCCGAAGCCATCCAGGCTTTCCTAAAACTTTTGAGCAACCAGCCCCATAACGCCCTGGTCCGCTACCGGCTGGCGGCGGCTTATGAGGCGAGCCAGCAATACCCCCAGGCCCAGGAACAGCTCCGGGCCATCCTGGATAACGACGATAAATCCACTGACGCCTGGGTAAGGCTGGCCATGCTCTGCGACAAGCAGAAGGACGACGTCGGCGCCCAGAAAGCCTTGACCGACGGGTTGAAGTCGAACCCGGACAACACGGATCTAATGTTGGTCCAGGCAATGTTCTTCCACGAAAAAGGGGATATGGCGAAAGCCGAGGAATATTACCGAAAGGTCATTCAGAAGGACAACAAGAACACCCAAGCCTATTTCAACCTGGGTGTCCTGTTGGACAAGCGGGGCAAGTTCGACGAATCCATGGACAAAATGAAGAAGGTCATCGAGATCGATCCGGACAACGCCGAGGCCTACAATTACATCGGTTATTCCTACGCGGACAAGGGCATTAAGCTAGACGAGGCCAAGACCCTGGTTGAGAAGGCCCTTAAGCTGGATCCGGACAATTCCTATTACCTGGACAGCCTGGGATGGGTCCATTATCAATTGAAGGATTATCCGGGAGCCAAGGATCTGTTGCAAAAAGCGGTCGGTCAATTGAAGGAGGATGTCAAAGAAGACGCCTGTATCTTTGATCATCTGGGAGAGGTCTTCCTGAAACTGGGGGACAAGGCCCAAGCCGCGGCCCAATGGCAGAAAGCCTTGAAACTGGACCCGGGGAACCAGGTCTACCAGGACAAGATCGACAAGAACCCTCCCGACGCGAAACCTTGAACCGGATCACCCTTCGAACCCCCGCCAAGATCAACCCAGTCCTTGAGCTCCTGGGCAAAAGACCGGATGGTTTCCATGAACTGGCCCTGGTGTTCCAGGCTGTTTCCCTTTTCGATGAACTGACCCTGGAAAAAATTCCCCAAGGCGTCCTCTTTTCGGTCTCCCGTTCTCCCGAACCCCTGGCCGAGGATGATTCCAATCTGGTGGTCAAAGCCGCCCGTTTGTTCCTCCACGGAGTGTTGAAAGGGCAGGGGGGCGTCAAGATCACCCTGGCCAAGGACATTCCTCTGGCCGCGGGTCTGGGGGGCGGTTCCAGCGACGCGGCCGCGGCTTTGAAAGGGATGGACCTGCTCTTCGAGACAAAATTGTCCGAACAACGGCTGATGGAGATGGCCGGCCAGTTAGGATCGGACGTGCCGTTTTTCCTGAAGGGCGGGACAGCCTTGGGAACGGGAAGGGGAGAGAAGATCGAATCCTGGAAACCGGCGCCAACGCTGGACCTGATCTTGGTAAAACCGGTCGAAGGCCTTTCCACGGCCGGGGTTTATCGGTCGGGGAAGGCCGCTTTCACTTCAGGCGACAAGGCCAGGGCGTTCCAAAATATCCTGGCAAAGGGCGATATTCAGGAGATCACAGCGTCCCTTTACAATGGATTGGAACCCGCCTCCTTTTTTTTAATGCCCCGTTTGCGGGAAATTAAGGATAAGATTTTGGGGGCCGGTGCCCTGGGCGCGCTAGTTTCCGGAAGCGGACCCACGGTTTTTGGCTTGGTGGAATCGGACCGGCAGGGGGAAATGATCTCCCGGGTTTTTTCAAGCAATGAATACAGGGTGGTCAAAACCCAAACCAACCCGCAAGGGATCGAGGTCGTTCGATAAGCATGGCAAAACAGATCAAGAATAGCCAACTACACAAGGGAAAATATCAGTGGCTGAAATGGCTTCTGGGCATCCTGTGCCTGCTGGCTCTCCTGGGTGGTACTGTTTTCATCTACATCTTGTTCCCGCCGGTCGTGGCCGAAACTATCGTGAAGGCGTCCGGCCATCGACAGCCCCTGACCGAGACCCCCAAAAAGTTCGGCCTGAATTACGAGGATGTGCTCATCCCCTGTTCGGAAGGGGTCACACTCTCCGGCTGGTGGCTTCCTTCCCCGCTGTCCAAACCATTGGGGACCATCCTTTTGACCCACGGCGTCTTCCATAACCGGGAACAGGTCCTGAACCGGGCGGTCTTCCTGGTCGGGAAGGGTTACCAGGTCTTGGTGTTCGACCAACGGGGAAATGGTTTGAGCGGGAACAGTCCGGTCTCGGGAGGGTTGTTGGAAGCGGGGGATTTCCCGGCTTGCGCCAAATATTTGGCCGACCGCAGATGGGTTCGCCAACCCCTCATCTATTTCGGTTTCTCCCTGGGAGCCATCAGCGCCTTGAGAGCCGGCGTCTCCACCCAATACGCCCAAGCCATCGTCGCCGACAGCCCTCTGCCTAATCTAAAGTCCTACGTGTCCCGCCGCACCATTGGGGCTCCGTTCACCTGGCTCCCCGGGTTCCTGGGTTCCTGCCTGAAGGCATACGACCTGAAAACGGGCTTGGCATTGACGGAGAATGATCTAGATCTCATGCCGGTGGTCAAACAGATCAAGAACCTGCCGGTCCTCTATATCACGGGAGAAAGGGACGATCTGGCTCGGCCGGAAGAGGTCCAACAATTGTTCGCTCATACACCTTCCCCCCATCGGCGGTTGGTCTATATTCCCGAGGCGGGTCATGAGGAGACATTCACCAAGTACCCCATTGTCTATGAAAAATCCCTGATGGAGTTCCTGACGGACCTGCGGGATGGGTTCCCGGACGCGAGGAAATATGAGGAAGAACAAATGAAGACCATCAAACTATTGGAAAAACAGGTCTCGATGAAACAGAAGGGTCACTCTGAACAGCCGATGAAGTAACGGCATTGATGGCAGACGATCTTGCATTTTTTGGTTTCCATTGGATGACCGCACTGGGGACAGGTGTAAAAGAGGGTCTCAGATTCGTCCCGCGTGGGGTCTTGAGCCTTTCGGCCCATCTCGAATAGGGATGGCAGGGAAGTGATCTTGGGTTGGGGCTTTTCGCTCATGCAGTTAGGTTACGTTGGGTTTTACGGCATAATCAAGATACCAACAGGTTTAATTTGAAGCTTGATAAAGGCCTTGGGGCGAATTAAATTACCACCCTGCCTTTTATTTTAAGAGCCTTTGATTGGGGCGTCGACAAGCGGTAAGTCACCAGATTTTGGATCTGGCATTCGTAGGTTCGAATCCTACCGCCCCAGCCAATAAAGCCCAGCCCCTCTAAAAGAGGGGGTTGGGCTTTATTATTTGAGGTGAAAGGATTCGAGCCGTGAGTGGTATGGGGAATATATTGGTTTCACGCTTTCATGAAGAGCGGCTATTATTTCTAAAATGATTTAAGGAGAGCTCCTTTGTTATTAAAGAACATTCAATCACTATTCATGTTGGTTTTTGCGGGCCTTGTTTCGATATTCCTGTTCCCGATCGGCCTTTCCGCCCAAACTACCACGGCAAATGCCACCGACCTGGGAAAGATCAGTTCGGTGGAGGTCGTCCGACAAATGGGGCTGGGATGGAACCTGGGCAACACGATGGAGTGCGCCGGGGATTGGATCAATAAAGGCGCGGTGCATAATTTCGAGACCGCCTGGGGTAATCCCGACACGACCAAAGAGATGATCGACGCGATCAAGGACGCGGGGTTCAAATCGATCCGTATTCCCGTCGCCTGGTCGAACATGATGGGGGACAATTACACGATCAACCCCGCGCTCTTGGAACGGGTCAAGCAGATCGTCGATTGGGCGCTCGACGACGGGATGATCGCGATCATCAATATCCACTGGGATGGCGGTTGGTGGTCCAAGTTCCCGGTGGAATACGATAAATCCATGAAGCGCTATACCGGGATGTGGTCGCAGATCGCCGGTTATTTCAAGGATGAGCCCGACTCTTTGATCTTCGAGTCCTTGAACGAGGAAGGCTGTTTCGGTGATGTCTGGAACCGATATGGCGGCGAGAATCCCACTCAGAGGCAGAAGGCCTATGGGATCCTGAACGACATCAACCAGGCTTTCGTTGATCTGGTACGGAAATCGGGCGGAAAGAACGCTCAGCGTCACCTACTGATCGCCGGATATTGCACCGACATCGATCTTACGACGGACGCGGATTTTCTCATGCCCAAAGACCCGCAGAACCACTGCATCGTTTCCGTCCACTATTACACTCCCTATACCTTCGCCGGCCTTGAGAAGGACGAGTCCTGGGGCAAGGCCCGCCCGACCTGGGGGAAAAAAGAGGACTATGATGAACTGGAATCGAACATGCAGAAGTTGAAAGTCCATTTTCTCGACAAGGGTGTGCCGGTCATCGTGGGCGAATACGGCGCGACCCTCAAGGCCAAGGATCCCGAGAGTGTCCGCCGGTACATATTGGCGGTGGCCCAGAAAGTCTACCGGATGGGGATGTGTCCCATGCTGTGGGATCCGGGCCAGCATTTCAACCGCAAGACCCTCGTGTTCAACGATCCCGAACTCCTGGACGGGTTCCAGAAGATCGAACGAGGTATAAGGACAGCCGAGGGGGAATACGATAAAGACCAGGACGCGCCCGCGGCCATGAACGATTCCATCCCGGCGGATATCCTGCGAGAGGCCAAGAAAGACACCGCTTCACCCGAGGGCATCGAGTATGAAAAGCAGTTCTCCTCAAAGATCGGGGACGATCTGATGGGGTTCATGCGGGTCTGTACCCTGGAGACCGCACAAACGAAGGATTTTACGATCGTTTTAAAGATCGAGAAATCCGGGAATATTACGGCGGTTTACACCGGTCCGAAGGACCCTGTCGCGGCTTGCGTGGCGGGGAAATTATCGAATGAAAAATGCCCCAAACCTCCTTTCGCGCCTTATTACGAACTCGTTGATATGAGAATGAAGGATTGAGTTTCGCAGGCGCCGGATGGGGCCTGATCGCATTTACGAGAATAAGATTACCGAACCGTTCCGGGTCGACTTTCACTATCTCCAAGGACAAAAATATATCCGGTAAATGTTTAAATAAGTTTTCCCGCATTTAACAATTGGCATCCCCATTGTTACTTTCAAACGGTTCATAATATGGCCTGTTCTGGATCTGCCTTTTTAAATTTGGATTCCCCAGGATGGCCTCATGAAAAATCGATTTTTGTTTTTTGCTCTCTTGGGAGGTCTATTTCTGGGGCCGCTATTGTTTCCGGCGGCAGTCGTAGCCGCTAGTGAGGATGATAAGGCCAATGATTTGGTCAATTTCACCAACTATGTGGATTGGCCGGCCAAGGCCCTTGGTAAGGCTTTTTCTGATTTCGTGTTCGCGGTCATCGGCGACGAGGGTGTCTCCAAAAGACTGGCCGAAACCCAAAAAGGCAAGTGGTTGGATGGACATCCGGTCGCCGTTCAGATCCTGAAGGATTTCGATCCGGCCCAGGTCAAGAACCTCAAGCAATCCCAGGTCTTGTTCATTTCCGCCTCCCAAAAGGACCATTTGGGGAATATCCTCAAGGCTCTCCGGGGTAAACCTGTCTTGACCGTATCCGATATGGACGGTTTTACAAGCCAAGGAGGCATGATCCAACTCGTCCAACTCGATAACCGGATCAGCATCCGCATCAATCCGGACTCGATAGAAAAAGGTAAGTTGAAAGTCAGTTCAAAACTGATGCAGATCGCCCAGATCGAAAAGACCGGGGAATGACAAGGTTCCTTGTCTAACAACCCCTGAAGTCTCTAGGAACCCTGAAAATCTCATCTTATTGGTCAAAATGCGGTTCTGAACGAAAATTATGGACAAATATTCAGGTTAAACGAATATAATCCTTTTCATTCAAGGGGTTAACTCAAGGAGGATTTATGAGAAAGTTTTTCGCCGTGATTTCCGTGCTGGGATTGATGATCGGTACCAAGGTGTTCGCGGATTCAACGCCAGTGGCAAACCCGACCCCTGTGGTAACAGCTGTCACCACACCATCTGATACGATCACGACCGGTACCAAACATAAAGGGAAGAAAAAAGCCACGCCCGTTCCAACCCCTCAGCCTACGGTTGTCCCAACAGCCGTACCGACCGTGGCGGCGAAAAAAGCCAGCCCCACGCCGACCTCCGCTGTTTCAGCCCCTGCCGCTTCGGAATTTTCCTCCAATATCCGTTTGTATGACCGTGTGGGGGCGTCAGGAGACCTGAGGAAGGCCGTAGCCTTGGCCGCCAAAACCCTGAGTTCCTCTCCCGTTAAGCATGACCAATCAGTGTTCCTGTGGCTCTCCAAAGTAACCGATGGTTCGGCCAGGGAAGCCGCTTATCTTCGTTTCGGCATCAACGGCATCGAATTGGGCGGACCCAGGAATCCCTGGATCGTGTTGACCGGTGTGGTCTATGACCAATCGGGCAGCGAATTGAAGAACGGGGATTCCATCGAGGTCGCCGTCGATTTCCGCGACGTGAAGGTCGATTACGAGGGAACCAAGCTTGGGGAGATCCAAAAGGGCAACGACATCGCCGACCAATTCTATGAACTGATGGCCACCCACGCCTCCTATCAATGGGTCTTGATGGCCCAGGATCGGGTGAGGGATGAGAATGGCATGCGTGGCGTGCCGGCCTTTGTGGTGAACGCCAGGGAAGGTTACACCTTCCTGGAAAACCTTAATCATTCTCACAATATGTCCGAACGTTGAAACGGACCATGCCTAGGCATCGCAGGCCCTTCAAGGGCTGGATATGGTTAGGGGCGCTCCTCGCTTGTACCGGGGGAGCCCAGGCCGCCGGGCTCCTCTCCGGCACCTCGAACATCGCCCAATTCGTTAACTTCACCTCCCTTCCCATCGATGTGGAAGCCAATGGGATGGGTAACGCGGTCGTGGCGGATGGAACACTCTTCAACGCGTCCGCCTACAACCCGGCGCTCCTGGCGAACAATGTCGATTTCGCCGAGGTGCATTTGGGCTTCAACGTGGGAAACGATATTGTCGGAATCGCGAAATACATGACCAATTCGGACAACATCAACAACCTGCAGAATTCCCTCCAGAACGTGAACCAGGCCTTTCAGGATATCAACAACGGCTTGAACGCTTCCGGCGGTCCCAACACGACGCTTTATAACCAGGGCGTGGTCAATCTCAATAACGCCATTGTGAATACCCAGAACGCCGTTACGAACGTGACCGGTAAGTCGCTCCAGGTGGGTATGGGGTTCAATATCGCGCTCAAATTCGACGATCACTGGGGTTTCCAAGCCTATAACAGGACCCAGGCGGCGGTCCAGATATCCCAGGGGGGCCTGATCAACGACCTGGTACTCATCAAGGCGCTTCCCCAGATGCCGGGGAATAGTCCCAGTCAGGTGAGGGACGCTGCGGTTTCCTTGTATAACGCCACCCAGTCCATATTGAACTCACTTTTGGGTTCACAGCAGCAACAGTTGGCGAACGCGGTGGCGACCTTTAGTAACAGCCAGAACAATCCCGGCGGGACACAGCCAAGTGATGTCAGTACTTTCGCCACCACGGTGAATAACATCATGAACAGTTTGGATCCCAGTCAATCCGACAAGACCCTTTTCAACGAGATCGCTCCGATCAATGGGTTGGTTTATACCGACACGGTCCTGATGGGGACCTACTGCACCAGGCCCTTGGCGGATGATCCATCTTTGTCGGCGGGAATGAATTTCAAGGTGGTCAACCGCAGGATCACTTCCATCACTTCCAGTTACTTGATCGACCAGAACACGAATGGAACCTCGGATGTGGGCAACGACATCAAGGACGACATGCAAAAGACCATCGTGCGCTGGGGTGTGGACCTGGGGGTCTTGTATGATTTCGACGATCCCAAGATATCCTTGGGGCTGTCGGCGATGGACCTGCTTCACTCTACCGCTACCCTCACCACGAACCCGGGTGACCCGTTGAACCAGAACGGCGGTCCGGTGGTTATCGACCCAGCCCCAACGGTGGTTCGGGCGGGGGCTTCCTGGAAGATCAATCGGAACCTGCTCGTCAACGCGGATGTGGACGATATATTCAGCGATACTTCTTATTACCAGGGTCTTAACCTCTTTTCCCACCTGGATTTCGGGTTCACTTATAACTTCTTGGGCATCCTCCAGCTTCGCGGCGGGGTGACCAACAGCAACCTGTGCGGCGGGGTGGGGCTTCCGTTGGGCATCCAATACGCTTTCGCGGTGGATAACCTCACCCAGACCTACAACCACTCGTTGCAGTTCGACGTGGCCTTCTAAAAGATCCTTCAGGACTCTTTTTCATAAACCCGGTCCTCTTTTCGGGGGATCGGGTTTTTTATTGGCCTGAGTGACGGTCCGGGTTCATCGGCCCTTTGCCCGGAAGCCAGTTCGGGAGTAAACTAAAACCCACTCTAATCCTCGGAAGCGGACCTTGACCCAACCGACCCAACCCATCCACACCCCGTCCTTTTTTGAACGTTGGCGTTATTCCTTCAAGACCAAGCTCCTGCTCACCTATACGGTCCTTTGGTTCACCCTGACGCTCCTGACCGGCACCACGGTCTACTGGATCGTCTCAAATAGCCTCCAGGAAAAGATGGGAGAACAACTCCTGGCCATGGGACGTTTGGTGGCCCAACGGATGAATGGGGAATTGTCCGGGCCACTCCAGCCCAGCCTGCCTGACTCCCGGGAAATGGCCAGCCTGACCCCCCTGCTCCAGGGTTTCCTGAAGGCGGGCGTGCTCCAGAACATCACCCTTCTGAACCCACAGGGGACGGCCCTCCTGGACGCCACGGGAGAGGCGGTGCCAGGCTTCAAGAGTCCTTTGCTGAATCCCCAAAACCTGGCGGACCTTGGCGCTGGCAAGCCGGTGGTCCTGCCGGTCCACGCCGGGGATTTCGGACAGCTCCACCAATCGGTCTTCATCCCCCTGCCCAAGGGTCTGCTCTTGCAGGTGGACGCCGACCCCAAGTCGTTGGAGGTCCTCAAGCGTTTCAAGACCTTCTCCCTGTTATTGGGACTGGCCGGCCTTTTGTTGAGCGCCTTCGTTTCCATCGTCGTGGCCCGGACGGTCCTGGAACCGGTCGGAACAGTGGCCCGTCTGGCCGGGGAAGTGGCCCAGGGCCGTTATCCGAAGGACTCCAACCCTACAGCCCGCCTGGATGAGTTGGGCCAGTTGGAAAGATCCCTCTACCAGATGGCGTCCCGGATCGAGGCCCGGGAGACCGAACTTTCCTTCATGCGCAAGGAGGCGGAGAACCAGGCCGAGCAAATGAAAGAGATTGCCGGCGGTATCGCCCATGAGGTGCGCAACCCCTTGCATATCATCCGAAGCGAGGCCGAGTGGATCGAGAAAAAGGCAGCTGGCTCCCAAGAGATATTGCCGGCGGTCCAAAAGATCCAGGGCCAGGTGAAGGCTCTCAATTACCTGGTCACCCGTTTCCTGGAATATAGCCGGGCCTTCAAGTTGAACGCCAAGGTCCAGTACCCGGCCGAATTGATCGAGAACCTGGCCCAGGACCTGATGGAGTCGGCGAAAAAGCAGGCGGTGCAGGTGGTCCCCGCCATCCGCCCCTGCGGACAGATCGAGGCGGACAGCGCCCTGCTTTCCAACGCCCTCTACAATCTTGGCCTGAACGCCCTGCAGGCCATGCCCACCTGGGGCACCCTGACCCTGAGGCTGGAGGAAGCGGGGGATTTCGCCCGCATCGAGGTCGAGGATACGGGGGCAGGAATCCCTAAAGAAGTCTTGCCCAATCTCTTCAAGCCCTTTTTCACCACCAAGTCCTCCGGCACCGGATTGGGCCTGGCCTTCACCCAGAAGGTGGTCCTGGCCCACGGGGGCAGGATCGAGGCGTTCAACCGGCAAGGCGACGGTTATGTCCCGGCGGGCGGCGCGGTGTTCCGCGTGGAGATCCCGCTGGTGAAAGGCGCGCCATGAGCACCATCCTGGTCGTGGACGACAAGAAGGACATGCGGGAGAGCATCCAGAAGCACCTGGAGGACTCGGGCTACAGGATATTGACCGCCGCCAGCGCGGAAGCGGCCCTGGAGGTGCTGGGAAGGGAAAAGGCCGAGGTGGTCGTGACCGACATGAAGATGCCTGGCATGAACGGCCTGGAGCTTTTGCAAAAGATCAAGGAGAAGGACAATGAGGTCCAAGTCATCGTCATGACCGCCTTCGGAACGGTGGAGAACGCGGTGACGGCCATGAGGGGCGGGGCCTATGATTTCGTCCTGAAGCCTTTTTCCATGGAGGGACTGGAACTCAAGATCAAGAACTGCCTCCAGGTCGGCAGCTTGAAAGGCGAGAACCTTCGGCTCAAGGACGAGCTTTCCCAGTTCCAGGGCAAGATGGTGGGCGAGAGCCCCGCCATGAAGCAGGTCTACGACAACATCCGGCGCTTGAGCGCCGCCAAGACCACCATCCTCATCGAGGGGGAAAGCGGCACGGGCAAGGAATTGGCGGCCCAGGCCATCCATGAAAGCGGTCCCTGGAAGGACGCCCCCTTCATCCGGGTCCATTGCGCGGCCCTGGCGCAGAACCTTTTGGAAAGCGAGCTCTTCGGCCATGAGAAAGGCGCCTTCACGGGAGCGGTCCAAAGGAAGCAAGGGCGTTTCGAGTTGGCCCAGGGCGGGACCCTTTTCCTGGACGAGATCTCCGAAGTCGCCCCCGAGATCCAGGTGAAGCTCTTGAGGGTCCTTCAGGAAAGGGAATTCGAGCGGGTCGGGGGTACCCAGACCCTGAAGGTGGACCTGAGGGTCATCACGGCGACCAATAAGAACCTGAAGGAATTGGTGGAGAAGGGGGTTTTTCGGGAAGATCTCTATTATCGGCTCAACGTGGTTTCGCTCCGCATGCCCCCCTTGCGGGAGAGGCCCGATGACATCCCGCTTCTTTGCGAAAGCTTTCTCGACCGGTTCTGCCGTCAGATGGGGAAACCTTCCAGACGTTTGAGCGACATGTCTTTGAAGGCCCTGAAAGGTTATGCCTGGCCGGGCAATGTGAGGGAACTACAGAACCTGATGGAAAGGGCCGTGGTCTTTTCGGAGAAGGAAGAATTGGAAGTCGTACCCGAGGGTAATCCCAATGACATCAAGGCCCAACCGGCCCTGCAGGGGGACCTGAGCCAGACCCTCGACCAGTTGGAAAAGGCACTAATCTTGCAAGCCCTTCAAGAGACCCATGGCGTTCAGAACCAGGCGGCCAAGCAACTGGGTGTTTCCCGTTCCGCCCTGCAATACAAGATCGCCAAATATCAACTGGAGGAATATTGCCGTGAGAAACCCTGACTTTCCTCGAAAACTGCTCATCCGCCTATTACCGCTTGGTTTATCCATCCTCGGCGCTGGTTTTCTCCAGGCCCAGGATAACGGGCCCCAGGAGGTTTTCTTGAAGGCTGTGGCCTCTTTCAACGCTGGGAAATATAGCAAGGCCCAGGAAGGTTTCCTGAATGTCCTGAAGGATGACGCCGATAACTTGAAAGCCCATTTTTACCTGGGTTTGATCAAGTACGAAGAGAACCTCCTGCCTGAAGCTTCCGCATATTTTGAATGGGTCTTGAAGCATGACCCGAATATGCCGGTGGTCCGTTATTACATGGGCCGGGTCGCCTACGACCAGGGGAAATGGGAAAAGGCCCAGACCGAACTGGCGACGGCCAACCAATTGGACCCGGGCATTTCCATGGTCCATTATTATTTGGGCCTGAGCCTGTATAAGTTGAAGGATATCGAGGGATCGAAAGAAGAATTCCAGAAGGCTCTGGAACTGGAACCTACCCTTTCCAAGGCCCATTACGCCCTGGCTTTCCTTGATCTGCGCGACCTGAAAGACCCCAAATCGGCCAAGAACGAGATCCAAGCGGGGCTAAAGGCCAAGCCGGACGCAAAGTTAAAAGCCAAGTTCCTGAAGCTGAAAAAAGAATGCGGTCGCAAATAAACGCATTTAAAACCCCAAGCAAACCCATTTTTACTACCAAGACACCAAGACACCAAGTCACTAAGAAAGGCTTTTGTGAAAACCCAGAGAGATTTTGCCGTCCTTGGTGTCTTTGTGCCTTGGTGGTTAAAGACGTTTTAAGGTTTTTCTTGGCCTGAATTTGGGCACCCTGCCGAAAATTTGTACGTGCTGGCTGCGTCATCCGCTGAAAATCCCTTCAAAAACACTGGAAATTCCTGGCACAAGGCTTGCTTTACTAACAATCGAAGTCGCAAGCCGTTCAGAAGCCCTAAGGAGGATGTCATGAAAAAGATCTTCAGCACCCCAATCGCCTGGTTGTTCGCGACCAGTTTGCTTTTGGTAGCTACGAGCGTTTCCGCTCAAACCGCCACAGGAGGCGTGCCGACGCTGCCGCCCACACCGCCCCCTGGTACCGTGGCGCCGCCGATCATCATCAACACCCCAATGCCTATGCCCACGATGATCGCGACGGTCCCGCCTGTGCCGACGGTTCCCGCCGGTGTTCCAACGCCCTTGCCACCAGCGCCAGTTCCAACCGGGGTCGTTCCTCCCATCGCGACCGTGGTTCCTCCGGTACCGGTGCCGTCGTTGTTCCCGACGCCGCTTCCTTACCCAACGGCTTTCCCGACACCTATCTTGCCGCCTAAGCCTTTCCCCACGCCTTTGCCGGGGACAATCCCTCCGCCCATGCCGCCAGTGGCTGTGGGAACCATCGTTCCTGTGATGCCTCCGATCGTGGTTGGCACTCCAGGAGCCTATCCGCCTCCTCCAGTGGCTGTTGGGACGCCAGGCGCTTATCCGCCTCCTCCAGCCCCGGTCGGGACACCTGTTCCCGCTGGGACGCCAGGGGCATTGCCTCCTTCCGCTTCCGGAACTCCGGGCGCGGGTTGGGCGCCTCCGGCACCTGTCGGGACCCCTGGGACGAACCTGATCGTTCTTCCTAACGAGAAGCTGGGCGCGAAGGACATCGACGAATAAGTTTTCGCCACAAGTCTAGTCGTTCGAAAAGCCCCTTGGAAACAAGGGGCTTTTTTTATTTTTACGCCCTGAAAATCAGCGAACCCCTCCTGGATAGTGTGATATATTTTCAATGATCGTTGATGACCCATAATATTCCTCAACTCCAATGGGACAGGTCATTCCATGTCATCCAGGCCGAATTTACTTGGGTTCCTATCTATCCTTCTGTTTCTCGCTCAACCTGGCGGAAGCTTTGCCCAGACCCAGGATTGGATGACCCAGGGCAATGAGGCTTACCTCCAGAAGCGTTTTTCTGAAGCCGCCCACCTCTACCTGAAAGCCACGGTCGCCGATCCCAAGAACGCCGACGCTTATTACTGCATCGGTATCTGCGAGTACGTGCTGGGCAACCTGGACGTAGCCGAGGCCTATCTGAACCGGGCCGTGGTCCTGAATCCCCAACATTCCCTGGCCAAGTCTCTGCTTCAGCGTATCGCCGATAAAAAAGGCGGGGGAAAGGAAGCTCAATTCCATCGGCTGATGAGGGAGGGTGTTCAACTGTACAGGGCGCACCGATACGCGGAGGCCAAGGCGGACCTCAAACAGGCGGCGGACTTGGAACCTGGTTCGGCCGACGCTCACTTCAACCTGGGGCTTTGTTGTTTGAAGACCAAGGATTGGGCCGAATGCCAGGACCAACTTTATCGCTGTCTGCAGATCGACCCCAATAATGCCGGGGCCCGTTACGCCATGGGAGTCCTTTACCAGAAGGAAGGGTATTACGCCCAGGCCCAGCAATACCTCAGTTCCATCTCCCAGATCCCCCAATCGGGGGCCTTCGGTACCTTGGCGATAAACCGGATGTCCCAGATCCAAACGTCCCTCTCGCCTAATCCCTTCCACTTTTACGGACGGCTCCAATTGGGTTATGAAAAGAACGGGTATAACCGAGGCACCACCGCCATCGCTGACAACGAGGCCGAATATATCCAGGGCCAGTTGTCTTACACTCCCCCGGGGATCAACAATCTGCTGACTTTCGCCTACAGCCTGATGGGATATTTCAACGAGCAAAGCCAGGTGTTCGGCCAGAACTATTACACAAACTTGACGGCTTCCGCCCAGCCCCATCTCTCGTCCCTGTTGCTTCTGCCTTGTTCCTTCGACGAGGCTCTGGAGATGGACCAGAACCTTCATCTGGAATACCAGCATCACCAGTTATCGTTAGCTGGCCTTTATTATTTTCAACAGCCCAGCTTCATCCAGGTCCAGGCCCAATATCTTAACGAGTCCTATCCCACCTATACGGCTTATGATTCCCAGAGCCTTCTCGGGACTGTCTCGGCCTGGTATTACCTGGCGGGAGGGCATGGTTTGAGCCTGGCCTATACCTTGCGCGATACGGTGGCCCAATCCACGGTATTCAACTATCTCAACAACAACATCACGGGCCTCTATACCTATGGGGGCGGGACCAAGTGGGGTCTTTACGCGACCTATTCGGTTCAATGGCAAGCTTGGCCCAATTTCGCCAATACAAACGGTTCCAAGCGAAATGACTGGATCCAGGTCGCCACAGTTGAGGGGTCTCTACCTCTGGGGACAGGTTTGAACGCGGGCCTGGGGGATACCTTCCAGCAGACCCAGTCCAACAACAGCACCTATTCCCGGTGGAGCAATCTTACTTATTGCGACATGACGTTGAGCTTTTAAATCGAATTTCTTGATCACCATCCTAACCTCTGACCCAAATTTGAATATTTTCATCCGAAGACCGACCTTGATTTTTTTTAGGGTCGTTCTTAAATAATATTCCAAGAAAAATCGCCGGAACAATGAATGGTTTAAATCTTTTTGAAAAAAGGAGGTTAACCATGAATCGTTTATTGATCCAGCCAACCCTTCTCGCCGCTCTGATTTTCGGATTTCCATTCTTGGCTATGGCCGATCATTCATCCCCTGCCGGGCCATCGCCGACCCCTGCCGTTCAGTCCAAAGAAAAAACAGCGATGAGCCAAAAGGCGGGGACACATCAAAAAACCCAGGGCCAAGTCGCTGATAAACGCAAGCAGATCACTTCCGAAGCCGTGTCCGCCATTGATGAGACCAGGACCGCGTTGAAATGCCTGGATGAAAACAAGAAGGACAAGGCCATCCAGGCACTGGAACGGGCCACCGGTAAATTGGACTTGATCCTGGCCCGCGACTCCAACCTGGCCCTGGTCCCGAACCGCGTGAGCGAGGCGACCTATGATGTTTACGCCGATCTGGACAAGGTCAAAGCGGCGCGTAAGGAAGCCAAGGATCTTTTGGCGCAGGGGAAACTACCGGAAGCCCGCCAGATATTGGATGCCCTGAGAAGTGAAACGGTCATCAGCGTCTCGAATATTCCATTGGCGACCTACCCCGACGCCATCAAAAAAGCGGTCAAGCAGATCGACGACGGCAAACTGGAGGACGCCAAAGAAACCCTTCAAACGGCGTTGGATACCCTGGTGGTGATAGATAATGTGATCCCGCTCCCGGTGGTCAACGCCCAGGATGTTTTGGAGGATGCCAAAAAATTATCGGAAAAAGCCGAACGGACGGCCGATGAGAATAAAAAGCTGGGCGAGCTACTGGCCGATGCCCGCACCAACCTCGAATTCGCCCAGGCCCTAGGGTACGGCACGGCCAGTGATTTCAAAGACCTTTATGGGGAACTGGATGTCATCAAGGGCAAAACCGAATCTGGAAAGTCGGGCAAGGGGTTTTTCGACGAAGTGGAAGCTTCTCTCATGAAACTATTCAAGTCCGCTCAAACGAGCAAAAACACATCACCTAAAGGCTGATCGAAGTCGAATTCGAAAGGGGGTGGGATATGACTTGGGTATAGGAAAAATACAACTGATCAGCTATTACGGCCCCAATGGTTCCTCCCCGTTGGGGTCTTTTTTGTTTTTCAAACAGTGTGCAGGGGTTCAGGCTGGAGTTCTTTCTTTATGTTCTTCAAGGCGAGTAATCTCCGGCAGGCCGCCATTACGGTCGAAAGTCTGTATTCGAGCGACAAATCAAATCCTTGTGTTCAGATCCCCCTTAAATCTCAGCAGGAAAAGGATAGTTTTTATCCATGGTCCTGAATTATTTTCCAGGCAGATTATTCAAATTCGCCAAAAACCCTTTAAAAGTTCTTTGGTTTCCGTTTAACCCACGGAGTAATATGGTCCCATTATTTCCCTGGAGGAACGATGGACGAGCTCTGGATCGAACATACCCTGTCCGACATGACCCCCGAAGAGAAGGTCGGACAGCTGTTGATGATCGGCTTCATCGCCGCCAACCGGGATAATTTCCCCGGTACCAGGGAGAGGGTCAATAAATGCCACGCGGGGGGAGGTTTCTTCCTCAGCGGCGGGCAGGATGAGATCGCCGATTACGTCACGGCCCTCCAATCCGACGCCAAGGTACCCCTGCTGATCGCGGCAGACTTCGAGAACGGCACCGGGGCGGTCCTGAAAGAGGGAACCAGGTTCCCCCGGCCCATGACCCGCGGCTGGGCTGGCGACCAGAAGATGGAATACGAGTTGGGCCGCATCACAGCCCTTCAGGCCAAGGCGGTGGGCATCCGCATGACCGCCAGCCCGGTGCTGGACGTGAACACCAACCCCCATTGCCCGGACATCAATATCCGCGCTTACTCGGACGACCCCAAGGCCATCAGCGCTCTGGCCATCCCCTATATCAAAGGCATCCAGGACAACGGGGTGCTGGCCTGCGGGAAGCATTTCCCCGGCAACGGCGGGGGCGAGATGGACCAGCATATCTGCGCGGCCATCCTGACCCAATCCAAGGCCGAGTTCAAAAAGACCTGGCTCAAACCCTACCGGGACGCCTTCGCCAAGGCGAAACTGGCCGCCATCATGGCCGCCCACTTGGAAGTGCCGGCCCTGACGAAAGAGAAACACCCCGAAACGGGAAGGCCCGTCCCCTCGTCCCTCTCCTCGGAGGTCCTGACCAAGCTGTTGCGCAAGGAAATGGGGTTCAAGGGCCTGGTGGTGAGCGACGCCATGAACATGGGAGGGGTGACCACCCAATTTTCCCGGGAAGAGGCGGCGGTCAAGGTGATCCAGGCTGGCGCGGACATGCTTTTGATCTTCAGCCCCTGGGATTTCGAGAAGGATTACGACGCCTTGTTGAAGGCCCTCAAGGATGGCCGCCTGTCGGCCAAAAAGGTGGACCAGGCTGTGCGGAATATCCTGACGGCCAAGGCTAAGCTGGGTCTGGAAAAGGACGGGGGATTGCCATCCCTACCCGATGTTAGGCACAGACTATTCGCCGACACCCACGAGGATCTTTCCCGAAAGATATTGGAAAAGGCCATCACGGTCCTGCGTAACCGAGGGAAGGTCCTGCCGGTGAGGGACATCAAGGGTAAAAAAGTGATGATCCTCAACACCTTCAGCCCGGAAGGAAGCGTCATGCAGAACCAGGGCCAGGTCCCTTTAGGCGAGAATATCCAAAAGCTTCTGGAAGATAGGGGAGCCCTCGTCCAATCTCACACCGTTACCTCCCGCCAGTCGTTCGAGGATGTCCTTGGTATCCTGCGAAAGGTCCCGGAAGTCGACTACGTTTTCTACAACTTCATCGTGGCCCCCAGCTGGGGCATCGGCACCCTCATCCCCAACCATAACGCCTTACGGTTGTTCATGAACGGCCTGATCACCCTGGGAAAACCTGTGATCATCACGGCTTTCGGCGACCCCTATATCCTTTATTACTGTCCCTCCGCGCCGGTCTACGTCAGCACCCTGGACGAGGGAACCCTGGCCCAGGAAACGGCGGTCAAGGTCTGGCTGGGCGACCTGAAGGCGACGGGAAGGGCCCCTGTCTCGCTGGACGGTATCTTCAAGCGCGGGGATGGGATGGACACGTGAAGGTCCATACGAAAAGGAAAAAGTCCACTGCCGTCTAAGAAAAGCCTAATCCCAAGGCCAGAGATGATCAAATAGAAAGATTTTTTGTTTAAAAACAAAAGGCACAGCTAAAGCCTAAACTGGCCACAGATTCATGGGATGCACAGGATAAGCAAAGATACGGCCTTAATCATTTATGGTTTTAACATCTCATGAATCCCATGCATCTATGGCGAAATTTTATTTTGGAAGGTGTGAAAAAAGGCCATTCGCGCGAAGCCTTCGATAGAATGGTCGCATGAAAAGCAAAGTTCCCCTCTTCTCCACCATTGAAAAGACTTTCCTGGCTGTATTCATCCTCTGGGCCTGCGGTCTATTCCTCCATTATTTTTCCTGGTCATCGGTCACGGACTTTTCTTTTGTCCGAACCATCCTGTCGGACCTGCGTCAAGCGACCTTTTTCAGGTTCAAATCAAATGCCATGGAATTCTTCAAGGCGTTATTCTTCTGCTTTTTCGCGCTTTTGACCCTTTGGATGTGGGGACGCAGGCTTCGTCTTTGGCTGGGACTGCGGATGGACAACCGGGCCTTGCGGATGTCGGTGGATATGGCCTTAGGCATGGTGTTGTTCAACAACCTCTGGTTGGGTACGGGATTGTTGGGGTTGTGGATCGACCCCTTACCCTTTTTCGTGGGGCTGGTCGCCCTGGGTTTCGCGTTGCTGGATTTTTTCGACCTCATCCTGGACAAGCCGCCGCTGGGATGGACCCCGCCCAAAGGCATCCCGCATAAACTTTTGACCCTTCTGGCGATAGCCGGCCTGATCCTGTCCCTGGCCCAGGGGGCTGTGCCCGCCGCCTATTTCGATACCCTCTGCTACCACTTGGCGGCCTTAAGTTTCTGGCAGTTCCATCACGGCATTACCGATCTTTCCACCAACCTTTACGCCCACTATCCTTTCGGGGGGGAAATGTTCCTCATGAACGGCTTTTATTTCCAGGGCGGGGAAGGGGCCAAGATCATGGACGTCCTCTCCGAAGGCGTCCTGGGGCTGGCGACGGCGGGTTGGGTGGCCTCGGAAGCGGGACCGCCTTACGGATACCTGACCTTTGGGCTCATCATAGGCCTTCCCATGATCCCGGGGACAGCCTGGACCGCCCAGGTGGACCTTCTGCTTTCCTTGTTCCTCCTTTTGTTCTTCTATTCCCTTGGCCGATGGGACAAGCGAAAGACCGATTGGCGATGGGCGGTGGCGGCGGGCTTGATGGGAGGGGCGGCCTTGACGGTGAAATACACGGCGGTCCTGGGCCTCTTCGTCGGATTATGGGTCTATGGCATGAACTGGACCAGCAAGGGGTGGACCAAACGCTGGCTGGTCGGGGGAGGCCTGGTCAAGATATTGATCCTGGCTTCGGCCGCGCCCTGGCTGATCAAGAACTTCGCCTTCGCGGGTGATCCGGTCTATCCCTATCTCTCCGGTTTTTTCCATGGCAGGTCCCTTCCGAGCGAGAACCTAAAAGAATTGATGACCGACCATGTGGCGGTTTGGGGAGGGGGAGAAAGTTTTTGGAAATGGCTGGGCCTCATCCTGACAAGAGACCTGGATAAGACCATCGCGCCGATCCTTTTTTGTTTCCTGCCCCTGCTGTTTTGGTTCGGCAAGTTCAAGCTAGCGACGAAAAAGCTTTTGTGGCTCTGCCTGTTCTACCTGATCCTCAGTTTCCTGGTGTCCCACCAGTTGAGGCTGGTCTTGCCGGCCATCGTGGTCGGGCTTGTGGGGATGGGCTTGGCGGCGGCGGACCTGCCCCGCAAACCCTTTACCTTGGTCTGGATCTGGGTGGTTGTGGCCTTTTGCGCCTTGAGCCTGCTTTCCCTCGGGCGTTTGAGCACGGTCTATTACCAAAGCCAGAAGATATGGGAGGGTGTCCAGCTCCATTCCGAATACCTGAGTTTTTCCCCCCTGACCTATACCTATTACAGTTTGACCGAGGATTGCGCCAAGCTCCTGTCCCAGGACGACCAGTTACTGATCGCGGGTGACGCCAGGGGTCTTTATTACCGCCAGCCATTCATCGCCAACAGCGTTTTCGACGAGCAGGTCCTGGTCAAGCTGGCCAAGGAAGAAAAGGATGGGGATGGTATTCGATGGGGCCTGAAAAAAATGGGGGTCGATGACCTGGTCGTTTGTTCGACGGAGGGGGCGAGGATCAACCGGGATTACCTTTTTTACCGGCTGGACCCGGCTGAGTGGGCCAGACTAGACGATTTCATCCAACGATACACAGACCTATTGGCGGCTAACGAGTTCGGCGGTATCTACCGATTGAGGAAAGAACCGGTGAAACGCGCCGAGAAGATCCCGGACTTGCTGCTTTTGATCTAATTCTTCAGAATACTTTTCACCACAGGCCGCCTTCGGCGGCGCACAGAGTTAAATAAACGGAATATTTTAATAATTCCCAGTCTTTACAAGGTTCAATCCTTGTACCCTGTGGTTAGGCGGTTGTTTCTGGATTATCATAGAGGACTGTTCAACCCACGAATCGATCGGAGGATTCCATGGCGTCACCCTTGATCGCGATCCTGCTGGCGGCGGGCGAAGGCACCCGCATGAATTCCAAGACCCCCAAAGTGCTCCACCAGGTGGCCGGCCAACCCATGATCGATTATGTCCTGGAGAACGCCGAGGTCCTCGGTCCCGCCAAGGTCTACGCGGTGGTGGGGTCCGGCGCGGACCTGGTCAAGGCCCATCTAGGTAAGAGGGCTGTCCCGGTCGTCCAGAAACAACGGCTGGGGACGGGGCACGCGGTCGCCCAGGTCATCCCCTTCCTTAAAGGCTTCAAAGGCAACGTGCTCATCCTTTGCGCGGACGCTTGTCTCATCCGCCCCCAGACAGTCCAGGCCCTGCGCCAGTTCCACCTGCTCCAGGGGGGAGCGGTGACCCTGCTGACCGCCCGGGTGGAGGAACCCTTCGGCTATGGCCGTATCCTTCGGGGGCCGGAAGGGGAAGTGCTTAGGATCGTGGAAGAGAAGGACGCCACCGAGGAAGAGCGGCGGGTCAATGAGATCAACGCCGGGGTCTACCTATTCAAGGCGCCGGCCCTGGTAGAGGCCCTTAAACGCTTGAAACCCAACAACGCCAAGGGCGAGTATTACCTGACCGACACCATCCATGACCTGCTGGGCCGGGGGGAAAAGATCCACGCCCTCATGGTTCCGGACCGCACGGAAGTACTTGGCATCAACGACCGCCAACAACTCACCCACGCCCATAAGACCCTCCATGCCAGGCGCATCGAGGAATTGCAAAGGGAAGGCGTGACCTTCCTGAACCCAATGACGGTCGAGATCGGAGCGATGGTTTCCATCGGCCGGGACTCGGTCATCGATGGCAACGTCAAGCTGTCCGGCAAGACCACTCTGGGCGAGGGCTGCCGGATCGAGTCAGGAAGCGTCATCCATTCCTCCGTGATCGGGAAGGATGTTGTCATTCGGTCCTCCCGGATCATGGAATGCGAGATGAAGGACGGATGCGACGCCGGTCCTTTCGCCCACGTGAGGGGCGGGAGCGTGCTGGCCAAGGGCGTGCATGTGGGCACCAACACCGAATTGAAGAACGCCAACATCGGCCCGGGGAGCAAGGTGGGACATTTCTCCTATGTGGGCGACGCGGTGCTGGGGAAGAACGTGAACGTGGGGGCGGGCTGTGTGTTCGCCAACTTCGATGGGAAGAACAAGCACACCTCCCATATCGGGAACGATGTTTTCCTGGGAAGCAATTCCACCCTGGTGGCGCCGGTCAGGATCGGGGCCGGGGCGGTCGTGGGCGCTGGCGCGGTGGTCACCAAAGATGTTCCGGCCGGGACGAAGGTCGCGGGAGTACCGGCGCGGCCCATGAAGAAAAAGGGCCGACCTCTTTCTCCATCCAAATAGACATCGACAATATGGACATTTCCTGATGAATCGGGTTCTTTGTTTTTCTTGGTAGGGTTGGGCCTTGGTGGTAAAATCCTGCCTTCATTCACCACATTTAAGGAGCTGCCATGAGTCCGAGGGGCGTGGGTTCGAACGGGTTTAAGATCTTCGCGGGAACATCCAATACCGACTTGGCGAAGAGTATTTCCGAGGCCTTAAAGACGCCGTTGGGCGATATTTTGGTCAGCCGTTTCTCCGAGGGTGAGATCCGCGTCAAGATCAACGAGGATGTCCGCGGCAAGGATATTTTCCTCATCCAACCCACCTGCCCCCCCGTGAACGACAACGTCATGGAACTGCTCATCATGCTGGACGCCTTTCGCCGGGCCAGCGCCCGCCGCATCACGGCCGTCCTCCCCTATTACGGGTACGCCCGCCAGGACCGCAAGGACCAGCCCCGGGTTCCCATCACCGCCAAGCTTTTGGCCAACATCATCACCGAGGCCGGGGCGGACCGCATCCTGACCATGGACCTGCACGCCCAGCAGATCCAGGGCTTTTTCGACATCCCGGTGGACCATCTCTACGCCTATCCGGTCATTTCCTCTTATTTCCGCCAGAAGGGCTTGAAGGACGTCACGGTGGTGTCCCCCGACGTGGGCGGCATCAAGATGGCCCGGGCCTACGCCAAGGGCTTGAACGCCGACCTGGCCATCGTGGACAAGCGCCGTACCGGTCCCACCGAGGTGGAAGCCATGAACCTGATCGGCGAGGTCAAGGGTCGCACGGTCATCCTCCCCGATGATATGATCGCCACGGCCGGCTCCCTGGTGGAGGCGGTCAACGCCCTGGTGAAGTTCGGGGCCAAGGATATCTACGCCTGCTGTACCCACGCGATTTTGTCGGGAAACGCCGTGGAAAAGCTGCAAAAATCGGTCTTGAAAGAAGTCGTCATTACGGATACTATTCCTCTTCCTCCGGAGAAGCGGATCGACAAGATCAAGGTTCTGCCGGTGGCCCCGCTGTTGGGGGAAGCGATCCAACGTATCCACAACGAAGAGTCCATCAGTTCGTTGTTCAACGATTTGTGATCTGAAAAACAAATTAACCACCAAGGGCACCAAGAACGACGAAAGACGTAAATGTTTCAAACATTAAATCCTTTCCTCGTTTTTGCCTTTCTTGGTGAACTTCGTGCCTTGTGCCGATTATCTGTTATATAGTTATTTGAAATCGGTACTATACCGACCTCTCAAATAGCTTAATTGAGGGTCGGCATGGTGGTTCAAATTGATTTTAAGTTGTAAAAATTAATAAAAAAGAACTTGGGTTTCGTGACGGCTGAGTCTTCGCGGTCACGTCCTGAGAAGGAGCCGAGCAGAAATGAAAAAGGTACCATTAGCCGCCAAGATACGAGCAGACCGTGGAAGCCGCCGCATCCGCCGCATGAGGAACCAGGGTGTGGTCCCGGCCGAGATCTACGGACACAAGGACGCGAACCAATCCATCGAGGTCTCGCAAAAGGAACTGACCCAGATCCTCCAATCCAACCGGGGCGAGAACATCTTCTTCGACCTGAACATCGAGGGCGCCAAGGGCGAACCGGTCCTGGCCGTCATCAAGGAAGTCCAGTACCACAAGATCAACAGCACGATCATGCACGCCGATTTCCATAAGGTGAAGATGGAAGAGAAGCTCCGTATCAAGATCCCGATCCACATCATCAACGGGGATATCTGCGAGGGCGTGAAGCTGGGAGGGGTCCTGCAGACACTCCTGCGTTCGGTCGAGGTCCAGTGCTTGCCGGCCCAGATCCCGGACGCCATCCAGGTCGATTGCGCCCACTTGAACGTCGGCGACTCGCTCCACGTCTCGGACCTGAAATTGCCCGCCGGCGTGAAGGTCGTCCAGGACGCGGGTAGCGTCATCGTTTCCGTGGCCCAGCAGATGGCCGAAGAGGTCAAGGCTGTCGCCGCTGTTCCCGCGGAAGGTGCGGCCGCCGCTGGGGCCGAGCCGGAAGTCCTCACCGCCAAGAAGGGCGAAGAGGGCGAGGGAGAGGCCAAGGCCGACGCCAAGGCGCCCGCTGGAAAGGCCGCCGAGAAGAAGCCTGCCGAAAAGAAATAAGTCCCTTTTGGAGGGACGGGTCGTTCTTGACGCGGAAGGCGGGCGAAAGCCTCCTTCCGCGTTTTTTTTATGAGGTCCATTGATGGCGCTAGAAACCTGGATCGTGGCTGGCCTGGGGAATCCCGGCGAGAATTACCGCTTTACCCGTCATAACGTGGGTTTTCGGGTGGCGGAAGCCCTGGTCCTCAAACACAACGTCAAATTGCGCGAGAAAGACCAGGCCATTCAGGGCAGCTTCCCGTTCGAGGGGCGGGAGATATTCCTCTTGTTCCCCCAGACCTTCATGAATGAATCGGGCAAAGCGGTCGGGCCCTTCCTGCGCTACCGTCAGATCCCCCTGGACCATCTGCTGGTGGTCTCGGACGACCTGGACCTGCCGGTCGGGAAGATCCGTTTGAAACCTTTTGGGGGTTCGGGCGGGCACCATGGATTGGATTCCATCATCGCCCACCTGGGCAGTTCGGAATTCCCCCGCCTGCGGTTGGGCATCGATAAACCGCCAGTCCCGGGGCAGGGCGCGGACCATGTGCTTTCGACCTTCACGCCGGAAGAGAAACCCAAGATCGAGGAAGCCATCAAGCGCTCGGCCGCCGGGATCGAGACCTTCATCCTGAGAGGCGCGGACGCGGCGATGAACGAGTTGAATCGGGATATTTAGAGGATCTAAAAAAATATTTTTTCACCACCAAGGCACCATGCCGACCTTCCAGTAAATATTTAGCGAGGTCGGTATAGTACCGATTTCCAACATTCAATTAATTGGATAATCGGCACAAGGGCACCAAGAACTAATAAAAACAGATTTTTGAAAAAGAGGTAAAACTAAGTGGTTTGATTTTGCATTTCTTGGTGTCTTTGTGTCTTGGTGGTTCAATTGTGGTTTTGTTTAAAAGCCCGGCTTAACGGCCCCGGTTACGGGGTTTTGTATAGTAGCCGGCTTTTTCAGACAGAGCGATCAAGTCCTTCGTGTATTCCCACAACCGTCTGGACGCTTGGCCGATATATTCCTTTTTTTCCAGCACCTGGGAGGATGTGATCTTGGATAACTTGTTCCATTTGTGTCCGGTCAAATAACGGTTCATGACAGGCTGTAACCCGTCGAGCGCGGCCGCGAAGAGCGCGTCTGGCGTCTCCCTTTTCTCGAACTCCTTCCACAATCCCAGGAATTCCTTTTTTTGCTTGGTCGGGAGCAGGCCGAATATCCTTTGGGCCGCGGCCGATTCCTTGCCCGCTTTCACGGTGTTCCCCTTTTTGCTGTAGAGGAACGTGTCGCCCGCGTCGATCTCGACGATGTCGTGGATGAGCAGCATCTTCATGACCCGGGCCACATGGATGTTCTTCAGGTCCGAGTGTTCCTGAAGGAGCATGGCCATCACCGCCAGATGCCAGGAGTGCTCGGCGCTGTTTTCCCGGCGGGTCCCATTCAGGACGCTGTTCCAGCGGTAAATGATCTTAAGTTTTTCGATCTCCGCCAGGAACCTCATTTGTTTTTCCAGGTTTTTCACGGAAGCAGGCAGTTTCTTGTGGATGGCTTTCATCCTTTGGTTCCGGGTCCTTTCATTTCAACTTGAACACATAACAAAGGGGAATGCCCTCCCGTTGGACCACATGGACCACAGGGGCGGAACCGGCCAATTTATCCTTATTGTCCCTGGTCGTGGAAAGGTAGTAGTCGGCGTCATTCAGTTCGTCGGTCCATTTCATATTGGGCGCGAGGCAGTCGAGCAACTGGTAAGGATTCCCGCTGCAGGTGACCTTCACTGTCCCTTCGGTCGGAGCGTTGCCCTTCAGCCAAACCATGGCTTCCTTATAACTGGCGCCCCAATAGTCGTTATCGAACCTTCCTTCCGTTCCCTTAACGCCTCCCACCGTCTCATTGAAATAGATGTATTCATAAGGATGGAGGAGGACCATCTGGCCGATCACCCATAAAAGGTTCAAGGCCACCAAAACCCCCGCCACTCTTTTGGGGAGGAGGGGTTTCTTGTCGGTGAAGAACTCGATGGCGGTCATGGCGGCCCAGGCGGACAGGATGGGGAGCAGGAAAAGATAGTGCCTCAATCCGTCGTAAAGGACTGGACGAAGGGTCAGGTAAAGGAAGAAATGGATCGACAGGGTCGAGGCCAAGAGGACCCAGAGGGGATTCTGGAAGGTTTTCCGCAAGCGGGTCAGGGAAAGGGCCAGGAAGAACAGGATGAAAAGGGGAGTGGTGATCAGGACCCAGACGAAAAGATAGGTCCAGGGAAGCTGGGTGCTGAGGATCTCCCGCCCCATGAAAAGGACCGGGTTGACCCAGGCAAAGTGGCGGGAAAGGATCAATAGGTCGGTCAAACGGCTGATGGTGTCGACGCGCAAATAGGGCCATGTGGCCAGGACCAGAAGGGTCGTCACGGCCAAGGCCGTGCACCATATCATGCCGTTCCTTTGGGCGAAAGGTTTGAAAGTTTTCAAGCCCCAGTGTTTGACCCCATGCCAATAGAAATGCAGGACGAAGAGTGGGTAGATCAGGAACAAGGAAAGGCCTAATAGACGGGAACAGACCGCTAGGCCGAAGAATAACCCCAGGACCAGGCCTTGCTGGAACCAGGAGGTTTTGGGATGGCCTTGGTAGTAAAGGATGGCGGCCAGGGCGAGGAAATAAAAGACCGCGAAGGGCATGTCCTTAGGGTTGGCCGGGAGGTCGCCCATGAAACGGGGGATGAAAAAGAGGAAGATGGGACCCAATAGGCAAAGCCATGGTTTTGGGTAGCGCCATAAAAGCACTTCGAACATGGCGATGAAGACCAGTGCCCCGAACAGAAGGTTCAGCAGATGGTATTGGTCCAGGTCGCAGGAAGAGTTGAGACAATAGAGCAGGCAACTGTAGAGATGGTCATAAACCACCAGGCCATCGTCCGGGACGGTCTTGTGGTCCAGCCTGGTCCAATCGGCGTGGGTGAGGGAATGGAACAGCAGGACTCCCCTCGTATAGACCCCTGACTCGTCGAAGGTCGACCCATAATCCTGATAGGTCAGGATGGCGAACAAAAAGTAAAGGAAAAGGAAAAGCGCCAGGGGATAACGGCTCCGGATGGCGGTCAGGGTGCGAGTGTTCAGCGGTTCCCTCCCATCAAGTTGGAAAAAGAATGTATTTATATTACCCTGTGGGTAGGGGAAATGGACATGAAAAGCCAGCAAGGGTCGTGTGCCTTTTTGCCCCAAGGAATGGCCCATTCCCGTTCTTGAAGCGTCTAAATATCATCCCGTTTGTCGCCAACCAACTTTTAGGAGCGTTCATGAAACGAGTCAGTCTTATGTTTGCCGCCTTGATGATCCTCTTGGGGTTGGGAACCAGTCCCGCGCGGGCGGTGGACGACACAGCGGCCAACCTGGTGGCCCAGGGGAAGATAAGCCTTTCCAAGATGATCGACGAACTTAACCGAAAATATCCCAAGGACCGGGAATTCTTCTGGAACGTCTCAGGCATCGCCTATCATGATTTTACCGGGATTCCCCAGACCGATGTCATCGTCGGGTTGTCCGGTTACCGGGACAAGGGGTTGGTCTACAACAACGAGAAACAGCTGGTGGAAGACGCTGGCGCCGGTTTCGCTTATTTCCATCTGGATAAGGAAGAATGGAAGCTCATCCAAGTGGAGGTCGTGGAAGGGAAGAAGTACGAGGGTTTCGAAGGGACGGATCTCACGGGAGCGAAAGTGGACCAACTGGCCCTTTATTCATCCACGGGCGACAAACAAATGACGTCCATTTATGTCCTTCAAAAGAATGGGATTTTCTCCAAGATGACCACCATCGTGGGTTATGGATTGGGACCCAGGGTGGCCCAACAAGGGGGCAAGGTCCATATCGTGGATTATCAAAGGGCCCTGGTGAGCGATTGCGATGAATGCGGCATCTATTACGGACGGCCTTATGAATGGAATGGGAAGGGGTTCGTCGAGCAAAGCGACGAATTCCTGGATCATGTCCATTCATGCGACCTGGCCCATTCCACCGACACCCAACTCACCCAGTCCCTGGCTTTCTTCGAGGGCTACCTGGGGTCCCATCCGGGTGATTTTTGCGCTCTGGCTAATTGTTACGACGTAAGCGTCCGCTTGGGTTTGAAGGACAAGGCGGATGGATACAAGCGATCGTTGGCAAAAGCGGGGTTGGAATCCCTCGCCTGCAAATACTGCGATGATTGGACAATGGACCACAACAAAGCGAACGGGGAGGAATATTTGAACCTTATCCTGGAGAAAAAGAACCACAAGAAGGAATAAAAAAAACTCCTCGCTGGAAATAGCGCGCAAATAAAAAAGGCCCCGCCCCTCTTCAGGGACAGGGCCTTTTTTTATTCAACTCTTATTTCTTTTTAGCCGGCTTGGAAGACTTGGTGTGCGGGGCATGATGGCCTTGGCCGATGCCCGCCGCGTGATGGGCCTTGCGGCGTTCCAGGTTGCTCATCAGGCTGTAGGCGCAGGGCACCACGACCAGGGTCAACATCGTCGAGAAAATGATACCCCCGATGATGGCCAGCGACATGGGCTGGCGGAGCTCGGCGCCAGGGCCCCAGGCCAGGGCGGCTGGCAAGGCTCCCGCGACCGTCGCCGAGGAAGTCATCAGGATGGGCCTCAAACGCACCGGGCAGGCGTCCATCAGGGCGTCATGGACGTTCATCCCTTTACGGCGGCGCTGATTGGTGAAGTCCACCAGCATGATGGAATTCTTCTTGACCAATCCCATCAATAGGATGATACCGATGATGCTGTAGATCCCCAAGCTCTGACCGAAGAACCAGAGCGAGAAGAAGGCGCCGGTCACCGAAAAGGGCAGGGCCATCAGGATGATGATGGGGTGCAGGAAGCTGTTGAACTGGCTGGCCAGGACCATATAGGCCACCAAGATCCCCATGATCATGACGAACATCAACTGTTTCATGGAGTCGGCGTTGGCCTGGGCCGAGCCGGTCAATTGGACGTTATAACCTTGGGGCAGGATGCTCTTGCAGATGTTGACCGCTTCATCGACCGCTTCCTGTTGGGAGGTCCCGACACCCGCGCCGGCGGTGAAATAGACCGCCCGTTGCCGGTTGTCCCGGAAGATCTGTTGGTAGGAAGGCACTTGGGTCAGTTTGGAAACGGCTGAGATGGGCAATACCTCGTTCCTATTATTGCGAACGTAGATACTATTGATGGAGTCGATGCCTTTGCGTTGATCGATGGGCACCCGGATGGCGATGGGGTTGTCATGGCCGCCCTCATGGAAGTAGGTCCCCTGGAACTGATAACCGCCGATGGTAGCCCCGATGACGTTGCCCAGGTCGTCCATATTGACGCCCATTTGGGCCGCCTTGACCCGGTCCGGGATGACCCGGATCTCCGGCATACCGTCCAAGAAGTTGTCGTCCACGTTAGCCAGTTTGGGACTGGCGCGGAAGGCCTTACGGATCTTCTGGACACAATCTGCCAGGGTGTCCCAATCGGGTCCCGTGACCATCAATTCCACCGCGTAACCTTTGCCGGTGGACATACCCCTTTGGGAAAGGTCCAAGCAGAAGACCTGAAGGTCGGGGGAAACCTTGGAGAGGGCCTTCCGCACCACGGCCATGAACTCGAACTCGGTCAACACTTGAGGCGTGGTTTTGCGCCAGATCTTGGTGATGAAACCTAAGGGGCCCACGGGAGCGAATTTATCGGCCAGATCCGCCTTGGGACGGTCCGCCGGGTCCTTCATGGTCAGGAAGAAGATACCCTGGTTGGGTGTAGAGCCGCCGAATCCCCCGATGGCTGAGTAAAGATGCTTGACCTCGCCCTTTTGCTTGAGGATGTCCTCGCATTGACGGACGATCTGATCGGTGCGTTCCAGGGAGTAATCGACCGGCAATTTCATATTGACGATGAAAGCGCTCTGGTCCGTGGCCGGATTGAAATCCATCTTGATGAGTTTCAGCATGCCAAAGGAAGAAATGAAGATAGCGCCGGATACCAACACGACCATCCAGCGATGATCCAGGCTCCATTTCAGTGTGTTCGTATAAGCTTTGGTGACCATGGCGAATTGGCCATTCACAAACTGGTTGAACCGGCTGTGCTCATCGGCCGCGTGGACGAACTCGGAACAGCGCATGGGGGTCAGGGTGATGGCTTCCAAGAGGGAGATCAGGACCGCGCCGGAGAGGGTGACCCCGAACTGGAAGAAGAACTTACCGATGATTCCCTGCATAAAGGCGATGGGCAGGAAGATGGCCACGATGGCGATGGAAGTGGCCATGGCGGCGAAGGTGATCTCCCGGGCGCCTACTAGTGCGGCTTCCACCTGGTCCTCGCCCCTTTCCTGGTGGCGGACGATATTTTCAAGCACCATGATGGCGTCATCGACCACAACGCCGATCGATAGGGAAAGGGCCATGAGCGTGAAGGTGTTCAGATTGAAACCGAAGAAACTGATGACCATGAAGGTTCCGAAGAGCGAAGTGGGAATGGCCAGGAAGATGTTAACGGTGGAGGAGAAACTTCCCAGGAAGAGGAAGCAGACCCCGGCGGTCAGGAAAGTGGCCAGCAGGATGGTCATTTCCAACTCGTGGACGTTATCAATGATGAATTTGGTCGTGTCAAAATTAAGGGAGATGTGATAACCCTTGGGAAGTTGTTTCTTGACCTCTTCCATTCGCGCCTTTGCCGCGTTACCCACGTCCACGGCGTTGAACCCGTCCTGCATGACGATACCCAGACCCACAGCCGGTACGCTGTCAAAACGGGAAAGGCGGGTGATGGGAGTCACGACCCCGTCCTCGATGGTGGCGACATCCTTCAGACGGGTCAGGGTGTAGTTGGGGGAGCCGCCGCGGGTCAGGATGGGAAGGTTTGCGAAATCAGGGACGGTGTAGGCTTCGCCCATGACCCGGATGTTGTATTGGGTGTTGGCTGTTTCCATGGCGCCGGCCGGTGTTTCCTGGTGCTGGTGCATGATGGTGTTGATGATGTCGCTGGCCGTCAACTGACGGGCGTTAAGCTTGTTATTGTCGATCCAAAGGTTGATCTCACGATTCAGGAAGCCGCCCAAGAAGACGTTGGCCACGCCGTTGAGGCTGGTGAACTTATCCTGGATGTGGTCGCGGGAATAAAGCATCATGTCGCGAAGGGTCAGGGGCGGGTCGGCGGTGACAGCCAGCCACAGGATGGGGGAGGCGTTGGGGTTCTGTTTGCGGATGACCGGCGGATAGATATTGGTGGGTAGTTGTTTCTCAGCCTGGAAAACCAGGGTTTGCACGTCCTGGACCGCGGAGTCGACGTTACGGCTCAGGTCGAGGAAAACCGTGATATTGGCGTTGCCCTGGGTGCAGGTGGTCTGCACATCGATGACGCCCTGGGCGCCCAAAACGGCCTGTTCGACCGGGTCAGCCACGTCCGATTCCACGACCTCGGGGGAAGCGTTGGGAAGGGTGATGGAAACGTTAACGACCGGGAAGTCCACGTCCGGAAGGTTCGAGATGCCCATCCTGGCCCAGCAGATGAGCCCGAAGATGATGAAGGCCGCCATGAGCATCCAGGCGAACACCGGGTTGCGTATGGAGATGTCGGATAAAGTCATTTAAAAACCTTTCTTACCTCAGAGTCACAGGGACACAGCCGAGATGGAAAATTTTTGAAATAATTTTCTTTACGGTGTCTCTGTGGTTAATTTTGTTTATCGGCCCCGATCTTGGGCAAAGCGCCCGTGGCCACGCCCAGCCAAACCTGATCGTACAGGGTTTGGTACTTGGCCTTGATATAACTGATCTTCGTGTTCTCCAGCGACGTCATGGTCTGCAACAACTCCAGGTTGGTGGTCAGGTTCAGTTTGTAGTCATGCATGACGTCCTGATAAGCCTGCTCATAGGCTTGCTCCGCCTTCTGATAAGCGTCCGTTTCACCCATGGATTCCAACAAGCTTTTGTAGGCTTCCCGGATGTCGTCCAGGGCGGACCGGTGGGTCAGGGACAACTGCATCTCCGCTTGCCGTTTTTTGGAGGCAGCCTGGTCCTCCTGGGCGATGATCTGACCGCCCTCAAAGAGGGGAAGAGAGGCTACCAGTTGGGCGTTCCAGTCAGGGGTCGAGCTACCTCCGTCTCGTTGAAGGTAATAGGTTCCTTGAACCGCAAGGGTTGGCAGGTGTTCTCCGTGGGCTTGTAAAAGGGAAGCGTCAGCGAGAGCCACATTGGAGATGGCCGCTTTCACGTCGGGTCTTTCCTCGACCTTGGATTCGGCCTGATCCTGGGAGAAGGTGGGGGTGGCGTAGGATTCCTCCGAGACCAGGGCCTGGTCCGGTTTGATATTGGCCAGGGTGGCCAGGGTTTCCCTCGCCTGGACCAGCTGGTTCTTATCGCTTTCCAGGTCGGCCAGGATTTGCATCAGCTGGGCCTGGGTGTTAGAAACATCCGCGGTGCGGGAGCGGCCCATCCTCTGCCATTGTTTTTCCACCTCGAGGGTTTTCTCGTTCAGTTCCTGGGAGGCCTGCAGGGCCTGCACAGACTCTTCCAGGGCCAAAACGTTGTAAAAAGCGTTGGCGGTGTTGAGTAACAGCAGTCGGGACTGGTTTTGAAGGTTGTAGTTCTGGAGGTCGATATTGGCACCCGCCCCTTGTATCGCGGCTACCTGATTCAGTCCCCCCAGGAGCGTTTCCGCGCCAGAGAGAGACAAGGAGTTATCCAGAGGAGGAGTGGTCAAGGGAGGACCGACGATATAGTCGCTGGATTGCCTGGAAAAGGTGTCGTTCAAATAGATCTGGGGAAGCCAGGCTCCGATAGCTTGTCGATTCTGGGCCTTGGCCTGTTCCACGTTCTCCGCGCCGGAAGCCAGGGTCTCAGTTCGTTTGACCGCCAGGGCGTACACATCCCATAAGTTCATCTGGGCTTTCTGGGCCGCGGCATCGGCCGCGTTCTCCGACAAGCCTGTCACCTGACGCAAGGTCGGCTCGATCTTACCTTCGCCCACTTTGACAGGGGCTTCGGCGCAACCCGAGAGAATGACGACCAAGAGACCGGCGGAGAAGATCGGGAAAATGGAATGGCGAGTCAAATGAGTATCTCCTTAATAAAAAGAAAGTAAGTTCATGCCCAACGGCTAATAATTCAAAGACATTATGGTCATTGTTGGATCGGATTCAATCCTGACCGATATAAAAACCGTACCACGCAAAAAGGCTTTAAGAGCCTTAGCCTTAAAGCCTTGAACATTCTCGATGGGAAGTTGTCGAGTTACTTTTCGGTTACCGTTTTCACGGGATCCGGAGTGCCCATCAGACCAGGGCCGCAGTTTGGGTCCTTGTCCCGTTTGGCCCACTTGGCCATGAGGGCGTCATGTTTCTTGATCTGTTCCGGATCAAGGATGGCGCGTAACTGGGTGTTGAAGGATTCCCGCAGGGCCTTGAACTTGGCGTCGCCCTCGGCCCGCAAGGCGTCCGCCTTGGGGAGTTCTTGTTTCAGTAGAGAGGAGACCTTTTCTTTTTGGTCAGCGGTCAACCCCAACTCGGAACTGAGGCGCTTCAGGATGCGGTCGGCGTCAGCCGCTCCCGGCGGATGATGGGGATGGAAGACGCGGGGGAAGATCAACCCGGTGGCGGCCACCCCCAGGAAAAAACCGATGAGAAAAATAAAAGTTGTCTTAAGCCAGGGCTTCATTTTCTGTCTCCTTTAGGGCGCGATGTCGTAAGTGGAAGGTGAATAGGAAGCGAACATGACCCCGCTTTCGGTCGAGGAAGAAGAATAAGAGGTGTCGGACGAGAAAGCCGTCTCGATGGTGGGGGAGGACGAAAGTTCGTTCATGTTCGGCAGGACCGAGAAGAAAACCCAAGCCGCTATGGCGGCCGAGCCCACGAGAGGCACCAACCAACCCAGGGGTTTTTCCCAGAAAGGGACCATGAAGCCCGCCGGGGAGGGTTCCAGGCGGGCCATGATCCTCGAGACGAAGATGTCTTCCGAGGCTTCGGAGGGAGTAGACCGGGCGAAAAGGGTTCGGGACAGGGTCTTCCATTCGCCGATGGCCTGACGGCATTCGGCGCAAACAGGCAAATGACCCTCCAACAGGACCCTTTCCTTCTCGGTCAAGGGGCCGTCGTATAAGGCGAGGAGTTTTTCCTTTATTTCTTCATGTCTCATGTCTTTTCTCCCTCAATAGTATAGACGTCGGTTGTTTTAAGAAAGTGCCGTAAATGTTCCTGCAATTGCTTCCGGGCCCTCGACAAACGACCCTTCACCGCATCCAGGGAACAGTCCATAACATCGGCGATTTCCTGGTATTCCAGACCGTCGGCTTCCCGGAGTGTCAGGATGGTCCGGTAATCCTCGGGCAAAGTGGCCAGGATCTTTTGGATCAGGTCCCGGTTCTCCAGGGGAGAGGCGGCGGTGGATTCGACCGCGAACAACCTTTCGATATGGTCTCCCTCCGCTTCCACCAGGGCGTCAAGGGAGACGGTCTTACGTCTAGTCCGCTTGCGGAGGATATCCAGGCAATGGTTGGTGGTGATGCGGTAGAGCCAGGTGGAAAAGGAGGAGTTTCCTTTGAATTTACGCAGGGAATGGTAGGCCTTCACGAAGATATCCTGGGCCGCTTCCTGGGCCTCCGTTTGGTTGGAGAGCATGGACAAGCAATAGCCCACGACCTTCTTATTATACTGGCGTATCAATTCGCCATAGGCCTCGGTCTGGCCCGATAGGATTTGTTGGATGATCTCTTGGTCAGTCATGGGTTTCCCAGGAATAGAAAGCTCCTTATATAGACGGTCGGATCGGGCCGTTCGAGTTGCCCATTAAAACCCTTTTTATCCTTCTGGACAAGAGGCCAAGAAACGCCTCAATCCACCCTTCTTTTCGATATAATGAGCGGCTTCCAGAGGCTTTCCGAGCCATTGGAAAGCCGAACCTTATCATGGAAAAGGCAAACCGTGATCCTGCTGACTTCCCAGGAAAAAAAGGTCCTGGGTTTCATCTTGTTCTTGCTGGTCTTCGGCCTGGCGGTGACGGCTTACCGCAAGATATTCGAGGCGCCTCGGGCGCCACTGGCCGGACAACCGGCCACCCCAAAAGAAAGGAAAATTCCGTGACCCAATCCCTCTCCCTGGACGGCAAATGGAAGTTCACCCGTCAGACCCTCTCGACCCTGGACAAAAGCTCCATCCCCGTAAGGAATGCCAAGACCCGCACTATTGAGGTGCCTTCCAACTGGTACCTGCAAGGCGAGGATTTCGCGGGCAAAGCCCTTTATGAACGGGATTTCCTGGCGCCGACCCTTCAGAAAGGCCAGACGGCCTTCCTGCGTTTCAAAGGAGCGGATTATTTCCTCAAGGCCGAGTTGAACGGCCATGTGCTGGGGATGCACGAGGGCTATTTCCAGACCTTCGAGTTCATGGCGGCCTCCGCCCTTCAAGGTGAGAACCATCTCAAGGTTTGGGTGGAATCCCCCAAGGAGAACCGGAAGGTTTGGCCCCATGACAAGCATCTGATCAAAGGTATCTTCAACCATCACGACGCCAGACCGGGGAGCTGGGACGAGAACCGGGGCCAAGATCACAACACCGGCGGTCTTTGGAACGGCGTGGAGCTGGTGGTCGTGGAACGGATCTACCTGAAAAGGATCCAGGTCTCCTCCGTGCTTTTGCCCAGCGGCCAGGCGGTAGTGAACTACAAGCTGGTATTACTCAACGTGGCCGAGGCCGACGAGTACGATATCCGGGTGGACCTGAAGGGCGACGGGTTTTCCGCCAGCCACTTCACCCAAAAGAACATCCACTTGCAAAGGGGCCAGACCGAGGCCCACATCAGCCAGACCATCGAGAAACCCAAGCTCTGGTGGACCTGGGACCAGGGCGAGCCGAACCTGTACCGGGCCTTCGTGACCATCCGCCGATCCTCCAACCGCCAGGTCGTGGAGAGGGGGGAGACGCGCTTCGGCATCCGGGAGATCAAGGTCACGCCTCAATGGGAGTTCCTTTTGAACGGCCGGAAATTCTTCCCCCGGGCCACCAACATCATCCCCACCCAGTACCTTTTCGAATACGGCCGGGAGATGGCCCGCAAGGACGTCCGCCTGATGCTGGACGCCAACCTGAACGGGGTGAGGGTGCACGCCCATGTCAACCGCGAGGAATTCTACGAGGCTTGCGATGAGGCGGGCATTTTCGTCTGGCAAGATTTCGCCCTGCAGTGGAGCTACCAGTCCACCGACGCCTTCACCCGCAACGCCTGCCGTCAGATCAAGGATATGGTGCGGCAGTTCTACAACCATCCTTCCATCTTCGTCTGGTGCTGCCACAATGAGCCTTCCATCAACCGCCAGGAACTGGACCCGGTCCTGGAACGGGCGGTCCGGGAAGAGGACGACAGCCGGCACGTGGACGCGGCCAGCGACTTCCATTACCACCCTTATCCGGGCTGGTATTGGGACGACTCGGCCTTGAAGGACGCGCCGGGCGGTATCGGGCCGGACGCGCGTTTTTATTCCGAGTTCGGGGCCCAGGCCCTGCCGGAAGTCTCCACCCTCAAGAAAATGTTCACGCCCAAACAGCTCTGGCCGCCCGATTGGAAGGAATGGGCCTTTCGGGATTTCCAATTCCACCAGACCTTCAACGTGGCCAAGATCGACATGGGCAAGTCCATTGGGGAGTTCTCCCATAACAGCCAGAAATACCAGGCCTGGCTGGTGAAGGAATATATCCAAAGCATCCGGGGCCGGAAGTACAAACCCATGAACGGTTATTTCCATTTCATGTTCGTGGACTGCTGGCCTTCCATCACCTGGAGTGTGGTGGATTATTTCCGAAAACCCAAGCTGGGTTACCAGGCCCTCCAGACCGCTTCCCAACCGCTGCTGCCACTCTGGAAGACCTATGTGACCCAATACAACCCGGGCGATATCCTGAATTGGGGGGACTCGTTCCTCAAAGGGCTCATCCTGGTCAATGATTTCCCGCACGGCTTCAAGGGTTTGAAAGTGGAGGCCAGGGTGGTGAACCCGAAGGGCAAGACCCTATTCCGGGAAGTCCGGAAGTGCGATGTGGAGGCCGATTGCGTGGCCAGGCCGTTCGACACCAAGGAAAGGTTCGCCCACATCAAGGGATTCGTCATTCCGGAAAAGGCCGTCCCGGGAACCTATGAGATCCAGATCCGGATCTGGGACAGGAAAGGGAAGTTCCTTTCCCACAATGAGCAGGAAATACAGGTCGTTAAGAAAAAGCTGAAACCATAAGTCTGAAGTTTTTACCAATCTGGGGGTTGGAATGAAAAAGAACATTCGTTATTTTTTGATCGCGTTCCTATTATCGTTGGCCGGGTTGGCTTTCGCGGTGAGTTTGGAAGTCCTCAAGGATGTCCCTTCCACCTACGTCTATCCGACCGACGGATTCCTTCCCTTCAACATCCATCGGGGGACCCAGACCATGTTGTCCCTGATGGTCCCCGGCTGTTCCTTCGACGACCCGAAAGGCGTGGCCTGCGCCCTTCTGAAGACCGACCATGATCCCAAGGCGCCCCAGAACGACGTGGTCATCACATGTATCGGCGTGAATTCGGGGGCGGGCGAGATCGTTTACAACGTGGGCCTGAAGGAATTGGACCGGTTCGGTTCCCCCGGTAAAGGCCCCAAACAATTCATGGCCCCGACCGGCGCGGCCATCAACCCGGACGGGGAAGTGGCGGTGGCCGACACGGGCAACAACCGGATCGCCTTGCTCAAACACGACGGCATGAGGCTGACCTGGGTGAAAACGGTGGGGAAAATGGGTTCCAAACCGGGACAATTCATCGCCCCCATGGGGGTGGCCTATGACTCGTCCAACCGTTTGTACATCGCCGACACGGGGAATAACCGCATCCAGGTGATGGACGGGAAGGGACGATGCCACGTGTTGAAGACTCCGGAATTGACCGCCCCGAGCGCGGTGGCGGTCATCGACACCAACGAGGTCTGGACCTTTTACAAGCAGGGCAAATACGCCGACCGCCTGGCGGTCATCGACCGACAGGGGACTCGACTCCAAACTTTCACTCTGGAGGGGGATCCCCTTTCCGTGATTCGGGCCGAGGACATGCCCGACCAGCCGGTCAAGCTCTGGGGGTGCGCCTTCGATTATTACGGGAACGTGGTGGTTACGGACAACTTGAAATCCTGCCTGCGCAAGTTCGACAAGGACTTGCGGTATATCGCCACTTTCGGGAGCTTTGGGGACGATGATTTCCAATTCAACGAGCCCAGGGGCATCGCCTTCAACCATCAGTTCGGCCAGGTCATCGTGGCGGAAAAGAACACGGTCCAGTATTTCTGGAACGGGGCGGACGCGGTGAACCTCCACACCGAAAGGATCCCAGCCGGGTTCAAGATCACCTTTTCCCTGACCGAGCGGGCTTTCGTGACGGCCGAGGTGAGGACCAAGAAGGGCGATGTGGTGAAAAGTTTGGTGAACGCTCAGGACATGGAGATCGGACCCCAAACCCTGGAGTGGGACCCCGACCCGGCGGTCGTCAAGGCCGATTACGACCTGGTACTAAGGATCATGGCCACCTACTCGACGAGGGACCGGATCGCCAAGGAGATCACCCTTCCACTCTCCTATTTGAATTGAACGAAAGTTAAGGAGTACACCCATGAACTTCCGATTCCTTGCGATCCTCTCGATGACGATGCTTCTCTCTTCCTGTTGGGATACGACACCCCCGCCGCAGAACGTGGATATCGATCCCTACAAAGCCAGGGAGGTGGCGGACGCTGTGGCCCAGGATCTGTTGAAGGATGACGCAAAAGACCTTTATGTCAGGCTGGACGCGGGTTTCGGACTGATGGTGAACGGGATACCCGACGTGGAGAAGGTCATCCAAAAGATCGATGATCAATACGGCAAGCCCCAGGATTTCAAATACAAGATTATCCAGGGAGGAACCCGCACCGACGGACAGATCGTCAGGCCTAAGAGGGTTTTCTGGTATCAGGCTTTCACCGCCAAACACCCCAAGGGGGATTACTATCTCAAGGTGGAAGTGGTGCCAGCCAGGGACCTGAGGTCCCTCGATGTCTCGGGTTTCGGACTCCTGACCTTCAAGAACCAGGTGCCCGAATTGTTGAGATGAAGGACGACCAAATCCCATGACGATGTTCATCACGGGCTGTGTGGGATTCCTGGCCGGGACCCTGGGTGGTCTATTGGTCCGGCCTCTTTTCCTATCTTTCCTAGTATCCCTGGTACTCTTGGCCGCCTTCCTTATGAGGGGACGTATCCCGAATTCCCTCCGACCAACCATTCTTTTTTGCTTGGCCCTGATCTTGGGTTACTTCAGGGCGCAATGGACCCAAAATTCCTTCGAAGAACAAAAAGCCCGCTTCAACCGGCCTGTCACAGGTCAATTCCATCTTTGGATCGGGGAAGACCCGGAAGTGCTTTTCGAACGTTTCCCTGGCGGTCATACCACCGGAAGATCGGGAGGCTTTTACCAGCCTTTCGTCCGGGAAGTGCGCGCCGTTTGCGTGATGGATGACCCTAAGGAGAACGGGCCGATTAAGGTCCGATGTTCCTTCCGCTTGTCGCCTGAATCGGCAACGCCCATCCTTTCCTATGGAGACACCGTCGAGGTGGAGGGGAAGATCCTCGCTCCCCCTGGGGCCATGAATCCAGGACAATTCGATTACGCCCATTACCTGAAAACCAAAGGGATCCCGGCTGTGATGTACCTTCAACCAGGGCGATGGGAGAAACTGGACCAGGCACCTGTCAAGGGCTGGGCCTTTCGGCGGTGGTCCTACGGATTGAAACGGGGCGTGGAGGACAGGATCTATCGCCTGCTGGCTTTCCCCCAGAACGCCCTGCTGGACGGCATCCTTCTGGGGGTCCGGGGTCCCTTGCCGGGGGAACTTGTGGAATCCTTCATGGAAACAGGTACGGTCCATATCCTGGCCGTCTCCGGCATGATCACGGCTTTCATCGCGGGCATCCTCTTTCTTTTCTTTCGAGCGGTCCAGATGCCGCGCAAGGCCGCGGCCATGCTGACCCTGGCGGGGCTTGGCTTCTTCGTCTTCATGACGGGGGCCCATCCTCCGGTCTGCCGGGCCGGGCTTTTTTCCGCCCTGGCGCTTTTGGCCGTCCTGGTCGAAAGAAAGGTCCACGGCGGGACCCTGCTCTTGGCCACCGCCGCTTTGTTGGTGATGGTGGACCCCTTCGTCCTGGAAGACCTTTCCTTCCAGATATCTTTCCTGGCTACGGCTGGTTTGATGGTCCTTGCCGGGAGATTCCTGGAAAAACTGGAACGCCTCTGGAAACCTGCGGCGTTATTGCTGGCCACTACCGCGGCCGCCCAGTTGAGCGTCTGGTGCCTTCTGATCCACAGCTTCAACCAGCTCTCGCCCTATTCACTGTTGGCCAACCTGTTGATCGTTCCTCTGGCCCTCTTTTCCGTGGCGGCGGGTTTGGTCGCCGTCGCCGGTTCCTATATGAACCCCTTCCTGGGGGACGTCTTCGCGGCTGGTTGTGATGTGCCCTTGAGACTGCTCAGCCAGCTTTCCGACAAGTTGGCCGGATTGCCCGGGGCCAATTTCATCGTGGGATCCCCGCCCGAGTCTTGGGTGTTGGCTTTCCATGCGCTGCTCCTATTTTCCTTCTGGGCCTATTGGCCCTCGCCCGAACCGGAAAAACCATCCGAAAGATGGTTGAACCGGGAGAGATTCATGAAGGGATGCCGAAGGGCAAGCCGGTTCATCTGGGGATTTTTCCTTGTACTGTCCATCGCCGGATGGATCCAGGCCAGAGCCGGGGTCCAGCCTTTGCGGGTGACCATTCTTTCAGTCGGACATGGCAACGCGATGGTGGCCCGCACACCGGATGGCAAGGTCCTGGTTTTTGACGGAGGCAAAGAGAACCACGGCCTGGATCGATACAACATCCTGGTGGCCTACCTCCGACATTTGGGCATCCGTCAGGTGGACGCCATCTTCAACAGCCATCCGGATGAGGATCATGTTGGCGGGTTGGTGAATCTGGTCTCTGCTTATCCGGTCCGGGAAGCTTTTGAGGGAGAGGGGGCTATTTCCGATTCCCGCATCTATGAAAGGTTCAAGGAACTACTCCAGGAGAAAAAAATCCCCTTGAAACAACTCCAAGCCGGCGATCGTCCCGATGAATGGGAACCACTAAGTCTTTCTGTCCTCCATCCGGCGGGTTCCTTTCATCCCAAGATCCACCCGGACAACAACCGTTCCATGGTCTGCTGGCTATCCTTTCCGGTTGGCGAAAAGAAGTTTTCCATGCTCCTGCCGGGGGACCTGGAACGGGAAGGTGTAAAGGAGCTCTTGAAAAAACACCGGCCCTTTCCCAAGGTGGATTGTCTGATGGCTCCGCACCATGGAAGGGAAAGCGGGGCCCAAGATCTTTGCGCTGGCGGGTTCAAACCACAGATGGTGGTCTTGAGCGATTGGATGGATCATCCAGAGGACCATGGGATCTATAAAACCCAGGTGCCTCAAGCGGAAATCCTATCCACGGCTCAAGAGGGCGCGATCGAGTTGGAAATCGGGACGAAAAGAGGGGTCAGGTATAAAACTTTCACGGAAGGGAAATGGAAAACTTTTGAACTGTGAGTATTTGTTAAATCCGTTAAATATCCTTGTAAAACATTGACTTTGTTGAAAAGTGGCTCATATAATCAACTTATGAAGGTAGTCCTACAAGATATAGTACGCGAAGTTGCGAAGGCCACAAAACTTGCCCTTCCAGACGCTAAAGTCATTGTTTCTAAGATCGTTTCGACCTTAGGAGAGGGGCTGGTCCAAGGTCAACGGATCGAGATCCGCGACCTGGGAGTATTGCAAACCAAGACGGTTTCAGGCAAAAAGGGCCGGGACATGAGCAGGAACCTTTCCATCGACCTTCCATCCTACAAGAAGGTTTCGTTCAAGGCCGGCAAGAATCTTAAAAAGGTTTTTAGGGAATTACCCGGCGAGGTAGAGCCGGTGGTCGCCAAGAACGGCCAATTGGAAATGCCCATTTTCGTGACCAGGTAGGTTGGTTCAATCCGTTGGGGAAGGAGGGGGAATGGCTAGCACGATCCATTATTTCGGGAAGATCAAAAGCCAGGATGCCATCCGGGATATTCAGGAAGAATTCCGTGAGATCGCCTTTGTCAGCGGATGGACCCATGAGATGGTGGACAACGTCTTCACCCAGGAAGGTGAGATGCCGGGTGTTCGTTTGCACCTGAAAGGCATTCGGATCACCCTGAGCAAGAACATCACTCCCCTTCAATTGACCTTCGATAAAGATGGTTATCTCTCCCATATCTATTATGAGAAGACACCCGAAACCATCGCGGTCCGCGGAGTGCCTTCCGTTCCCAGACAACTCCTGCATCAGGTCCATACCAGCACGACCTTGAAGAACAGCGAGCCGGCGACCCATATCACCCTGGTCAAATTGCTGGATTACTTGAAGAAAAGGTATGTCCCCAATCTGGAGGTCATCGACAACACCGGTTATTGGTATTCCCGGGACGAGTCGGTGTTGGCCCCCAAACGCTTGGAACTGGTCAAGAAATAAACGACACCCCTGCCCAGCCCTCTAGCGCGCGAGCGATAGGGGGCTTTTTATTTTCCCTCCATCCGGGAAGTCCCCTAAAATTATCTGTCGACGGTAAGCCATCCTTATCAAAGGTCAATGGGTTTGAAAAAGAGACTGCTCAATCTATTCTTTATTCCTTTAATCCTTCTGTCCGCTTCGCTGGGCAGAACGGCGACCCTCCAGGAAAAGATCGGCCAATGGTTCGCCGAGGGAAAAACCGATGAGATCCAGGAAGCTCTGACCCAGGAACTGGAACTGAATCCGTCCGAGATCGATCTCTGGCTGGAATTGGCGGACCTGCGCAAGAGCGAAGGGGATTACACGGGAGCGGTGGCGGCCTATCAGGCTTATCTTTCCAAAAAGGACGATTGGAAAACGAGAGTGTCCCTGGGAATCGCCCTGGAGCAGATGGGAAATTTCACCGACGCCGAGGGAAGCCTCACCCAACTTTTTCATGCCCATCCGGACGACCCGGATATCCTCTGGGGTCTGGGCCGTTTAAGATTGATCCAATCCCAATGGAAGACGGTCCGCACCCAGGCCACCCCGCAGGACGCCCTGAAGGACGCCCAGAAATTTTTCATCAGCCTGACGGACCGCCGGTCCGACTTCGCCCTGGGATTCTGGCAGTTGGGAGAGGTCTCGCGACGGTTGGGCGATACGGACCGTGCCCTGGCTTCCTATGTCAAGGCGGTCAAGCTGGACGCGAGCTACAAGAAAGCCTACCGCTACATCGCCAAGCTCCTGGCGCAGAAAAAGGAATACCGCCAATCCCTGGCCAAGTACGAGCAGGCCATCGCCATCGAGCCGGACGATCCGAACATCCGCAAGGAAGCCGGCCAAGTCGCGCAAAAAGCGCCGGAAGAGGCGCAAAAGCGGAAAGACGAAAGGCTGAGGCAGTGGGCCAAGTGGGTCCCCCCAGCCGAGACATCCATCGCGCCCTCCAGTGTCACCATCCGAGTGGGGATTTTCACCGGGCTGGCCCATTTGTTGTTCCGCGGGACCAGCGCCATGGAGGTGATGACCGCGGCCCAGACGCCCCTGACCATCCTTCAAGGCGGACAGGATTATCAGGTCATCTCCATCCCGGCGAAGGTCTCGCCCAAACACAAGGAGATATGGGCCTTGAAGGACGGTCGCAACCGAAAGATATTGACCTTCGACCAGCGTATCCGGGTCAGGCCCCTGGACCCCTTGAAACCCCTGTTGGTCCACGCCGTTCCCTCGAATACGGGTTATTTTTTCGCCAAGGAAGAGGACCGTTGTTACAGGGGCGAACTGGAGTTCAGCCCTCGGTCCGGGGCGGGGTTCAACGCCATCAACCTGGTATCGCTGGAGGCCTACACCGCGGGGGTTCTCCCATCCGAGATGCTTTCCAGCTGGCCGGCGGAGGCCTTGAAGGCCCAGGCCATCGTGGCGCGTACCTATGTGTTGTCAAAGTTAGGCCGGCATAACGCGGAGGGTTTCGATGTCTGCGATAGCGTGCATTGCGAGGTCTATCGAGGCCTAAGGGCGGAGACCGACCGCACCAACCAGGCGGTCAACGAGACGGCGGGGATCATCCTCAAGCATGGATCGATGGTCATGCCGGTGGCCTTCTCCGCCCAATGCGGGGGCCATACCCAGGATTATCAGGAAGCCTGGGGATACGCCGCGCCGGTCGTGGGGGTCAAGGATTACGACGAGCGTTATAATACGGACATGGACTTCCCCCTTTCTCCTTACAAAATGGAGAAATGGGTCAAGGAAGACCGGGAATCCTATTGCAGGGTTTTCGAGTTGCGGGGATACCAGAATTTCCGATGGGCCAGGATGATCCTGGCCGAGGACATCGAGAAAAAAGCCGGCAATATCGGAAAAATCCGCAGAATGAGGGTCATTCACCGGTCCACAGCCGGGTGGGCTGATCGTCTAATAGTGGAAGGCGAACGGGGAAACAAGGAATTAAAAGGCGACCTCATCCGTAGTTTCCTGGGCGGTATCCGGAGTAACCTGATATGGATCGAACCCCAATATGATCTGAAGGGCTGGCCCGAGGAATTCATCGTGTATGGCGGCGGTTGGGGCCACGGGGTGGGAATGTGCCAGGTGGGAGCCTATGGACTGGCCAAGGCGGGCAAGACCGCCGATGAGATCGTGCTGCATTATTTTCCGAAGGCGGAGTTGAAAAAACTTTAGGCAAAACATAATTTTTACCACCAAGGCACCAAGGCACCAAGGGCACCAAGAAAGACTTTTTAATTGAAAACAAAAAAAACAAAAGGGTTATTTTTAGAGGTGTTTTTATGAGACTGCAATTTTTATTCCTTCTAATACTGAGCATGGGTTTGGTTTCATGCGGCGAGGTCGCCAGGGATATGGGCCTGGAGAATGTCCCTGATATCAAATTGCGGGATGGCTTGACCGGCACACAGGATAACCCAGCGGTGCTGGATCCTTTCAAGACCTACAACCTTGTGATGGCCGCCAATGAGTGCCGATATTTCCAGATGAAGGTTCCCCAGAACTGGTACTGGAAGATCTATCTGACAGCCGCTAACCGGAAGGACAATGAGCACGCGACCCTTCAGGCGGAAGTGGGTCCGAACGATCCTCCTTGGGCGCCCTTGCCAGAATGTGTTTTCACCAAGACCTTCCAACTGGACCGGGAAGGGGAACAGGCGGTATTGGGGGTGGGCAACCGACTTGAGCCCAGGGTGGCCATCTTCCACCTCTGCCAGAGCGGCGCGCCGCTCCATATCACCATCGCCAGCCAGGTTTCCACCAACGCGACCTTAATGGGGCCGAATATGGATTCCCTCAATCCAAACGGCGCAACAAAAGAATAAAGTCTTTGCCACTGATTTTAAAAATTTGTTTGTAACCACAGATGTAAGGCAAAGAAAATTTGCCACGGATGCATGGGATGCAAATGGATAAACAAAAAAATGGTTTGGAATTATTTTCTTTTTGCCATCCGCGTGAATCCCATGAATCTGTGGCTAATATTTTTTTCGGGTGGTTTTGATGCCGCTTTATTTCGCCTACGGAAGTAGTTTGCTGAGGGCTCAAATGGAGCGGCGCATCATGGGCAACCGCCCCGTTACCCGCGCCATCCTCAAGGGTTACCGCCTGGCCTTCATGGGTCATTCCTCCGAACGAAAAGGCCCAGTGGCCAATCTGGTTCCCGATCCCGCCCTTTTCGTTCCCGGTTACCTTTATGAGTTGGAAGAGGTCATGATCCAATATCTGGACCGATGCGAGGCCTGTGAGAAGGGGACCTATCAGAAGCTCGAGGTGGTCGTTGAGAAGGACGACGGGGAAAAGGTGAACGCCGCTAGTTATCGGCTGGCCCAAGAAAATCCTCCGTTAGGTCAACCCAATCTGGGCTATTTGATGCAGGTCAAGCAAGGATACAAGGAATGGGGTTTGCCCGAAGAAGTGTTGGAAGAAGCCCTGGAATTTAGTAAGCGCTAATTCCAAATTTTATTCGAACCTTTAGGTGTCATTCATGTTCATGATCTTCTGGGCTGGGCTCTTCATTTTTGGTTCCATCGTTTTCTCCGTTGTCCTTTGGAGGATGAAATTCAAGAGTTTTGGATTGGCCCTCGCGTTGGGTTATTCAGCTGTGGTCTTTGCCGGGGCGGTCAGTGTTTACACGGCCACGGGGGCTGAGGCCGAATGGCACTGGATCGGGGCCTTCATCCTAGGAATGCCTTTGACCCTGGCGATGAACCTGGAACCATTCCTTAACCGTTTTTTAACATCCATCGGTTATTCGGATGGGTCATTGTTATCCATGGGACTCAATTACATGTTGCTGGGCGATATCCAATGGTTCGTCGCTGGTTGGGTCCTCCAAAGAACGTTCGCGAGTTTACGAGGCATGTTCCATCCCAAAAAATGATGAGGAAATAGCATGAAACAAATCTGGATCACCCGCTATGGCGGGCCGGAAGTATTGGAAGTCCGCGATGTCTCCTTACCCCCGCTCCGTGAGAATGAGGTGACAGTGGGTGTCAGGGCGGCGGGGTTCAATTTCGCCGACTTGATGGCTATGAAAGGTCTTTATCCGGACGCGCCCAAACCACCCTGCGTGGTGGGTTATGAGATATCCGGCGTTGTGGAGGAGTTGGGCCCGGGCGTTCCGCCAAGCTGGATAGGGAAGGAAGTCATCGCTTTCACCCGCTTTGGAGGCTATTCGGAGAAGGTCAATCTTTCCGTCAACCAGATATTCGAGACTCCCGAAAGCCTGACCCTGGAAGAAGGGGCGGCCCTTCCGGTCAATTACCTGACGGCTTATCAATTAGTGAAGGTCATGGGTTCCTTGAACAAGGGAGAGACTATCCTCATCCATAACGTGGGAGGAGGGGTGGGTTTGGCCGCCCTGCAATACGCTCGGGGCGTCGGAGCCGTGACCATGGGTACGGCCAGTTCGGGCAAGCATGAATTCCTCAAGAAACAGGGCCTTCAACATCCAATCGATTATCGAAAGAAGGATTGGGAAAAACAGGTACTGAACCTGACAGGCGGGAAAGGAGTGGACCTGATCCTGGACCCGGTCGGCGGAGCCAACTGGAAAAAGAATTACCGTTTATTACGCTCCACTGGACGTCTGGGAATGTTCGGTGTCTCCAGCGCCTCGGAAGGGAAAGCGGGAAAGATCCTATCGCTTTTGGGTCTGGCCGTCCGAATGCCCCTCTTCAACCCCGTTGCTTTGATGAACCAGAACCGGGGGGTTTTCGGCGTGAATCTGGGACACCTTTGGCACGAGCCGGAAAAGGTCCGGGGTTGGATGGAGGAGATATTGGAGGACGCGGGGCAGGGACGGATCAAACCCATCGTGGACCGAACTTTTCGATTCTCCGAAGCCGCGGAAGCCTTCCGATTCGTGGAAGAACGGAGGAATATAGGAAAAGTCCTGCTAGTTCCCTGAACGGAAAATGATAAACTAGCCCCTCGATAAGAACCGAAACAAGGAACCCCATGATCTATCTCGATCACGCCGCCACCACCCCTCTGGATGAGAAAGTCCTCGAGGCCATGATGCCTTTCTTGAAGGAAGAATATGGAAATCCTTCCAGCCTTCACGCGCTAGGCCGGGAAGCCCGAGGGGCCATCGAGCGGGCCCGGGAAAAGATAGCCCAGACCCTCAACGCCGATCCCAAAGAGATCGTCTTCACTAGCGGAGGAACCGAAGGCGTGAACATGGTGCACAAGGGCGCGGCATTCTCCTTTCACGGCAAGGCCCGGCACATCATCATCTCGGCCGTGGAACACAGCTGTGTGCTGGAATGCACCGATTACTTGACCAACCATGGCTACTCGGTGACGGCGGTGCCGGTCAACGCGGAAGGCTGGGTCGATCCCAGGGACATTCAAAAGGCCATACGGCCCGGCGAGACAGGGTTGATCTCCATCATGGCGGCGAACAACGAGGTCGGCACCATCCAGCCTTTCGGCGAGATAGGGTTGATCGCCCGTGAAAGGAATATCCTCTTCCACACGGACGCCGTACAGGCCTACGGAAAGATCCCCATCGACGTTCAGAAATACAATATCGATTTTCTCACGGTCTCGGGACACAAGATCTACGGACCCAAGGGCGTGGGGTTCGTTTACCAACGTAAGGGGACCGAATTGGTTCCCCTGATCCAGGGAGGAGGCCAGGAGCGGGACCGCCGGGGCGGGACTGAGAACGTGGCGGGTATCGTGGGAATGGCCGAGGCGGCGAAAAAGATTTGCGCGGATACCATCGAGCCTGGCCGGTTACGGGTCATGGCCCAGGTGTTCCTGGAAAAAATGAAAGAAGCTTACCCGGACCTGAAAGTGAACGGGCCGGAAGACCCGGAGAAAAGGGTGCCCGGCATCCTGAACATCACCCTTCCCGGCATCGAGGGGGAAACCTTGGTGCATAGCCTGGACGGCAAGGGTTACGCTGTCTCCTCCGGCGCGGCCTGCGCGGCGGGATCGGCGCCCCCTTCCCATGTCCTGTTGGCCATGGGACGGAATCCCAAACAAGCCAGGGAAGGTTTGAGGTTCAGCTTTGGGCGGGCCAACACAGGCGAACAGGCCAGGCAATTGGCCCAGGACATGCCTTCCATCACCCAGGGCCTCCAGATGATCTCGTCTTTCCTAGAGGGGGACGATGTAAAGCCCCACCATCTTTAGAAAACATTTTTCACCACGGAGACACAGCTAAAGATTAAAGATCAAAAAAGAATGAATAAAAGCTGTGCCTCCGTGTCTCTTTGGTTCAATGTATTTAGTTGTTTTTGCCAGCTATTGGCTCATGGTTTAGGGCTGGTTTTTCGTCTAGAATAGAACCTTCGTTATCACCAGGCGGCCCGAAAGGTCCTGATCTTGTTATTCCGCAAATTGAGCTTCCGAATCGCGCTGGTCCTCTCCCTATCCATCTTCATCATCGAGGGGATCATCAGTTACGCCTCCATTGCCCGCCAGAAAAACACCCTGGTGAATCACCAGGTCGAGGCCTTGAACCTGGTTTGTAACTCCCTTCAAAGCGAGTTTTCCCTCTGTATTCGAAAGAGCCGATTCGAGGAACTGGGCTCGGTGTTGGGGGACATCTCGGACCAATTCCATGTGAACTCACTCACCCTCTTCGACCCGGAAGGGAAGATCCTCGTCCATACCCAATCCCTGGCCGGATATTCCAGCCATTTGGGGGACGCCAGGCAAAGGCTCCAATGGACCCAAGCCCACCATAATTACTGGCTGGAAACCCTCAAGACCCCCCAGGGCGATGTGCTCCGTTATCTGGTCCCGGTGAAGGACTCCTCCAACAAGCTGGTGGGCGGGGTGAATGTGGAGATCCCCCTCATTAATGTGGACGAGCAAACCCGCGAGTCCATCCTGAAGGGAAGCGGCATGGCGGCTTTGATCGCCCTGATCGTGACCCTGGCCCTGACACCCCTGCTGCACTTCTTCGTGGTGAGGCCGATCCAAGCCATCAAGAACGAACTGAAGGCCCTTTCCCAGGGCGACGCGGACCTGAGCTTCCAGATCAAGGTCCAGACCCACGATGAGATCGGGGACATGGCCCATTGGTTCAATTCTTTCATGGGCAAGATCAGGGCGATGGTGCTTCGTATCATGGAGCATTCCCAGCATCTGTCCGAGCAGGTCCAGAGCATGACCGTCTCCACCGCCGAGGTCTCGGCCATGAGCGAGGACGTGTCCTCGACCATCCAGCAGATCGCCAAGGGCGCGGAGGACCAGGCCGCCAAGATCGCCGACGTCCATCACCTGATGCAGGAAATGCAGGACACCATGAAGGAAATGGAACGCAAGTCCCTGGAAACCTCCAGCGCCGTGGATAAAGCCACCCTGACCGCCCAGGCCGGGGGCAAGATGGCCCGTGGCACCATCGACCGCATGGCCAGCCTCAACGAGACCATCCTGAAGAACTCGGAAGGCATCCATCACCTGGGGGTGAAGGGCAAGGAGATCGGCCGGGTCGTGGAGATCATCTCGGGTATCTCGGAACAGACCAACCTGTTGTCCCTTAACGCCGCCATCGAGGCCGCCCGCGCCGGCGAGCACGGAAAAGGTTTCGCGGTCGTGGCGGAAGAGATACGATCGTTAGCGGACCGGGTCGGGAAAGCCACGGAGGAGATCGGGAACCTCATCCAGCAGATCCAGGACGAGACCCAGGTGGCGGTGGATTCCATGGAAAAGAGCGCCAAGGAGGCGGAGGTCAGCAAGAACGGCATTCGTCAGATGGAAAAATCCCTGGACGAGATCGTCGAGGTCATCGAGAACGTGGAGCAGTTCAGCAAGAGCATTTCCGCCCTGGTGGCCCTGCAGAACCAGCGGTACACCAAGATCGTCAACAGCATCCAGGACATCAACGCCGTCTCGGAACAGTCCGCGGCTTCCACCGAGGAAGTGTCGGCCTCCACCGAGGAGCAGACCGCCTCTATGGAACAGGTCAACGCGACCTTCAAGGAACTTTCCGCGATGGCGGAAGAATTGAAGTCCATGGTGGAAAAATTCAAGATCCGGTGAAAAACAGTCGACAGTTCCTGGTCGACCGCCAACTGTTTGTCGTTGGATTTGCCGTTGTTGCTGTCGACTGTTATCTGTCGACTGCTAACTTTCATTCAAGGAGCGTTACATGCCTCAACCCATCTCGTTGGATATGGCTTATCTGTCGGAATTCGTGACAGAACAGGACATCAAAGCGCTGGAACCCCAGGTGCTTTCGGCCTTGAAATCCCTTCTGGAAAAGACAGGGCGGGGTTCGGATTTCCTGGGCTGGATCACACTTCCCTTCGAAGCGGCCAAACAGCTCCCGGCCCTGAAAAAGGCGGTCAAACCCTTCGATAAATGCGACGACGTGGTATGCGTGGGCATCGGCGGTTCCTACCTGGGGACCAAGGCCGCCATCGAGGCGCTGGGCGGCTCGACCCGGATCCATTATGCGGGGCACCATCTGTCGCCCACCTCGTTCGATAAATTGATCAAAGACCTGAACCCCAAAAAGACCGGGATCTGCGTCATCTCTAAATCCGGCACCACCACCGAACCGGCCGTGGCTTTCCGCATCCTAAAATCATGGTTGGAGAACGGCGCGGGCAAGAAGAAGGCCCGCAAACGCATCGTGGCGGTGACCGATCAGGCCAGGGGAGCGTTGAAGGGAATGGCGGACGCCGAAGGGTACCAAACCTTCGTCATTCCGGACGATGTGGGAGGCCGGTTCTCGGTCCTGACCCCGGTAGGGTTATTGCCCATCGCCATCGCCGGTTTTGATATCGGCAAACTCCTGAAAGGTGCCCAGGACGCGGCCAAGGATTGCCAGTCCACAGATCTTTCCAAGAATCTGTCGGCCCAATACGCCGCCGCCCGGTTCCTTCTATATCAGAAAGGGAAGACCACCGAGGTCATGGCCAACTTCAAGCCCGAACTGCACTACGTCAGCGAGTGGTGGAAACAACTGTACGGGGAATCGGAAGGCAAAGAAGGAAAGGGCATCTTCCCAGCCAGCGTGGACCTGACCACCGATCTTCACAGCATGGGCCAATACCTGCAGGAAGGACGCCGCACCCTTTTGGAGACCATGATCTGGGTGAAGAAAGAAGAGAAGGATGTCATCATCCCCAAGGATAAGGACGACCGGGAAGGATTGAATTTCCTGGCGGGCAAGAAACTTTCTTGGGTCAACGAGCAGGCCTTCAAGGGAACGGCCGTGGCTCATCGGGACGGGGGCTTACCGGTGATCCGTCTGACCCTGGACAACATCTCCGAATATACCCTGGGATATCTTTTTTATTTCTTCGAGATGGGTTGCGGAATCTCGGGAACCTTGTTGGGCGTCAATCCTTTCGATCAGCCCGGTGTGGAAGCGTACAAGAAGAACATGTTCGCTCTGCTGGGGAAAAAGGGTTACGAGGAACTGGCGGCTCAGTTGAAAGCCAAAGGGGTCTGACGGAACAGCGATAGACCGCATCAAAACAAATCATGTTTTAGCCACCGATGGCCATTAGAATTCCTGATAGGAGACTTCGCGCATCGGTGGCTCATTTACCTTTAGGTTTCACAAAAGATACCAACATTTCACCACTCTCAAATTGGAACGCTTTTCTAAACGTGAAAACTCCAAATAGAATGCCCTTATTGTGACCAAAGGACTTTTTGAACAAAAAAAGGGGCACCTGGGGACCTCAAAAAACCTTTAAAAAGGCCAAAAATAGTCTTTTTCATACTGGAAAAAGTGGTTATATTTCCTTTGACAACACAAAGGCTGGTGGTATATATAGTGACGGTCGACTAAATATGGTGTGAAAATAACGATTTTTGCCCTTTTTGGCCTCAATATTCAAAGAGGGGATAGCCAAGTTGGCCGAATTTTTTGGTGGTTATAAGAAGTCTTTTGATCGGTTTTTTTAGCGGGCTGGCAAACCCGCTGTTCATCCCGAGCTATAAAAGACAGCAAACGCCAAAAAAGGGGGATTTAAGCCGGGATAGACGAATGTCGCGCGTAAACCACTGCATAGCCCACTTTCCCTACAATGGCCATTTGGAAAAAAGGACCAGTCTAGTTTCAAGCCACTCAGACGGCCTGCTCCAAACCATTCCGTTCAACACCCACAACAACCCAAGTTCCTTCAGCTGAGTTAACCAGGGGTTAACCTCAGGAAGAAAATCTTGGCCATTTTTTTAATATCTTGAGGAGGATGCATGTCAGCTAAGCCTACCCAGTCCAAAGCAAACCAGGAAGTATTCGTCAGACCCAATACCTTCACCCGCGAAGGCGGATTGAAGATCAAGCGCCACTTTTCCAAGAAAGGCGTCCATCCCTTCGACGAGGTCGAATGGGAACTGCGCTCCGCCAATATCACCGATGAGAAGGGCAAAGTGATCTTCGAACAGAAAGATGTGGAGGTCCCCAAGACCTGGTCTCAGACGGCAACCAATATCGTGGTCTCCAAATATTTCCATGGCGTGATGGGCACCGAACAGCGTGAACGTAGCGTCAAGCAATTGATCAGCCGCGTGGCCGATACCATTTACGAATGGGGCAAGGACATGGGTTACTTCGCCTCCGACGACGACGCGGACGTGTTCCACTCTGAACTTCTCCACCTCCTGGTGACCCAGAAGATGGCCTTCAACTCACCGGTCTGGTTCAACGTGGGCATCGAGCCCCGTCCCCAGTGCTCGGCCTGCTTCATCAACAGCGTCTCCGACAGCATGGAATCCATCCTCGACCTAGCCAAGACCGAGGGCATGCTCTTCAAGTATGGCTCGGGAACTGGCACCAACTTCTCGGCCCTGCGTTCCGGCCGGGAAAAACTTTCCGGCGGCGGCACGGCCTCCGGCCCAGTTTCCTTCATGAAGGGTTATGACAGTTTCGCGGGCGTCATCAAGTCGGGCGGGCGCACCCGGCGCGCGGCCAAGATGGTCATCCTGGACTCCGACCATCCGGACATCGCCGATTTCATCAAGTGCAAGGCTGAGGAAGAAAAGAAAGCCTGGGCCCTGATCGACGCGGGTTACGAAGGCGGCTTCAACGTCCCCGGCGGGGCCTATGACTCGGTCCAGTTCCAGAACGCCAACCACTCGGTGCGCGTGACCGACGAGTTCATGCAGGCTTCGTTGAATGACGGAACCTGGACCACCAAGGCGCGTAAAGACGGCAAGCCCATGGATACCTACAAGGCCAAGGACCTGATGCGCATGATCGCCGAGTCCACCTGGATCTGCGGCGACCCGGGCATGCAGTACGACACCACCATCAACAAGTGGCATACCTCGTCCAACACGGCGAGGATCAACTCCAGCAATCCCTGCTCGGAGTACATGTACCTGGACGATTCAGCCTGCAATCTGGCGTCCCTGAACCTGATGAAGTTCCGCAATTCGGAAAGCGAGTTCGATATCGAGTCCTTCCGGCACGCCGTGGATGTCACCATCCTGGCCCAGGAGATCACGGTGGATAACGCCAGCTACCCGACCAAGCCCATCGAGCGCAACTCGCACGACTACCGGCCCTTAGGGTTGGGCTACGCCAACCTGGGAGCTCTTTTGATGTCCCGGGGATTGCCTTACGACGGCGACGCGGGCCGCAATTACGCCGCGGCGGTAACCGCCCTGATGCATGGGGAGGCCAACCTGATGTCCGCCAAGATCTCCAAGGAAGTGGGCCCCTTCCAGGGCTACAACCGCAACGAGCATCCCATGCTCAATGTCATGCGCATGCACCAGGCCGAGGCCGCCAAGATCAAGCACGACGGCGTGACCGAGGACCTGTACCTGGCCGCCCAGACCGTCTGGAAAGAAGTGCAGGACATGGGCAAAGAGTGGGGTTTCCGCAACGGTCAGGTGACCGTTCTGGCCCCGACCGGGACCATCGGGTTCATGATGGATTGCGACACCACGGGTGTGGAGCCGGATATCGCCCTGGTCAAGTACAAGAAGCTGGTGGGCGGAGGGGTCATCAAGATCGTCAACCAGACCGTCCCCGAAGCCTTGACCAACCTGAAATACACGGAAAGCCAGGTGAAGGACATCCTCGCCTATATCGAGGCCCACGACACCATCGAGGGGGCCCCGCACCTGAAAGCCGACCACCTACCGGTGTTCGACTGCGCCTTCAAACCCATGAACGGAAGCCGGTCCATCCACTATATGGGCCACATCCGCATGATGGGCGCGGTCCAGCCGTTCCTGTCGGGCGCCATCTCCAAGACCGTCAACCTGCCGCATGAGGCCACGGTGGAGGATATCGCCCAGGCCTATATCGAGTCCTGGAAGTTGGGGCTCAAGGCTGTCGCCATCTACCGGGACGGATGCAAGAGGTCCCAACCCCTGTCTACCTCCACTGAGGGGGGCAAGGCCAAGGTGGGCAAGCCGGTCCGCCGCCGCCTGCCGGATGAAAGGGAAGCCATCACTCACAAGTTCTCCATCGCGGGCCACGAGGGTTACATCACCGTGGGCAAGTTCGAGGATGGGACGCCGGGCGAGCTCTTCATCGTGATGTCCAAGGAAGGCTCGACGGTCTCGGGACTTATGGATTCCTTCGCCACGACCATCTCGTTGGCCCTGCAATACGGGGTGCCTTTGAAGGTCCTGGTGAACAAGTTCTCCCACAGCCGTTACGAGCCGTCGGGTATCACCAACAATCCGGAAGTCCGTTTCGCCAAGTCCATCACCGACTATATCTTCCGCTGGCTGGCCTTGAAGTTCCTGCCTGCGGGGGAGAGGGGCGCGGCGGAATTGGCGGAAGGCGTGGAGAGGGACGCAACCCTCAACAGCGCTTCCCCTGCCAAGCATTCCCAGCATTCGCATGGACCGACAGCCAAGGCCGCTACGGCCGCGGCTCCGGCCCCGGTGAAGGCTCCGGAAGGCGTTTCGGATTCGGAAAAGCGAGAGAAGGGCGTGTTCGTGACCCAATCGGACGCCCCGCCTTGCCCCGAATGCGGGACCATCATGGTCCGCAACGCGGCCTGCTATAAATGCCTCAATTGCGGGTCGACCAGCGGTTGTTCCTGATCTGAGGACACACCCACTCCCCTTGACCGGGGAGAGGCTAATTTAGGCCGTCAAGCCTCGCTCTCGTAAAGGGAGCGAGGCTTTTTATTTAAAATGTTAGTTTTGAAAAACGAAATACGAGGAACCTAGCCTACAGATTCTATGTTAGTGTTTAGAATCAAATTTAGGAGAAGTTGATGCCCGAATACAAAAAAGCTTATGTCACCATCATGGTGGACGATCTCGACAGGTCGGTGGAATTTTACAACGGCCTTCTAGGGCTCTATGAGGACCTGCGTTACGGGGATAGTTGGGCGGAAATGACCACGAAAGGCTTAACGATCGGGTTGCATCCCAAAAGGCCGGGGGCCCATCCGGCGCCGAAGGAAAATCACATCTCCATCGGGTTCGAGGTGCAGGACATCAAGAAAACTTCCAAAGAATTGGAAGCCAAGGGGATCGAATTCCATTACCAGGAGAATGAGATCAACTACCTGGCTTTCTTCAAAGACCCGGATGGTACCCACCTTTACCTGACCCAGGTCCATTGATGGATCGGGAGTAAATTCCGGATGTTTTTCCCCAGGCCCCACCCTGAGGCCTGAATTTTTTGCTGGTTTCGTATTATTTAGGGTGAGAGTATAAATGCCATGAATGACCCATCCCCCGACCTGCGGATAGACGAGACAGAACTTACCCTAGTTGACCGGTTCCGTCAGAGCCGGAACACCTCGGTCCTTACCATCATGTTCACCGACATCCAGGGCTTCACCAAGCTTACGGAAGAGCGGGGGGATGCCTTTTCCAACGAAGTCCGCCAAACCCATGACTCCATCCTTGTCCCGGTCATCGAAAGGGACGGGGCGGGAAGGGTCATCAAGCACATCGGCGACGCGGTGATGGCCGTGTTTTCAGAGCCTTCCACGGCGGTCGCAAGGGCCTTGGAGATACAGGAAGGGCTTCGAAAATACAACGCCGCCCATCCTGAACGGCCCCCCATCCTGGTGCGCATCGGGCTCCACATGGGCCAGGTGACGGTGGAAGATAAGATGAGCATGGATGTCTTCGGCCGTCACGTGAACCGGGCCTCGCGGGTGGAAGGATTGGCGGGGGGCGGGCATGTTTACCTGACCTACAGTGTTTTCGATTCGGCCAAAGGCTGGCTTTCGGGAAGCGGCGGGGACGCGGCCTGGGTTTCCCACGGGAAGTACAAAGTAAAAGGCATCGACGAGTCCCTGGAGATATTCGAGGCCTATCGTCCCCATAGCGTCAAACCCCAGGCGCCCCAGGGAGCCCGCAAACAAACCAACTGGCCCCGTTTCATGCCGGCGTTAGCCCTAATGCTGGCTGGCGCTCTGGCGGTCCTGGGTTTCCTGGCATTCAAATTCACTTCCGTGACCTTCGAGGACTTAGGAGTCCGTACCGATACGACGGATGTCATGTTGGACCATACGACCCGCCTTCAGTTCGAGGGAGTTCCGGAGGACCACCTTCGTAAATGTCTCACCAAGATCGAGCCGGGTAGTCACCTGATCTATTACGACGTCAGTTATGTCACCCGCTACTACTCGCCCATCACCGTCACCAGGGGAAGGAACATCATTCGACCCCAATTCGAGTATTTCGGCATGCCGGGTTTGGAAGGGAATACCAGTTTCGAGAAGCATGGGAAGAACGAACAAACCTTCTCTAACTCGACCGATTACGCCACTTACGACAACTCCGGGGTCCGGACCGCCCATAAGGCGGCCCTTTCCTTCACCGTCAAGTCGGCTGAGGGGACAGTCGTGCCGGCCACGAAAGAAAATAAGAAGCACCACACAATTTTCTGGACCATCGATTGGTCGGTTGTCCTGGACGGCAAGAACATATCTACGGATAAAGTCATCGTCGAGCATGACCCGACTTCTCCCGACGAAACCGAGGTCAAAAAGGAACTGTGGGGGGACCAGCGGCATCGATACGTTCTATCCTATATCCTTAACGGAATCGGCGCCCAGGTCGAGATACAAGCCCAATACGCCGAATACAAGTAACAATCCCCCATGACCCAATGGCTCAAAGTCCGGTTGGAGATGATCCGGTTAACCCTGAAGAACCGGGCCCTTCTCGCGCTTTTCTTGCTCCTCGTGCTCACCCCAATTGTTTTGAGTTTCACCTCACCGACCACCCTTATGGATCTATCTCCTTGGACCGTTTGGGTGATGGGCTGGGTCATCCTGCTTTGGGTCGCTTCCATTGAATATTCCCTGAAGCGCAAGGAAGTGTTCGACCAAACCTCGGCCGCTTTTTTCAAAGCCTACCTGGACCACATGATCCGGGAGGGTTCGAGCCTATTCAATCAGGCCGAGGATGAGGACTTTTACCTGAAAATAGGGGAATGGCAAAGGCAGGCCGTTCAGGGTATCGCCATCGGGTTGGGGCCCGAAGAGTCCCAGAAATTCTTCCAAGAGATGGACAGCCAAAACCCTTTGTCCGAAGCCCACAAGGAGTCCTTGAAACTACGGTCGAACGAGCCCCTTTGCCGGACCCTCCAGGCGAATCTGGATGAATTGAACGTGATCAGATTGAGGATCACCGACCCGACCGAAAAGGGGTTGGCCCGCGTGGAACCCAAGGTCCCGGAAAAGCTCCCGCCTGATATCAAACAGATCGAAGGACCGAAATAAGCAAACCTGTGATTTAGCCGTTTCCGAGGATGACTAAATAAAAGAACCCGACTTGATAACAAGCCGGGTTCTATTGTTTTAGTTGCTAGCGGTTGTAGAAATTAAATGGGATTAGTCACCCGGCCCATGAACAGGACAGCGTTCGTGACGTTATCCACGATCATGAAGATGAAGGGTCTGTTGACGTTGAATGGAATGATGATCGGCATCATGACGGCCTCACAATCTGAACACCCGACCACGCCGGTCGCGGCGGCGGCGGTCGTACCCACCTCGCTCACATCCACATAAGCCTGATGGACGACGTCCGAAATGGACAGGTCGTAGCTTCCGTCGATCCCGGAGAAGTTGGCCAGATACGGGTTGAAGGCCAATGGCATCCCCAGGTTGGCCAGGGGAGCGGTCAGGTCATAGTTGGTGGAAAAGGTGAATTTCGGCAATGACAGGCTTACATTGGCCATGGTACTGGCACCCATGGACGCCGCGTTGGCCGTCAACCAGGAACTGATGTTCGCGCCGGTCATCAAGTTCCCCAGGGCGGTGATCCCTTCCTGCGGGGGAAGGAAAACATACATGGAAGCGTCGAAGCCCGCGTAGGGGATCGCGATGACACTGGCCGCCCCGTTGAAGGAGCCGATGGGAAGGGAAACGGTGAAGTTCATCATGCTGACGGACTCGCTCGTTCCAGAATCCAGATAGAAATTTTGCAGGGTCGTATTGGTGACCGGGAATTGGTACTGCCAGCTAGCCTTGAAATAGATGGCGTTCGTCAGGACCACCCGAGTTTTGGGCGTTATATTCGCAGGGGTCAGGAGTTGGGGGATATAACCGGCGGTTTCCTGGGATACGGCGCCGTCGATCGTTTGCAGGGCGGCGGCTGGGTTACCGACAAAATCCACGTTGGTGACCCCGGCCGAATAGTAGGTTTGAAGGTCATTGACATAGCTGGAAAGGACATTGAACCCCTGCTGGACCCACAGATTATCCGCGACGTTGAGGGTGAATTGTTTGGTGGGGCTATTGATCCCGTTGATGAATGACTGCATGGCCGCTTGCCGGACCGAGGCGGAGCTGTTCAAATTCAAGGCGGTTTGCATCTGGCAGCCTGTTGTACCGTTGGCCCCTTCCTGGGCCATGGACATAGCGGCAAAAATACTGAATGGGGAATAGAAAACATTGCCCGATTGGGTCTGGAAATAACTATAGAGGTTCCCGGCCAGCATGTTGTCCGCCTGGGCTGGCGTGACGCCGGTCACCCCGCAATTTCCAAGGGTGGCAGTGGGGGTGGCTGAAATAAGAGCGACTGGCGTGGTGGTAGCTGAAGCGACCGCGATGCCCAAAGGTGTAGCGGGAGTTGGGCTAGTGATGGAATGGCTACAGGCCAAGTGGCCCAGGATAAGTAGGGTACCGCTTAGGACTAATAACGTTTTTTTCATTTTGTAAAGCTCCTTAAAAAAGTCAGGTCAAAATATGTATTAAGTTTACCCCTGTTATCCTTCTTTAACGACCCTTTGACGAAAATCTTGACGTTATCTTTTGAAAACTTATACCTTTCGTAGCTTTTTAAGTAAGGCCTGCGTTTAACGAAAAAGCTGGAAATTGGGTTGATTGGATTTAAATAGGGTCTTTATGTTTCCGGGTCAATTGATAGTAAGACCCGGTGCACGTCCACCGGCATTTGGGGTGTCCATCCCCTTACGCTCTTTCGAGCTCCTCGGGACAAGCTGGCACTTGTGTTGAGGCTTCCAGCCGAAACACGCGGTTTAGTTGTACCGGGCCCTAAAGATAGAAAGGCCCGGTGGCATTTAGGGGTGTCCACTGGCATTCCCACTGGCACGCCCACTGGCATTTAGGGGTGTCCACTGGCATTCCCACTGGCACGCCCACTGGCATTTAGGGGTGTCCACTGGCATTCCCACTGGCACGCCCACTGGCATTTAGGGGTGTCCGCTGGCATTCCCACTGGCACGCCCACTGGCATTTAGGGGTGTCCACTGGCATTTAGGGGTGTCCGCTGGCATTCCCACTGGCACGCCCACTGGCATTTAGGGGTGTCCGCTGGCATTCCCGCTGGCACGCCCACTGGCATTTGGGATGTCCACTGGCATACCCACTGGCATTTATTGAGCCAGCGGCACTAATTGGCGTTTACCTCTCGCCCTTCTGCCACTGGTCGTAATTCAGCCGTTTGATATCCAGGAAAGCGTCCCGGGTATGGACGTATTTATCCAAGCCGTTCATACGGCCAAGGGCATGCAGGTCCTGGGCCAGGACATAGGGGCCCTTGGGGTCGATGAACCGGTCCTCTATAAAGAAGGCCACCACCTCTCCCAGGATGATCCGGGATTTGCCCGGTTTTAGGGTCTCATAAAGCCGGCATTCCAGGGAGGCATGGGCTTCCTTGATTCTGGGTACCTTCACGACCAGGGATTCCTCGGTGGTGAATCCCGCCATTTCCAACTCACTAACCCCCGGCGGGAAATCCACCCCGCAGATGTTCATTTGTTTCCCGATGTCCTCAGTCACCACGTTGACCACGAACTCCCCGGACTTTTCGATGTTGCGGGCCGTGTCCTTCAGCCCGTCCCCGCCCTGTTTGACGGCGATGCCCAGGCCCAGGATGGGAGGGTCAATGCAAAGGTAATTAAAAGCGCTGAAGGGGGCGGCGTTGACCAGCCCATCGGCGCTCAGGCTGGTGACCAGGGCGATGGGGCGGGGAGCGACCAGGCCGTTGATGAGGTTATAGACCTCTCGGTTGGTTATCTTTTTGACGTCGAATCTCATAGTTTTTCTCCGTTAAGAGTTGATAGATGATCATCAAACTTATGAAAGACCCGGCTAAAAGAACAGGGGTCAGTATTTGAAGACGGTAGGGAAGGTCCGGCGCAGGGCGTAGTACTCATTGAAGGGGCGGTCGTCGGTGATGGCGATACGTTCGTCCTGGTTCAAAAGGGACTGGACCGATACCTGTTTGGAGAGGATAAGTTTCAGGAAATTTTCCGTGTCCTTGGAAGCCATCCATTCGTTCAGGTCCGCCTGGGCAGGTTGGGGGATGCGGGACGCGAGTACCTTGGCCGTCGGCAGGTCGATGGGCGTCATGGAACCGATCAGGTGAGTGCCCCAATCCTCGAACGAATGCAGGGCGATGACGTAGGGGAAGGCGTTCACGAAGGACCGGGCGAAGGCCTGTTGGATGGGAGGCTCCCCGCCGGGGATCCATTGTTGGACGATGCCACCGTCCGCCAGGCGGTTCTTGACCGCGGTATAGAAGCCATCCGAATAGAGCAGGCTGGAGCCTGCCGCCTCGACCGGGGGAGCAGGGTCCAGGGTGATGACATCGAATTTTTGTCGGGTCCTCTGAAGAAAACGCCGTCCGTCATCGATGACCACTCGCGAGTTGGGCCTGGCCAGCACTCGGTAAGCGTCCGAGAAATTGAAAGGGAAGGCTTCCTTGACGCTGGGTACCAGTTCGACCGCCGTGGTGTCAATGCCCCAACTGGTGAGGGACCGGAAGGTTGTACCCATCCCGAAGCAAATGACTAGACAGGATTTGGGAGGGTGGGGACAGAGCGCCAGGGGCAGATGGGCCATGACCTTGGTGACCGAGGTCAGGTAAGCCACACCGATACCGTTGATGAAAAGTCCCTTATTGAGACCTGTTTGATAAGAAAGAACGGTGGCGGTATGGTCGCGGCGCAATTGGTAACGGTCCCACTTGGCCAGGTTCCAGCCTTCCTCATAGCTTCCGCAGGCGAAAAATCCCAAGAGCAAGCAAGTGAGGCTGGCGACACCGGCGATCCAGGATTTGATAGTGATGTTCCTTCCCGATTCCAAAATGAAATGAAAAACGATGAAGGGAAGGGCCAGGAACAGCAGGGCTTCTTTAGCCCCGATATAAGGAAGCATCAGGTAAGACACGAACAGGGGCCCGAGGATACATCCAAGGATGTTCCAGGCGTAGATACGGCCTCCCTTTTTCGCGTCCCCCTCGGACCATTGGTCGATGAACCGTGGAGTGGCGTAACCGAGCGCCGCGCAGAAGGGGACCAAGCTGGCCAGGGCCAGGAAGTTGGAATGGTAGTGGGTGGGGTCATTCAAGAGTACCGGCAGGAAAGGGAAGACGGAGAGCAGGGCGGTCAACCAACCGATGGATAGGACTTTATGGTTTGCCAGATGTTTGCGGTACAACCATGACCCGACCCAGGTGGCGACCAGGTAGGTCGCCAGTAGTTTGGAGAAGGCGTAGATCTCGTTGCCCATCACTGGCGTGAAATCCCGAACCCAGGCCACTTCCATTCCCATGGATGTGAAGCCTGTCATGAAAAGGAAGGCCGGGACAATGGAAGTGACATGTCCCGTTCTGTTGATGACCGGGCGCTGTTCTTTGGCAATGATCGGCTTGACCCGTAAACCCCAGGCCAGGGCGGACAAGGCGATGAGAAAATTTACGACACAGGCCAACACCAAAGTCCCATGGAACCCCAGGAGTTCCACCAGCAGGAAGGCGGTGGCCAGGGTCCCAGAGACCGCGCCCAATACGTTGGCCATATAGAGGAAGCTGAAACTTTCGTTCTGGAATTTATCCACTTCCTTGACGAACCTCATGACTAGGGGAAAGGTCGCGCCCATGCAAACACACCAGGGAAGCAGGGAAATGAGCAGGACCAAGGCGGAAAAGAAAAGATAACCGGTGGAGTTGGTCTCACCCATGGTCAAAAGCAGGCGGTCGCCCCAGGTCATTAAGGCGGGCGCGGCCAAAGCCCCGATGCCGATGAATGCCTCGGCCAAGGCGTAAAAAATGAGGGCTGAAAATTTGAGGCGATGGGTCAGGGGTCCGACCGTCAAACCGCCCAGCCAGCTTCCTAGGGCAAGTCCCAACATGAATACCGAAATAACGACGGAAAGTACCGGGGTCGTGATGCCAAAGTGGGCGTAAGCCAGGCGCATCCAGACGGTCTGATAGACCAGTCCGCAGAATCCGGAAAAGAAAAAAAAGAAGGAAAGAATGAGTTTGCGGCGAGCCATGGACGCTCCAAGTTTTATTTCAATGACCGTGATGATGATCGCATTTTACAAGGGAGTTCATTGATAAAAAGATAAATGTCAAAGGCGGGGAAATGACAAAAACCCTTTATAAGAGCGCCGCGAAGCGGGAGAAGACCTTTTCAGCCAGGCCTTCCAAGGTTTGGGCGTTGCGATGAAGGTCCTTTTCCAACCACTCAAGCTGGATGGGCCCGCCGTTGGGTTTCAATTCGGACGCGTAGGCCGCCATCCAATCCTTGATCATCGATTCGGTTATTTCCAAGTGACATTGAAAGCCATAGGCCTTTTGACCAAGCCGGAAGATCTGGTTGGGGTAGTAAGCGCTGCCGGCCAGCCTGACCGCGTCGGCGGGAAGGGTGAAAGTATCCCCATGCCAGTGGAAGGCGGTCATTTCCATCGGAAGACCCTGAAGAAGATTATCCAATCTTCCATCCTCGGAAAGGTTGATGGGATACCAGCCGATCTCTTGGCGGTCTCCCTTGTAGACCCTTCCTCCGCCCACATGGGCCAGCATTTGGGCGCCCAGACATATGCCCAAACAGGGAATGGAGCGATCCAGACACTTTTGAATGGCCGCCAATTCGGCGACCATCCAGGGAAGGATCTCCCTTTCGTAGACGGCCATGGGCCCGCCCAGGACCACCAGGCCGTCGCCCAAATTTTCAGGGATGGGTTCACCCTTATAGGTCTTGATGATCCGTAACCCGATGCCTTTGGACTTGAGAACGTCCGCGATCAGTCCAGGGCCTTCACAATCGATATGTTGGAAACAAGTAACGTGAGGCATTCGTATCCTTTTGGTTCAGGAGCAAGATTGGGTGTATTTTATTGTTTTCCATCCTAATTTCCATGTCTTTATCCGGATCCTTGACCGACTACTTAGCACATTATCGATTTGAAAAATCATTTGGTTATGTTTTAATCTTCTGGTTCGTTCATCGAGCGCTTAGGTAAAGGAAACATGGATAAATACATCGTCATCGCGGTCGGGGCCATCTTGGGAGCCTTTTGCCGCTATTGGCTGGGGCTTTGGACGGCCGATAAATTGGGCACTCATTTCGTCTACGGCACCTTGTTCATCAATTTGATCGGTTCCTTTGTCCTGGGATTTTTCCTGGCCATGCATCTGGACCGAGGGTTCTTCACCCCCAACCTGCGTTATCTGATCGCGGTGGGTTGGTGCGCATCCTTCACGACCTATTCCACGTTCAGTTGGGAAACTTTCCGCTACATTCAGGAAGGCAATATGAAACTGGCCCTGGCCAATGTCGGTTTGACCCTGTTCGGCTGTTTGGCCGCGACCTGGGCGGGTGTGATCTTGGCGAAAGTGATATAAGGAGGAGAAACCATGAAAATCATTGGAAAAACCAAGGTTCTGAGGATCTATTTGGATGAGGACCTGAAATGGGAACACCAACTCTTATATCGGGCCATCATTGAGAAATTCCTGAAGATGGGACTGGCGGGGGCCACGGTATTCAAAGGGATCGAGGGTTTCGGATCCGCTTCCCGTATCCATTCGGCCCGATTGATCGAGCTTACGGAAGAATTGCCGATCATGATCGAAGTGGTCGATACCGCCAAGCAAGTCCTGAAAGCGGTCAATGTGGTGGAACCCATGTTACCGAAACATTGTCTGGTGACGGTCCAGGATGTAAAGGTGCTCCATTATCACGCGCCCAACGGGAAACATACCAAAACGAAAAAGCTGAGCTGATCCTTCGACTTCCTTTCTATCGGTCCTTCCCGCGCATAACCCAACCCACTCCACAAGAACTCCATTGTCGTTATCAATTTAAAACCTTTTCCGATACAAAATCGCCGAACTTATTCGCGGTTCTTACCTAACCCGATATGAAAATCGAGGAAGCGGTTCATGAAAATTAAGGCATGAGAATAATTTTTCCCTTTTTCAGAGAAGAATTTCTGGACGACTTTCAAGTTTAACGTATCGGTTTCACGAGAATCCCGCTGTGTTAACTTTTAACCTCTTTTATTTGGTTTTCATCCAATCCCCTTATTTCAATTGGATAAATCGAGGTAAACTATAAGTGAAGAACTGTTTACTAACTTTTACTAAAAAGCTAAAAACGATTTTCGTTCAAAGCTTTTGATGATATTTGTCGCAATTTTTCAAAGAACCCCCTTTTGATGATGAGGTTAAAGAAGATCATGAAGAAAAGTTTCAACAAAATTTATCTAAGGCTGGTTTTCAGCCCATTGATGATCATCTTCGCGTTGGTTGTATTTTTTCCCAAACAGGCTTTTACACAATGTACCGCCACATCCGTGCAGGTGTGCGGAGTGGCGGATGATTATGAGACCATTTGGATCGACGGGACGATGGTCGGGACCGGAAATGATTTCCGTTTTTCCCACGTATTATGCGCAAGTACTGGTTGTACTCCTTCCGCCTGCGGAGGGACCGCCTGGGGTGTTTGCAGTCCGGTATGTATAACAGTAACCAATCCCACTATCCTCAACGCTATTACCGCCAACAACAGCGATGTGGTCGTCGCTGCTGAGGTTATGAATGCCCAACAAAGTGAAGTTTGGGGCAGTTGGGATATCGATATCACCTGTCTCAGCGGGCAACACGCATATATCGAAAGTGATGGTACTAATACCCAATTATGGCGACAGACGGATCCTGGGGCGGCACCCGCTTGCACGACCTCAGTAGAACCTCCAGGAACTGGCACCAATTGGTATGACCAGGGGTATGTTCCTAGCGGAGCTTGGGTCGCTCCGGTCCAGGGAGTGCCGGCGGATTTTACCGGAGGGGCCATTTGGAGCAAGCAACTTTACGATACGGCGACAGGAGCCATCATACCGGTACTGTCCTACGCCGCTAACGCCAACTCCAGCACCGATTGCGATGATCTTTATTTCCGTCAAAATGTCAGTTTGGTCACGGTGACGCCTCCTGGACCGCCAAGTTTCACCATCGCAAAATCCTGGTTAGGCGGGCAGCCGGGGCCTTTTCCTACGGGCGGGCCACAAGAAGTCACTTATGTTTTGAACGTTTGCAACACGGGCGGACCGGATTTGACCCCGGTCACGATCCTCGATGGCGACGCTTCCTTTTATCCGAATAGCGCTTTCCAGCCCACGGCCATATTGAATCATAACAAGGGTATCGGCTCCCCTCCGGACGCGGATGGCGTAGTGGTGGATTGGAGCGCGACGACAGGGGTGACGGTCGTTTTCATGAAGGGGATGAGAGGAAAGGACGTCCTGACCAGCACTAATTACTGTTATGCCGTGACGGTGGCCAATGAGAATTATTACATCCAGGGCACCCAAGCCTGTTCCATTTATAACAACAGCGCCAGCATCACCGACGGAACCTACAGCGCGACTTCCAATTCCATCTCGGTTTCCATCCTTTGCCCGCCCACACCGACCTTTACCTTCACTTTCACTCCCACACCGACCCTAACCCATACGCCCACCTTCACCCCGACCAATACACCAACACCGCCTACCACCAATACCCCCACCGCGACCAACACGCCATCCTCTACCCCCACGAATACCTTGACCAAGACCGCTACCGCGACCCCGACCATGACCTATACCAATACGGTCCAGAACACGCCCACCAATACGGCCACCTCGACGGATACCCGAACCCCTACCAACACTTTCACCACGACAGCCACCAATAGTTGGACCTCCACGCCCACCAATACGAATACCATAACCAGTACCTCGACGCCGACCAATACTTGGACCCCGACCGCCACCCGCACTCCCACTTCGACCAGTACGAATACCGCTACCGTGACCCCGACCTCGACTTTTACGCCCATCATCACCGCGACATTCACCAGTACGCCCACCAATACAGCGACCCAGACCAATAGCCGAACTCCCACCAACACCAATACGACCACCTTGACCGCGACGCCGACCAACACACCGCTGATCACCTCGACCTTTTCGGATACGCCCACCAGGACCCCGACCAACACCAACACCCTGACCTATACCACCACCCCGACCAGTACGCCGACCAACACGGTCACCTTGACCAATACGCGTACCCCTACCAACACGTATACGGATACGGCCACGGCCACCAACACATCGACGGTGACTTCGACTCCGACCAATACGGATGTGATTACCCCGACCTATACCAGCACGCCCACCAATACGGTCACCCTGACCAATACCTCGACTCCGACAAACACTTACACTCTCACCGCGACCCAGACGGATTCCCGGACCCCCACCCAGACAGCGACCGACACTCCCGCGGTCACTTCCACCTTCACCTGGACCCCGACCAACAGCGCTACGGTGACCGACACGAGCAGTCCGACTAAGACCTTTACGAACAGCCCCACCGCCACACCTTCCCGTACTTTCACCACTACCCCGACCAATACGAATACCTGGACACCTTCTTTCACACCCACGCCGTCGCCCACGAATACCTTCACCCCGATCTACACGGCGACCTTCACTTTCACCTTCACCCCAACCTACACCTGGACACCGAAGGAATATTGCGACACCTTTAATGTCAGCAAGAACGTTTTCAACCCGAACAGTGAGTCGGTTTCCTTCTATGTCCATTACTGCCAGTTCCCTGGTGAATATTCCTTGAAGGTCTATAACACGGCGGGTGAGTTGGTTCGTACGATCGTGGAGACCCATATCGCCACGGATGTGATCAATGATTCTCCCTTGCCCTGGGATGGGAAGAACAGTCATCAAGAGGTCTGCGCCGATGGGGTTTATATCCTCTGTTTGACCGAGCCATTCGACCGGAAATTCCGGAAAGTCATCTTGTTGAAATGAGGTCGGCGGGAATAAAGAACGGATGCTTTGTCCAGATGGAGAACATCAGCGAGCGCTAAAGGTTAAAACTTTTTTTCATCTGTAACGCCGAGGAATTTTGTGGGTCCACCGTCAAGGTATCATCCAGGCATAATTTACCAAGGCTAAAATTCTGCAAACGAAGGTTGGCGACCGCCAGGTTGAAGAAGACCTCCCCGTAGACTCCGGTGGTCCCCCGTAAACCTTCCATGAACAGGTCCCTCGCGGCTTGGTAATTTTTAATTCGCAGGGCGAAAAGTCCCATGCTGAAATCCCCCATTTGATAGGTCTGTGCCTGATAAAAACCATTCACCCAAGAACCGAACCTGGACAAGGGGAGACCCCGCAATTGGGCCTCAACTGTTGCATCGTCCTGATCGGCTATCTGGCGGCTCCTCAAGAGCCCGGTCAAGGAGAGAATGGGGATCTGGGGGGCGTAATCCTCGCGGGCATAGATGGCGGTACATTCGTCCAAATAGATCAACCGCCAGTTGTTTGTTCGGTTCAACTGGTCCGCCCAGGACATGGCGGTGTTGTATTCCATTACCACCAGCTCGGCCTGGGTGATAGCCAGCAGGGGGATGAGCCCGCCTGGTTTGAAAGTCTCCATGGTTTGACGGTAAAAGGAATCATCCGGAACTTCCAGACGTCCGTCGATGAAAGTCGGCTGGGGCGCTTGCCAATCCAGCCATCCGCCGGTATTCAGGTCGTTCAGCATTTTTCCATCCAAGTGATTCTGGACCAGGTATTGGGCGGCTTTGACAGGAAGGGTTTGGTCATCCACCCCCCAACCGATCCGCTCATTCCTGCGGTCGGTAATGTAGTAAGCGTTGGTGGCGACCCGCGTCCCTAAAAGACAGACGAGAAGAAAAAGGAAGACCGCGAATTTGGGACCGGACAGCCAGACTGGGCCGTGGATCGTCTTCCAATCCGCTAGACACGCAGACAGGATGGGAATGGCGATGAGGATGAACAAGGGGATATTCCGGATGGCCACGCAGGCCAAGGTCAAAAAAACCGCAAATAAAAGGAATTCATGAAATTTTCTTTGTCCAAACGTCATGGCGATGAGAAAGACCGTTAATAGGGAGAGGACGAAAAAGAGATAGAGATGGATCTCGGAATCGAAAGCATGGTTCGCGGTCAATGACTGCCAGGGTGTGCGGAATTCACCGATCACTTGTTTGAAGAGGTTAGATCCCTGAAGGCGGGTCAATAGCCGGAAGGGGAAAAGGAAGCCGCGGATCCCATAGGGGTTGAGCAGGTCCGCGGCCACTGAAAGTAGGAAATAACGGCTCAACAGGGGATCGAATCTTTTCTCGTGGACCCGGCCGCTTATCCAATAGGCCGCCATGACCGCCCAGCCCAGCATAAAAAGTCCTTCCGTATTGACCCAAAAGAACTGGATGAGGGGCAGTAAGAAGAGCAGGTTGCGCATGCGTCGGAAACGATTTTCCAGGATCCACAGGGTGCCGCTCAAATAAAGCCATGAGAATATCTCGGGCCGGACCAGGAACCGTCTTTCCATCGTCAGGATGGCCGTCAAGAATAGCGTCGGAAGGACCCAAGACGGTGTTTGGGTCATCTTGAGACGGGACAGTAACAGCCAAAAGACCAAGCCTATCAGGCAGGTGTTAAGTAGGGTCAGGGCGGAGTAACCGAAGGACTTGAAGAGAAAGAATAATAGGATCTGGAACAAGCCGTTAGAGTCCAGATAGTCCCGGTCTGTCTGGGTGTAAGTATAAGTGTCCTTTTGCGGATAGGCGAAGTGCTGGAGGATCCATTGACCGGTCTTGAGATGGAATCCCAGGTCGTAAGAGGTGATTTTCCGAAGGGAAAAAAGGATCAGAACGACGAAACAGGCCAGGAGGGGATAAAGCCATGGGTTGTTTAACCGGAAGAAACGGGTGTCATTCGGAAGGGAAGGGGCCGGGGTAGGCTCAGCCATGATTTCCCGTATTCGAACCGATCACGGTTGGATCCTTTTCTGGATCTTTTGAACGAGGAAATAGTCGTCCCGGTAAAGGGAGTGAGCGATCTCCAGGGCTTGTTGGAGGGACTTCTGCGCATCTTCCTTTTGGCCCAAACCATCCTCCGCTTGGGAAAGATCCAATAATCCCACCACTACTGACGGGTGAACGGCCCCATAAACTTGTTTGGCTGTTTCCAGGTATTTTTTCAATAGGTCCTGTGCCGCTAGATATTGACCCTGGAGCAGATCGGCCTCCGCCAGCTTTTGAACGTAGGGAAGGGACGAGTAACCGAAATAGGACCCGACGTTGCTCCCGTAGATGGCCAAGGCCGATTTGAGCGAAGGTTTGGCTTTTTCCGGGTGGTTTTGGGACAGATCAAAGGACCCCAGGCGTTCCCATCCATCCGCCACTTCGACCGCGTTGCCCTTGAAATGGGCTTGGGCCGTTTTTAAGGCCTCTTCCAGACAGGAACGGGCGTCTATGTATTTTTTGAGGGACAAATATGCGGCGGCCATCAGATCCAAAGTATGGATATGATCAGCCGGTGAGGGGTTCAACTCTTTGGATTCCGCTTCCAAGCTTCTTTTGAGATCGGGGATCGCCTCGTCATTCTTTGCCTGCCTCAAGTCGATCTCACCCATGAGGCGGAACGCTTGGGAAAGAGGAAGGGGATTGGATGAATCTTCTACCGGTGATTTCGATTTTGGGGTCAAAGGTTTCAATAACTTTTTCAGATCGGGAATCCATCCGGTGAATAGGGACCGATGGGATAGGTTCTCGCGAAGGATGGAAAGGGCCCTTTTTTCATAAAATTCACTTTCTTCCCAATGGCCCCAATCCAGATAAAGGGATGCCAATTGGTGCAGGGATAGGGCTACCAGGGGATCGTCCGGACCATAGGCCTTTTCCCGGATGGCCAAGGCCCATTTCAAAGCGGACTCAGCGTCAGCGTAACGGGCCAGACAACGGTCCAAAGTCGCCAAGTTGTTCAACAGGGGAGCCACGGAGGGATGGGTGGAACCATCCCGATATTCCTGCGCCTTTACGGCGTTCTGTTGCGCTTCCAGTGCATCCTTGAGAAAACCATTCCGCAATCTTTCGTGAGCCGTGAATATATCAACGGATAAGGGATCCACGCTGTCCATGATCTGTTCAGCGGAAAGAGGAAAGCAATAGGATATAAATGCCAGTAAAAGGAAAAAATATTTCAGGATGATGTTGGGTGTCTTGATGTGGATCATGGTGTCCAGTCCCGGTACCAGGGTTCGGGGGTTGGGATATCGCCCAATTCTGGGGATTCCCCGGTTGCGCCCAAGTCCCCAATGATGACCACATTAGCGTCCCTCTCAAATCGATCGATCCAGGTGGCGCCCCCATCGATGGAAAATGTCTCACGAGAACGATGGGCGCCGCTGTCAAAGGTCATGTCGGCGGCCTCGCCGAGCCCTCCCGAATTACCGACCTCGGACAGGACATAACAATCCTCGCAACCTGGCGATTGGGAAACAGGCCGGCCCGAATCGGACTGGAAAACCACATAACGGCATTCAGGCGGGAAGGATTGGGCATGGTCCTCTTTATGGATGCCGATGGTCACCCACTGGAAGGAGTCTGTGACTTGGTCGGGTTGGAGGGCTTGACCGGTGAAGGCCAGGGTCGTTTTGTGTTGAAGGAAGTTGATGACATAAACGCGATAATTAAGGGGAGCGGTGGGTTGTCCCTGTTTGCGCAGGCGGACCGCGAACCCTTTCGCTGAGAGGCCGCTGTGGGGATGCAAGGCCTCTCCCCGAAGTACGTCATCGGACCGATCTTGGGAAGTCCCATTCCCATGGATAGGAAGCTCCTCGAAACTGTCATAAGGATTGCCTTGGTACTTGGAGCCGGCCCCATGCAAGGCGTAAAGGGGTTGACGGTCCAGGGTTTGCCATGTCTCACCGTCGAAAGTCAGGACATTGAGTCGTGGATCGGGTTTCTCATCGGTGGGATCGAATGGATTGAGATGGTCCCCATAAGCGATCGAGGCAAAATGTTGGGAGTCAATGATGCCGACCAAATGTTGGCCGCCCCGGGTGGCGTCCTGCTCAATGACGATGTGATAAACCTTGCCGGGAAAAAGGGGAAGGTTGTTGAAAGGAACGGTATTCCAGCAACCGCCTTTGGGGGTCACGCTGGCGGATTCCAGGATGGCCGTGGAAGGCATCCCTTTGATGTCCTCCCGCAGTTCAACCTGGTAGGCGGGCGGGATAACGGCTTGTTCACAATAAAAAGAGACACCGATCAGGGACATATCCTGGCGAGAGGTAAAACGGATGGCGATCTTTTTCCCCGCAGCGTTCAAAGGGGTTTCCAATCGGGAGTTTAAAACGAAATGACAGCCATAATCGGCATAGGCAAGACCGGAAAGGAAAAAGGTTAGGAGGAAGGTCCATTTCAGGGATTTCATGGGGATGAGAAGTCCTTATGGTTTTGAGCTTGAATCATATCACGGGGAAACCATTGGAAAGCCTGCTATTTGAAGGGTGAAATAGTTAGGGTTAAACGACATTTATTAACGTTAAATACTTGAAATAGAATGTATTTTTTACTGTCAGGAGTGTTAAAATTTAATTGACCACCAAGGCCTGCCAGCCTACAAAACCGACAAAACTTTAACGATTAAACAGTTTTCAAAAGATGAAAAACGCGGATGAATGAAATGACAAATAGTTGTCTTAACCTTAAAACGATTTTAAATCATCGCTACTATGGTTCATTTGACCAGAGTAATAAACTCTTTTTGTTTCTTTGCGTGTTTCTTTTACCCACTTTGTCCCTGGCCCAAGTCTCTTGGACGACTTGTCCGGCTGGTAGTCCTTCGCCCGGTTATTCCCAGAGCCAAGAAAATAATTTGGTCGCTGAGGGTGTGGGTTTGGATTACATCGTAGCGGGCGGGGAATGCGGACAACCCCTGACTTATACTTTGCCTCCGGGAGCCATACCTGTGACGGCTTTCGCGTACGTGGAATATGACATCGGCGGTAATTCGGGCGGTCCCAATTATAGCGCCATCAATTTTTCGGGCAACGCATCCCCGGCCGGTGTTGAGGTTGGACCGCCTGTCACGTGGACGGTTTTTCAAAACATCATGTACGACATGAGATATAGCTTAAGCCCCGGATGGTTTACGGCTGGCGCTAATAGCGACACCATCTCAACGAGTGAAGTGGGCGGCTGCGCGGGTCAATCGGTCATGGTGCTTTACATCGACCCATCCCAGACCAGCAACAACGCGGTGGTGATCTCGGATGGAAATAACGCCTGGCATGTGGAGGAAAACAACCAGATCATCCCGGGTAATGGAGTGGCTCCACCTGACTCTCAGTTGAACTGGAACTGTTTGGGTATGTCCTGTTCCAGTTCCAACTTGAAATTCTCGGCCGTTGGGGGCAGGAACAACTGTAATGACGGTTCCATCGACGGGGATGAGGACCAGATCGAGCAATATGGATCGGGCGGGGTCACGACTAATTCTGGCGGCACTCAGAATGGTACTCCGACCTTATGGAGTGGCCCTCCTGGCGTTCTTAATTGCGGAGGGAAGGGCATTCCTGGGGATCACGACCGTACCTACAATCTAGGTAATTTCCAGAGCGGGGCCACTAGCATGGAGTGGGGATTTTTCATGAACATCCAGAACGCCAAGGCCAGTTTTTGGCAACAGGCGTTGGTGGCCCAATACCAATGCAATCCGGTTTCGCAATGCTCCGTGACCAATGTATTCAATCAAAGCCTGCCAGCGCCTCCTTCAGGCTGGGAGATCGGCCAGGTGCCGTGGGGCGAGGGTAATTGGGTGGAAAGCGGCGGTTCCATTTACTACCAAAATGGGAGCGGTGTGGCCCCGACCTATAACTATTTACTGAATAACACCGTACCGGCAGGTCCCGGCACCCTTTTGGTTTCCATGTGTATGGGAGGGGGAGGGAACGGTTCGCTTTACAACGGGATCGTCCTGGGAATGGATCCTACTACGGGCAATGGCTACGGTATCGATTTTTATAATGATGGGTGTTCCAATCATGGAAGTATGATCAATTTCGTTCACTACACTTCAGGTATTCCCGTTACAGTCACTTCCACACCCCTTTCGAACGCGACCACCCTTTGCGCCTGTCCAGTTTATGTACAGGTGATCGTCGATAGTTCATGCAATTATACGGTTGGCTTGGGAACCAGTTCCGCCGGTCCATTCCCCACATTGGCCACTTATGCTGGAGGTGGATGTAACGGTTATATGGGCTTTACGGCTTATAATTCCCAAATCGCAAGCTATCAATCCTTCCAATTCACGGGCGTTTGCAATGTACCTACCCCCACCCCCACCAATACCCCGACCAACACCGATACTCCGACCCCTACTAACACGCCGACCAACACACCCACCAATACGCCTACCAATACCCCGACCAATACTTTTACCCCAACCCCGACCAATACTCCTACGAACACTCCTACCAACACCGATACCCCAACCCCTACCAACACACCCACCAATACCCCCACGAATACAGACACCCCCACTCCCACCAATACCCCGACGAATACCGACACCCCAACCCCGACCAATACGCCTACCAATACCCCGACGAACACCGATACCCCAACTCCGACCAATACCCCCACCAATACCAATACCAAGACCCCCACCAATACCCCGACGAACACCGATACTCCGACCAATACCAATACCCCTACGAACACTCCAACCAACACCGATACTCCGACACCCACCAACACCCCGACCAATACCAATACACCGACCCCAACCAATACACCTACCAATACGCCAACGAATACAGACACCCCGACCCCTACCAACACTCCCACTAATACCAACACCAAGACACCCACTCCGACCAATACCAATACGGGGACCACACCACCCACCAATACCCCGACCAACACCCCCACCAATACCGATACCCCTACACCCACCAACACCCCCACCAACACGAACACTGTTACCAATACCAACACCCCCACGAATACCCCAACGAATACCAATACCCCCACGCCCACCAACACTCCTACCAACACGAATACTGTCACTAATACCAATACTCCCACTAACACGCCTACAAATACCAACACCCCCACTGTGACCAATACCCCAACCAATACGAATACCGTTACCGATACCAGTACTCCCACCAACACCCCAACGAATACCAATACCCCCACCGTGACAAGTACTCCCACCAATACCTTTACGGTCACCAATACCAACACACCGACCAATACACCGACCAATACAGCCCTCAATACCAACACCCCCACTAACACCCCTACCAATACCAATACCATCACCGATACCAATACCCCGACCAAAACAGCGACTGTCACCGATACCAGGACACCGACGAATACCCCCACCAATACCTTCACTGTCACCTTGACCAGCACTCCCACGAATACACCTACCAACACCAATACCCCTACGGTCACCAATACTCCGACCAACACACCCACCAAGACGAACACCGCAACCCCGACCAATACGGCCACGACCACAGCCACCTTCACCAATACCAATTCCCCCACCAACACTTACACCCCAACCTACACCTTCACGCCGACGCCAAATGTGGATATCGCCAAGACTGTATCGGAAACAGTTGCAAAGGCGGGGGACATCCTGACCTATACCATTACCCTGAATGACACGACAGGAACGGCCAACTCGGTGGCGGTAACGGATGTGTTGCCCAATTACCTGACGTTCGTCAGTTATGGCACTGTGCCGGCGGGAGGAACCACTGTGGCGGTGGCCGGAAACCAATTGGTTTGGAACTTCCCGTCCCTGGGGCCAGGGATCTATAGCTTTACCTACCAGGCGCAAGTGGCTGCCTATGTTCCACAAGGGGCTGTGTTGAACAACCACGCGTCAGTGATGTACGCGGGCCTAGCGACACCCAAGACGACATTCGTTTATGTGACCATGGCCACGGCCTACACGGTGCATATCGGGGTCTATAACGAGGCGGGGGAATTGATCAAGGAAATATCGGTGCAGAGGTTGTCCGAGGCGATAACGGACTTCGGCATCTTCGCCACCCCGACCATCACCAGCCTGCACGGCCAGGTCTATATCGAGTACAAGGGTATCCAGATCGCTACATGGGATGGAACAAATAATGCTGGTGACCCAGTCACGAACGGCGATTACTACGTTAAGGTGGATAACGTGGATCCGTTCGGGGTGGTGACCAGCATCACCCAATTGGTGACGGTGAGCCGGTCCCTGGCGAAGGTGCAGGTTTACATCTACAACGAGGCAGGGGAGATCGTGCGACACCTAACATCCTATATAGATGACCCGAACAACATATCGCTCTCGAACGTAAGCCTTTCGACCAGCGTGATCAGCCCTACTTTGAGCGGAACTCCGACCACGGGTGGCACGAACCTGGTACATATCACCACGGACACGGGAATGAACCTGATCTGGGACGGAAAGAACGATGATGGAGCTGTTGTTTCGAACGGTTATTACCAGGTCGAGATACACTGGCAGGACGGCAAAGGGAACGATGTGGTCATCACTCGGGGTATTCTGGTCCAAGCGGGGAGCCAGTCCTTCGCGGATGGTAAAGTGACGGCTCAGCCCAATGTATTGACAAGGGGAGCGACCAAGACCACCTTCGTAATGAACTCTACCAGCGCTTATACCCTGAAGGTCTGGGTCTATGACGTGGCGGGTGAGTTGTTGGTCAGCAAGGTGACCCGGGGTGACTTGAACAGTAATAGCGTCACGGTGGACATGGGCGGGGTTGCTTCCGGGATATACTTCGGGGTCGTGGAACTTACCGACGCCAGCGGCGGACAAGCGGGACGGCAAACTTGCAAACTCCTGGTCGTGCGATAATCCCCGTAACAAAAAACGGTTAGAATATTTCAACCCCTTTTAAGATTTAATCTTCCTTTGGCTTGACGAAACCTTAAAAAGTGGTAATTTTGGTATAAATAACTAAAACGTTTTAATTATAATGTCTTTTGAATGAGAATTGGGTCACAAAGTTTCAGATCCCAAATTCTCTTGGAAGTTGTGATACCGAACAAAGGTGTTCCGGCAAATGAGCCAGTGGCCAATCGATCTAAGAGTCCGATTTGGGACCGGTCCCAGTCCCATCAACATAAAAGTCCCTTCTTTAATATATGTGCTCTTTCTTCTTACCCTTTTGGTTATTCCGTCCAGGGCACAGGCCCAATTATCCGAATGCAATTCCAGCGCGCCCACGCAAATCGGCGGCAGCTATGCCATGCAGCAGGAAGCGGTTTTCAGCGAGACGGGCCTGGATTACGTCATGGCGACCGCTCAATGTGGAAACCCGGTGACAGTTACCCTTCCGGCTGGAGCCCAACCGGTGACGGGTTTCCTGTGGGTTGAAGCGGTGGCCGGTAGTGTAAATCAGCCCCCGATCAGCGGGACGGCCAATTTCAATGGGAACGCCGGCCTTCCGCTCATACCCGCCGGAGCCCCAGTCAGCGATATCACCAACAATACCTGGGTCAGCGGCAGAGCCAGTTTGAGCCCAAGTATGTTCGCTTCGATGAATGTCAACGCGAGCCAAACCACTTATGCGGCTAGTTTTTCCATTCCCGGTTATTCCTGTGGGGGAACAAGTGGGTCCTGGTCGATCATGCTGCTTTATACCAATCCGGCCGAAACGACGAATAACGCGGTCGTGGTCAACGACGGGAACAATGTCTGGCATATCGAGGAAAATGATATGGTGGTTTACGGCGCCGTACCGCCTGATTCCCAGATGGATTGGACTTGCGCAGGTATCAGCTGTCCTTCCAATCCGATCGTTCGCTTTTCCGCCATCGGGGGCAATGGTAGTCAAGGCGATAACCAGGCGAATGATGTCATCAACCCATATGGTTTTCCCGCCGGCGCGCCTCTGTGGAGCGGTCCAAACTATATCTTGAGCGCTTACGTCGGACCCGATCTGGTCGCCAAACTCCGTAACTATTATCCCAATGTCGATTATCCGGTCTCAATATTCCCGCCAGGAGCCACTCAAATGGAATGGGGAATGGAGAATGGGACCGGGGCCACCAAATCGACTTATTGGCAGCAGGTTCTCGGGGCTCAGGTCATCTGCAACTCGACGGTGCAATGTTCCATCACGGTGAACCACGGGACCGGTAACTTCACCGGTCCTCCGCCGGGATGGATCGTGGGGGATAACCCCATCACCCAAGCCACGAACTGGGTACAGAGCGGGGGATATTTGACCCGTGCGGGTGGGATGAGCGGGACCAGCGGCTGCGCGGCCCTTCTTAACGCCCAGGTTGCCAGTGGGCCCGGCACTTTACAGGAAGAATTGAGCACGACCACTTATAACCAAACCAGCGACGGTCTGGTTTTCAATTACAATCGGGCGGCGGGAGTGGGGAATAGCCTGGTTTTTTCGGCGAATCCCCCGAACAGCCAATTGATCTGGACACCTATCGGCGGATCTACCCAAAGCGTGAATGTGGGAAGCCAAATCCCGGTCCCGAACATTCCTTTTTGGGTCCAAGTGGCGGTGAGTAATAGCTGCCAATACACGGTTTATCTGAGCACGACCCAGGTTGGTTTGACTTCGGCCTCGGCGGCAGCAACCTTCACGGCTACCAGCTGTTCGGGCGATCTGATGGGTTATGAACAGTGCAACTACAGCCCTTATTCGAATTTCTATTATTTTCAATGGACCGGCAGTTGTCCCAGTCCGACACCCACCCCCACTAATAATGCCACCAACACACCTACCAACACGCCGACCAATACGCTCACACCTACTCCGACCCTGACGCCGACCAATACACCCACGAATTCACCGACCAACACGGATACCCCCACGCCCACCAACACCCCAACCAATACCCCTACCAACACCGATACTCCGACCCCTACCAATACTCCCACGAATACCGATACTAAAACACCGACCTCGACCCCGACAAACACACCGACCGATACGGACACTTCCACCTCCACCAACACGCCAACCAATACGCCCACTGTGACGAATACGAATACCCCAACCAACATTGCATCCCAGACCCCTACGGCAACCATCACCAACACTCCGACCAATACCAATACCCCGACTGTCACCAACACTCCGACGAATACACCCACGGTCACGGATACTTATACGTCGACTAATACACCCACCGATACTGCTACACCCACGATCACCGCCACGCCAACCAATACGGCCACATCCACTCTAACCAACACCCCGACCAACACGCCCACCAATACGGATACCCCGACGATCACCAATACTCCAACCGTGATTCCCACCAACACAAACACATCAACCCCTACCAACACTGCATCCCAGACCCCTACGGCAACCATCACCAACACGCCGACCAATACCAATACCCCGACCGTGACCCAGACCCCCACCATGACATTCACCACGACTCCGGACGCGGATATTTCCAAGATGGTTTCCGAGACGGTCGCCAAGGGAGGGGATATCCTGACCTACACCATCACCTTGGACGACACGACGGATACGGTCAATTCGGTGGCGGTGACAGACGTGCTTCCTTCCTACTTAAGTTTCATCAGCTTTGGATCTGTCCCATCCGGAGGGACGGCGGTCACGGATGCGGGGGGAACTCTGGTCTGGACTTTCCCCTCGATTTCGCCCGGGATCATCACTTTCACGTACCAGGTCCAGGTCAGTGACTATGTGCCTCAGGGAACCGTGTTGAGCAATCACGCGTCCCTGACCTACGCCGGTTTGGCTGTCCCCAAGACAGCTTTCGTCAACGTCACGATGGCCACAGCTTATACGGTGCATGTGGGGGTCTATAACGAGGCGGGGGAATTGATCAAGGAGATCTGGGTGCAGCGATTGTCCGAGGCGATCACAGACTTCTCCCTATCCGCGAACCCGACCATCACCAGTCTTCATGGTCAGGTTTATATCATGTACAAAGGGACCCAGATCGCGACCTGGGACGGGACCAACGGGATAGGGACCCCTGTCACGAACGGGGTTTACTACGTGAAAGTGGACAACGTGGATCCTTACGGCGTGGTGACCAGCGTGACCCAAAACGTCACGGTCAGTCGTTCCCTGGCCAAGGCGCAGGTCTATATCTATAACGCCGCTGGCGAGATCGTTCGGACCCTCATGACTTACGTTGACGATCCAAGCGACCTATCCCTTTCAAACATGACCCTTTCGACCAACGTGATCAGCCCAACTCTAAGCGCTACTCCAACCTCGACCGGTTCCAATCAGGTGCATATTACCACCGACAGTGGGTTGGATCTGGTTTGGGACGGGAAGAACGACAATGGAGCTATCGTGTCCAACGGATACTATCTGGTGGAACTTCATTGGCAGGATGGGAAAGGCGGCGAGGCGGTCGTCAGCCGGGGATTGCTCGTCAAGGCAGGGGATCAGGCTTTTACGGATGGAAAAGTGACCGCCCTGCCGAACCTTCTGACCCAAGGGTCTATGACAACGACGTTCGTGATGAATTCATCGGATAATTACACTCTCAAGGTGAGGATCTATGATGTGGCTGGGGAACTATTGGATGGTAAAACGACCCAGGGGCCTACCAACAGCAATGCGGCAAAAGTGAACATGACAGGAGTCGCTTCGGGGATATACTTCGGTGTTGTGGATCTGACTGACGAAAGCGGCGGTTTCGCCGGGCGACAAGTCTGTAAGCTTCTGGTCGTTCGATAAATGCGGTCAAAAGACCGATAACGACCATTGGAAATTCTTATTTTTATTGAAAATATAACTATCTGGGCCTTGACGTAGCTTTATAAAGTGGTATTTTAACATTAAATCATTAAAACGATTTAATGATTGGAATGCATTTAAATAAAGGGAAAATGCCAGTGCGCTCGAAACTCCGGATACCTCAAGTCCTTCTATATAGTGTCTTCCTTATAGTAGGGAGCGTTGGGGTCGTCCAAGCCAACGGAACTTTTTTGGTCGGCGCTGGGGACAAATTCAGCACACTCAATCCACCCAGCGGCGGCACTACTTACGCTCCCCTGAACCAGATCATGACGACCGATGGTGTCCCTTCGGATTTTGTAGCCCAATGGTTCAGTTATTCAGGTGGCTGGACAGGTCATTTTCCGGCCGATGATGGGGGCAGTTCCAGCAACGATTGGATCCATCCCGCGGATATTCAAACGGTCATCGACGCGGGCAAAATACCGGTCATTTTCTGGTACTGGGTGGGTGATTCACCCTGTTTATTGACTGGGTCGGGGAGTCGGCAAGACTCCGAAACGATGGTTTCGACCTGCCTTGTTCCGTTGCTGAACAGCTTGAGCAGGCCCGCGAGCCTGGTGTACGTGGTTTTAGAACCGGAATATAACCAAGATAATGCCTGTAGTTCCTATAAAGACACCACTTGGGCTACCCATATCAACACCATGATGACCGCTCTTCACGCAGTCACGGGCTGTAAGGTCAAATGTGGGCCCAGTCCGGGGGACTGGGGATATGACGTTAGCGCCTATCAACTGGAACCATCCCTCAACGCTTGTATCGCCAATGCTGATTTCATCAACTTCCACGAGATCCGCCGATCTGGCTCGGGAGACACGAACACCCTGGATCCCTGGGCCTGCCCGGCCCCTGAAGAAGCGGAATTCGCCTTATCCTTCGCCCGATACTTGAAAGCCCGATTCAGCAAACCGCTCTTGTTCGGCTACTGGTCCTCGAATAATGCCGATGGGGGTATTTTCACCCAGGCCACCCAGGCGGCGGCTCTCACCGATATTTTCCACGAAAGAGCCTGGCTGGAAACCTACGGGGTCGGACTGTTCGGGGCCTTCTGGTATTTCGACGACAATTACACGGGAGAGGGACTTAAAAGCCAGTCCGGCACAGCCTATACCGCGTGGTCCACCTGGCAAACCGAGACCAACAATATCTTCAATAATTCGGACGGCACCCATACCTTGGGATTCCTGAGCCCGGATTACGGCGCTTCGGTCACGACCACCATCCCCATCACCTTCATCAGCCGAGGAGATTCAGCTTCCCACACCTACACCCTCTATTACACAGCTGACGGGGGAGCGGATACGGCCATTCCCGGCGGGGTGGTTTCGGGAGCCAGCACGATGAGTTTCAGTTGGACGCCTTGCGGTGTGCCGCCCACGGCTCATTTGCAGATCAAGGCCGTGGATAACGCCGATGCCGTCAGTCTTTATTCGCCCAAATTTTCTTACTACTTGCCAGCCGCGACGGGGAACGCGACCTACAATTTCGATTCCACCGCCCAGGGATGGGGAGTGAACAGCTGGAACGCGGGGGATGTAGTCGGGGTTAGTTGGACCAATTCCACGGCTTTCAATGGTGGCGGCTGCCTGCAGGTGAACGCCAATTTCAATAATGATTGGGCCTATGTGGGTATCGATAGCGCCGGCGCGACATTCTCCAACCCGGCCACCATTACGGCCATGATCTACTTGCCTTTTAATATCGATCCCACCATGGAAATGGGGGCAGGAGAAAGTTATATGCGGTTCGAGGTACAGGACGGCGCCTACACAACGACCACCCAGGCCACAACCATCGCCCTGAATATGGGTTGGAATAAGGTTTCCTGGCCATTGCCTACCAACGCGGTCTCACCCCTGGAGCATATCGATATCGGTGTTTACAACCATTTCCCACGCCCCAATAACACCGATTATTTCTATATCGACGAGGTCAAGATCGGCGGGGCGTTGACCTTCACGTCCGGTTCCTGTGGGAGCACGCCGACCTTCACGAACAGTCCGACCAACACCCCAACCAAAACCGCCACGTCCACGGCCACCTTCACTTTGACCTCAACTGCCACCGGTTCGCCTACCAATACCGCGACGAAAACGGTCACGGCCACCCCGACCAATACCTCCGCGACCACCTCGACCTTTACGGCTACTCCCACCGCCACACCCACCAATACGGCGACCAACACGGGTACAGCGACTTCCACAAAGACGGCTACCAATACCGCGACTAGTACCAGCACGACCACAGCTACGAATACGACGACCAATTCCTTCACTGCCACCAACACTTCGACCTCCTCCAACACGAAAACCCCGACCGCTACGCCTACGGCGACCTTAACCAACACCGGGACCAATACGCCCGCTGACACCAGCACCCCTACCAATACCGCGACGAATACCGCTACTTTGACCTCGACCAATACCCCCACCATTACGGATACCCCGACCAGTACGGCCACCCAAACGGCCAGCTATACCCCGACGGATTCCGCCACGTCCTCATTCACCAGCACACCCACCAATACGGCCACGGTCACCAACACTCCCACGATCACGTATACCCCAACATCCACATACACACCGACCGATTCGGCGACCTTCACCAATACATTTACCCCGACCAGTACGGCCACCCTCACGGATACGGCGACCGTTACCAACACTCCCACCCTCACCTATACCTGGACTTGGTCCTCCACGCCGACCAACACAGCCACTTTGACTTGTACCGGTACTCCGACCAATACCGCCACTCTGACCGATACTTTCACCGTCACCAACACTCCCACCCTGACCTATACCTGGACCCCATCCTTCACGCCCACCAACACGGCCACTTTCACCAATACCAATACTCCGACGAATACCGCGACTTTGACCATGACCAGCACCCCCAGTTCCACACCCACGGTCACCTCGACCCCCACCCTGACCTGGACATCGACCATGAGTTATACACCCACATCCACCGCGACCCAGAGTGATACCTCCACTCCCACCTCGACTCCAACCATCACCTATACACCGACCAACACCTCGACCAGGACCTGGACACCCACCTTCACCTACTCCTTTACGCCCACGAATACATTTACTATGACATTCACCTCAAGCCAAACATCGACCTTCACCCCGACATCCACCATTACTCCAACCCTCACCTTGACTCCGCCTCCTTATAGCCAGCCGGTGGTCTATCCCAACCCGGCGGATGGGACGGTTCCGGTCAGGCTAAGGCCGCCTTCCTATTACGGGGTCTCGGACGTGAAAGTTCAGGTGTTCACCTTGGCTTTCCGTAAGGTCCAGGAGAAATTCTACGCCCAGGTTCCGGCTGGAACGGATTGTCCTTTGGAGTTGGTGGATAAATGGAATAAGCCTTTAGCTAGTGGGCTGTATTACGTGGTGGTGCACACCTCAGCGGGACGAAGCATCGCCAAACTGTTGATTTTGCGGTGATTAGCAAACATTAGAGGCGTTGAGGTACGGACTAAATTGCACCTTCTTCTTTTCTGGTGTAAAATTCAATGAACGTTAAAAAGCCTAGATTTAACGGGAAAACAACTTTACTTTGACCCATATTCATTAAGGATCTGATATTTCAATGAAACTAAAATCCTTCATTCCTTTTATCGTTTTAAGTTCCATGACATTGATGGGCGGTGTGCCCGCTTGGGCGGCTAATGTGACAGCGGTCAACCCTCCAACGATCAGTCCGGCCAATCCCTTACCAGGTCAAACCATCGCGGTAAGTTGGACCTATACCGTGGACAGTCAATACAACAATCCCCACGCTCTTGTCGTCATCAGCACGTCCCCCACCCTTCAGCCCGCGGGAACCGCCAACCAATGGATCGTTCTGGGTGATGGGTGCGCCCCGACCAGCCAAGTATCCGGGGGGTGCGCCGTTGGAAGCAATGTCCCGGCGGGCGCGAACACTTACAGCACGACGGTTACCGTTCCCGCTACCTTGACCCCCGGGTTCACCTATTACGTCATCGTGGGGATGAAGGACTACAACGTGTTCATGAATCCCTCGGTCTCGGTGGACCAGCAAAACGATACCTCGTTCACCATTCCCCTGCCCGCTCCCTATATCACTCTCAACAAAGTGGCGGAGGGTTCCACAGCCAGTCCGGGCGGCGAAGTGCTTTTCACCATCAATTACAGCGCGTCCAACGTCCACAATGTGGTGATCACGGACGCGGTGGACCCGAACTTCACCATCGTATCGGTCTTTAATGGCGGCACCCAAGCGGGTCAGAACCTCACTTGGAACATCGGGAATATCACCTCGCCCGTGAATAATTATGTTTCTTTCCTCGCAACGGTCAGCGGTTCCGCTACCGCGGGCCAGGTTTTCCACAATACGGCCGACGCCACGAGCACCGAGGTCAACACTACTTCCAATGACGCGCCCGTCGGAGTGTCCGTTCCCGTTTTGACCATTACCAAAAGCGCGCCCGTCTCGGTGAATACGGGAACACCCGTTACCTACGTGATGAACTACAACAACAGTGGACTGGCATTGGAGACGTTCGAGAACTTCGATAATGGTGTCATTCCTCCCGCCTGGACCTCGACGGGTTGCGGGTGGGACGCCACGAACGGTTATCTCGAGGAGAACCAGTCCTGTTCGACCTGCACTACCTATCCCTATTTGGAGGACACCTCCATGGCCCCGATCCTTTACGGTGTCTACATTATGGATATGCAGGTCTCGTCCCAGGATTGCAATAACTTCGACGCCGTTTTCAATTTCAACATCCAGGTCAACGCGGGGGTTACCACCGTGTACCAGGCCCGCATCTCGGGCCAAAAGGGCGGGAATAGCGCGAGCAGCGATGTTTTGGGTTTTGATATTGGCGGGGGCAATATCGCCTTCAAATCGCCTCCGAACATGGGCGATGTGCAGGAGGATACCTGGTACACGGTCAAGACCCAGGTTTGCGCCGGTCAGGTCATGATGAAGGTCTGGCCGAAGGGAAGCCTGGAACCGGGGGCTTGGGATATCAATTACACCGGACCCAGCGCGCCCACTGCGGCCGGGTTCGCCGGCTTTCAAGCCAACCGCGGGCCGGTCAAATTCGACAACTTGATGATCTTCACCACCCAGGGGGTGAACGCCCCCGTGATCACGGATAACGTGCCAGCCAACGTGACCTACCAGGGTTCAAGCGCTGGAGGGTCTGAGTCGGGCGGGGTTGTCTCCTGGACGGTCGGCTCGACCTGCGGTGAATCCTCGGCGGTTTCCTGGTGGGGTCTGGTGGGCGCCTGCGGGGCCCCCATTACCAACGAGGCAGTCATCAATTCCACCTCCATGGCCGCTCCTGTCACTTCCAACGCCGTGACGACCAATATTTCAGGCTGTATCACGAACACATTCACCGCAACCCCGACCAGTACGCCTTCCAATACCGCGACTAATACGGCCACGAATACCGCTACTTCTTCACCCACTTTTACCCCAACCTATAGCGCGACACAGACCCCGACCAATTCCGCGACATCTACCCCATCCTTTACAGCCACCAACACCCCCTTGGTCAGCAGTACTTTCACCAGTACCGGGACCAACACCGCCACCTCGACCCCCTCCTCCTCCCCCACCGATACCGGCACCAGCACCCAGACATCAACCCCGACCTTTACGGCCACCGCCACGGATACCCCCAGCCCGACAAATTCCCCCACCGATACCAACAGCCCCACTTCGACACCATCGCCTACCAATTCTCCAACCTATACGATGACCTCGACCCCGACCAATTCACCCACGCTAACCTGGACGCCGACCCAGACCTTTACACCGACCATTACGCCCACACCCACCAACACGGCGACACCGACGGCCACTCTACCCACCTTCGACGAATTTTACGTGAACAAGAACGTATTCAACCCTCCGGTCGACGGCAGTGTTTCCATCTATGTTGGCTATTCCAGCTATCCCGGACCTTACTCATTGAGCGTCTACAACACGGCGGGGGAGGCCATTACCCAGTTGGATCCAACTCAAACCATTACGAACGTTGTGATGAAGAGCTACTTCTGGGATGGAAAGAACAGATACGGCCAACCCTGCGCCAATGGAGTCTATCTACTTTATTTAGTCGAGCCCTTCGACAAAAAGTTGAAACGAGTTATCTTGCTGAGATGATTGGGCTGGTAACGCTTCCATTTTTCTCTATCTCGGAAACGCGACTTTGTTTTTGTGCCGGTTTTGTTCTGGATAAGCCCGATTTTGGACTAGAATAAATCCCACAAAAAAATAGCTGATACCCTTTACTCATGGGATCAAGAGGCGTTAACCGTCATAAGTCCCCATTTTGGCAGGTCGGCTTGCTCCAGTTTTCCGCCGAACCCCGGAAAAGATAATATGTTTAAATCGAAACTAACCCTTAATTTCATTCAGGCGTTATTCGGCGCGTGTATTCTCGCGGTGCCAGCAATCCTGGGGGCCGCGCCTTCCCTGCTGAAGTCCGCCAATAACGTATCCCCGCAAGTGCTGGATACCTACCGTTATTACCTGACTTATGACAACCCGGGAAGCTCGACGACCAACACGGTCATCAGCGACGTGGTTCCCGCCGGTTTGACCATCGTAGACACTAGCCCGGGCGGGTCCCAGGTGGGGAACACCCTGACCTGGAACCTGGGGAACCTTTCCTGTTCCAGCAATACGGTCACCCTCCAGGTCTGGGAGGACACCGCGGGCGCATGGGGCACCTATTCCCAGGCCCAGTCCGTTGATGGGGTCTACGCCATCTCCACCGTGAACAGCTTCACCACCTCCCAGAGCAACTGGTTCTATATCACCCCCTTGAATGGCTATTCGATCAGCGCCCTGACCTCCCTCAAGCTTTATTACGTCTGGTTCGCGCCGGGAACCAACGGGGACCGCACGGTTTCCGGGTTCAACGATGACGGCATCGACGCCACCAAGCTGGCTTCTGTTACCCTGACCGGAGGGCAGGGACAGGCGGGGCCGGTCACCGACACCTGGGATATCACGGCCCTGGATACCTGGACCATCGACAAGATCCAGCGCCTGCACGTTTATATGGAGCATGATTACGGGACGGCGACTTCTACCTCGAACCTGGACGCGGTCTGGGCGGTCGTTTCCTTCCAATCCTGCGGGAAACAGGTTTATTTCGATGTGGCGGTCACGGACAACTTCACCAACGGCCAAGTCATCAACAACCAGGCGACGGTGACGGCTAACGAGTTCGGTTCTCTCAGTTCCAATACCGTGGCGGTTTCGGTGGTGGCCCCGGTCCTGGATGTCTCGAAATCGGCAAGTCCGGATGTGGTCTCGCCGGGTGACACGGTGGTCTATACGGTCAATTATTCCAGCAACACCCCAGGCGCCCTCAATGTATTTGAAAGCTGGGAGAACAATTATGGGACAGGCGCCACCAGCTTTCCCAACTGGCAGACGGACAACGCCAATCCTCCCTGGGTGAATACCAGCGGATATCTGGTGAACCCGGGCAATCCTTACTATTACCTCTGGTATACCGCAACCGGGCCCATCGCGAACGCGACCTATTCCACCGATTTCCTGTTGGGAACAGGAGGGTCGGGGAACGAGTCCCTTCTTTTCCTCTATAACCCGGCCACGGGGAAAGGCTACAAGTCGAAGGTTTACTATGACACCACCGACAGCATGTACCACGTGGATATCCAGACGGTCCCCACCTGGCTCCAGGTCTGCGGGAACGCGACCCTGCCGGGGTTCACCCCGAATGCCTGGCATACCCAGACCGTGGTGGTGACGAACTACGTTTTCCAGGTCTACATCGACGGGGTGCTGAAGCTCACTTGCTCGGACCCGACCGACTACTCGGAGGCGCCGGGTTACGCCGGTTATTTCTATGACGGCGGCGGGGCGGAGTACCGGAATTTCCGGATCGGGGACAATGTAAGCGCCTTGAATACCATCGTGACCGATACCCTTCAGAATGGGATGGTTTACCTGAGTTCCAACCCGACCGCCACCCAAGCCGGGAATCTTTTGACCTGGAATATCGGCACTTTGGCCGGCGGTCAACAAGGGGAGCTCACCTATAGCGCGGTGGTCCCAGTGACCGCCGTGCCTGGATCGGTCATTCCCAACAACGCCCAGGCTTCGGCTTCCAACGCCCAGGTGACCCTCTCCAATAACGCCGCGGTCACAGTGGCGTCCCCTTTCACCAAGTCCGCCAACCCGACCAGCGTGTCGGCGGGGACCGATGTCACCTATACCATGTCCTACGAAGCGACAGGCGGGGGCGCGCCGGTTACGGATAATTTTTCCTCCGGATCCCTGGCGGGGAAATGGATATCCCAATACGGTCAGTCCAGCATCTGGACCGAATCGGGCGGCATGATCAAGCCCAATTACAATTTCACCGACGACCTGGATGCCATCGGGTCCAGCGGGGTGAACGGAACGATGGCCGCCACCATCAACGTGAACAAGGGCGACATCAACGGGTTCGAGTTCGGCTACCAGGGGGGAAAGTTCTATAGCGTCGAGTTCTACGCGGCCTACAATCTTCCGGGTGACTACATCGCGCTTCAGTATTACAACGGAACCAGCTTCACCACCATTGCCTCCGTTCCCGTGACCCTGTTGACCACCGAAAGCGATGGCAGCGAGTGGCATTCTTTCACGGTCTCTCGCGGCGGGGCGACCTTCATGGTCTACGAGGACGGCATCCTCAAAGCGACCCTTTCCGACACGACTGACCAACTCCCCAATGCCGGATTGGTCGGGTTCGACATGCACCACAGCGCCAATCAGCCCGAGTACAAGGACTTCTCCTGGATCCCCAACCAAGTCGGGGTCATCCTGACCGACACCCTGCCGGCCAACCTGTCCTATGTTTCCTCCAACCCGGCCGCGGCCGTGACCACCAATCCCATCACCTGGGACCTGCCTGGCGTGACTGCGGGTACGAATGTGTCGGTCACCCTGGTGGCACTGGTCAGCGCCCTGGCGCCGTCCGGTCCTGTCACCAACTGGGCGGCGGAGGAACCCCTGGGAGGGCAGGTTTTCTCGGCTGACGCCGTGGTGACCATCTCGGGAGGCACCCCAACCTTTACCTTCACGCCAACCAATACGCCCACTCCGACACCTTCTTTCACCCCCACCAACTCGGCCACCAGCACCAATACCCTTACCCCCACCCTGACCGTGACCAGCACCCCGACCAACACCCCGCTGGTCACCAGCACTCCCACCAACACGGCGACCGTCACCGACAGCCCGACGCAGACCTTCACGCCTACCAATACCAATACCCAGACCCCCACCTCCTCTCCCACGGATACCAACACCAGCACCTTGACCTCGACCCCGACCTTCTCGCCTACCCTCACCGATACAGCCACCCAGACCTTTACCGCGACCGATACCAACAGCCCGACTCTCACCCCTACACCCACCAACACGGCTACTTATACCTTGACCTCAACCCCGACCAACAGCCCCACACTGACCTATACCCCGACCATGACCTTCACGCCCACCATCACCCCGACTCCCACCGATACGGCGACCCCGACGGCCACCCTGCCAACCTTCGACGAGTTCTACGTCAACAAGAACGTCTTTAACCCCCCGACCGACGGGAGTGTTTCCATCTACGTCGGCTATTCCAGCTATCCCGGCCCCTACTCGCTGAGCGTCTACAACACGGCGGGAGAGGCCATCACCCAGCTGGACCCCTCACAGACCATCACGAACGTCGTGATGAAGAGCTACTTCTGGGACGGGAAGAACAAGTACGGCCAACCCTGCTCCAGCGGGGTCTATCTTCTTTACCTGGTCGAACCGTTCGATAAAAAGTTGAAAAGACTCATCCTGTTACGATGACAAGGGACGGAGATCATCCCGACGACCGCTATCCCCACAGGATGAAAAAGAACAAGGCGACCATGCCCCTTTCCCCTGACAATGAAAAAAAAAGCCAAGCGGTCACCATTTTCGACGTCGCGGAAAAGGCCGGCGTGGCCATCTCCACCGTCAGCCTGGTCCTTCGCAACATCAATCGGGGTTATTCCCAGCAAACAGCCCAAAAGATCCTGTCCGCGTCGAACACGTTAGGTTATAAACCCAATGTTTCAGCCAGCAGTTTGTCCGGAAAAAAGACCAGCACCATCGCCCTTTTCTCCATGATCGACCGGGAGTCGCTGGTCGCGTTCGATACTTTCCTGGGCATCCAGGAACGGCTGATCGGGACCGATTACACCCTGCACTTGAACAAATGGAACTATTGGAAAGGGAAGCTGACGGATAACAAGAAGACCCTGGATGACATCATCGTCCGGCATTTCGTGGGCGGGGCGATCTTCCAGGGCCAAAGATTCGACAAGGCGACCATGAAATTCCTGAGGGACTCCCAATTTCCGGCGGTCGTGACGGAATATTTCAGCCCCTACGCGGACAGCATCACCATCGATAACGTGAACGGGGGAAGGTTGGCGGGTCAGCATCTCATCGACCGGGGGGCGAAGAACATCGCCATCATCGCGGGATGGAGCGCGCCCTACATGAACGACCGAGTGGCCGGCTGCCAGAAGGCCTTGAAGGAAGCGGGATTGCCCATGCGGGGAAAATTCTTTTTCAGTTCCTATTACCGGCACCATGAGGAAGGCTACGGATTGGCCAAGAAAATATTGGCCTTGCGTCCCAGGGTCGACGGTATCTTTTCCGCCTCAGGCGATATCGTCGCGGTAGGCGCCATCCAGTACCTCAAGGAACAAGGTCTGAAGGTTCCGGAGGATATCCGAGTGGTGGGGTACGACAATATCCGGGAAGCGGATTACTTCGACCCACCCTTGACGACGGTCCATCAGCCCGCTTTCGAGATCGGGTTCAAGGCCGCTGATTATCTGATCGGAGCATTGGAAGGGAAGCGTAAAAAGGTCGAACATGTGGTCTATGAGCCCAAACTGATCATCCGGAAATCGTCCTAAACCAGGAAAAACACCCCTGTTTCCCCCTTTTAAATAGCTAGAAAAAACGTTTTTTCCCTCCGGAAAAATAAAGGAGAGGTATATTTAATCTATAGTTAAAACGTTTTATAAAACGACCCGAATCCGATCCTTCGTTCCCTTAAGGGGCAGGAAATGCATCGAAAAGAGAAGAAACCTATCAAGGCCGGTGGATATCAAGCCTGGTCTATTTCCCTCCAGTCGAGGTTCCTTTTTCTCCTCGGGCTGGTAGTGGCTTTATCAGCGACAAGTTCCGCCTCAGCCACGGTGGCCTTCGCCAATATCTTCAACAACAACGCTATCCTTCAGCGCGGTACCCCCGTCCGGGTCTACGGTACGGCCAATGCCGGCGAGGCCGTGACCGTTACCTTCAACGGGCAGACCGTCCCAGGCGTGACCAACAGCTCAGGTTCCTGGGCTGTGACATTGGCTTCCATGACCGCCAACTCCAGCGGCCAGGTTTTGACGGCGCAAGGCCCGACCAATACCGCTTCCGTCTCCAATGTGGTGGTAGGTGACGTCTATCTTTGCTCTGGCCAATCCAATATGTGGTATCCCTTGACCTACATCCAGGCCGGCTCCCCGCCCGTCACTTTCGCTTGCATCCCTAACGGATCTTCCGACGCCGCTACGGCAAATTTTCCCAATATCCGCTTGCTCAATCTTCCGGATGTCATCTCCCAAACCCCGGTCACGGACATCCCGGCCGGCACCAACTGGTTCAGCCCGGCTCCGGCCAACGCGGCGGCCATGTCCATGTTCTCCGGCCTGGCCTTTTATTTCGGCCGGGACCTTTACCAGGCGGAGAACATCCCCATCGGTCTGATCGAGGCCGCTTTCGGGGGCCAGAGTTGCGAGCAATTCGTAAGCCTTCAGGGTTTGCAGAATGAACCGGCGATGGCCAACGCCCTGGGCCACCCTTACTCGAACAGCACCACGGCTTTTTGGCCGACGGGTATATTCAACGGCATGATCTACGCTGTCACGCCCTATACCATCTGCGCGGTCGCCTGGGATCAGGGGGAGACCAACGCGGGAAATCTCGGGTCCGGCACAGGCCCATATATCGCGTCCTCCGATTACAAGACCCTGATGGCAACGTTGATCCGGGACTGGCGCATGTGGTGGAACACCAACCTGCCTTTCTTCTTTGTCCAACTGCAAAATCTCACGACCTATAACAGCTGCACGGATCTTACCGAGCCAGCCTGGGCGGATGATTCCCAACCCCTGCAGAACAGCCCTTGGGGTGATGTGCGGTGGGGCCAGTTCGACTGCCTGAAGATGCCCCTCACGGGAATGAGCATTAACTTCTGGGATAATCCCAACGCTTACAACTGCACTGCGGCTTACGCCTACCATCCACCCAACAAGGAGGACTTTGCCGCCCGGCTCGTGCCCTGGATGCAGCGGGTCATTTACGGCCAAACCTCCACGCCTCTCACCCAGACAGGCCCTCTGTACGACCATTACCAGATCAATGGCTCGCAGATCACCTGCTATTTCACTTTCCCGAACGGGACCCCGGGTCTTTCCACGAACAACGGCCAGCCGGTCACCTGTTTCGAGATCGCCCCGGCCGGGACCACCAATTACGTCTGGGCAAACGCCTCGATCGTAGGCGATACGGTCGTCGTGAGCAGTCCTTCCGTTCCCAGTCCAGGCTCGGTGCGTTACGCCTGGAACTACAATCCGGTCGACCCCGTGGGGCCCATCGCCAACCTTTCGGACGCGCAAAGTTTCCTCGCGTCGCCTTTCCAGACCTATGATTTTTCCAACATCTTGGTGATGGGCAAGGGGGTCACCATCCAGGACATGAACCTGACGCCCTTGACCGCCGACGGCACCGATTTCGGGATCACGGGTCTGACCCAGCCGGTCACAGAGACCTTCACCATCCAGAACGACTCCGGCGCCGGGGCGCCCCTGACCCTGACGGGAGGGGCCAATGATTATGTGAGGGTCCTGGGGACGAACGCTTCCGACTTCACGGTGATCACCCAGCCGGCCCAGACCGTCCTTTCGGTCGGTTCCAGCGCCACCTTCCAGGTGCAATTCCTGCCGGGAGGCATGGGCCTGAGGACCGCCATCTTGCAGATCCCCTCCAGCACTTCCACCAAGACCCCCTATACCATCTATATCCAGGCAACGGGTGTGAACAATTTCACCGCCACCCCCACCCCTACCGGCACCTGGTACACGCCCACCAATACGGCCACCTCTACTTTCACCTTTACCCCCACCCCGACCGCCACTTCCAGCGACCCCACCCTCTATCCTTTCGAGGACGGGACCACCATGAACTGGGGAGTATCGTTGAACAATACAGTGACAGGGGTCGCGAATTCCACGACCGAGTCCTACTGGGGAGCGCGCTCACTCCAGGTCAGTCTGAATTACAGCAGTACCACCGCCACCGGCATCGGGACCCAGTCCCCGCTGGTGACCAACCTGGTGGGGAAGACCATCACGGCCCATATCTGGGTGCCAGCCAACTTCCCGTCCGGCGGCAGCGCCGACATCTATATCCAAAGCGGCTCGGGCTGGGCCTGGCAGCAAGGCGGCTTGTTCACCCTGACCCCGGGCGCATGGACCACCGTCACCTTCAACACAGCCAGCCCTGTCACGACCATCGGGACCCCGGACCTGACCGATGTGGTCGCTCTAGGGATCGGGTTGTTCATCCCATCGGGGACCTGGACGGGTCAGATCTATATCGACTCGGTGGATGTTGGCAACACCGGTACTCCGACCTACACACCGACCATCGGGTCGACCGCTACCAAAACCCCAACCTCTACTCCCACCAATTCGTCCTCCGCCACTTCAACGGCGACCAGCTCCGCGACCGCCACTTCCACGATCACCAACACCCCGCTCTATTCTTTCACACCCACCGGCACGCCGACAGTTTCGATGACGCCTACGGCGTCCCTCACCGCTACGCCTACGGCTTCGCCCACGATGACTTATACAGCCACCAATTCAGGCACCCCCACCAACAGCCCCACCCCGACCCTGTCCCCGACCCAGACCTTCACCTCGACCTATTCAGGGACTCCGACCAATACCGGGACATCGACCTTCACGCCTACCATCACCGATACCCCGATCTGGACCAGCACCAACACCTCCACGAATACCGCGACGCCTTCTTACACGCCTACCTGGACCTATACCACTACCTGGACCTATACATTCACCAATACCTACACGCCGACCTTCTCCTATACCCCGACCAACACCTATACCTCGACCCAAACGCCCACGGTCACTGACACGCCCACCATCACCGACACACCCACGATCACCAACACCCCGACCAACACGGCCGCGGCGGCTACCCCGACCCCAAGCGATCAACCTTTGCTTTATCCCAATCCGGCGGACGGTACGATACCGGTCAAGGTCCGGCCTCCCGCCTACTTCGGGGTTTCGGACGTGAAGATCCAGATATTCACCACGGGCTTCCGGAAGGTTAGGGAAACCAAGTTCACCCAGGTCCCGGCGGGAATGGATTGCGCCTTGGAGCTGAAGGACAAGATGAATGCGACTTTGGCCGACGGGGTTTATTACGTGGTGGTGACGACTTCCAAAGGCAAGGGTATCAGCAAACTTCTTCTCTTGAGGTAAGACCATGCGGGAAAAAAATCAAATGGAACGATCGGCGGGAAAACGGATCCTGGCGGGCGCCGGAACGCTGGCCTGCCTCGCCTTCTTGTTGGCCGCTGGATGTTCCCGCCAAATGGCGGTGGCCCCCACCATGCCCGAATACAAGTATTACACCTGGACCCCCACGATCACCTGGACCTTCAACGGAACCGCGTCCGTGACAGGCACCATCACCCCCGTTCCCACGGCCACGCCGACCTTTACGGCCATCCCTCCAAACACCTTTACCAATACCTATACCTGGACCAATACCTATACCCCGACCTTTACCTACACCCCCACTTTCTCCTACACCTCGACCTTCTCCTATACGACGACCAATACTCCTCCCGGCGCGCCGACCGGCACTCCCACCAATACCGGGACCTGGACCCTTTCCTTCACCTCGACCAATACATTTCCTCCGGGCGTGACGCCCTCCGCCACCCCGACCTTCACCAGTTCTTATACCGGAACCCCCACCAATACCTATACTTCCACCAATTCGCCGACCTACACCTATACCCTGCCTCCGGGAGTGACGCCTTCCCTGACCCCCACCCCCAGCAATAGCGCCACGGGAACGCCAACCGCCACCGCCACTTCCACCCCCTCCTCGACCCCGACCAGCACCAATCCGGCGGCAACCTCCACGCCGACCAAGACCTACACTTTCACCTTCACCAACACCCCCGCGGGCGGCGACCCTTCAACTTATCCTTTCGAGGATGGCACGACCATGGGCTGGTCGGTGTCACTGAACAGCGAGGTAACCTCCATCGCTAATTCCACGGCCGAGGCTTATTTGGGCACCCACTCCCTGGCGGTAGGGGTGAGCTTCAACGGAAGTACAGGGACCGCGGTCGGGACCGACAGTCCGCTGGTGACCAATCTGGTGGGAAAGACCATCACGGCCGAGGTCTGGGTGCCGGCCAACTACCCCGTCTCGGGCCTGGGCGGGGGTTATATCTACATCCAGAGCGGTACGGGATGGGTATGGCAGAACAGCGCCTGGGTCAATTTCACTCCCGGGGCCTGGAACACCCTGACCTTTGTCACGTCCAACCCGGCCTTTACGGCGGCCGGCACTCCGGACCTGACGAATGTGGACGCCATTGGGGTCGCCTTCGCGCCCCCAGGCACTTACGCGGGGACTTGGACCGGGACCATCTACATAGATTCGGTGAACATCACCGGCGGGGCTACGCCGACCAACACGCTGAGCCCGACCGTGACAAACAGCCCCACCCCGACCTGGACGCCCGGAGGGCCTACCGCCACCTACACCGACTCGCCAACCATCACGCCCACGGTCATCTATACGCCCGGCAACGCCAACGATCCCAACATCCTGTATTTCGGCAGGTGGGATTTCACCGCTCCGCTTGCCCCGACCGCTGGATGGGGAAACTGCTACATCGAGGCTAATTTCAACGGGACCAGCCTGGGAGTGAGCATGTCGGACGCGGCCAGTGGATACAACTACTTCACCTGTTCTATCGACGGGGGAACTCCCACGACCTTCACAGTGGGTTACAACATGACCTATGTCAGTCTGACCACCGGTTTGGCGAACGGAACCCATTCGGTCCTCCTGGAAAGATTGACCGAGGGAGGTATCGGGACCAGCGCGTTCGGGGGGTTCACCCTGGATACGAGCGCGACCCTGGCGGCCCCGCCGGCGAGACCGGCCCACAAGATCGAGTTCATCGGGGATTCCATCACCTGCGGCTACAGCGACGAGATATCCCCGACCAACTCAGCGTCCATGTACGAGAACGGGTGGATGGCCTACGGGCCACAGTTCGCCCGAATGGTGAACGCCGAGGTGCGGACCATCTCCAAGTCCGGGTGGGGTCTCTATCGGAATTACGGGGAAGCCTTGCCCCCAACCCAACTGCATCTTCCTGATGTGTTCCCCAGGACGAACTTCAATAACGCCTCGCCTCTCTGGAATTTCTCGAACTGGCAGGCGGACGCGGTCTATATCGCCTTGGGCACCAACGACTTCTCGACCACGCCCATCCCCACCCAGAGCGAATGGGAGACGGCCTACGCGGGTTTCGTGGCCCAACTCCGGGCTGATTACCCGAACGCAGTCATCTTCTGCTCCGAGCCTGTCCCCAGCTGGGTGGAGACCATGGGGGCGCCGGTCAGCACCTATATCCAGGACGTGGTCACGCAGGCCAATTCGGGCGGGGACTCCAAGGTCTATTACGTCTCGCTCAACTCGCCCTCGGCCCTACTGACCAGCGGGGAATTCGTGGGGGACAACACCCACCCGACCATCGCGGGCCACACGATCATCGCGAATTTTCTGGATAACAACGCCGGGACCTATATCAACGGAAACACCAATATCCGAACCATCATGGGTTGGTAAATTCGCGGCATTCTTGACGAAGGCCTTTCTGGGATTCTCTTAGAGAGGCCTTTTTTGTTTGTTTTCTAACCCTTTTGATGACCCTAAAAACCCTATTCCCAGGCTTGACGAACCCCAAAATAATGGTATGTTTATATCAGCTACTAAAACGATTTAATGACTGGCCTGTAATCCTTTTGACACGTCGAGCAGGAACTTAAAACCACATCTTATTTCGCGATCCAAAGGCCCAAGGAAGGTATATGACGAACCAAGAACTAAAACGTTTTATCTTCTTATCTTGTTTTTATCTCCTGGGAGCTTCAACCCTATTGGCCGCCCCCTCCTTCACCTCTTTCACCGAAAACAACAATCCCATCGGGAAGTACCAGAAATTTGAAGTGACGGTCGCGATGAACGTCACCACCACCAACGCTTACAACCCCATTCCGGCCCAAGGCGGGGTGGACCTGAACGCTATCTTTACTCCTCCTTCCGGAAGCCCCATCACGGTGAATGGTTTTTATAACGGAAGCCAGTGGCTCATCCGTTTCGCCGCCAGCCAGACGGGGGTCTATAACTATGTTGTCCGAGTGACCGATTCCACCGGCGGGCCGATCTCCTCCGCTTCCCGGCCCCTCACGGTGAACGCCAGCGGGGAACATGGCTGGGTCGAGAAATCATCGGTGAATAACCGTTATCTCCAACTCAACGACAGCACTCCTTTCTACGGCATCGGGCATGATCGGGCATGGACACCATTGACCAGTTTCTCCACCATGGCTTCCAACGGGGAGAACGTCCTGCTTTACTGGAACAGCACCTATGGTTCCAACGGACTGATCGAATCCCAGAATTCGGGATTGGGCAAGTACGATCAGACCGCCTGCACGGCCCTGGATAATATCCTCAGTACCGCCGACACCAACGGCGTCTATATCGATTTCGTCATCTGGCCCCATGACATCCTGCAAAGCTCCCTGGCCTGGGGAAACAACCCCTACAACACCATCATCAGCTCCACGGCTTTTTGCACTAACGCCGCCGCCCTGGCGGACCAGCAGAACGCCTACCGCTACATGATCGCCCGATGGGGATACAGCGAGAGTCTCTTGTGTTGGGATTTCGTTTCTGAGATCAACAGCATCGACGCCTGGAGTTCGGCCGGTTCCTCGGCCTGCGAGACCTGGGTGCAGAACATGCAGACCTACTTCAAGGCCAACGATCCTTACAACCACCTGACCGCCGCCAGCGAGTCGGGGGACCAGTTCTGGAGCAATGGGTATTCCATCGTGGACCTGCCCGATATGCACACTTACGCCTCTGAGAGCGACGACATCGGCATTGGTTCCACCACCGCCAACTGGAGCGTTTCCATGTGGAACAACCAGGTGAAGCCCAATCTCATCGGGGAGTTCGGGACGAACAATTCAGGCCTCCAACCCACCTTCATCCACAACGGCCTTTGGGGCTCCTTCTCCGGGGGTGCGGCCATCTCGGCCCTGACCTGGTGCGACGGATCTTCCTGGCCTGACATGACCGCCGGGATGTTCACCCAGACGCTTAACCTCCGCAATTTCGTGTCCGGGATCAGCTTTTCCACCCTATCCCTCAGCCAGGCGACGGTCACGGCGTCCGGGGGCAATTCTTACGGCTGGGGCTTGAAGACCTCCAACTTCGGCGTGGCTTGGGTACTGAACAAGAACAGCGGCGGTGTGGTGGATGGCGAGACTTTCACTTTCCAGGGCCTGAGCAATGGTTCCTACGCCCTCCAGTGGTACAACACCTGGACCGGGGCCTTCCTGGCCACCCCGGTCACGGTCACTTCCTCCAGCGGAACCCTGACCACCACCATTCCCGCCACGGGGAACGCCGATATCGCCGTCAAGATATCCCTGGCCAGCCTGCCTCCCACCAACACGCCTACCCAGACCCCTACCATCACCAACACGCCGGTCACCAGCGATCCCTCCCTCTATAACTTCGAGGGCGGGTCCACCATGGGCTGGGCGAACGACACATCCATCAGTCCCAACGGAACCACCCTGGTATGGAGCGGGCCCCCGGCGGCCTACCTGGGCTCGGGCGGAACGGCCCTGACGGTCAATTTCAGCGCGGTGACCCTCTCGGCGGCGGCCATCGACGTGATGAACGTCTCTCCCGCCACTTCCGGTATCGCCTCGGCCTGGGTCATGGTCCCGGCCACTGCCACCAATTATGGGGCCAAATTGTTCATGGATTACCAGCAAGGGGTTTCCTGGATATTCGTGACCAGCACGGTCACCGCGCTCGTTCCCGGAGTCTGGACCCAGGTGACCTGGGACCTTTCCACAGCCGGCGCCTTCGTGACCCCCGTTTACAAATTCGGTCTCCAGATATTCAATGAAACTCCCTATGTGGGCACGACCGGGCCCATTTATATCGATTCCATCAACATCCCTGGGGTCGTCCTGCCGACCCCCACGGCTACCCCCACCGCTACCGCCACGGTGAACCCGGCCGATTCCTGCGGCTATAACTGGGAACAGGCGGGCAATGTGCAAGGATGGACCACATTGTATGGAGAGGTCACCGGCGCCACCCAGAGCACCACAAAAGCCTACGCTGGGACCGGTTCATTGCAGATCGCTGTGAGTTTCATCGACACGAACGGCGGCAATGTGGGGACCGATTCTCCCCTTGCCTCGTATGTGGACCTGGTGGGCCAGACCCTGACCGCCCATGTTTACGCTCCCCTGGACGCTCCCGGAAATACCACGACGGGCGGATTGACCGGCGGTTACCTCTATATCAAGTCGGGCACGGGGTGGGTCTGGGAGAACGGCCCCTGGACCAACCTGCAAAAAGGCGGGTGGACGACATTGTCCTTCAACGTGAACTATCCGGTTTCAGTGATGGCCGGCGATAATCACGCCGATATCCTGGAACTCGGGGTCAAGATCGCGCCTCCCGGCGGCTGGTCGGGAACTTATACGGGTGATTTCTATATCGATTCGCTTTGTGTCGGGGGCGACCTCCCGACCTGGACCCCGACGACTACGGGAACCTTCACTTTCACGCCGACCCCCACGACCGGGACGACAAACACCCCCACAGGCACCCCCACGCCCACGAACAGCCCAACAGGCGCCTTTACCGCTACCAGTTCGCCTACACGGACCTCGACTTTTACACCCACCAACAGCCCCACCCCGACCTCGACCCAGACCCCGACCAACACCTGCACTAGTACGGTCACCAATACCCCGGTCAATTCTTTCACGCCCACCAATACCCCGACCGTCACAGACACATCCACATTCACTTTCACCTTCACCAATACCCGCACTCCCACCATGACCCTGACACCCACCAACTCCTTCACCCCCTCGGCCACGTCCACCTCGACCGATACACCGACCGTGACCAATACCCCCACCATCACCTATACGCCGACCCAGACCTACACCTCGACCAATTCTTCCACGCCCACTCTTACCCCTACTTCCACCGATACCTCCACCCCGACCAACACCCCGACCCTGACCGATACCCCCACCTCGACCTACACCCCCACGATCACCGATACGCCCACCCAGACCATGACCCCCACCAACACCCCGACCTCCACCGATACCTTCACTCCGTCCAACACGCCGACCGTGACCTATACTTCCACCAAGACCTACACGCCCACCTGGACGGCCACCTTCACCTGGACCCCGACCTTCACCAATACCTTTACCCCGACCTGGAGCTTCACTCCCACCAGCACCTCCACGGTGACCTCGACCCCGACCGATACCAGCACACCCAGCGCGCCCCTCTATAGCGTTCCTGTCGTTTATCCCAATCCGGCGGACGGCACAGTGCCGGTCCGGGTTAGACCCCCCGCTTATTACGGTCTCTCGGACGTGAAGATCCAGGTCTTCACCACGGCCTTCCGGAAGGTCCAGGAGAACACCTACTACCAGATCCCTTGCGGGACCGATTGCGCGCTCGCCCTGGTGGATAAATGGAAGAAACCCTTGGCCAGCGGCGTCTATTACGTGGTGGTCCACACCAACACGGGCCGTTCCATCGGCAAATTATTGGTCGTCCGTTAAGCGGTTCCTTTATTTTTCATGTTGGTTGGGGTCCGTAATTAACTTAAACCGTTTTAGCCGTATAGGTATAATGTGGTCCGTGCGGTTTTCTATTTCGAGGAGGGAACGATGACAAGATTCGGTCGGTTGATCCTGGTACTGGCCCTGTTCGCCGTTGGGATGGGAATGTCCAGTTGCGCGAAGAAAGATTCCGGCGTGGTGCTCAAATGCATCGGCTGGGGCGATGTGGAGGAAGCCAAGATCCTCCAGGCCGCCGTGAACGAGTTCAACAAGGTCCATCCGGGCGTCGAGGTGCAGATGCAGCGGGTGCCTTATAACGAATACATCACCAAGGTCCTCACCCAGTACTCGGCGGGCATCGCCCCCGACGTGATGGCGGTGAACGCCGAACAGATGGTCGCCTTCTCCACCCGCGGGGTGTTCGTGGACCTGAAGCCCTACGTGGACAAGGATACCACCCTCAAACTGACGGATTTCTACCCGGAAGCCATCGACCATTACACCGCGGACGGGATGCTGGAGGTCCTGCCCCGGGATATCGCCCCCATCAACGTAATCTATTACAACAAGAAGAAATTCGACGAGGCCGGGTTGGCCTATCCGAAGAACGATTGGGACCGCAAGCAATTCCTGGCCACGGCCATGAAGCTCACCAAGAAGGACGCGGCGGGCAAGGTGACCCAATACGGCTTCATCGATGATTGGGTGATCTGGGACGCCTGGGTTTACGCCAACGGCGGGAGCCTGGTGGACAACGAGAAGAAGCCCACCCGCTGTACGCTGGATGACCCGAAAGCCATCGAGGGTGTCCAGTTCAGGTCGAACCTCATCAACAAGTACGGCGTAATGCCCAGCCCCTCGGCCATGACCGCCATGGGAGGGTTGGGCAACTCCGACCTGTTCATGAACGGGACCGTGGCCATGTACTACTGCGGTATCTGGAAGGTGCCGACCATGCGCCAGATCAAGACATTCGGATGGGACGTGGTGGAGTTCCCGGCCGGGCCCACGGGCATCCGGGCCTTCCCCATGAGCGCCGCGGGATACGGCATCCTGAAGAACTGCAAATATCCGGATCTGGCCTACGAGCTGGTGAAATATCTCTCCGGCGCCACGGGCCAGAAGCTCATGGCCGCCACCGGCTTGACCCAGCCCGCCATGAAATCGCTGGCCGACTCGCCGGCCTTCCTGGATGGGCAGGACCCGAAATCCAAGAATTTCCTCGTGGATTCGGTGAAGAACGGGCACTTCCAACCATTCGATCCCAACGTGACCGAGTGGAAGGCCATGGTGGAATCCGCCCTGGACCGGGTCTGGACCGGGGATGAGACGGCGAAAGCGGCCCTCACCAAGGTGACCGCGGATGTCAACGCGAAGTTCTATAAGAAATAAAGATCTGAACATCTGATCGGCCGGGCTTTTGAAAAAGTCCGGCCTTTTTTTTAAAAGGGACAAAGGGTCGAAACCCCGGTAGCTCGCTTTATTTCCAGGGAATTAAAAATAAATTCAGGAGGGTTTACATGGCGAATGAAACAGTATTCAAGCGGTACCAAGGGAATCCGATCATTACCTCAGCGGCCGTTCCCAACGCCCATGTCATCATGAACAGCGCGATCGTCAAATTCAAAGGGGCCTACGCCGGGGTGTTCCGGGTGGATACCCAGGAAATGCTGCAGGAACTGCATGTGGGCTTCAGCGAAGACGCTATCCATTGGGATATCCAGCCGGAAAGGATGAAACTCACCGGCGCCGTACCCAAGGATATCCCTTGTGGGACGGGTTACGATCCCCGCATCACCAAGATCGGGGATACCTATTACATCACCTGGTGTTATTACCCCACGCCGGGTCCCTCCATCGGTTTGGCCGAAACCAAGGATTTCAAGAAATTCACCCAAAAGGCCACCATTCTCCTGCCCTACAACCGAAACGCGGTCCTGTTCCCCCGCAAGATCAAGGGCCGATACGCCCTCCTGCACCGTCCCTCGGATAACGGCCATACGCCTTTCGGGGATATCTTCTACGCCACCAGCCCGGACTTGATCCATTGGGGGAATCACCAGTTCGTGTTCGGCCGTACCGACGGATGGCAAATGACCAAGGTGGGAGCCGGACCTACCCCGATCGAAACCAAGGAAGGATGGGTGATCCTTTATCACGGCGTCCATACCACCTGCAATGGGTTCGTCTATTCCATGGGCGGGGCGATCCTGGACTTGAACGAGCCCTGGAAGGTCAAATACCGCACCAAGCGTTATTTAATGGCTCCCACGGAGTCCTATGAATGCGTGGGATTCGTGCCCAACGTCGTGTTCCCCACGGCGGCCCTGTTGGACGAAAAAACCATGAAACTGGATATCTATTACGGCGCCGCGGATACTTGCGTGGGGCTGGCGCATGCCGACTTCAGGGAGGTCGTTCAGTTCATCAAAAAGAATAGTTATTGATCCAGATCGGGAAGGATCGGCAGGGTTTCAGTTGATATGAAAGGCTGGGCTTTTCAAAAGCCCAGCCTTTTTTAAAAAGGAGGACTGACGATGGAGTGCACCAAGACGGCCAACTCGAAGAATTGTAACTGTACCTATTCCTGTGAGAAGCATGGGAAATGCTGCGATTGCATAACTTACCATCGGCGCAACGGGGAACTGCCGGCCTGTTATTTCAGCCCCCAGGCCGAGAAGACCTACGACCGTTCCATCGAGCATTTCATCCGCTGCCAGTCATAGCCATGAAAATGTAGGGGGAACAGCGACAACAAAACCTAAACCATTTCTTAGCCACAGATGTGCCGATTAACGATCGGAATAAAGTGGGTTTGAAATCGGTACCATACCGACCTCATTAAAATATTTATGGAAGGTCGGCATGCATGGGATGCACAGGATGGGCAAAGAAAAGAATTAAGATTATGACGATTTAAAATCTCATGAATCCCATGTATCTGTGGCAAAAATGATTTGGATCGGCCGTTCCTCAAGCCTTCCCGGTCTTGCGGTGGTATTGCCTGGGTGATACGCCCTTGGTCCGCTTGAAGATCTGGATGAAGGAACTGGCCGAGCTGAACCCGCACTCCTGCGCGATGCGCTCCAGCGTCATGTTCTCTTCCCTCAACAGCGTGTCCGCCTTTTCCAAACGAACCTTCATCAAATAGGGCCCGAAAGGAAGCCCGGCCACCTTCTGGAACCACTTGGAGAAGGTCGGGGCCGACATGCCCATCTGGCCGGAAAGCTTGGCCAATTGCCAGGGCCGTCCCGGGTTCTTGGCGATCTCCGCCACCACGTTCTCCATTCCTGAAACCGCCGTGGCTTCCTTGGGGCTGTCCTGGTAGCGGAGCAGGGCGTCCAGCGATTCCCGGAAAGCGGCCACCAGATCGGGAAGGGTGACGGCCGACTCCAAACGCCCCATCAGTTCGGAAGATAAAGCCGCCGTGGAAGCGGCGTTCAATCCGGAGCGATGCTCGAATTGTTCCGTCAACAGATGCAGGGTCGCCAAAAGGTAAGCCCGGGAAACCTCCGGGCCGTAGCTCATCAGGAGCAGTTTGTGGATGAAGTTGTCCCGGGCCAGGGCCAGCTGGGCCGGGAAGGACCGGGCCAGGGCCTCGGAAAGATGGCGGATGAGGGTGTGCATCTGGGATTCGGAAGGGTTGACCAGGGTGGACCCGGGCTCATCGGAGGACACGATCTCTTTCCCGCCCTCCACCGCGCTGTGGAGCGCCAGGACCGCCTCGCGGTAGGACTTGGGCAGGCTCCCTCCCGGCGGGACCAGGGAGCCGATGCCGGCGTGGATATTCACGTTGAGTTTCTGGCCCAGCTCGCGGCAAAGTTTGTGGATCTTGTCGTGGACCTCCAGCTTGGCCTGGAAGGCGGACAGGCCCGGCTTGGGGGAGGTCAGCAAGACACAGCCGTAATCGCCCAGAGGGCTGGCGTAGGATTCCTCCATGCCCCGGGCGGCCAGGAAACACTCGTGCTGGAACCGGCGGGTCAGGCAAAGGATGTCCAGGGCCCCGGCGTGCAATAGGGGTTTTTGGGGCATCAAGGCGACCGCCACGTTGGGCATGCGGTTGATCCCGATCTCGTCGCGGAACCAGGGCTGGATATTGAGGTCCTTGTCCGGTTTGCAGAAGAACTTGTCGGTCCCGACCATCCAATTCACCCAGTCGGGGTGGGGGATCTGGCGGGCGAAAACCCCGTTGAGCAGTTTTTCGGCTTCCCCGAGCACCCCGGCCCTGTCCTGTCCGACGATCCACTGGGCCAGCAGTTCCAGAAGGCGGGAATAAGCCGCGATGCCTTCCTTATCCAGGATGGGCTGACTGAGGACCGTACGGGCGTAATAGAGGAAATCGGAGTTCAGGTCCGACCCTTCGGTCTTGGTCAATCCTTTCCAATAGCGGCGGAAACTCTCCGGGGTCGGGTATTTTTCCAGGATACCCTCGGAAATGATGAAGCCCTTCATGACGCCCCGGACCAGGACGGGGGTATAGAACTCCACCGAGTCCCCGAAACGGCTCACCAGGGAGCGTTTTTCCTTGGTCATGCGCTTGACCTGGGTCAGGTTTTGGCAATGGCGTTCGGCGGTCCGGCCGTAATATTCCTCGAAATTCCACTGCTGGGTGTTCTGCTTGCGGATGAACAGGACCGTCCAGGTCCAGTCGGGAAGAGAGACGTAATAGCATTTACGGCCCAGATAACTATTGAAGATGACATGAAAAACGCTGAAGGCTTTCATGTGAGTCTTGGGATCAAAGGTGGGTTTGGATCTGGCCATGTCCCTATTTTAGGCCAGCCCGTTGGCGGGACAGGATGAATTTTCAGGGAGAAACCCATCTTTAGGCTGGATTGAGCCCCTTTTTCGAGGACTTTTGCCCCCTTCCGGCCCTTTCATCATCATAAGCCCGTTTTTTATCTGGAATAAATCGCCCCAAAAACCAATTGGTACACTTACTTCATAACAAACCGCGGAGGATTTTTTTATGGATAATCGGAACCAGTACCAAATAACTAAAATCGTGATGGCCCTTTTGATCCTGGGCATAGGAGCTGGTTGCAGTCGCAATATCACGATCCCTGTTTCGCCCATGGCTCCCGATAAACTCTATACCCCCACCGATACCCCCGTTCCTCCCACGTCCACCAATACTCCCCAGTTCACTTCGACTTTCTCCTATACACCGGTACCGCCCACGGCCACTTTCACCCCTTCCTTCACCTGGACCTACACCATCACACTGACACCCTTTCCCCCCACCGCCACCAATACGCCCTTGTTCACCTCGACCTTTACCCCTACGGCGACCACCACTTTCACGCCGACGCAAGAATCCTTCGGGACTTCCCAGGGAAGTGGAGCACCGGGTAACACGACCCAGATCCAGGGTGCCTCGAACGTTCCAGTGGAGCAGATCGTCCTGACCAATCCAGGGTCCACGGCGGCGACCTTGACCAGCTTGACCTTGTCCGAGGGCGGGGCATCCGCCTCCGGCTTTAGTTCGGCCACCTTGTTCAAGAATGGAACAGCTGAAAGCACCGTGTTCTTCTCCGGGTCCTCGGCCATCTTCAATATCAACGATGCCATTCCCGCGAGCGGAGGAGCTGTCACCTATACAGCCCAGGTGGATTTCACGGCCGTAGCCTCACCCGGGACCTATGGCTTCAGCATCACCTCGGCGGCGGGAACCAATGGCCAAACCCTACTGTTCCCCGGATTGCCGGTCGTCGGCGCTACAGTGACCATGGAAGCGGCTACCTCGACCAACACACCCACCGGTCCTACCAATACCCCGACCGATACGCCTGTGCCTCCCACGGCGACCAACACTCTAGCCAACACCTCGACCTATACGGATACGCCGGTGCCCCCGACTTCAACCAACACCCCGATATTCTCCTCAACCTTCACCGATACGCCGGTCCCTCCCACAGCGACCAACACGCCGCTGTTCTCATCGACCTTCACCAATACGCCCAATCCCCCCACTATGACTTATACGCCGTCCTATACTTTGACCAATACCTTTACATCATCGCCGACGATCACTAACACGGTTTCCAGCACCCCGTCGAACACTTCAACCAGGACCTTTACTCCCAGCGGAACCCCGACTGGCACACCGACATCCACCAGTACCAAAACCGCTACCCCCACCGCCACCACCGGGTCGGGCTGCGCCATCCAGGGACCGGTTTTCGTCCATCCCGGGGCCTGGTCGTCCTGCGCCGAGCTGACCTTCGTGAAGGGCAAGATCGCGGCTAATGCCCAACCCTGGACCCAACAGTTGAACAATTTGCTGGGACAGGCCAATGGGGCTTCCTCCGGAGTCGTCTTCAACGGGATCACGGAAAACGCCTGCACCCAGGAAGGGAACATGCAAACCGATTCGGCGCTTTGTTACGCTTGCGCGCTCTACTGGTACCTGACCGGTAATAACACTTACTACACCAAGGCGATGAACGTCCTGGGCAATTACGCGACCATGCAGGGCCTGCAATCCAGCGGCTGCTATTCGGGGCAGTGCCAGCTGGATGGCGGGTGGTTCGGGGTTTGTTTCGCCAACGCTTGCGAGCTCCTAAGGACCAGCCCCAATTGGACGACCGCCAACACCACCACCTATAAGGCCTTGTTCCAGAACGCCTTCTATCCCGTGTTGAACAACATGTGCACCGGGAACGGGAACATCGACCTGACCCAGATCGACGCCATGATGTCCATGGCGGTCTTTTGCGACGACCAGACCGAGTGGAACAGCGCCATCGCCCGGTACCAGGCCCGGATGCCGGCCTACTTCTACAGTTCGGCCTGGCCCACCATCAGTGGCGCCACCAACAACGACCCGAGCAACGCCCAGCCAGCGGCCATCGCGGGTGATACGGGCAACGGAACGCCCTTCCCGGACGCCTTCTGGTATAACCCGCAAGAATGGATCGCCGGATTGGAACAGGAGACCTGCCGTGACAACGGCCACCATGTGCAGTTCGCCCTGGACGCCGCGGTGGAATGCGCCGAGATCGACTACCATCAGGGCAGTCCGGCCGCCCTCTACACGAACTACAAGACCTCTTTATTACCGGCCTCCGAATTGCTCGCCGAGCAGTTCGTCAATAACAGCGCGGAGGGTACTTGTACTGGTACCTGGAACCCGCAAGGCCAAGTATTGGTCACCTTCGAGATCGGCTACAACGAATACGTCAACCGATTGGGTCTGTCCATGCCCTTTACCAGCCAATGGCTGACCACTTTGCGGGCTAACAGCGGCGCCACGGCGAACCAGTTCAATATCGAATGGGAAACACTGACCCATGACGGGGTGTATTGAAAACCCATTGCAAAACACCTGCTTTACCACAGAGGCACGGAGACACAGTTTTAATGATTCTCAACTTTGGCAAATTCCAAAAGGTTCGTCGCCTACGACTATTCCCCACTTCCCCCATGCCTCTTTTGGGAAAAATATCATTGGCATGGGGACGTCCCCATTTTCATTTTTTGATCTCCAAATGAAGAAATGGGGGTGAAAAAGGGGGGGTATTAGGCGTTGCCGAAGTGGTTTGAAAAGACTAACTCCCCCTTAGTCCCCCTCTTTCAGAGGGGGAAAATAGGACGACTCCAAAAGTTGCCAAAGTTGAGTGATTATTTGGTTTTCTAATTTCGGATGATTGGTTGTGTTTCAGTATCGCTTGGGAAACGCTTTCATAAGACCTTTCTAAAAAAACCAGGCTTTACCACAGAGGCACAGCTTTTAATGAGTATTTAATTTCCGGATGATTAGCTGTGTCTCTGTGCCGATTAGCTATAAACATTTGATGAAATCGGTACTATACCGACCTCTTTAAAAGCTTTATTGAAAGTCGGCATGTGCCTCTGTGGTGAAATTTATTTTTCTGACTATAAACCTAGTATCATATTCAGCCGAGCCCCGGCAGTCTCAGGGATGATCTGTCCGTAAATTCCCATCCGGAACATCAATATCAAGGAGAAATAGTTATGAAGAAGATCCTTTGCCTATTGGCGGTCCTTCTATCCTTCGCCCCCGCGGTTTTCGCCGGCGTGGTTGAGGATTGGACGAACGTACAGCCCAACACGAATACCGGGACCTACGCGGACAGCAGCGGTTCCAAGATCGCATTCGCCGCCGTGGCGGGAGCCAAGGACGGCGAGAAGGCCATCCAATTGACCTCTACCGTCGCGAAAGGCGACGGGACCTATTGCGGCATCTGGCATAACATCTCCGCCGACCTTTCGAAGGCCGGTGCCCTGAAGTTCATGGCCAAGTCCACCGTCCCGGGCGACATCCAGCTCGCCGTGAAGGACGCCTACAACGTCCAGTACATCGCCAAGGTGCAGGTCGGCAAGGATTGGGCGGAAGTGAACCTGCCCCTTTCCTATTTCCATAAGGACCCTTACTACACCCCGCCCGACGCCATCACGGGCCACCTGATGGACCTGAGCAAGACCACCAGCCTGAACTTCGCGCCCCAGATGCAGGGGGACTCGGTCATCCAGATCGGGAAGATCGAGACGGGCGACGCTCCTGCCGCCGCGCCGGCCGCCGCCAGTATAGCCTCCGGTTCCATGGTGGAAGATTGGACCGGGGTGATCCCCAGCACGAACACTGGCACCTACGCCGATTCCAACGGTTCCAAGATCGAGTACGCCGTCACGGCGGGACCAAAGACCGGCGAAAAAGCCATCCAGTTGACCTCCAACATCGTCAAGGGCGATGGGAACTACTGCGGTATCTGGCACAACGTCTCAGCCGACCTGTCGAAGGTCAGCGCCTTGAAGTTCACCGCCAAGTCCACCGTCCCGGGTGATGTGGTCATCGCCTTGGTGGACGCCTACCATGTCCAGTACATCGCGAAAGCCGCGATCACCGCCGACTGGTCGGAAGTCACCGTGCCCATCGCCAGTTTCCATAAGGACCCCTATTACACCCCGCCGGACGCTATCACGGGCCACATGATGGACCTGAGCAAGACCACCCACATGAACCTGGCGCCCCAGATGACGGGAGCGGCGGTCATCCTGATCGGACCGATCGGGACCGAGGTGGCGTCTGCCGCCTCGTCGGCCGTAGCCGAAACCAAGAACCTCCAGTTCGTCGTGATGCCCGACAAGGTCAACGGCGCCATCAGCCCCTATATCTACGGGCTGAACCGGGTGGACCCCACCGGCATGAACGCCACCTTCCGCCGCTTGGGCGGCAACCGCATGACCGGCTACAACTGGACGAACAACTATTCCAACGCCGGGACCGACTGGAAGAACTACAGCGACGATTGGCTTTGCGTGGAGAACAAATACACCGACGCCGACCAGCCTGCCGCTTATGTGCGCCACTTCGTGGACGATAACCAGAAGGCGGGGTTGGATTCACTCGTCACCGTTCAGATGGCGGGTTATGTGGCCGCCGATAAGAATAAGGAAGTCACCAAGGAAGAGACGGCCCCCAGCAAGCGTTGGGCCAAGCTGGAATTCGAGAAAAAGGCTCCCTTTACCCTGGCGCCCAAGCCGGACAGCCCGGTGGTCTATGACGACGAGTTCGTCAATTTCCTGGTCCAGACCTACAAGCCAGCCTCCCAAGGCGGGGTCAAATTCTACGACCTGGATAATGAGCCGGCCCTATGGCCTTCCAAGCATCCCCGGTTGCATCCCAACAAGCTCACCTACCCGGAGATATTGGACCTGACGGTCAAACTGTCCAAGACCATCCTCAAGATAGACCCCTCGGCCATGATCTTCGGGGCGGTCTGTTACGGCTGGCAGGAATTCCTCAGCCTTCAGGAATCGCCGGACTTTAAACAGATGAACGAGACCTACGGGACTTACCTGGACTATTACCTGCAAAAGCTACAGGAACAGGAAAAGAAGGACGGCCAGAGGTTGGTGCATGTGCTGGACCTTCACTGGTACCCCGAAGCCCAGGGCAACGGCATCCGCGTGACTGAAGGCGACACCACGCCCGATTCCATCGAGGCCCGTGTCCAGGCGCCCCGCAGTCTGTGGGACCCGGACTATGTGGAACAGAGCTGGATCACCAAGTGGTCCACGAAGGGCAAGGCTATCCGCCTTATCCCTTGGGTCCAGGAAAAGATCGACAAGGACTATCCCGGGACGAAGCTTTCCTTCACCGAGTACGATTACGGCGCGGGGGACAATATCTCCGGCGGTATCGCCCAGGCGGACGTGCTGGGTATCTTCGGGAAGTACGGCGTGTACCTGGCCAGCTACTGGGGCGACCTGAACCCCTTCAACAAGGCGGCCTTCAAGCTCTACCGCAATTACGACGGGAAGAACGCCACCTTCGGCGGGACGTCGGTCTCCGCCTCCACCGAGGACGTGGCCCTGAGTTCCATCTACGCCGCGACCGACCCGGCCAAGCCTGGCACCTTGTGGGTGATCGTGTTGAACAAGAGCCAGAAGGATTCCATCCACGGCAAGTTCGTCCTGCAGGGCCAGGAGAACTATAAGAGCTATGTCAGCTACGGGTTCAACGCCAAAACGGCGGATATCCAGAAGATCAAGGAAGGGAAGATCCGCAAGGACCTCTTTGAGTATTCCCTGGAGCCCCTCTCCGCTACGCTTTTTGTGTGCCAAGCGGGCGGCAAACAGAAGAAGTAAAAAAACTTTAGGGAACATCTAATAATTCACCACAGAGGCACAGAGACACGGTTTAAAAAAAGCAAAAATGCGATTTTTTGAATTGTTTTTTGTTTATTGGGTAAGTCAGCATAAGAACGCCTAACAAAACTTAAGATTTCACTACGGAGGCATATGGACTCAGTCTAAAAAACCAAAGAAATCATTTTGGTTTTCTTAACTGTGCCTCTGTGTCTCTGTGGTAAATGGATGTTTTGTTAGAGTCTTTTAGAAAAACAATAAACTCAATGGAAGGTGGAATATGGCGATCAGCATCAAGAACAAATGGGTGTTATTGACCGGCGCGAGCCGAGGGGTGGGTGTTCGGGTCGCCAAGGCCCTGGCGGATCAAGGCTGTAAATTGATCCTGCAGAGCCGGAACCTGGAAGGGACCAAGGAATTGGCCGCCGGGTTGAAGGCCAAGGGCGTCGAGGCCCACCCTGTGGCCGCGGAACTATCGGATATCAAGCAGGTGGAGCGTTTGATCGCCGAGGCCAAGCGCATCTCGGGCGACCATATCGACATCCTTTACAACAACGCCGCCATCATGACCAAGTACCACGAGGATAAATACGCAGGGACCGCGGAGGAATATACCCAGAGCTTCTTGGTGAACGCCACCGTCCCCGCGTTGATCTGCAACGCCTTCATCCCCCAGATGGTCAAGAGGGGCTGGGGCCGGGTGGTCAACGTGACGTCAGGTATCGCCGACCAGCCCGAATTGATGCCCTATAGCTGTTCCAAGGCCGCCTTGGACCGGTATGTACGCGACCTGGTCAAGACCCTGGCCGGGACCGGGGTATTGATCAATCTGATGGACCCAGGCTGGCTGAGGACGGACCTGGGAGGCCAGCAAGCGCCCAATGACCCGGACAAGGTATTGCCGGGGGCACTGGTGCCGGTGCTGTTGGAGGATAAGGACGGCAGCGGGAAGCTTTATCACGCCATGGATTACGCCAAGTAAGCATTACATAGTCGCGGGTTTGTCCTTTTCACAAATCCGCCCCACTTCACTTGTGATCCACTTGAGGCAAGGGTTCCACCATGGCCTGGTTGGAACGGGCAGACCACCCTCCCTCGGGTATTTTGGGGGCAACGAGGAAGAAAAGATGGCTCCAACCGGGGGCCATTTTTAAAAGGACTGTGGGATCATCTGAATTTAAATCTTCGAAAAATTCATAGACGAAATCCGGAGCCTTGCTGAGAAAGAGCGAATATCCGGGTTGGTACCCCTTCTTGACGCTCCAATCCAAATAAACCTGGTCTGACAGTTCGGGTGAGGCGTGAAGCTTAACCGCGGGTGGTTGCGCGAGCCGGTCCAATTCCGCGGGCAGGGGATTCCATACCAGGGCTCCGACCACTTTTTCCCCATCGTCCCGGATTGTCGTAACGATCCACTTCCATCCAGCATCCCCGGATGTGTCGGTCACCCAGACCTCGTTATTACGCTTGGGAACCAGGCTGACCTTCTCAACACGGCCGGCGGGTGATTGACGGTACAGCTGGTATCCCGATGATCCCGGGACTGATTTCCAAGATAGGTGAAGCCCGACGGCATCCACTTGCCCCCGCACTCCATGGGTTATCGAGGTTGGGCTGATGGACCTTTCCACCTCCCGTTCCAGGGAGGGTGGAAGGGAAGAGGTGAAAAGGTAGGTGTCGGGCGAGGGGAAACTGCGTTTTCCTCCGTTCACGGTACGTGCGGCTATCCTGTACAAGGTCTCGGGCTTATACGATTTAAAACAATAAGGCGGCTTCCGAACTGGGTCGGAAACGATTTTTGGCCCTCCGTCCAGCGGCTGGATCAATATCTCATAAGAGTCGGCAGGTCCCTGGGGTTTCTCCCAGCGGATGATAATGCCATCGTCCGTCTGCTCCGCGTTCACGTATTTCGGTGGATTGGGTTCACCGCCCGCGATCCAAGGGCCATCCCACCGCAAGATGCCCGAGACCCGGTGGACCATACCCAGTGTATTGAAGGGCTGGAAGGCGTAGTCCAATTGGAAAAAAGAAACCCGTATTCCGGCGCCGGCCGAGAACCCGTCGGGATCGACCGTTGTATCGATGGAATTGGCCAGGTAACCGGCCCTCAAGGCGAATTCGTCCTGGTACCAATACTCCGCCCCCAATCCAGCTTGCTGGGTATTGGTGGCCAAGTCAAAAGCCCCATTGACCGCCAAGGTGAGCGTGTGGAGGGGCTCCTCGATCAGAGTCCAGGCGATACCCGTGTTCAACACTGTGGGCAGGGGCTCCAGAGAGGCAAGCCTTATCCCTTCCCCAAGGTTCATGGCGCTGGCGGCCAATGTCAGGGTAGGCATAGGACGGTACCTTAGGCCCAGGTCGAAAGCCAGTCCAGTCCCCTGGACCGCGTCCAACTGGCGGATGATGTACTTCACGGACGCTCCAACGTGCAGGTCGTAAAACGACCGGCCCCAGCCGGCGACCAAAGCCTCGTCTTGGGCCGAAACCAAGGGCGCCGAGGGGTTGGCCGTGCTGTTGAAGGGCGCCGTCCCCATGCTGATATAGCCCAGGCCCATTACCCCCATTTCCCCCAAGGGGATGCCCGCTCCTAAAAAGTTATAATTGATGCCGGCCGCGAAGCTCTCGTAACCATATCCGATCTCAGGCAGGCGGATATTGCCCAAACCAGCCGGGTTGAAGGAGAGGGTGTTGATATCATCCGCGACGGCGCTGAAGGCCTGGCCCATCCCGTCCGGCCGGGCGCCGGTGGTCATCAAAAGGAAATCCGCCCCCGTTGTCAGGGGGACGGCCTGTGTTCCTCCCGGCAACCACAAGACCGCCCATAGTCCCCAAAAAGCCAGGTGCCGAAGGATAGAGCGCCCTTTTGGAAGGCCGAGTTCCAAGGATAGGAATAAGTGTCGTTGATGGATCATTGTTTGAACACCAGAACTTTCTTGATTTCCACTCGTTGGTTTTCGAAAACGGCGACCAGGTAAAGCCCCGAGGCCAGGGGAGCTCCCGTGTCGTCCCTGCCGTCCCAGTAGATCGTATAGGCCCCCGCGGCCTGGTTTAAACTGGCGAGATGCCGTACCAAAAGGTCCACGGCGCTATAAATACGGATCTGGACACTCCCGCTGTTTTCCACCCAATAGTCGATCCTCAAAGGAGGGTCCGTGAGGTCCTTGAATTCGTTCGCTCCTAAGGCCAGGGGGATATCGACCGTTGGGGTGGCGGTAGAGGCTCCGGTGGATGTGATCGTGGGGGTAAAGGTCGGCGTTTGGGACTGGATCCAAACCTCTGTTGCCGTTTGATTCGCCTGGGCTGTCGCCGTTTCCTGGAATACAAGAGTTCCATTCGGGGTGAAAGTTTCCGTCTGGGTACTCGTGACGGTCCATGATGGCGTACTGGTGGGCGAGTTTGTGGTGGTGGACGTTGGAGACTGGGTCGCTGTATTCGTGATGGTGGAGGTGTCGGTGAAGGTCTCGGTGGATGTGATGGTGAATGTGGGAGTAGGGGTTGTTGTCGGTGTTTCGGACAAGAGCGTCACTTCAGTTTGGGTCTGGTTGGCTTGTTGGGTGGCTGTGGCATTAGCCTGGGCAGTTGCGGTTCCGTTGGCTTGTTCGGTGGCAGTGGCATTAGCTTGAGCTGTTGAAGTGGCGTTGGCCTGGGCTGTGGCGCTTTCGTTGGCTTGTTGAGTGGCTGTGGCGTTCATCTGGGCCGTGGCGGTTCCAACGGCAGTGGCAGTTTGATTCATAGTGGCAGTGAGAGTCGGGGTTGAGGTGGGAGTGGGAGTAAAGGTTGACGTAAAGGTCGGTGTCTCGGACAACAGGGCCACTTCCGTCTGGGTCTGGTTGGCCTGCTGGGTCGCGGTAGCGTTCGCTTGGGCTGTAGAAGTGGCATTCGCTTGCGCGGTTGCGGTGTCATTGACCTGTTGGGTGGCGGTTGCGTTCATTTGGGAAGTGGCTGTTCCTGCGACTGTTGCGGTTTGGTTGGCCTGTTGGGTCGCTGTGGAATTAGCTTGCGCTGTTGCGGTTTCATTGGCTTGTTCGGTGGCTGTAGAATTCGCTTGGGCAGTGAAAGTAGCGTTCGCCTGGGCTGTGGCTGTTCCAGCGGCGGTAGCCGTTTGGTTTACGGTGGAAGTGAGAGTCGGGGTTGAAGTGGGTGTGGGAGTAAAGGTTGAAGTAAAGGTCGGTGTCTCGGACAAGAGGGTCACTTCTGTTTGGGTCAGGTTGGCCTGTTGAGTGGCGGTGGCGTTCATCTGGGCCGTAGCCGTGCCGGCGGCGGTGGCAGTCTGGTTCACTGTCGGGGTGGGGGTGGGCGTCTGGGTTGCTGAATTAGTCCCCGTATTGGTGGCCGTATTGGACGGAGTGTCGGTGAAAATATTGCTCGAGGTATTCGTCGCGGTAAAGGTTGGGGTGTTGGTCGTGGAGCTTGTGGGCGTGTTGGTGGGTGAATCGGTTGCTGTCGGGGTTGCTGAATTAGTCCCCGTATTGGTGGCCGTATTGGACGGAGTGTCGGTGAAAGTATTGCTCGAGGTATTCGTCGTGGTAAAGGTTGGGGTGTTGGTCGAGGAATTCGTGGCCGAATTTGTGGGTGTATCGGTGGCGGTTAGGGTTTCCGTATTTGTCCCTGTGTTGGTGGCGGTATTGACCGGAGTTTCGGTGGACGTGTTGGTCGCTGTATTGGTCGCTGTACTGGAAGAGGTTTCAGTAATGGTATTGGTCATGGTAAAGGTAGGGGTCGCGGTCACGGTGTTGGTCGGAGTGGGAGTCGGGGCGGAATATAACTTAGCCGCAAATGCGTCCTCGATCCCGCCAAAAACCGTCTGCGCCGCTCCGCTGGTCGTGGCGAATCCTCCGCCAGTGTACCCCGCTACGTAAATTCCCCCCGCTGAGTCCACCGCGATGCCGTTGCCTTGATCATCCGCGGCAGAGGCGGGGCTCCCGCTCAGATAGGTTGAATAGACCAGGGTGCTTCCGGCTGAATTCAATTCAGACACGAAAACGGCATAGCCGTTTCCCGCGTAAGACGTTTGATAGGCGTCGCCGGTAATGGGGAAATCTGTGGAAGCGGTCGTGCCCGTCACGTAAGCGTTCCCTGAACTATCCACGGCGATGCCTTGGGCATAATCGTCGACACTTCCACCTATATAGGTCGAATAAACCAGGATCGTTCCGGCGAAATTCAGTTCCGCCACAAAAGCGTTATCGGCGGCGTTCGTGTTGAAGGTTTCCTGATAAGCCCCGCCGGTGGTGGGGAAACTTCCGCTGGTAGACCCGGTTATGTAAGCGTTTCCGGAACCATCCACCGCGATCCCAAAGGCATTGTCATTCACGCTCCCTCCCAGGTAAGTGGAATAGGAAAAGGTGGTCCCGGAGGAGTTTAGTTTTGCCACGAAAACGGCGTCACTTCCGCCGCCATAAACCGACTGATAGGCTCCGTTGGTCGTGGGAAAATCGGTGGAATTAGTTGATCCTGTTACGTAAGCGTTCTGCGAACCATCCAACGCGATCCCATAGGCGTAATCGGCCCCGCTCCCGCCCAGGTAGGTCGAATAGACAGGGGCCGTTCCTGAAGCGTTCAACTTGACCACGAAAACATTTTGATCCCCGCCAAAGACCGTTTGCGCGGCTCCGCTGGTTGTTGGGAAATCTCCGCTTGTAGTTTGGCCTGTTACGTAAGCGTTCCCCGTTCCGTCGATCGCTATGGCTTGGGCGTAATTGTCCGAGTCACCGCCAAGGTAAGTCGAATAGAGCAATGAACTTCCCGCCGCGTTCAATTTAGTCACAAAACCATTGGTGCTTCCTCCGAACAGGGTTTGCGCGGCGCCGCTGGTCGTAGGGAAATTTCCACTAGTGGTCTGGCCCGTCACGTAAACGTTCCCCGAACCATCCACCGCGATACCATTGGCATAATCGTCACCGCTGCCGCCCAGGTAGGTCGAATAAAGCAGGGTAGTGCCGGAGGCATTCAGTTTTGCCACGAAAACGGCATCGCTCCCGCCGCCATAAATTGTCTGATAGGCCCCGCTGCTGGTGGGGAAACTTCCGTTGGTCTGCCCGGTCACATAAGCGTTCCCTGAACTGTCCACCGCGATGGCGTTTCCCTTATCGTCCCCACTCCCGCCCAAGTAGGTCGAATAAAAGAGGGGTGGATCGATCACTAGTGAACGGGACTTATCATAGGCCCCCACCTCAAACCCGATAAGCCCATCCTCCTTGACCGTGTAACGGCCTTCGACCAGAGTTTTGACCGTTTTCCATCCACCCTTTACGATGCTCTCCTGTTCCTGATACAACACCGGCTTCCCGAAACGCATATTCTCGCGAGCCATTCCGAAAACCAGATTTCCTTGTCTATCCACCCGAACCGTTTGGTATCCCCTGGGGTGGAAAGTGATCACCCCAGGGTCCGCTCCCGGCGCAACCACGAAGTCGTATTCAAGTTTTTTTTGGTTTCCGTAGTAAGCCATGTCGATGCCCGGATAAACGCCTCTCACCATGATTTTCGAGTATTGCGCCACGCCCATGCGCCAATGGCTGGGATCGGCGCCCATGAAGTAATGGCTCAGGCCTTCCATTTTCCCCATGCCCTCGAAAACGGCCTTGCGATTGCCCCCCGAAAGCCTTAATCGCAAAACTTCCGGTTGATGGTGTTGGCAGAGGGTAACGTTGCTTTTTAGTTTCTTGGATTTCGTTTTGCCATTGGATTCACGCCGATTCATCACGAATACCGCCTCGGCAGGTGTGAGGTAGAGGGCATAGCCGCCTCCCCGCGCCAGGAACTTCACCTGGGGATCGGCTTGGCCTTCGTTGGGTTCGAACCAAAGGGGGAGATTGCCATAGGAATCAAGGATATGGGACCGGGCTTTTTTGTCCAGGGACGCGGCGAGGGGTTTCAAGGCCGCGCGCGGCGCGACACCAAACAGGAAAAAACAGGGCAGGAGGAATAAGAAGGGGAAAAATAAAAGTTTTTGTAAACGACTCATCTGAATGTCCCCCCTTTTATGTTGTTGCATTCCCTAACCCGGACGAGCCGGAACTAAACAAGGAAATGTCCTCGGATTTGACGGGTGAAACCACGGTAATGGCACCCGGTTCCTTAGACCGGGAAACCCTTCGATAAACTCAGGGCGGATTTACTAAGCCGTGAGCCTGTCGAATGGCTCTCTTCAATTTGTATAAAATTTCATGACGCCAAAACGCCTTTTCGAGTCATCCAATGCTGTGCGGAATTGGAGCGAATCGAAAATACTCCTTTTGTCCTCGTGCTAATGTAAAACAATCACCTTTCCAGTCTTCCTCGCCACTAGAGTCCCATCGTCCGTTTCGAGCGCGTAGAGATAGAGCCCGCTTGCAACCGCCTGATCCATGTTGTTTCGGACATTCCATACGAGTGTATTCAAGCCGGAAGTTCCTTGGGATGTAACTTGGCAGACCGGCTCTCCTAAAAGGGTTAAAAGGGTCAAATGAACCTGGGCGGGTTTAGGAAGTATCACCAGGAATCGGATTGGTTCCCCATGACGGGAAATATTTGGCGCGGCCACCACTGACATATTTCCAATAACCGAAGTTGGGGTAACCGTGAAGGATGGTGTGATCGTGGGGGTCGGCGTAGGCGTGTAAGTGGTTTGTCCTTTCGAACGTGCGGCGATATCCGGCCCCAGATTAGGAGTGGGGGTTGGAGTCGCGGGGCAGGCGATAACGCTGAATTTCTGAACCAGGGTGCCTAAACCGTTCGGCGCGTAACCGGTCGATCCGGTCACTGAAACTCTGGGCTTACTAAAGGCGCTTCCTCCGATGTCGGTGCCGGAGAAACTACCCAGCACAACCCCGCCCGGGTTAAAGACCCATAAAATATTATTGAGTCCGTCGCCGACCCATATATTTCCCTGGCCGTCTATCTTCATCTCGTAGGGTTCACCTAACCCTCCGTTCGCGTTGAAACTGAATTGGCTCTGGAAGGAAGAGTTGAATTGGATGATCTGGGAAACCCCCGATTCCCCCACATAGATGTCGCCCAACCCATCCACGGCAATGCCTTCGGGGGAATTTAAACCGTTGATGACTGTCAGGGGGCTGTTGCCGGGATAAGGACCAAAAACCGCCACTTGATTGTTGCCGGTATCGGCCACATAAACATTCCTGTTGATGTCGAGGGCTATTCCCGTAGGGTTGTTGAAGGTGGTTCCGTTGGACGCGACAGAGAATTGGGTTTGTAAAACCCCGGCTAAGGTGAATAGATCCACTTGGTTGCCGGCACTGTTCACCACGTAAACCAGGCTTACCGCGTTGTCCACGGTCAATCCCCGAGGTGTTCTAAGCGACGAACCCCATTCCGCTGATTTATGGCCAGCGGAATTGAAAACCAGCACGTCACTTTGGGAGAGGTATAAGTTGTTCCTTGAGTCCAAAGCGCTTCCGTTGATGTTGTTGGCATTAGGGGAATTAAAACTCGATACGATTGACAGACAGACCGGTGCCGTCGAGAAATTCGTGGGCGTGCTGGTGGGTGTAAAAGTAGGGGTAAAGGTGAAGGTAAAGCTTGGGGTATAGGTTGGGGTTTCCGATAACAAGGTCACTTCGGTTTGGGTCAAGTTGGCTTGTTGGGTGGCTGTGGCATTGGCTTGGGCAGTGGAAGTAGCGTTTGCTTGAGCTGTGGAAGTGGCATTAGCTTGCGCTGTCGCGGTTTCGTTGGCTTGTTCGGTGGCAGTGGAATTCGCTTGGGCTGTGGCTGTTCCTGCGGCGGTAGCAGTCTGGTTTGCTGTAGGAGTGAAAGTCGGGGTTGAAGTGGGTGTGGGAGTAAAGGTCGAAGTAAATGTCGGCGTCTCAGACAACAATGTCACTTCGGTCAGGGTTAGGTTGGCCTGTTGAGTGGCCGTGGAGTTCGCCTGGGCTGTGGAGGTGGCGTTGGCTTGAGCGGTTGCGGTGTTGTTGGCTTGTTGGGTCGCGGTAGCGTTCGCTTGTGCCGTGGCCGTTCCGGCGGCGGTAGCAGTCTGGTTCGCTGTAGGAGTGAAAGTCGGGGTTGAGGTGGGAGTGGGAGTAAAGGTTGATGTAAAGGTCGGTGTCTCGGACAACAGGATCACTTCGGTCTGGGTCAGATTTGCTTGTTGGGTGGCTGTGGCATTGGCTTGGGCAGTGGAAGTAGCGTTTGCTTGAGCGGTTGCGGTGTTGTTGGCTTGTTGGGTCGCGGTAGCGTTCGCTTGGGCCGTGGCCGTTCCAGCGGCTGTGGCAGTCTG